>ERZ808037.99-NODE-99-length-92435-cov-14.395277_pt1 | contig 92435 bp, 90 predicted proteins | sample MGYA00380190_ERZ808037 | MGnify/ENA primary metagenome ERZ808037 (study PRJEB31490, sample SAMN06133399) | mouse gut metagenome | isolation source: J9 | host: mice | place: China: Chengdu | collected 2015-05 ... | reverse complement strand
TCGCCCTCGGGATCGAAGGAGCCGTCCTCGTTGCCCTTGACCCAGCCCTTCTCGATGACGGTGGTCAGCTCAGCGGCGAACCAGTCGCCGGCGTTGACGTCGCTGAAGTCCTCGGCCTTGGTGATCTCGGTGGGCTTTTCACTCTCGCCGGGCTTCTCGCTCTCAACGGGGTTGCCATTGGCGTCCAGAACCACGCTGTTCTCCACGGTGGCCTTGGGGCAGCCGGCCTTATGGACGGTGGGGTCGCCGGAGGTGTTGGGGCAGTCCATGCCGTTGTCCTCCGCCGCACTCTCGGAATCATAGGTGCACAGAGCCACACAGTTTTCCTTGTGATGGTCACCAGTGTTGGCGCAGCTGGCGCTCATCTTGCACTGGCTCTTGCAGGCATTGGTGGCATGGGTCAGAGCGGTGCAGTTGGCCTCACCGTTGCACTTGTTGGGGCAGTTGGCGGTGTGGTCGCCGTCGCCCGCCACGGAGCACTGCTTATCGCCGGTGCAGGAAATGCCAGCCTGATGCAGGCCGCTGTGGTTCTTATTCAGGTTGCAGTTTCCCACGGGGCAGCTGCTGGCGCAGCCGTCGGTGTGCTGGGTCTCAGCATTGGCATTCAGGGGGCAGCGGTCGTCCTCGGTGCAGGCCTCACCGGCGTGCTTGTCGGTGTGATCCACGGTCTTATTGCAGCCCTCGATGTCGCACTTAGCGCCGCAGGCATCCTTGTGGGTGGAGAACTTGCAGGTGTCCTTGGTGGCGCTGGCGATGCCCGCGCACTCGGTGGCGTTGGCCAGCTTGCAGGTATCAGACGCCGCACAAGCAGTGCACACACCGCCCTTGGTAGTGGCTTTGCCATCATGGGCACCCTCATGGGTGGCCTTGCAGGCGCAGGCGAACTCGTGCTCATCGCTGTTCTTGTGCTCGTCCTGCTTCAAGCAGCCCTCGACGTTGCACTCGGCCTTGGAGCAGCTGCCAGTGTGGTCAGCCATGGTAGCGCTGGTCAGCTTGCAGCTCGCGTTGCCAGAGCAGGGGGTGCAGGCCTTGCAGCCAAGGCAGGTGGTGCAGGTGGTCACATCCGTGCAGTTGTCCTTAGTGCAGCTATCGCCACAGGTACAGCCAGTGGGCTTAGTGCAGGCCGGGCCAGCAGGAGTAGCAGGCCCCTCCTCGGCAAACACCGTGGGAACCAGGCTCAGGACCAGAGCCAGGGCCAGCAGAGTCGCCATCAGCTTTTTCTTCATCTCAAAAGCCTCCTATTTACTTATTTTTCCTTGCGTTCGAATGTGCCAGGGAGGAGATTCCTTATGCCCAACCGCAGGTCCTCCCCTCCCCGCAGGCCACGGGCCAATTGCATTTCCTCACCTCCCTGTTTTCGCAAGAAGTGGTTTGGTACGGCAGACTTGGAGACACCCACGTGCGCTGTAGGTTCGCTTACGGGGGCCGTAAGGGGGTCCTTGCGCCACTATTCGCAAGGATTTGTGCGGTTTTCCCGGAGGGTGGCCGAAAAAACCGCGCGCCGCGGGCATCTCCAAGCCTGCCAGACCAGGCATCCAACCCCCGCTGTCAAAAATCACACCTTTTGATAGCGGTTCGGATAACCATAAGATAACACAGGTTGCGGGGTTTTGCAAGTGCTTTTTCCACAAACTACACAAAGAAATTGAGAAATTTTTCTGTGGGAAGGGACCAGAAGGCAACTATCAAAAGGTGTACCTTTTGATAGTTTCTTTTTTCCTTCCCGGCCGCTGGCTCCGCCGTTTTTCCCCTCTGCTCCCCCAAAAAAGACAAGAAAGGCCCGGCATCCTGACGGATGCCGGACCTTTTTCCTCGGTTCAGCTCCCCAACGAGGAAACCGCGCCGCTTTTCCAAAAGATATTTTTCTATAAGAGCTCCTGGGACTCGGGGTTGCGGGCCACGTCCAGGATGAGCTGGGCGCACCGCTCCACCCCCACCAGGCTGGAGTCCAGGGACAGGTGGTAATTCTGGCTCATCCCCCAGTCCCGGTCAGCATAGTGCCTGTAGTAGGCCCGGCGGCGCTTGTCCTTCTCCTCCAGCCGCTTTTCCGGGGTCACGTCCGACTCGCCGTACAGCCGCACCACCCGGTCCGCCCGGTAGGGGATGGGGGCATGGACGAACACATTGAGCACGTCCGCCCGGTCCCGGAGGATGTAGTCGGCGCACCGGCCCACGATGACGCAGGGGCCCTTGTCCGCCAGGTCCAGGATGACCCGGCACTGGATCACCCACAGGAAATCGGCGGTGGACAGGCCATTCATATGCTGCCGGCTACCCCCGCCGGCAAAGGCATAGGATAGCAGAGACTGCCAGGGGGAGGCGTACTCCCCCTCCTGCTCGATGAACCTTTCATCGAAGCCGGTCTCCACCGCCACCTGCTTCACCAACTCCTTGTCATAATAGGGCACGCCCAGCAGCTCGGCCACCCGGTGGCCCACGGACCGGCCGCCGGAGCCGAACTCCCGGCTGATGGTGATGATCTGTTTGCTCATATGAAACCCTCCTTCTCGCAGTCGATTTCCAGCCAGATGATATCCCGGGGGGGCGCGTCCCAGCAGCACACCGCCGCCCGCCAGCCCGCCCCGGCGTAGCTCCTGTGGGGGCAGGGGGGGGGCGTCTCCACCCGCCGCGGGGGATATAGCGGGGCGTCCTCCCGCTTGCACCAGCTCTCCTTCAGCGTCCACAGCCGGTAGAACTCCTCCCAGCTGCCGTCGAACCGGGCCAGCTCCTCCCCGCTGAGGGCGCGGGCGGGCAAGCGGGACCGCCGGGGGCGCACCAGCTCCACATCCACCCCCACAGGGCGCGGGGACAGGGCGCACAGTGCCATCCCCCCGCTGTGGGACAGGGAAAACCAGCGGTCCTCCAGTCCGGGGAAGAAGGGCTTCCCCCGGGGGGAACGCGCCGCGGGGGGCAGGATGTCCCAGCCCCAGCACCGCCGCGCGGCCTCCTCCAGCAGCGGCCAGGCCAGCCGCCGCCCGTCTGCTCCCACCGCCCCATAGACCGCTGTCATGGCCTTCTCCTCTCATACCGGGGCTGCGGACAAAGCTGGCTGGGTTCTTTGCCGTCATGCCGCGTCAGCCGCCCCGTGTAATTGTATATATTATACAATCAACCGCGCCGGATTGCAAGAGGGATGCACAAATATCGCAGGGAGCCGGACATCCCGGCCCCCTGCGGCGTTTTTATGTCCCGCCGGGGCACTGCCGGCCGGTGTGGTCGATGGAGTAGTCCTGTCCGCAGTCCCCCGGCAGGATGAGCTGGGAGATGGGGACAAAAGTGTAGCCCTGCTGCAAAAGGGCCTCAATGATGCCGGGCAGGGCCTCCGGGGTGTGGAGGGCCGCGTTGTGGAACAGCACAATGGACCCCGGCTGCACCTTGGAGGTGACCCGTTTGGTGATGTCGGCGGCGGACAGGTCCTTCCAATCCAGGCTGTCCACATCCCACTGGATGGGCTCAATACCCATGGAGCGCACGGCGCTGATCACGTGGTCGTCGTACTCCCCGTAGGGGCAGCGGAACAGAGTGGGGCGCACTCCCGTCACCCCCTCAATCTTGTCCCCGCAGGCGTTGAGGTCGGCCACGATCTCATCGGAGGACAGGCTGTTGAAGTGGGCGTGGGTGTTGGAGTGGCTCATCACCTCGTGGCCCGCGTCGAACAGGGCCTTCACCGACTCGGGGTATTTGTCCACCCACTCCCCCACCACGAAGAAGGTGGCTGTGACATTGTACTTGCCCAGAATGTCGATGAGCTGCTGGGTGTCCTCGTTGCCCCAGGCGGCGTCGAAGCTGATGGACAGCACCTTGTAGTCCTTCTGGACGCAGTAGATGGGCAGCTGCCGGGTGGTGGCCGACGCCCCCACCACCGCCGGGTGGTTCACCACCCAGAACATCAGGGCGGCGGCCAGGACGCAGGCCCCGGCGGCGATGAGCTTCCGCCGCAGATAAATGATTTTTGTCCCTTCCATGTTGACCCCTCCAAGCTCGGTTTGCTACACCTTATGCGGGAAGCGGGCCAATCATGTAAAAAACGCCCTCCGTCTCAGGACGGAGGGCGTTTTGCTCAAAAGCTCAGCACCTCCTGCCGGGGCTTGCCGGCGGGAGCGGAAGCGGTGACCTGGAGCACTGGCCCCAGCTCCCCCTCGTAGGCCCGGTGGGGCTCCATGTGAATCACCCCGGTGACGTCCGCCCAGGCGCGGTTCTCATAGGCCCTGAAGCCCTCCCCCCGGGCCACCAGGCCCAGAAAGGTGATATCGTTCTCGCAGCAGGTCATGGCGAACCGGCCCAGCACCACCTCGTCCGGGTATTGGGGCAGGTGGCACACCACCGTCTTGGCCCGGATGGCCTTGCCGTCGTACCGCTTCGGATGCTCCATCACGTCCACATACCACACACCGAAGTCGTCGTCAGGGATGTGGATGACCTCCTGGTCCAGGTCGAAGGGGCACACGGTGTCGTCGGCGTAGTCCTCGCTGGTGCCGTCCAGGTTTTCCAGATAGATGCTGGCCCGGCGGTTCACCATTTTCAAATTTCGCTGGCGCAGGGCGTCACGCAGGGCCTGGTCACAGCGGTTGAACACGATGAGGTCGGCGTTGGTCAGCTTTTCCATCATCATCTGGCCCAGGTTCTTGGCGTATACGTCGAAGGTGGCCGCCTCCACCATGGTCATGATCTGGTAGAGCACCCAGTTGTCCGGCAGCGCGTCCTGATAGAGCCGCTGGAGGGACCACATGCCGTTGAACTCAATCAGAATCTGCCGGGGGCGGTGCTTCTTCTCCAGCTGGCTGAGCCGGGCGGGGGTGAGGTCCCCCTCCTCCTCCACGTTCACCACCGTGACGTTTTTCAGCCCCTTGGGGTCGTACTCCACCGCGCCCTCCTCGCAGCACAGCAGCAGGGTGCGGTCCCGCAGGGCAAAGCCGTCCTGGAGGATGCCGTTGATGAAGGTGGTCTTTCCGCCGTCCAAAAAGCCGGTAAACAGATAAACAGGGATATCCATGGGTGTTCCGCCCCTTTACAGCCCGAACAGGGCGGCCAGCCGGTCCTCCTTCAGCTGGGCGCCGATGACGCACAGCCGCCCAGTGTAGTCCGCCGGACCGGTGCGCACCTGGTGCTCCTCGGGAACGTAATCGAAGTGGAGCCAGCTGCCGTCCCCCGCGGGGACGATGCCCTTGGCCCGCAGAATCGCGCCGCACTCCCCCAGGTCCAGCTCAGCCAGGATGCGCTCCAGCGCCTCCCGGGAGAAGGGCTTGACCGTCTCCCTCCCCCAGCTGGTGAACACCTCGTCGGCGTGGTGGTGGCCGTGGTGGTCATGGTCGTGGCAGCCGCAGGAGCACTCCTCGCCGTGGTCATGGTGGTGCTCCCCATGGCAGCACGAGTGCTCCTCATGGTCGTGGTGGTGCTCGTGGTGGTGCTCCCCGTGGCAGCACGAGTGCTCCTCGTGGTCATGGTGGTGCTCGTGGTGATGCTCCCCGTGGCAGCATGAATGCTCTTCGTGGTCGTGGTGGTGCTCGTGTCCATGATGATGGTGGGCGTGGGCCGCCTCCTCGGCGGCATGGTCCGCCCGGATGCGGGAGAGCAGCTCCTCCTCCAGGGAGGTCTTTTCAATGGCGGCCAGGATGGTTTTGCCCTCCAGCTGGTCCCAGGGGGTGGTGAGGATCACGGCGGCGGGGTTTTTCTCCCGGAGCAGGGCCACCGCCCCCTCCAGCTTCTCCTGGGTCAGGTTCTGGGTGCGGGAGAGCAGGATGGTGCCCGCGTGCTCCACCTGGTTGTTGTAGAACTCGCCGAAGTTTTTCATATACATCTTCACCTTGGCGGCGTCCGCCACGGTGACAAAGGAGTTGAGCTTCAGCGCCGGGTCCTCCCCCGCGGCCTGCTCCACCGCCGCCACCACGTCGGACAGCTTGCCCACCCCGGAGGGCTCGATGAGAATGCGGTCGGGGTGGAAGCGCTCCTCCACCTCGTGGAGCGCCTTGCCGAAGTCCCCCACCAGGGAGCAGCAGATGCAGCCCGAGGACATCTCGGAGATCTCGATGCCGGCGTCCTTCAAAAAGCCGCCGTCCACGCTGATCTCGCCGAACTCATTTTCGATGAGCACCAGCTTCTCGCCCTGGTACGCCTCGGCCAGAAGCTTTTTGATGAGGGTGGTCTTTCCCGCCCCCAGAAAGCCGGAGACGATGTCGATTTTAGCCATGGGAAAATCAATTCCTTTACATATAAATTTCCATCTATTTTACAACCGGCGGCGGGGAAAGTCAAGGGAGGGAATGGGGAAGCCCCCTCCCGAACGGAGGGGGCTTTTCAGATCATTCCGCGGTGATATAGTAGATGTGCTCGCCGAACTGGACGTAGTCCACCTGGTCCAGCTCCAGGGGCGTGTCAAAATGGCGATAGGTTGCGAGGCTCCACTCCGGCGTCTCGGTGAGCAGGCCAGGGCCGATCTGGTAGTAGGAATCGCGATGGTCCTTAGGACCGTTGGCCGTGATATAGCTGCAGTTGTGGTAGGTCAGCAGCTCCGAGCCATCCTTCATCACGATGCGCACATCCCCGGGATCCATAGGCATCCGGCGCTGGTTATTCTCCTTCAAGTTGCTGCGGAAGTCGAACCGAATCCCCAGCGGGGAGAGCTTCATGGTGTCCAGCAGGTTGGTCTCGCCGGTGTCCGGGTCGGTCCACACCGCCCCGCCGCAGTCGATGACGGCCATGCGGCTCTCAAAATGGGTGCCAATGTCAAATTGGAACTTCCCCTGAAACAGCTTCTCCTCCTGCCAGGGCTGGCCGACGGGAGTGGTAATGCCCAGCCCATACAGGGTCAGCAGCTTGGAGCTGCCGTCGTTGTACCTGACGCCTTTGTCCAGGCTGCCCGAAAGCACCATAACGATCTCCTTTACGTTGTCCACAGGGTCCTCGTCGGGAAGAGGGCGGCAGCAGATCGTCGTGAACGACAATGGGGGATAGCTCTCGCCGCTGTCCTCCGTCTCCAGCGTCAGGGAGAGGCCCTTTATTTGATGCCAAAAGCTGTAGAATTGTCCCTCTTCCAGGTCGGGCAGCACCACGCCCTCCGGGGCCTCCACCCGCAGGTGCAGATAGTAGCAGTCCTCGTCCGCCAGGGCGGCGACGGGGGTAATGGTGGCCCCGTTGCTGGTGACGCTGTACTCTTCGCTGCCGTCAAAGACGTGGCCGATGCTGTTGAGCGTCTCCACCTGGGTGGTGGTCAGCGGCTCCCGGCTCCACCAGTTGAACACATCACGCATCAGGTCGCCCGCCCCCATGAGGCCGGCCGCGGCAAAAACGGTCGCCGTGAGCAGGACGACGGCGGCGGCCGCCGCCGCAATTCGGACAGGCAGGCGGTACAGCCGGGGCCGCTTCTCCCCCTTGATCTTTTTCATGGTCAGCTCCTTAACCCGGGCGGACGAGAGCGGGGTCTCCCCGGAGATCTGGATCTGATCCTCCTCAACTGCGTCCAGCAGGTCAGAAATCTTCCGCTTCATATCAGCGCCTCCTTTGTCAGCATATCTTTCAGCTTGAGCCGTCCACGGCGCAGCCGGGTCTTGACGGTGGACTCGTTGAGCCCCATGGCGCCGGCGATCTCCTTCACGCTCTGGGCGTAATAGTAGTGGCGCAGAAAGAGCTCCCGGTCAGGGGCCGGCAGGCTGTCCACCGCCCGGCGCACCCGCCAGCCCTCCTCCTCCCGCTCCAGCGCGTCGGCGGGGTCCTCCGGGCCGGGCAGGTCCAGCGCGTCCTCCTCCAGGGGGAGGGTGCGGCCCATCTGGCGCAGCTTGTTCTTCGCCTTGTTCCGGGCCACCGCCCCCAGCCAGCCCTTTACGTGGCCCGGCCTCAGGTCGTCCGCCTGGGTCCACGCCGCAAAAAACACATCGGAAGCCACCTCCTCCCCGTCCTCGGGGGCCATAGCGCCCCGGAGAATGTTCCATACCACGGCGGACACGTAGGGGAGATAGCTGTCCATCAGCGCCTCCAGGCCGGCGGGGTCACGGCCGCGCATTTTTCGAAGGATGGTCTCTTCTCTCATAGAACGGCTCCTTATCAGTGGGTCGAAAGCTGCTTTCACCTATATAATCACAAAATGCCCCGGACAGGTTTCAGCTCCGTGAAAAAAACCGCCCCGCCCAAAAGGGCGGGGCGGACCTTTGAGCCCGCTGCACGGGGTGCGGGCCGGCCCTCGGCAGAGCCGGGGGCGGCCTTATTTCTCCTGCCAAGAGCAGGTTCAAGCTGAAAGATGCATCAGCTTTGCCGGATTGTCCTTCACCATGGTATTGATGTCCTTTTCGCTGAAACCGTACTGATTGACCAGGATGCGGATGTACTCATAGACCCCCTCAATGGGCGAGCCCACCATGGGCTGCCCCATGTCGGAGTCAATAACCAGCCGCTCCACCGGAACCCGTTTGTACAGTTTCTCCATGAATACCGGGGTGCCCACAAAATCGGGCGGTGTTTTTGCCCCGGGGAGGAACATGATGGCGGTGAGCTCGATATATGCCCCCAGGCCCGCCCACGCCTCCAGGTCCTCCAGGCGGACGTCAAACCCGTAGTAGGGGTGGTTGACCAGGATGGGCACGCCCAGCTGCGCCCCCCGGCGCACCACCGCGTCCTGCTCTTCCCGAGATCCGTGCCCCGTGGCCAGAACGGGGGGCCTTTCCAGCTTGGAGAGGAATTGCAGCAGCGCCTCCACCTCATCAGACACCGACCCGTCCGCCTGAATCATAGAGATGGGCTTCTCCTCTAAAACCATCCCCTTCGAGCCGGGGAAGGGGCGTCCCGCGTAATAGTTGATGTGGTTCGCGGCGGAAATGGTGGGCAGGGACAGATATTTCACATCCAGCGCGCAGGCGGCGTCCACAGCTTTCAGGCAGATGCCGCCCACAGAATTGTTCAGGATCAGGCTGCCGTACGCCTTTGTCCCCACCCTGCCCTCCAGCAGGGCGTTTGCCTGCATCGCCGTCATCACGGAGGGGAAGTAGTGGTCCTTGGTGATGAACGCCCGGCAGCCGGCCTTGTCCGCCTCCAGGGCAAAGCCCCCAGTGTCAAATTTTCTGTTTACATTGGAGGGGCCGTTGTGCACGTGCATATCGATATAGCCCTGCATGATCTCGCGCATGAGAGGTCGCTCCTTTCTGCGTCCGCGTTTAAAGTTCCGTGTCTTTGGTGATCATGCAGGCCTCCGGCTCGGCCATTGGGTTTTTGCCCTGGGCCAGCAGGCGGAAAAAGTTCTCCTGCTCATACTCCAGCCGCTCGGGGAAGAAAATGTCCAGATTCCAGCAGACCTGCCGGGCCTGGGACGCGTCGTAGCCGTGGGGGACGTCGGCAGGACAGTAGGCGAAGAAGCCCTCCTCACCGTCGTACTCTTCGCCGTCCACCAGGGCGACGCCGTCCCCCTGGGGCACGATGAGGAACTGCTCGTGGGGGTGGGCGTGCTCGGGGGCGGCGGGCGTTCCGGCGGGGATCATGTGGAGAGACACGGAACAGTCGTCCCCGGTGAAAAAGTACCGCATCACGCCCCCCTTCTTCTGGGTGGGGTTGGGGGCATAGTATTGTTCACTGTCGTAAAAATTGCCGATCACAACCTGGTTGAGCCCTTTTTTTGTTGACATGGAATAGACCTCCAGTTTTATTTTTTATGCGGCGCGGCCCTCTATTGGCAATGGCGGCGGATGGATTCCACCGTACCCTTCAGCGCGTTGTTGATCAGAGTCATATCAGTGGCCACAGACAGATAGAGCATCCCCATATCCAGGAACTGCCTCAGCCCAGCGGGGTCCATGGCAATGGTGCCCACGATTTTGTTGTGGGCCAGCCCCACCCGGCAGACGTGACGGATGGCCTCCATAACCTCCGGGGCGTTCATCTGTCCTGGCTTCCCATAGGCCTGGCTCAGGTCTCCGGGGCCGATGAACAGCACGTCCACCGCGTCGATCTTGCACAGCTCCTCGATCTGCTCCACCATTTCCCGCGTCTCCACCTGGTAGATCAGCAGGGTGTTGTCGTTGGCATATTGAAAATATTCTGCGGGCTGGTTGAAGCCATAGTCCCCCGAACGCTGGTCCAGGCACATGCCCCGGACACCCCTGGGGTAGTACTTGGAGAAGGGCGCACCCTGCCGCGCCACGGCGATATCCCGCAGGCTGGGGACCTGCACGCCTCCCGCGCCCACGTCCAAGGCGTGGAGGATGGAGCGCTCGGTGCAGTCCGGCACGCGGATGACCGTGGACAGATCTGCCCCATCCGCGGCTCGCACCAGCCCTTCCAGCTGATGGAAGCTGTAAGTACCGTGCTCTGCGTCCAGGATCACATAGTCAAACCCAGCCCGGCCAAAGCATTCAATGAGGCGGGGCTCATTAACCTTGACGAAGGTACCAAACACGGGCTGCCCCTTCCGGAGCTTTTCTACCATTTTTGTGTTGGTCATGGTGTCTCCTCAGCTCTTGCGGCCCGGGATGGCGGGGCGGGTCCCAGCGGGGAAAATCTGGAGGATCATCACCCCCTCGGGAGACTCCCGGAGATCCAGCCCGTGGTCGATCCCCTTGGGGGCCAGCCAGTGGGAACCCCGGCGCACGGGGGTGCGCTTTCCGTCCATGATGACGGTGGCGTGGCCCTCCAGCATGATGGTGAGCTGCTCGATCTCGTCATGCCGGTGGCCGGAGGGGGTGGGGGCATACCTGCCGCAGGCCTCCGGTCCAATACGCATGAAGGAGAGGGTCAGGTTTTTGCCGTTAACCTCCAGCTGTTCGATGCCGGGGGCCACCTGGGTCCAGGTCTCGCGGTTGTAATTGCCAATGATCACGCCGTTGTCCAATACTTGCATTTGTAGTCCTCCTTATTAGATGTTTGGGGTCTAGGAACCGCAGCCTACCCGGGATAGCCCAGCAGGCGGGGGAGCCACAGCACCACGTCAGGCAGATAGGCCAGCGCCACCATCACGGCGAAGGCGCCGAAGGCAAAGGGCCAGATGGTTTTGCACAGCTTGTTGAAGGGAATGCTGGCCGCGTTGGACGTGACGAACAAGACCACGCCCACAGGCGGGGTAATATAGCCCACGGTGAGCAGCACGCTGAAAATGATACCGAAGTGCACTGGGTCCATGCCGATGGACATGGCCAGGGGGAACATGACGGGGTTAAACACCATAGCCATGGTGCCGTTATCCAGCAGGCAGCCGCCGATCATCAGAATTACGATGATGATGGCGATGATGACGGCCCGGCTACTGGTCACGCTGTTGACAAACTGGATGAGCTGGGCGGGGATGCCGCTCCTGGTCATGCTCCAGGCGATGACACCGCCAAAGGAAATCATCATGAGGATGCCGCCCCCGGTGACCGCGCCGCGCAGAAAGGCCGCGGGGATCTTTTTCCAATCGATCTCACCGTAGATGGCGCTGGCGATAAGCGCACAGATACAGGACACCGCCCCCGCCTCGGTGGCGGTGAAAAATCCGCCGATCACGCCGCCGATGATGACGCCGGGAACCAAAAGGGCAGGAAGGGCGGACAGGAGGGTCTTTGCGACCCGCTTGAGCGAGACCGCCTCAATGGATTTGCCAAAGCTCATTTTGCGGCCAAAAAAGGTGATGACCCCGCAGAACATGACCGCCAGCAGCAGGCCCGGGACGATACCCGCGATGAACATGGCCTGGATGGAGGTGTTGGTCAGCATGCAGTACATGATGAACGAGGTGCTGGGCGGAATGATAGGGCCCAGGATAGAGGAAGCCGCCACCAGGGAGCCGGTGAATTCGTCCGGGTAGCCGTCCTTGCGCAGCTCCGGCACCAGCACTCCGCACAGCATGGACGCCACGCCGTTGGGGGAGCCGAGGATGGCAGAGAGGATAGCCGCGATGATAACACAGGCATAGGCCATGCCGCCCTTCAGCCAGCCCACGAGCTCACGGATAAAGTCCAGCAGGCGCTTGGTGACGCCGCCCGCGTTCATGATCTCCCCGGCCAGGATGAAGAAGGGCAGGCAGGTGAGGGAGGTGGTGTTGATCTGGTCAAACAGGCGCTGGATGATGACCAACAGATAGCTGGGATTGCCCAGGCTGACGGTATGGACAGTGCCCATAATACCCAGGACAAAGGCGATGGGCACACCGATGACCATGAGGAGAATAAAAGTCAGCGCTGCTAATATCATTTATTTCGCCTCCCCTTCTGCGCCGGGCTTCGCGGCCACGTTGCAGATGAGCTCGGGATAAAAGTCGATGGTAAAGATCAGCAGGAACACCAGACCCAGAAAAATCCCGTAATAGGGGACCGCTGCGGTGAGCCCGGTGGCGGTACTGACGCTTTTTACCACGGAGGGGGCCGTCATTTTGAGGAAGGTGTATCGGAGCAGGAAGAGGAAAAACACGGTCAGAACGATGTTGGTGACCAGGAGCAGGACCTTCTGCACCCTGGCGGGCAAGTGGCTGGTCACCAGGTCGAAGGAGACCAGGCTGTGCTTGTAATAGGCCGCCGCGCCGCCGAAGTAGGCGCAGAAGATGAGCAGAATCCGGATCACCTCGTCCGACCAGATGAAGGTCAGCCCGAACAGATAGCGCCGGACCACCTCAATGGACATGACGACCAACATCGCCACCACCGTGGCCACGGCAATCCAGCTCAGGACGGTGTAACACAGCTGGGAAAACTTGTGATACGCTTTATACATTTCGTCCTCCTTTGCGGAATCCGGGGAAGCCGGCGCCTATTGCAGGGAGAGGGCCTTTTCGATAAAGGCCGCGTACATGGGGTCCTCCGCTGCCTTTTTGTCATAGAGCGGCGTCAGCAGCTCCAGCCACGCGTCCTTGTCGCTGATGGTGTTGAATTCCACCCCGTGGTCCATGCAGTCCTGGCGGCACCGGCCGTCCCACTCATAGATGCCCTCCTCCATGTACCACCTGTCCGTCTCTGCGAAGGTGGCCCGAATGAGCTCAAAATAGCCCTCCGGAAGGCGCTCAATGGTTGTGTTGGACATGACCGCCATGGAGAGGAAGGGGTACAGGCCGATCTCAGAGATATAGTTGATGACTTCATAGTGCTTCTGCATGGACACGGAGGTGGCGTTCACCTCCTCACCGTCAATCACCTTGTTCTGAAGGGCACTGTAGAGGTCGGAGTAAGTGATATTCACCGGGTTTGCCCCCACCAGCTGGAGGGCCTCGTCAATGACGGGGCTGCCGATGGAGCGGATCTTCAGGCCCTTGATATCGTCGATGGTCTCGATGGGCTTATTGATGGTGGCAAATTGCCTCATCCCGAATTCGGTCATGCTGATGATGGTGACGCTCTCCAGATCTCGGTTTGCCCGCTCCCGCAGCGCCATCCACTCCTCGCTGACCATCACCGCTGCCTCCTGCTCGTAGGTGCCGATGAGGAAGGGCAGGATAAACACGTCTATGCAGGGCGTGTACATCGACACCGTTCCGCTGCCGCAGCCTGTGATGTCGATGGAGCCCTCCATGCACTGGGCAAACGTGCTCTGTTCGTTGCCCAACGCACCGTTGTAAACCGACTCAATGATGATCTTTCCTCCGGAGCGCTCCTTCAGCAGCTCGGTGGCCCGCGCCGTGGCGATGCCGGAGCCGCTGCCTTCGGTACCCGTGCTGGCAAAGGTCAGGCGGACCTCTTCCGGAAATTCCATGTCCTCCCAGAAGTTCCCCTCATACACAATTCCACCGCCTCCGCTGTCGGCGGGAGGGGAATCACTGGGCTTTACAGCGGTGTCACCGCACGCCGCCAAAACAGCGGTGAGCATCGCGGCGGCAACCAGCAGACTGATCAGTTTTTTCATGATGATTCGCTCCTTATCTTTTATGTTCAGGACCTGCTTTCGGGCGGATGGCAAGGGCATTGATTAGTATGCCGTCTGCGGACCAGCCTAAATCATAAAACCTCCTCCCTTCTCTCTTTCCTCCCCAACCACAAATATTTGATTTGATATTTTATCAAATATTAGGCTGATAAAACTGCCTGCCCTCCCCCGAGCCAATGTGTATAACATATTTTGCGGGCAAGACAAGCGCGGTAATTGCTGTCTCTATTTCACAATATAACAAAGAAGGACAATCCTGTCAAGAGATTTTTTGTGGACTTGCCATAGAAATACCGTTGACAAATATTAAATATATGATAAAATATTTTAGCAGATCATGTTGGGGAGGGAACGGCCATAAGCTACCAGACTAAAAACAGATTCGTATACGACGAGATCAAAAAGGATATTCTCCAGCGGAACTACCAGGCCGGTGAGCGCCTGATTGTCAGCGAGCTGGCGAAAAAGTACGACGTCTCTCCCATGCCGGTGCGGGAGGCGCTGATCCGTCTTGCCCAAGAGGATTTTTTGGAGATGATCCCCCATGTGGGGGCCAAGGTGACCAAATGCAGCGAAAAAAAACTGAAGGAAATCCACCAGATCCGTATTGAGCTGGAGGGGGCCGCGACGCGGCTGCTGGCCCAGGTCATCACAGAGAGCGACATGAAAAAGCTGAGCGCACTGATTGACGAGGGGAAGGACTACCTGGGGTACGACCGCCTCCAGGAGTATTTCGCCTGGAACCAGCGCTTCCACTATACGATTGCCGAGATGAACCCCAACCGAACGCTGGAGGAGTACATCAAATCCATCTGGAGCCGGATGCATCTGGTCACCGGTGACGGCGGCGTGACCAGCTGGCGGTCGGAACAGTCCTACGCGGAGCACATCCTGTGGGTGGATGCCCTCCGGCTTCGAGACCCTGCCGAGGCGGAGCGGGCCTGCCGACGGCACTGCTCGGTTGCGGCTGAGTCCAATCTGGCCTCGTTTCCCGCCTATTGAGCCCAGTCAGATCGCGGGCCGCGCATTCAGCAGAAGGACCGCCGCATGAATCAACATCATGCGGCGGTCCTTTTAAAAAACGCAGACTGCTTAGCCGCCGGCCAGCGGCGTGGAGCTTTTCAATGATACGCCCGGTACAGGAAGGTGACAATCTCTCCCCTGCTGCACCCGTCAAAGGGGGAAAAGGTGTTGTCCGAGGTGCCGGTGGTGACCTCCTCCGCCACCGCCCAGTACACGGCGGTCTCGCAGGCGGGGGTCATCACCGCCGTGGACACGTCGGCGAACCTCCCGGCGAGCCCCTCACCCAGGGTGGGGCTGTTAAAGGCCTGCCAGATATACACCACGGCGCTGAGCCGGTCACAGGGCCGGTCCGGGTCGAAATCCTCCCCGATCATGTTCCGCCCGGTGGCCCACTGCACCGCCCCGGCGTAGTATTCCTGGCTTCCCAGCATCAGCGGAACGTCCCCGTAGGACACCGGCTCCCCCGCCGCCCGCCACAGGAAGGTGAGGATTTCCGCGTGGGTACAGGGCTGATAGGGGGAAAAGGTGGTCTCCGAGGTGCCGGTGGTGACCTCCGCCTCCACCGCCCAGGCCACCGGCCCGGCGTAGTACTCCGCCGGGTCCACGTCGGCAAATCGGGAGGCGGCCGGCTCCTCCGCAGGGGGCTGGGTGGCGGGCTGGCCGGGATTGTAGACATAGTCCTGGGCACTGAGGGGGAGGTAGCCGTCCGTGTGCAGCCCCCGCTCCTCCTCCTTGTAAGTGTACACCATGTGGAGCTGGTCCTTGATGACCACGCAGGTCTGCCCGTCATCCCGGGTGGTCCCCCCAACCAGGAACAGCTTGTCCGGCGAGCCGATCCCATCGTCGCAGTTGGTCACGTCCACCAGATAGTTCTGCCCGTCCTCCATCTGGACCAGGTTCCACATGTGGCTCCCGCCGTCCACCTCCCCGGTGACCAGGCGGCAGCGGATATCCCCGTCAAAATCGCTCAGGTCGCACAGGTATTTGAAGGCCTTGGCATATCCCTCGCACACCACGTTGGTGGCCGGGTCCCCGTCAAAGACGTAGATCAGCTGCCAGGGGTCTCCATAGGGGCCGCCCCCCTGGGCCGATGCCATGTCATAGTCCGCCAGCCGGCAGATCTCCTGGAAATAGGCCCGCAGCTTCTCATAGTCCGGCAGGCTCTGGTACTGGGCCACGATGGCTTTGGCGTTGTCCGCCGCCGCCGTGGCAGCCGCCGCCTTGGCGGCGTTGACGGTGACGTCGCTGCCGCCCCGGTAGCCCTCGGCCACCTGGAGGTGGATGGTCAGGTCCTGAATGGAGGCCTGGTCTCCCCGGCGGACAAAATTGTACCCCCAGGAAAAGCGGTTGCTCTTCCAGTACATCTCAAAGGGGAGATCCGCGGACAGGCAGCGGTAGATCTGATTCATGTGGACCAGCTGCTGGAATTTCTCCTCCAGCTGCTTCAGGATGTCGCTCTGCCCGGAGCCGGTCAGGCCCAGCTCCTCCAGGCTCCAGGACAGCTCCGCCAGATCGGGGATGCTGACGGCGGTGCTGGTCCGGCTGCCGTCGGCGATCTTGGCGATCTCCTCCCGCAGCACGTCATAGACCCGCCGGTCCACACCGGTCAGGCGGCTGCCTGCGGCGGCGGTGTCCTCCGCGGCCAGGGCGGGGGCGGGCAGCAGCGCCAGCGCCAGGGCCAGCGCCAGCAAAACGGCGGTCCAACGTTTTTTCATAGCTTGTTCTCCTTTTCCCGTCCTGCCGGGCGGCCCGGTCAGGGCTCAAATCATCAAAATAGGCCTTGCTTGATGGAAGCAAGGCCTATTTTATCAAACCATCCGGAAAATTACAAGAGCTTTCAGTCCAATTCAAACTGCCCGGTGTACAGCTGGTAATACCGCCCCTGCTGGGCCATAAGCTGGGCGTGGCTGCCCTTCTCCATGATCTGGCCCCGCTCGATGACCACAATGCAGTCCGCGTTGCGCACGGTGGACAGCCGGTGGGCGATGACGAACACCGTCCGCCCCTCCATCAGCGCGTCCATGCCCTGCTGAATATGCTGCTCAGTGCGGGTGTCGATGGAGGAGGTGGCCTCGTCCAGCACCATGATGGGCGGATCCTTCACCGCCGCCCGGGCGATGGACAGCAGCTGCCGCTGGCCCTGGGACAGGTTGGCCCCGTCCCCCGTCAGCATGGTCTGGTAGCCCTCGGGCAGGCGGCGGATGAAGCCGTCGGCGTTGGCGGTTTTGGCGGCCTGGACGCACTCCTCGTCGGTGGCGTCCAGCCGGCCATAGCGGATGTTGTCCATCACCGTGCCGGTGAACAGGTGGGTGTCCTGGAGCACCGCGCCCTGGCTCAGCCGCAGGGAGTCCTTCTCGATATCCTTCACGTCGATGCCGTCGCAGGTGATGAGCCCCCCCTGGATCTCATAGAAGCGGTTGATCAGGTTGGTGACAGTGGTCTTGCCCGCCCCGGTGGAGCCCACAAAGGCGATCTTCTGCCCCGGGTCGGCGTAGACGGACAGCTCCTTCAGCACCGGCTTGCCCTCCACGTAGGAGAAGTCCACCTGGCTCAGGCGCACCGCCCCTCGCAGCTCGGTGTAGCAAAACTCCTCCCCGGGGACGTTGCGCACCGCCCCCCGGATCAGGTGCAGGCCCAGCCGCCCGTCTGGGCCGGGGTACTTCCACGCCCAGCCGTGGGCGGCCATCTCCTCCAGGGAGAGGGGGGTGAGGGCGCCGTCCTCCTCCAGCCGCACCCAGAGCCCGGTCTGGGAGTCCGTTCCGGGGGGCAGCAGCTTGAGCTTACCGCCCTCCCTGTCCGCCTGTCCCAGCTCGGTGAGCGCCTCGCCCTCCCCCACGGACACGGGGACCAGGGTCAGCCCGCAGTCCCGGGGCACCTTCCAGGCCCAGCTCCGGGGCCGGCCCTGGCCGCTGAATTTGGACAGGGAGCCGTTGGCGTCCTTTTCCACCGGCACCAGGGTCACCCTTCCCCTGTCCGCCTCGGGCTGGGCGTCCATCACGGCAAAGATGCGCTCCGCCCCCGCCATGGCGGACAGCAGGGCGGTCATCTGCATGGAGATCTGGTTGACGGGCTGGGTCACCTGCCGGTTATACTGCAAATAGATCACCAGGGAGCCCAGGGTGAAGCCGGACAGGCCTCCGCCGCTCATGGCCAGAATGCCCCCCAGCACGGCGGTGACGGCATAGCCCACGTTGGTCAGGTTGGCCGCCACGGGCATGATGGCGGAGGAGTAGAACCCCGCCTCGCTGGCCGCGGCGCGGTACTCCTCGTTGAGTCCGCGGAACAGGCTCTTGGCCTGCTCCTCGTGGTTGAAGGCCTTGACCACCTTCATCCCCTCGATCATCTCCTGGATGTTGCCGTTCACCGCGCCCAGGGCGGCCTGCTGCCGGGCGTAATACTTCCGGCTGCGCTTGCCGAACACGGTGAACACCGCCAGCACCGCCCCCAGCATCACCACGGTGGCCAAAAACAGCAGAGGGGACAGGGTGAGCATCATGACCACCACGCCCACAAAGGTGATGACGCTGGAGATCAGCTGCACCACCGACTGCTCCAGGGCGGTCTGCACGTTGTCCGCGTCGTTGGTGAAGCGGCTCATCAGCTCGCCGTGGGTGTGGGCGTCAAAGTAGCTCAGGGGCAGCTCCTGGAGCTTGTCAAACAGCTCCCGGCGCAGCCTGTTGCAGCCCCGCTGGGCCAGCTGGGCCATGAGGTTGGACTGGACGTAGGCGCAGGCCGCCGCCAGCAGGTAGATGCCCATGAGCTGCAGGCAGCTGGTGAGCAGCGCGGGCAGGTCGCTCCTGCCCTCCGCCAGGGCGGCGCTTATGCTGTCAATAATGGGCTTCTGCATATAGGTGCCCGCCACCCCCAGCAGGGCGGACACCACCACGCACACCAGCGCCGCGGCCAGCAGCGCGGGCCGGCTGGCGATATACCTCACGGTGCGCAGGGCGGTGCGGCGCAGGTCCTTGGGCTTGCCAAAGCCGCCCCGGGGCCCCCCGTGGGGCCCGCCGGGCCCATGGGGGCCGCCCCCCGGGCCGTGGGGCCGTCTGTTCTCAGCCATTGCCGTCCCCTCCTTCCTGCTGGGAATCGTAGATCTCCCGATAGATTTCACTGGTCTTCATCAGCTGGTCGTGGCTGCCCACGCCGGCCACCGTCCCCTCGTCCAGCACCACGATCTTGTCCGCGTACTGCACGGAGCTGATGCGCTGGGCGATGATGATGACGGTGGTGCCCTTCAGGTTCTCCCGGAAGGACTGGCGGATGCGCCCCTCGGTGGCGGAGTCCACGGCGGAGGTGGAGTCGTCCAAAATCAGCACCGCGGGCTTTCTCACCATGGCCCGGGCGATGCACAGACGCTGCTTCTGCCCGCCGGACACGTTCACGCCCCCCTGCTCCAAATAGGTGTCGAAGCCGTCGGGGAAGGACATGATAAAGTCGTAGGCCTGGGCGTCCTTGGCGGCCTGGACCAGCTCCTCCTCCGAGGCGTTCTCGCTGCCCCAGAGCAGGTTCTCCCGGATTGTGCCGGAGAAGAGCACGTTGTTTTGCAGCACCATGCCGATGCGGCCCCGCAGGCCGTCCAGGGGGTAGTCCCGCACGTCCAGCCCGTCCACCAGCACCCGGCCCTGGTGGGCGTCGTAGAACCGGGGAATCAGGTTCACCAGGGAGGACTTGCCCGTGCCGGTGCCCCCCACAATGGCCACAAACTCCCCGGGCTCCACCGTCAGGTTGATGTGCTTCAGCACGTCCTCTCCCGCCCCCTGGGTCTGGTAGCGGAAGGACACGTCCTGGAACTCCACCCGGCCCCGGGGGGCGGGCAGGCGGGCTTCGCCGCCGTCGGTGATGGCGCTGTCCGCGTCCAGCACCTCAAACACCCGGCGGATGGACGCCTGGGCCCGGGTGTATTGCAGCACCGCCATGCCGATCATCATGGCGGACATGAGAATCTGCATGATGTAGCCGGTAACGGTCTGGAGGTAGCCGATCTCCAGCTCGCCCCCCAGTACCATATTGCCGCCGTTGTACAGCACCAGCACCGTGGCCACCGAGAAGCAGATCATCATCACCGGCTGGATGGCCACCATGCGCAGCACCGCCTGGAGGCCGGCGGCGGTGAAGCCGTTGTTGGCGTCCATGAACTTGGTCCGCTCCCGGTCCTCCCGGACATAGGACTTCACCACCCGCACGGCGATGAGGTTTTCCTGCACCGTCTCGTTCAGGTGGTCCAGGGCCTTCTGCATCTTCTCGAACAGGGGGAAGCAGATTTTCATCAGCAGCCCCAGAGCCGCCGCCATGAAGGGCAGCACCACGCACACCACCAGGGCCAGGCGCGGGCTGAGGGACAGGGTGAGAATCACGCTGGCCACCGTCATGGACACGCCCCGAATGAGGATGCGCAGGCACATAATGGCCACATTCTGGATGTTGGTCAGGTCGTTGGTGAGCCGGGTGATGAGGGAGGAGGAGGAAAACCGGTCGATGTCCGCGAAGGAAAAGGACGCGATTTTCTCAAACTCCGCCTGGCGCAGGTTGGCGCCCAGGCCCTGGGCGGCGTAGGTGGCACAGCGGGCGGCCAGTCCGCCCGCCGCCGTGGCCACCAGGGCCACCGCCACCATCAGCGCCCCGGACTGCCAGATCACGGCCAGGTCATTCCCCTCAATGCCCTGGTTGATGATCCGGGCCATGAGCAGGGGGAGGACCAGCTCGCACAGCGTCTCCACCACCACCAGCAGGGGGGAGGCCGCGGCGTACTTTTCATAGCCCCGCAGGTACGAGGCAAGGCGTTTCAGCAAGGGTCACACTTCCTTTCAAAATGGGTCTTGGACGGCCCCCGGCGGCGGGGCCAGCGGGTCGGGGGGCGGGTCCTGCCGCCTGTCCCCGCCGATCTGGTACAGGTTTTGCAGCATCCGGGAGAACAGCTGGTTGGCCAGCGCCCGCTCCTCGGGGGAGAAGCCGTGGTACATGTGCCCGTCCACCTGGCGGAAGGCGTCCATGCTCTGGGCGATGACGTCCCGCCCCTTTGGGGTGATGGAGATGCGGTTGCGGCGGGTGTCCCGCTGGTCGGTGCGGCGCTCCACGTAGCCCTGCCGCTCCAGCACCTTCAGCGAGGCGGCCACCGTGGGCGGCGCACTGTGCAGCTTGTCGGCCAGCTCCTTCTGGGTGGGGGCCTGGCCCGGGTCGTCGGGGTAGCGGGACAGCTCCCACAGCAGCCGGGGGGAGCCCACGTCCCGCACCCCCCGCCGGGCCAGCGCCGCCATGCAGGCGTTGTGGTGGGCCCGCATGAGCTGCTGGAGCAGAAGCCCGGTCTGGTTGCCCATCATGATCCCTCCTAAATCGTTCGCACGCGAATGATTAGTGTGCTTATTATTTTACATCCGCCCGTCAAAATGTCAAGAGGCCGGACGGTAAATAATTTGTGAACACCGCAGGCCCCGTCCGGGGCTTCCCCTTTGCCCGCTCCTATGGTACAATGGGGGAAAGAGACCGCCGCAGACCTGATTGGCCGGAAGGGGGCGCTGTCCATGTCCGTGGTTACCCGTCAATTTCAAATGGTCTACCTCCTGCTGGCCCAGGGCCGGATGACCGCCGGGGAGCTGGCCCAGCAGCTGGAGGTGTCCCCCCGCACGGTGCTGCGGGACGTGGACTCCCTTTCCGCCGCCGGGGTGCCCATCTACACCACCCAGGGGACGGGGGGCGGGGTGGCCCTGCTGCCCGGCTACGTGCTGGACCGGGCCGCCTTTTCCGATGAGGAGCAGCGCCAGCTGCTCACCGCCCTGCAAAGCCTGCCGGAGCAGGAGGGGGCCCAGGCGCTGACCAAGCTGTCCGCCCTGTTCCGCCGGGGGCGGGAGGACTGGCTCCAGGTGAACCTGTCCCGCTGGGGCGGCGGGACGGCGGACAGCGAGAAGTTCCAGCTGCTCAAGCGGGCCGTGCTGGAGCGGCAGGTCCTCCGTTTTGACTACGCCAGCTCCTACGGCTCCACCCGCCCGCGGCGGGCCCTCCCCGCCCGGCTGGTGTTCAAGGGGCAGGGGTGGTACCTCCAGGCCTTCGACCTGGACCGGGAGGCCTACCGCACCTTCCGCCTGTCCCGCATGCTCTCCCCCGCCCCCACCGGGGAGGTGTTCCACCGCCGGCTGGACCCGCCGGACATCGACTACTCCGGGGATATCCCGCCCCTGTTCCGGGTGGAGGCCCGCCTGCGCTTCGCCGGCTGCCTGGCCTACCGGGTGTACGACGAGTTCGACCAGGGCTGCGTCACCCCCCAGCCCGACGGCTCCCTGCTGGTGGAGGCGGTGTTCCCCGAGGACCAGTGGCTGTACGGCTATCTGCTCAGCTTCGGCGCGGGGGTGGAGGTGCTCTCCCCCGACCCCCTCCGGCGGCGGCTGGCCTCCCTGGGCTGGAAAATTTATTGGGCCCACGCCGGGAAACATGACACACCCTGTCAGGGTTGGGGTGCTATGATGGAGCCATCCCAACCAAAGGAGGTTCCAACTATGGACCAATACAAAGACATGAAATTCTGCCAGTCCTGCGGGATGCCCCTGGGCCCCGGTACGGAGCTGGGCACCGAGGCGGACGGCTCTGCCAGCCCCGACTACTGCTCCTACTGCTACAAGAATGGGAGATTTGCGGGGGAGATGACCATGGAGGAGATGATCGACTTCTGCGCCCCCATGATGGCCCAGTCCAACCCTGGCATGACCCAGGAGCAGGCCAAGGCCCAGATGCACCAGTTCTTCCCCATGCTGAAACGCTGGAAGCGCTGAGCCGTCGTGAGCAGCGCGGATGGACTGGAGCGAGGGCAAGAGCCCAAGGAGGGCCAAAGGCCCGGATGGGTCTTGCTCGAGTCGGAGGGAAACCGCGCGTCGCGAACAGGCGAAGCGTGACAACATCAAGCGCTGAGCCGCCGTGAGCCGCGCGGATGGACCGCCGCAAGCCCAAAAAAGCATCCCCCCGCCCGAGGGCGGGGGGATGCTTTTTATTCTCTCAGGGCTCCACCGGGGCCAGTCCGTCCAGGGAGATGACGGTTTTCCCGCAGGCCCAGTCCAGGGTCAGGGTCCCGCCCTGGAGCCTGGCGGGGTCGGTGACCTGCTTCAGCTGGAAGACATCTCTCCACCAGCCCTCTCCGAAGCCTCCGCTGCCGTTGCCGTAACCCACCCCCACTTCCGTGCCGTCCGGCCCGGTCAGGGCGACCCCCTCCGCTTTGCCCAGGGAGTACCAGCGGGAGGCCGCCCGTTCCTGCTCCTGGGCGGTATCGCCGGCGAATTCCTCGCCCGCGTCCCGCAGATGGTCGAATTTCAGCGTGATGGGGGACAGGTACAGCTCCCCCCGGGCGGTGATCTCCGCCCCGTCCAGCTCGCCCAGCACCTGGTCCACCTGGACCACCCAGCCGATATCCTTCTGGGGCAGGGGCACGTCAAAGGACCAGTCGCCGGGATACATGTTCACCATTTTCTCCTGTTCCTGGTCCCAATAGCCCATGTTCACCGCCGGGACCCGCAGGGCCGACGCGTCCCAGACCCCGTCCTCCCCCTGCTGGGGGGCCAGGGTGAAGATCAGCGAGAGATGATTGTCCATGGGGTCGTCGTCCTCCAGCACGTCCCAGCAATAGAATCCCACCATGCCGTCCTTCCCCAGGGGCTCCCCCGCCCCGTCCAGGAACTCCGCAGCATAGGCAGCGCCGTTGAGGAAGCCCTTGGCGCTGCTGATGCCGGGGGGATCGGGCTCGCCCAGATAGAGCTGGGTCCCCTCCGGGGCGGTGAAGTCCGCCAGAATCATGACCTGATAGCGGTCCCGCAGAATCTGGGTCACATGGAGGGTGGCCCCGTTGTCCTCCCTGACGATATCTAGGGCCACGGCCCCGGGATAGAGCAGGTCCACCGCCTCGGCCACCGCCTGGGAATTCTCCGGATCCACATCCAGTTGTCCCAGCATCCTCTGGTCGATCCAGGGCAGCACCGCGGCCGCCGCGGCCGCCGTCACCAGCAGCGCCGCAGCCGCCACCGCCATAACCGTAAGCTTCCACTTTTTCATCGGTCCGTTCCTCCTCGCGTTGTCCTGGAGGAGCTGGCGCAGCAGCTCCCGCTCCCGCTCGGGGGCGGGGGTCAGACCGTCAAACATCCGCTTCAGCTCATGCCTGTCCATAGCCTTCCTCCTCCAGCCGTAATTTCAGTTTTTTCCGGGCCTGGACCAGCCGGGAGCGCACGGTGGAGGGGTTCTCCCCCAGCAGTTCCGCGATCTCTCCCGTGGTATAGCTCTGGTAGTAGTGGAGATAGAGCACCAGCCTGTGGGGCCGCGGCAGGGCCGCCACCTGCTCCCACACCCCCTGGTCCGAGGGCTCCTCCCAGACCAGCTGGTCCAGCGCCTCCTCCCCCGCCCGCCGGGTGCGCCACCAATGCCTGAGCTGGTTTCTGCACTCGTTCCGGGCGGTGACGATGAGCCACGCCTTTTCGTGCTCCGGATCACGAAAGGGCCCGGGGCGCTCCATCGCCCTGCGAAAAACAGTCTGGGCGGCGTCCTCCGCGTCGGGTACGTTTTTCATCAGCACCAGGCACAGCTGATATACCATTTTGAAATGCCGCCCATACAGGCCGGCCAGCTCCTCCTGGGTATCCACCGCGGGGTCGCCTCCTCTCCGTCCTTCTGTAAGATACACAATCCAGCCGGGGAAATTGTTGACAGACCGGAAGATTTTTTTGCCTGTACGCAAAGGCCCGGGCGCGGAAAACTCCGCGCCCGGCCCCTCACTGTCCGTCCTTCCGTTTCCGATACCAGTCCAGCTTGTCATCCCACCTGCGGCCGCTGGCGCGGTAGTAGATCTCGATGCCTGCGGTGATGGCCGCGAAGATGAGCACGAAGATCACCAAAAAGGTCACCCATGCTCCGGCATTCTCCACCGGAAACCAGCCGAAGCTCGTCGCAATGCCGATGAGGACGGCCCCAAAGGCGATGAAAAACGTCATCATCCGCCAGCCATAGGCCAGTTTTTTGAACAGCAGATCGGAGAACGCCACCACCTGCATGGTCCCCGCCGCCACGCTGGCCAGCAGCACGGAGAACAGCTGGGGCAGGGCGGCCCCCTCCTGCCGGAACACAAACAGGAAAAACAGGTAGATGCACATGGCGGCGGCATAGCTCAGCGCCACCCGCTCCTTGATGGTCACGACCACCTCAAAGAACTTTTTCATGGACCGCACTCCTTTCACAATCCCAATTTCAGTTTGATGGCGGGGACATACTGGCGGTTGGCCACCACCACCTCGCCGTTGGACATGGTCAGCCGCAGCCGCCCCCCGAAGTCGGGGCGCAGCGAGCGCACCTGCCCAAAATTCACGATGGCCGACTTGCTCACCCGGACGAAGTCCCACCCGGCCAGCTGCTCCTCCAGCTCGTACAGCCGCAGGCGGGTCTCATACACCCCGCCCGCCGTGTACAGGAAGGTGCCCCGGTCCACCGTGTCGATGTAGAGCACCTGCTCCCCGTCCAGGATGCAGGTCTCGCCGTCCCTCTCCCCGGTGAGCCGGGCATCGGACAGCCGCAGCAGCTCCACCAGCCGGGCGGTCTGGGCATCCAGCCGGGGGCAGCGGACGGTCACCTCCGTCTGCTCCAGCCCTGGGCACTCCTCCACGGTCACTTTCATAACGTTCACTCCTTTTGCGATCGCACCCCCAGCATACATGACGGCCCCGCCTTTGGCAAGGGGCGCGGGCGCGACCTGCGGGAAATGGCCCCCAAGGCGCAAAAAGCCGGGCGCGGAAAACTCCGCGCCCGGGCCCAAGTGTTTCACGTGAAACATTCGTTTTACAGCAGGTCCTTCTTCTTCAGGATGAACCCCGCCACCGCAATGATGGCCACCGAGATGAGCAGCGGCGGCCAGAAGCTCCCGGCAAAGGGGAGCCAGCCCACATTCATGCCGTAGAAGCTGAACACGATGTTGGGCACCGTCATGAGGATGGTGACGGAGGCCAGCAGCTTCATGATGACGTTCAGGTTGTTGGAGATGACGGAGGCAAAGGCGTCCATCATCCCCGAGATGATGTCAGAGTAGATCTGGGCCATCTCGATGGCCTGGCGCACCTCGATGAGCACATCCTCCAGCAGGTCGTGGTCCTCCTCGTAGAGGGTGACGATCCGCCCCCGGAGGATCTTCTCCAGCGTCACCTCGTTGGCCTTCAGGGAGGTGTTGAAGTAGACCAGCGACTTCTCCAGGTCCAGCAGCTGGATCAGCTCCTTGTTCCGCTGGGACTTGTACAGCTGCCGCTCCATGTGGTTGTAGGTCTTGTCAATCTGCTTGAGGTAGTTTAAGTACCGCTTGGCCACCAGCAGCAGGATGTTCAGGATGAACCGGGTGCGCTGCTCGGTGCGCACGTCCCTCACTGCCCCGGCCTGGAGGTCCCGCACCACCGAGGTCTCCTTCAGGCACACGGTGATGATGTGCTTTTCCGTGACAATGATGCCCATGGGCAGGGTGGAGTACACCACCCCGGTCTCGTCGGTCTCCATGGCGGGGGTGTCGATGATGATGAGGGTGGAGCCGTCCTCCTTGTCGATGCGGGAGGTCTCCTCCTCGTCCAGGGCCGCCCGGAGGAAGGAGGGCTCCACCGCCAGGGTGGCGGCCACGGTGCGCAGCTCGTCCTCGCTGGGGTTGATGAGGTTCACCCAGCAGCCGTCCGTCACCGCGCTGAGCTGGGTCATCCTGCCGTCCACCGTCTTGTGAATGGTCAGCATAGCGTTTCACACCTTTCCCGAACCGGCGGGAACTGGGACGGCCTAAATGGCAAAAAAATCCCCCGCCGCTCCGCTTGTAAATTTTCCCATCTGTCCAGGACAGACGGGCCAGCGGGCGCACGGGGAGGCAGCGGGCGCTGACTCAGCGGGTGCGCCGTGCTTGTAAGGGCCAACTTCGACTAAACGGATCGCTCGACACGGCGCATCTCACTTCCTTTATCCCTTCATTTGCCGCTGTCTGCGGCTTTTTTCATTATATGCCTTTTCCGGCCCGATTGCAAGGAGAAAAATCATCCGGCCCGATGCGGCTATCCCCACGCGTTTTCGCGCTCCGATTGGGCGCATCGCGGGGCGGCTATCCTCGCGCTTGCAGCGGCACGCTCGGATTGGCCGCATTGCCGGGTCGCTTTCCTTCCGTCTCGGGCAAAACCCGATTTCACTGCGTGAACTCTGGGTTTTTGCCCTCGCTCCAGTCCAAGCTCCCCTATGCGGCTATCCTCGCGCTTGCAGCAGCGGCTGGAGCTGCTCCCCCCGGCAGGCGGCCTCCACCGCCTGGGGCACCAGGGTGAAGTCGGCCACCAGGGAGGCGGGCTTGCCTTGCCAGTCGTCCTGGCCAAAGGGGACGAAATACACGTTTTTCCGCCCCAGCATGGTCCCCAAATTGGGGGCGGACGCCCCCAGGCCGTCGTTGGTGGACACGGCGATGATCAGCGGCCTGCCGTTGCGCAGGTGGGCCTTGGCGGCCATGGTCACCGAGCTGTCGGTGATCCCGTGGGCCAGCTTGCCCAGGGTGTTGCCGGTGCAGGGACAGATTACCAGCGCGTCCAGCAGCCCCTTGGGCCCGATGGGCTCCGCCCCGGCCACGGTGGAGATCACCCGCCGGCCGCAGACGCGCTCCATCTCCCGCATAAAGTCGTGGGCCGCGCCGAACCGGGTGTCGGTGGACGCCGCCGTCTCGGACACAATGGGCGTCACCGGCCCGAACCGGGCGGCGGTCTGCTCCAGGGCGCTCAGCGCCTGGGCCATGGTGCAAAAGGACCCGCAGAAGGCGAAGCCCACTCTCAATTCCTTGAAATTCACAGGTCTAATTCCTCCATGATATGATAGACGGTGTCCTTGATGTAGCGTCCGGAGGTGACAGGGGCCACCTTGCCCGGCAGGGACAGGGCCCAGATCACCCGCACCCCCAGGGCCGCCGCGGCCTCCAGATTCACCCCGCCGGGGCGGGATGCCAGGTCGATGACCAGCGCGCCCTCCTTCAGCGCGGCCAGCTCCTCCACCCCCAGCACCGGGGCGGGCACGGTGTTGAACACCAGGTCGTAGCTGCACAGCCAGTCGGCCAGCCGGTCAGGCCCCTCGCTGCCCAGGCCCATGCCCTCGGCGGCGGCCCGCTGCTCGTACCGCCGGGCGGACACCCACACCCGGGCCCCCAGTGCCCGCAGCCGGGGGGCCAGCGCCCGCCCCAGCCGGCCAAAGCCGATGACCAGCGCCCGGGCGTCGTGGAGGGTGATGGGCAGCTCCTCCATGGCGATTTGAATGGCGCCCTCCGCGGTGGGTAGGGCGTTAGCGGTATGGCAACGCAAAAAAGAGAGACGGCTGGTTTGCAGCCGCCCCTTTTTATCTTTCAAAAAACTTTGATTTCCAATCTCCAACTGCTTTTCGTCGCATACCCGCTCGTGGCTCTTGAACATCGCAGGGTAGCGCTTTTTAAACTCCAGCGCAACGCCCTTTCCCATCACCCCTACAGTGTTCACCGTATTAACCAGCACTTGCGCCGGACTGCTGAATATATCGCCTTTCAAATAGGTAATCATCACCATCACCTCAAACGCGCATTATCAATATCTTAGTATAACACAGCAGAAAGAAAAGTAAAAGACAAATCGAACTGAGGCTCGAAGGATTTCACTTCCCTGCATATCTTTGAGTGCCTGTCAAGCCAACCAAGCAGGACAGGAAAAATTTTGCACAGGATTTTTGAGTTTCTGCACTACAGTGCAAAAACTTTTCTTTTTTCGACAATTTTTGCACCGAGCAAACCCCCGACCTCTTCTCTCAGGAGACCGGGGGTTCTATCTCCGTCTGACACGGCTGCACTACCTCCCACCGCTGGAGGGGGAGGTGTTACAGCTATGACAGGCCAGCTGTAGAATACCGTTTCACAATTTCCCGCTCCATGCGCTGGAACGCGGGGATATAGGCGTCAATAATCGTCAGCGCCAGTCTCCGGGCGGCGTTTCCATCATATATATGGCTCATATTATTGCGGTCACGGAGCATGGCGATCCAGAGGTCCTCATCCACAAAGTCATAGACCTGGAACGCCGTCTTCAAAATCTCTCGGGGGGAGCCGGACCGGGCCTCGCTCCTGCCCTCGTATTGGAGCAGCTCCTTGAGCACCTTCCACCCCAGTTCAAATTGAATCATAAATTTGTCGATGATTCCGCCTATGACAAACTCATTTTCCAGGTCCTGCTGGCCCGCCGTTGACAGAACTTCCAGGTTGGCCCGGTAATGGTCAAGCTTTTTCATAGAGAACCCGTCCTTCCTTTTGAATCGAAGCCAGAAGGTCTGGAGAGACATCCTGGCCCATGTCCACCACATCATATTTCAACAGAGTGGATGTCTCCTCGTCAATGTCCGTCACGAACCGTGCGACGCTGCCGCCCCAGACCGCCAGATCAATATCACTGGCCCGGTGGTGATCCCCCCTGGCGCGGGAGCCGAACAGAACCACTTTGTCCAGCTGATGCCGCTGCGCAAACCGGCAGATTTCCCTCTGCACCTGCTCTTTAATCCCGGTTCCGGCCAGCATATATCCCACCTCTTTTAAAAAATATCTGTATTATTAGTATAGCACAGCAGAGAAAAAAGTAAAAGGCAAATCGAACTGACACATGGGAGAATTTTGTTTTCCCGGGTGAAGAACCCCGGCTCCTGAACATTCCAGAAGCCGGGGTTCCTACGCTCACACCACCTCCCACCGCTGGATGGTAGTGGTGTACTCCTCCCGCTTGCCGCTGGTGGTGTACCAGATGCGGAAGGTTCCAGGCACAAACTTTACCCGCACGTCTATGTAGTCCTCAAACACCGTGACGCTCTCAATGACCTCCCGATAGACCTCCTCCGAGCCGTTCAGCCCCGCCCGGATGGTGCGCACAATATCCTCCAGCCCCGTTTTTTGACTCTCCAGAGTTCGGGCCGCCTCCGTAATTGCCTGGAGTTCCCGGTCGATGGCCGCCAGCTCCCGGTTATACCGCGAGCGCATGGTTTGCAGCTCCCCATCGGAGATTGTCCCGCTGAGGAACGCGTCCAGGGCATTTTCCCGCTTGCGCTCAATGGCCGTCCGCTTGGCTTGGAGGCGGTCTGCGCTCCCGCCGTCATCCGGGGCGCTTTGCAGCTTTTGGATATCGGCTAGCAGCTCTGCCACAATGGCGTCGCTGTCCAGCTCCAGCTGCCCCAGCACAAAGGATACGATGGTGGTCAGGCTCTTGTCATTCACCATCCGCATGTTGCAGCCCACGGCCTCCCCCTGGCTGTCCCGCTTCCAGTTCCCATAATGCACCCGGCTGTGACAGCCCCAGGCCATGTACAGATCCCCGTTGGGCCGCTTCCGCTTGCGCAGGGTGAAGCGGCTTCCGCAGGCCCCGCAAAGGATTTTCCCGGAGCACCAGTAGCGGTTGGAGTATTTGGACTTGTCCCCCTGCTTGGCACTGCGCAGGGCAAGCTCCCGCTGGGTAGCGTCCCAGGTCTCCCGGTCTATGATGGCCTCGTGGTGGTCCCGAAGCAGGATCTGCTTCTCCTGGCCCCGGTTGGGCACCTTCTTGTGGTCGAGAAAATCAGGGGTGACGTTCTTCTTCTGGAGCAGATCGCCCACGTGCTTCTCGTTGTGCAGGATACGCAGGATCATCACGGAGGACCATTTCCCCGTGGCGGTTTTGGGCGGGTCAATCCCGGCCTCGTACAGCTCCCGGGCGATGACGTGGGTGCCCTTTCCCTCGTTGAGAAACTTGTGGTAGATAAGCCGCACCACCTGGGCCTCCTCCGGCTTGACGAACAGCTTCCCGCCCCGGGTGTCAAAGCCGTAGGTGGAGTTGTTGCCGAACACCACCCCCGCCTCCATGCGGCGAAGCTGGCCCCATTTCACTCGCTGGGAGGTCTTGCGGGACTCCTCCTGGGCGATGCTGGCCATGATGGTCAGGCGCAGTTCCCCGTCATTCTCCCGCGTGTCGATGTTGTCATTGATGAACAGAACCCCCACGCCCAGGCTTTTCAGTTTCCGGGTGTATTCCAGGGTGTCCACGGTGTTTCGGGCGAAACGGGACACCTCCTTGGTGAGGATCAAGTCAAGCCCGCCTGTTTCGGCCTGGGCAATCATGCGGTTGAACTCCTCCCGCTTGCGGGTGCTGGTGCCGGAGATGCCCTCGTCGGCGTACACTGTGGTCAAAATCCAATCTTGACGGGCCTGGATATATCGCGTAAAATAAGTCTGCTGGCTGTGCAGGGAATTCGCCTGATCCTCCCGGTCTGTAGACACGCGGCAGTAGGCCGCTACCCGCAGCGGCATGGCGTTCACCTCCTCCTTTTGAAATGGGGTGGGCGCGGGCCAGGGTTTGACACCGCGCCCACGGTTGGTCAGGCCCGCTGGAGACGCATCAGCTGCTCAAACTGGGCCTGGGTGATGTGGTGCTGGCGGTAGAGTTCGCGGATGAGGCCCTGCTTGATGAGGCTGCCCAGGCCGCTGCTTTCATGGTTTTGTTGACGCATAGTTATCCCTCTTTCCATATATTTGCAAGAATAATATATACGCTTAGCCCCCAATTTAGCACTTCCAGACTTAATTCGCAGGGAAATCGTCCCGCAGACGAATGCCCCGATAGCCCCGTGCCCGAGATGTGTGCAGGGGTCCCAACCCCTTAACAATCGACTTCAAATTCCGAGAAAACACCTCCCGCGAGAGTGAGCCTCCGCCGCTTTCCTCGGAAAATGCGCAGAACGCCTGATAGAGCGTGTCACTGTACTCTTTCCCGTCTGGATCAAGTTGGCACCGCTCTTCTACAAACCGCGCAATCTGATCCAAAGTTGATCCACCCAACGCACTCGATGGAAACTGAACGGCACTGCCTGCACAGGTGAATCGAAAACCATGGTCAATCAAATTCTTCAGCGCCTCAATTGCCGCGCCGACAATATACCCCCGTTCCCCGTAGAGCACTCGCGAGAAATTGGGAATTTGCCTCTCCTTAGGAATGGATGTGGTGAACGAAATTGTAACCAACCGCTCCTCCAACGCGGAATCCCGAGGAAGCTGGAGGGGAAAATTCGACACGAAGACAATAGTGGCCTCGTTTCGGAAGACAACTGGCTGTTTATATTTGACATTGGCTTGGATTAGGTCATCGCCAGTCAACTGCTTGAGAATCGCCGCGCTCTTTTGGGAAAAGGCCACCCGCGCCGTGTCCGGGCAGTAGCAGAGCCGCTTGCCAATCAAACTGCCTGACATCCACGGGCCCGACAACTCGTTCGGGTCGCTGATGCTTTGGGTGTATTGGTCGCCGATCAGGTTGCGCAAGAGGTTCATGATCTGAGACTTACCCGTGTCCCTTGGCCCAAGCAGCAGAAAGAATTTTTTGGGCATGTAGCCGCTGATGATGACGCCAATCATCTCCAGAACCTGTTGCCGGACAGCAGGATTTCCCTCAGATACAAAGGCAATAAATGTCTCAAACTGCTCTCCGCTACCTTTGCCGATCTCCTCTACGGGTACGTCGCAGCACGAGAAGAAATAGTCATCAGGCCGGACCTCCCGGGCGCGCATTGTCTCAATGTCAAATACACCGTCACGGCAGGGAATCAAGCTGGGCGGCATCTGAACGTCTTTTATGTCCCGCTGAATTGAGGGCTGAATTAACACCTTTTTGTAAAGATCGTTTAGCCCATGCCCGCTGAAACTGTGGAGAGCATTCCGTATGCGTGGGTCTTGCTGGTACGCCAGGATAAAATCCGCTTTATCCAGTGGTGTCCAAACGGTACCAGCTTGAAGATAAAGCTGTTTCCTGCACACCATCAGAGGAAGCGCTCCCGCAGCGGCTTGAGCCAAATCACTGGTCACAGCTGCGATTTGGTCATGCGCGGTCGCTTCCATAGCTGCCATAACGATATCGTCCGCAGAAGCTGTTTCTGTGCCCACATCCCAGATTAGATTAAAATCGGCACGTGGCTTATTCCTGAGTGAAAGCACAGGATCCAAGTCATCGTTTTCGTCCAGCAGATCGTCCAGCCGATGAAGCTCTCGTGGTAGGTTATATCCCGCCTGGTGTCGCAGCCCTTTGAATTTTGGCAGGTGTTCTGTGTCCTCCAATTGGTGAGGCGGGAGATACGCCCACATCTCCCACAGCTCCGACATATTACGCATGATGCAACTCACCTCCGTGGATTCCCAGCAAGTGCGGTACGCCCTTGGCGTAATCAATCAAGCGCTTCTGGCTGCCCCCCAGAAAGGCACCTTGAGTGTTGTTGCCCTCCAACCAGATCAGGAACAAAAGGGCGGTCGGGTCGATTCGCTTCTGCTTGTCCCAAATCAAGAGATGGATTGCCACAGCCTCGACTTCATCGTGGCAAAAACTCCTTCCCTCATGCTCAAATACGAATCGGATCGGCGGGTCCTCTTTTTTGCTCCGGCTGACAAGGAGAAACATTTGTCCGTTTTTGATGATGTCATCGTGGGACAGATGGTAGGGTGCCTGTGAACGTGGTTTGATATAAATGCTCCCATCCACCACAAGGTAGGCTGAGTTTTCTGACAGCAGCTCCTCCTGATAGCTCCCATCGGCACTCGCCCTTGTCCGCCAGAGAAATGCGCCTGGGATACCGCGCTGGACTTGCTGAAATATTTCGCCGCGTAAATTCGTGCTCATTTTTTTGCTCCTTTCGCTTTCGGCCGATGAGCAGAGTATAGCACACGCGGCAGCTCTGAAATTTACAGCGATTCTGCCCTGAATGCAATTAGAATTATTTGTAAACGGTGGCTTTGTATGGATGAAAAAAGTATTGAAAATTTGCAAAATTGGCTCCGTGAAAGGCGGAATAAGCAACTGGATCGTGCTTACAAGGATGTCCGCCGCTATCTTGGGGGTCCTGCCTTGTCACAAGATTTCTTGCGCCATGAGGCTCTCCCGGTGACAGATCCCGAAAAAATTTTTTCTCAGAATTTTTCCGATTCCCCCGAGGACTTGGACAACGCAATCAACAGCACGCTTTTGTTCTGTCTGCGCCCAGAATGCGCAGATAAGAAAATTAGTCAATTAACTGACAAAAAATGGTGGACACATTCAGACCAACTTACTGATCTGTGGCGCATGAAGCAGGAACTGCTTGAACAGGCACTGTTTTTGAAATATTTACCTACTTGCTTAGATACCGATCCGTTTGCTTGCTGCAATAACCTCTATTTTGATTGTGAAGAATTTTCCCCCGATGTTCTGAGAAGTGTTACCATGTTTAGGAGAACCTCAAAAGAAAACGTGCAGTCATTGTTGGATGGAATTGCTCTATTTCTCAAAACTCCTGTAGAGAAAATTCCTTGTATGCCACGCCACGCAGCGATACTGCTCAAGATGGCTACGCCCTGCTGGATATTCTGGGGGCTTAATCTTCCAAATAAAGATCAGCCCACTCAGAGAAGAATAGAGCGTTTTTTATCCCCTAGATCCCAAAGTTCTTCGTTAACGGAATATCCTGCATTGGAGCGTATTCTGAAATGTTTTTGTACTGCCTTTAAAAGCTGTCTGGCTGCCTGCGGCGGACCAGGATTTTCCGACATGATAATGAAGAAGTATAGCTTAACTAACTATGTAGATGAAAAAATATTGCTCGACGCTCAGTACGCTTTTATTTGGGCATCTATGAGTTGGGTTTCCTCTCAAAAAAATAGAAAAGTAAAACGTGCGTTAGACAAGCGCGAGGTTCCTGGCATATGTTTTGACAAAAAACTTCATCTGTCCGAAAAGGAATCCTCCGAAGAAGTGTCTGAAGAAGTGTCTGAAGAAGCATCCGAAGAAATGTCTGAAGAAGGGCCCAAAGAAGGGTCCAAAGAAGGGTCCAAAGAAGGGTCCGACAAGGCTTCCGAAAAAGCTTTCAATGAAGCTTTTAAAGAATATATTCAAGTGTTATTTGACGAGGCTTTGAACTGCATTCCCGCCCGTTCCGGGCCTCAAATAGAGAAAAACTTTGCCTATCTCAGCATCTTCCAAAAAATATTATCATTCATTCATGCGAAAGCTGAAGAAACCGAGGATTTTGAGCCCTTTTGCTACAGGGCCAATGAAACTTTTAATTTTCTTCTGTTTGAACATATTACTCACCTCACGTCAATTGCAGTACGTGGCTTTGGCTCCTGCAATTCCCCGAACTCCTTTTTCTTCCCCCCAGAAATCACATCCGAGTGCATCCTTTCAGAATGTGAATTTCCCTCCAAAGTCAATCCATTTTATACCCCGAAAGAAGATTTTCTTGATTTTGTCAACAATCTGCAATTTGATTTGGACAGGTTCTATACTATCCGTCATTTACGGATGCTGCTGTCTCATCAATTAAATCCCCCCGATGTGAAAACAAGTTGGGGGGAAGTTCAATCTATGTAAGACTATTTAGGAAAACTATTCCATGTCTACCCACTAATCAGCATCCACGCGGATAAAGAGTTCTATGGTCTTGAGCCTGAGCAGGGCAAATAGCCGCATATCCACTGAACATGACAGATGACGGATGACAGCTCAAAAGTTCTCTCGTGCGGGGTCACGCGCGCAATAATAATTATTAGCGTGCATGTGCGCACGAGAGAACTTTCTCACCGTCACCTGTCATCTGTCACACCTCATAAATTGGCTATTGACGGCAGAACTCCATCAAATCCTCCCGCCTCACCCTCCACTGCCTCCCCACCCGGAACCCCTTCAATTCCCCCGAGTTGAGCAGCCCGTACAGCGTGTTCTTCCCGATATACAGCAAGTCCATGACCTCTTTGGGCGTCAGGTACTCACTGATGGGCTCCCGCTCGTCCAGGCTGTCGTAATCATCATAATCGTACATGGTCTTTTTACTCCTTTCCGGCCCATTTGGGGCTTTATGAGTTTGTTTGACGTTATCCTGGTATTCCCAAACGATACATTATTTAAGAGAACATCCGCAGAACCCGGCGTTTCCTTACGCTTACGGGTTCTGCGGATGTTTTTATTTCTCGCGGGAAAACCGGGGAAAACGCCTGAAAGCCCAAAAGTCAGCCGCGATTTTCCCAAAAAATTGAAAGGAGGAAACCCCATGCTGTACCTGTTCCTGTCCGCACTCCGCGCCGTCTTATACGAAGTGGCGGTCTGTCTGCTCCGCGGCGTCTGCTGCGCGTAACACCACAAATCACCCGGAAAGGAGCGCGATCCCCAATGATGAACTGAGCAGCAATATCCTGAACCTTTTAGCCGCCGCTGTGGCCGCCGGCCTGTGCGCGGCCATCGACTACATTTTAGAGGAGGAAACAGACTGATGACAGAAACCTTTATTTGCTCCGCCTGTGGAGAGGCCCACCCGCTGGAGGATCGGACGGTGGTGGACGGCCAGGAGTTCTGCCGCCCCTGCCTGGAGGAGGAAACCGTTGTGTGCCACGAGTGCGGCCGGCGCATCCTGCGTGATGACAACGCGGGGGACGATACCACGCCCCTGTGCCAGAACTGCTATGACCGCTACTACACCAACTGCACCCGCTGCGGGGCGCTGCTGGAGCTGGACCGCGCCTACTACCTCAGCGATGACGCGGACGAGGAGGAGCCGTTATGTCACGGCTGCTATGCGCTGCGTACCGATCCCGGGGAAATCCACAGCTATTACTACAAGCCGGACCCCATTTTCTACGGGGAAGGGGGCCGCTATTTCGGCGTGGAGCTGGAAATCGACGGGGCGGGGGAGCGCAGCGACCGGGCGTGGCAGCTGATGAATGCGGCCAATGGCAACGGGCTGGAGCACATCTACATCAAGCACGACGGTTCCCTGGAGGACGGCATGGAGATCGTCACCCACCCCATGACATTGGGCTACCACCTCGCGGAAATGCCCTGGGGTACAGTGGTAGCCCAGGCCGTCCGCATGGGCTACACCAGCCACAAAGCCTGTACCTGCGGCCTCCATGTCCACGTCAATCGCTCGGCCTTTGGCCCGTCCGAAGAGGCCCAGGAGGCGGTGATCGCCCGCATCCTGTTCTTTGTGTAGAACCATTGGAACGAGCTGCTGCGGTTCAGCCGCCGCACCCGAGACCAGATGGAGCAGTGGGCGGCCCGGTATGGCCGGAAGGACGACCCCAAGGCGGTGCTGGACAGCGCCAAAAAGGAGCACTACCAGCGGTACAAATGCGTGAACCTGACCAATTATGATACCATAGAGTTTCGGATGTTCCGGGGGACGCTGAAGCTCAATACCCTGATTGCCACCTTGCAGATGGTTGACCGTATCTGTGAGGTGGCTTTGTATTTGTCCGACCAGGAGATGCAGGGCCTGACCTGGACGGATTTTGTGTCCGGCTGTACCGCCCCGGAGCTGGTGCAGTACCTCAAGGAGCGGCGGCTCTACATCAACGAGCCGGTGGCCGTCTCCGAGGAGGTGTGACCATGTGTGCCATTTTCGGAGTGCTGGACTACCAGGGAAAGCTGACCCCGCCCCAGCGGATTGGGCTGTTTCGGGCGCTGGCGGATGCCGCCCAAGTCCGGGGGACAGATGCCAGCGGCGTAGCCTTTGTCCATAACGGGTCGGTTCAGATTCAGAAAGCCCCCAGGCCCGCATGTAAAATGCGCTGGCGCATTCCTCCCCAGGCCCGGTATCTCATGGGCCACACCCGCATGACCACCCAGGGCGCGGCCAGCAGGAACTACAACAACCATCCCTTTCCTGGCAGGGCCGGACGGCAGCCTTTTGCCCTGGCCCACAACGGGGTGATCTACAACGATGTGGAACTGTGTAAGGCCCGGAATCTGCCCGCCACAAAAATTGAGACAGACAGCTATGTGGCGGTGCAGCTTTTGGAGGGGCAGGGCGGCTTGTCCATGGACGGCTTGCGGCAGATGGCCGAGGCGCTGCGGGGAACGTACACCCTCACGGTGCTGGACGGGGACAATACGTTGTACTTTGTGCGGGGGAATAATCCACTCGCCATCCACCTGTACCCTCGACTGGGCTGCTACCTCTACGCCTCCACCGATGAAATTCTGGATATGGCCCTGGAAGCGCTGGGGCTGTCCGGGCTGTGCCAAGCCGATATCCACATCACCCAGGGGGATATTATGGCGATTGACGCCAAAGGCAGGCGTACCACAGCCCGGTTTGACGATGCCAAGCTGCGGCCTCAGCGTTACTTTTTCGACTGGGGGCAGTGGGAGCGGGCGGTGCCGCCCAGGGAGCTGGACGATTACATGGAGATGGTGTTGGAGTACGGCCAGCGCCGTGGCGTGCCGGAAGCGGAGCTGCGGCTGCTGATGGATGCCGGATATGATGCCTTTGATATCGAACAGCTTCTGTACTACCATGAGGGCCGGGAGAGCTGCATCCGGGAGATCATGGCGGACTTCGGGGTGTTCTGAGTGTGCCGATAGGGTATACCCTAACGGCACGGCGGAAAAGCATAGCAATAGGGCCGGTTTCCGGGTTTTGGCATATGCCAGCCCGCAAACCGACCCTATTGGCACCAATCTGCTTAGTCCTGTTCTGCCAGGTGCGCCGCCAAATCCCGGCCCCTGGTACAGACGGCCCGGATATAGACCGCCTCTGCTTTCTCGTCCACACTGTACAGCACCACATCTTTATACTGCGGTATCTGTGCCATGGGCGAACCGTCCTTTCATGCGGCGGTCAAGCTCGTCCTGGCTATATACCCGGCCCGCTGCAATGTCGGCTTCGCTTCGGAGCAGCTTGGCATCTACCTCCTGGACGGTCATATTTTCCCAGGCTTTAAGAGTAGGACGGAAAGGCATCCCACCCTCTCGCAAGCTCTGCTGGGCAAAAATGCGCACGGCCTCCGCAAAAGAAGTGCCTAAATTGCGGTATAGCCCCTCTACTTCGGCCTTGAGGTCACTGTTCATTCTGATTTGCAGGGTGGCGTCCATTGCCATATCCACCGCCTCCTTGTAGTGCTATTGTACTACAAGTATTCCCTTGCGTCAAGAAAACTTGCTTGAAAGGAAGTGGACAATTTGAAGATAGGCTATGTCCGTGTCAGCACCCAGGAGCAGAACACCATCCGGCAGGAGCTGCTGATGGAAAGCCTGGGTGTGGATGAGGTCTACATCGACCGCATGAGCGGCAAAAGCACAGACAGGCCGGAGCTAAAAAAAGCTGATGGAGTACGTGCGCCGGGGCGACACGGTGATCGTGGAATCCATCAGCCGGTTTGCCCGGAATACCCGCGACCTGCTGGAGCTGGTGGAGCGGCTGACGGCAAAAGGGGTGGAGTTTGTGTCCAAAAAGGAGGCCATCGACACCACCACCCCCAGCGGGAAGTTTATGCTTACCATTTTCGGGGCGGTGGCCGAGCTGGAGCGGGAGTACATCCTACAGCGCCAGCAGGAGGGGATTGCCATTGCCAAGGCCAACGGCATCTACAAGGGCCGGAGGCCCATCCAGCGCCCAGAGTTCCCCCAGGTGGCGGAGCTCTGGAGGGAGGGGAAGATCACGGCGGTGGAGGCCATGCGGAGGCTGGATATGAAGCCGCGCACGTTTTATCGGAGGGTAAAAACGCTGCGTGATTCAAAAAACAGGATTAATTTGTGGTTGACACAAAATTAGCCAGGGAGCATAAAGATACGCTCCCTGGCCTATCAATTGTATAGCACTTGTGCGACATGCTGCTCAAGTCCATCCGTTTCAGGAGATAGGGTATTTCATTGATTCCAGTGGCATCAAGCTCCATGAAGATACTTTTTCGGTTTGCATGAGGAGTGCCCTATCTCAAATATTGCATATATATTGACAGTATGATATAATGAAAATATTGCATTTTTCGTTTTACTGAAACTCAATGACGTAATAGAGCGCTTTTGGAAAATATTTCCATAACGAAAAGCATTTTCTCGGAGGGAGCATATGAAATTTAGAAAAATATTTGGTGGGGTGATGAAGTACTCATTTTTTCTTGCATTGATATCTCTGCAAATCCTATCAATATATACTGCTGTAACGAACTGTTCAGATGAAACAGAATTTGCAGTTAGGATATGGAAATCGGCATTGCAAATTAATGTAACCATCGGGCTAATGGGCAATTTATTCGCTTTAGACTGTCTTTCCAAACTGGTGACGGGAAGGCCGCAGAATTTTTTAGCTGATTTCATAGAGAAGGACAGCAAAGAAATTTCCGTATCATATAATGGTTTCTTTGTGGTTGCGCTGTTCTGGCCCATCACGGTAATTTCCATGTATCTCTATATGCGTACAAACATGAGCCTGTTTTTGTTTTTCGGTTATGTCTTTTCGATAGCTACATCTGTATCTTTTCTGGTTAGAATTTTGGCACTCTATGTCCAAAATAAGCGTAAAAGTGGGAAAACATTTTTATCCAAGCTTTTAAATCCGATTATTCTTCCTTCTGTCATCTGCTTTTTTCTTCTGTCGGTAACAAATAATACAACGGTTGGCTTTGTATATCGAAATATACAAACGTCAGCCAACACCGTCTTTCGAATTCTGGCTTTGATAATCGTCCTGTGTTACATCCCTGCTGTGGCGTTCTGCCATTTTGCTAACCTCTACTGCATTGTCGCCTTTGCGTTTGCAAGGAAGAATCTGGAAGAAATGCAGACGGAACTTGATGCGGTAGGGAAGAAAAATGCGGGACGCGAGGCTTCTTTGCGGCAAGTAGCGGAGTACGTGGATGAGGTATCTTTAAAAGTTGGTTTTTTAAAAAAATTTGAACTGGCAGTACACTTTTTGGTTACCCATATCAGAGCTTATTGGAAAGAGAATATTTACGCAGTGTCGTATTTGCTGCTAAGTGGGAAATTAAGGATTACCCAAAGACTCAATGGACTTTTAGATGAGGATCGGATCAGGATACATATAATCCGTTTCTGCGAAATAACCGTTGTGTTGGAACTTTTGGTGCTAAACATATTTCTATTCATATATTTGGAAGACACCGATCCATGTTCGCGCTTTTTTGAGCTGCTGTCCACAGTAATTATTATCCCAATTCTATTATCCTCACTCTCTAACCTGAAAGTGAAAAAGACGGAGTGAGAATAAGGCAATAATCTTAAGTAATGAGGGTTCGCGTAGTGCTGTGTTATACTACGCTGGCCCTCACTCAATCATTATCTTAATTTTTTAAGGCACATATTTCTATCCGTCAGATCAGCTGCTTGTCGGCTGATCTTTTTTTGCGTCCATTGCCATGAGAAACGTCCGCAGAAGCCGCTCCGCGTACTCCCGCTCCGTGGGGGTGGCGCTTTGGAGCATGAGGGCTATGGTATTGCTCTCCTCCACCGTAGTGGTGCCGTACAGGATATAATCCGTAGACAGCCGGAGGGCACGGGATATTTTACACAGGGTTGGGACGGACATTCCCTTCACCCCCAGCTCAATATCCGAGCAGAACTTGGGCGTCACGTCCAGCAGCTCGGCAAACTGCTCCCGGGTGTAGCCCATAAACTCCCGCTGTGTACGGATTCGCTTTCCAATCGCGCCCCAGTCCATTCAACCCCTCCGTTCCTTCTGTAGTTTAACCCGGAAAGTTGTAGTTATAAATAAACTTATAGGGTTGACTATTAAGAACTCTTGGGGTATATTTAACATGATAGGCCACTACAACACAGCCGGGATTTGGCCCAATCTCCATACTACACAAAAATGCAGGAGGATATGGCTATGGGAGAGTATGTCAAGAAGAAAAAAGATATGAAATTTCAAAGCCAGGATGCACTGAAAGCAGTTCAGACCGTGCTTGACGAAGCGGCCCAGGCATTGAATGACAAATCAAGAAAGATATCTGATTCTCCGATTGCCGATGCCCTCGCGGGCGCGGTGGGCGTAGGTCTGGGCGCGGGCATTGGCTTTGCGGGACTGTACCTCGGCGGCTCTGTTGTGGGCCTGAGCGCCGCAGGAATCACCAGCGGACTGGCCGCAGCCGGCGGACTGATTGGCGGTGGAATGGCGGCGGGACTCGCTGTATTGGCGGCCCCCGCCGTGGTGCTAGGCGGTGCTGGAATCGGTGTTGCTTCTCATATACGGAACAAAAAGCTGCGCGAAGCGAAAGAAATCCTTTACAAAGACGCTGTTGCCAAACAGTCAGCCATTGTAAGAGCATTGAAAGAGGAGACGAATGCGGATAAGGATCGAATTGAGTATCTGCAAAGCTTGAACATACTCCTCCAATCCGCTATCCGGGATTTGCAGCACGATTTGGGCAAAGATGCCTTAGCGATTCGCACTTGATAAAGTATTGGAGGAATCCTTAAAATGGGAGAATATATCACAAAAAAAGAGGACATGAAATTCCAAAGCCAGGAGGCCCTGGTTCCTGTGCAGAACGTCATCGACGAGGCGGGCAAGGTGCTGAACGATCCCTCGCTGCGGGTTGAGGATTCCGCCATCAGTGGGGCAATTACCGGGGCACTGGGTGCGGGTGCGGGCGGTGCCCTTGGATTTGCTGGGCTTTATTTTGGCGGTACGGTAGGGTTAAGTGCGGTAGGAATCACCAGTGGATTGGCCGCAGCCGGCGGGCTAATCGGCGGCGGTATGGCCGCAGGGCTTGCCGTATTGGCGGCCCCTGCTGTTATCCTGGGCGTAATTGGAGCCGCAATCGGCGCTGCTTCGGAGGAAGAAAAGCTCCATGAGGCAAAGGAGTTAGTATACAAAAACGCCATTGAAAAACAGACGGCGATCCTCAAAGTATTGGCCTTTGAAACCAACGCGGATAAGGGGAGAATTGAGTATCTTACCGGCCTCAATATTCTCCTGGACTCCGCCATCAAAGATTTGAAACATGACTTGGGAATAGCGTGAATCCTTCTGGAGGGTAAATCAGTGAGCCATTTTAAATACTCCGATCAAGAGAAAGACTTGAATAAAGTATTGAAGATGAATTTGGACATCTCTAATTCTCTGCAAAATGATTCTGGCATGGCCTCCACCCGCAAAGAAGCCGACGCCGCCATCGCATCCTCTCTGGAACTACTGCAATCTCTTGGAAAAGGCAAAGAAGTGGGCAAACTGGCCCAGGAGGTTTCCGAACATGGGAAAGACCGGCACCTGGAGCACCGGCCCGAAATAGAACCCTGGGAGGAGATTGTCCGTCAGGCCAACGAGTATTGCCCCACCCCTGTCATGCTGGAAGATATTATGTCCGACCGCGAGATACAGGCGGCGTTTGACGAGCGAGACGAAATCCGCAGACGCTTTGCGGAAAAGACCAGCATCGTCAACCCTACGGACTTAACTTTTTTGACTGTCGCCACCGCCCTGCAAGTTGCCAAAAGCCTGATTTTCCCCTATGTAGCGGGGATGTTCCACTATGGCGAGAGCTTTGACCCTGCCACCAGACTGGCCCATAATGACAAATCCATTGAGCGTGCGCACCGGCAAGCTAATGACGCATTCCGGGACAAGCGTTTGGAAAGCCATGGTACAGGCCACTGGATCAACATTCTGTATCAAACGCCTCCATACGACATTACAAAGGGCTCGGCGGCCATGGGCATCAACATGGGCGGGCGCTATCACCGAATGTACACCCTGGGCCATGACCCGATCCTGGGCTGGCTTTTCGGCACCATGAACATTTTAACCGATGTCATCACATTGAACAATTTCAACTCTTACCGGGTCATTCGAAAGCCTAAAATGATTATCACACCCGAGCCCGTTTCCATTGGTCAAATGATTCAGGAGAGCTATCAGCTTGTGCAGGATGACTTTCTCAACCTCCCTGCGGCAGTCTTTGCCCAGGCACGGCATTTCAAGTCTGACGAGTACACAAAATGCGGGCTCCCGGTTCCGATTCTCTCCAGCCTCAACGAAAATTTTGCCAGCAAGCTCTATAGGTCGCAGTACGATGCCCTTTGCTTTGCCCGTGACGCCAAAATCGTGGGCGCATCATTTATCGTGTCAAAGCTCTTTGATATTGTCATCTCCCTCGTCCACGGGCTGTTCTGTACCGAAGGCGAGGACAAAGACCTGTTTGAGTGCAGGACGCGGAAAATCCTGCTAATCTCCAACAGCATCGCCTCCACCAGCACCATCATCCACGCGGGGATCACTGCCAATCCCAAAAATCTGGATATTGGCAGTCTGCTCAATACCATCACTCACCTGTTTACGGATATCCACTTCATTCTGCGGGTCAAGCAGGAGTTCATCGACAGCGAAATTTCAAGCAGATTGCAGAAGGAGCTTGACGAGGTGGACAGGCTGTACGAGACGATTTAGCCTAAAAGAATGCCCGAGCGGGATCGCCCTGCCCGGGCATTCGCCCCCTTCTCCCCACTGTTACCATACCGCTAACGCCACAGGGATGGCGTTGAGCACCGCCAGCTCCTCCCGGGCAAAGTAGTCCCGGAGCAGCAGCTCCCGCTCCGCCGCCATCCGCTCCAACTCCGCCCCCGCCATTCCGGCGCACACCAGCTGGCCGGGGCGCAGGGCGTCCAGCACCTGGGCCAGCCGGTGCTCCCGGGCGGACAGGGGCGCGTTCAGCCTCCCCTCCGCCCCCGCCGCCGGCAGGGGCAGCACCACACAGTCCGCCCGGTCCGCCCCCGCCAGGGACGGCTCACACCGCGTCCCCTCCCCCCGCTCCAGGGCGTAGGTATGTACACTGTGGCCGTCGTCGGCCAGCAGGGCGGCCAGCGCCGCCTGGCGGGGGTCGCCCCCCACCACCCAGATATTTTTTGCCCGCAGCATCATAAGCTCCTCCTGTCCATGTCCGTCATCAATCCAGTGTATTCCCCCCGGGGGAGGAGAGTGACACGCCGCGGTTGACAGCCTCCCCTGAATCTGATATACTACTGGAGACAACTGAATCGTGGTGATGTCTTCAGGGCAGGGTGAAATTCCCGATCGGCGGTACAGTCCGCGAGCGCAAGGGCGCTGATTTGGTGCAATTCCAAAACCGACAGTTATAGTCTGGATTTGAAGAAGGTGTGTTGACGCGGTCGGCGTTTTTGCCGGCCTGCTGCACGTTTTCCTTCAATCCCCTGCTCTGCTGACCGCTCAGCACACCTGAAAAAATACACCTGAAGGGCGTTTTGACCCGTTCAGGTGTTACTTTTTTCAGGAGGTCTTTTTATGACAGACAGGACAAAACAGCTGACCGCAGCAGGTGTGCTCTGCGCCCTGGCCTACGCCGCCACGGCGGTGGGGCGGGTCCCAATGGTGCTCTTCCTCAAGTACGACCCCAAGGACATCGTGATCGCCGTGGGCGGCCTGATCCTGGGCCCGCCCACGGCATTCGCCATCGCCCTGACCGTCTCCCTCATGGAGATGCTCACCATCAGCGAGAACGGCGTGCTGGGGCTGGTGATGAACGTCCTCTCCAGCTGCTCGTTCGCCTGCACCGCCTCCCTCCTCTACCAGAGAAGGCGGACGTTCTCCGGCGCCGCCGCCGGGCTCCTGTGCGGGTGGGGGTGCATGGTCTTGACCATGCTGCTCTGGAATTATCTGGCGGCCCCTGTCTACATGGGCTGCTCCCGGCAGGCCGTCGCGGCATTGCTGATTCCCGCCTTTCTCCCCTTTAATCTCATCAAGGGCGGGCTGAACGCGGCGGCCGCCCTGCTCCTGTACCGGCCCCTCACAGCCGCGCTGAGGCGATTTCGTCCATAGCCCCGGTTTTCCAATCCATGCAAGAATCCGAAAAAATGGGGTATACTGTTCCCACCAAATACATTGGAGGGATGACCATGCAAAACGACTACCAGAACTACCACAAGGGCAAGGTGGACTTCATGAAGAGCCAGACCCGGGAAAATCTGATGCGCTCCTTCGCCGGGGAGAGCCAGGCCCGCAACCGCTACACCTTCGCCGCCTCCGCCGCCCGCAAGGAGCAGCTGGAGGTGGTGGCCCGGGTGTTCGAGTTCACCGCCGACCAGGAGCGGGCCCACGCCAAGGTGTTCTACGACCTGCTGCTGCCCAGTGCGGGACAGAACATCACCATCGACGGCAATTACCCCATCGACCTGTCCGACAAGACCCTGGACCTGCTGAAGGCGGCCCGGCACAACGAGTACCAGGAATTTGAGCACGACTACGCCGGCTTCGCCAAAACCGCCCACGAGGAGGGCTTCGACCTGATCGGCGGGCAGTTCGAGCTCATCGCCCAGATCGAGAAAGTCCACGGGGACCGCTTCGGCCAGCTGGCCGACTGGCTGGGGCAGGGGGCGCTCTTCGCCGAGAAGGGGGAGACGCTGTGGATGTGCCTGCACTGCGGGGAGATCGTCAGGTCGTCCATCGCCCCCCAGGTGTGCCCTGTGTGCCGCCACGGGCAGGGATACTTCATCCGCCTGGACATGGCCCCCTACACCGCAAGGGGCTGACCCCACAGCGCCGCGGCGGGGCGTCAAGGGACCCAAAACCGCAGAGGGGCGCCGGGCAGAGCCCGGCGCCCCTCTCTCATCCATATGCTCAGTAGCCCACCGCCCCGGCCAGCAGCAGAAAGGCTGTGCCGATGGCCAGATACAGCCCCACCAGCGGCAGAAAATATCTGAGCCACCGGGGATAGCTCACCCCGGACAGAGCCAGGCAGCTCACCAGCGTGTTGGAGATGGGGGAGACCAGGTTCACCAGCCCGTCCCCCAGCTGGAAGGCCAGCACCGCCGACTGCCGGGACAGGGACAGCGCGTCGGCCAGGGGGACCATCAGGGGCATGGCCACCGCCCCGTGGCCGGACCCCGAGGTGATGAGCAGATCCAGCAGGGCGTTGGCGTAGAACATGCCCAGCAGCTGCCCCCAGGCGGGCAGGCCCTCCACCAGCTGGAGCAGGCCGTATACCACGCTGTCCAGAATGCCGCCCCGGACCAGCGCCAGACGCAGGGCGGCAGCCATTCCGATGGTCAGCGCGCCGGGGACCATCTTCCGGCACCCCGCCACCAGCGAGGCGCAGATCCGGCTGCCCCCGAACCCGGCCGCCACGCCGCACAGCACCCCCAGCACCAGAAAGGCGGAGGCAATCTCTCCCACGCCCCAGCCCCGGGCGCCCACACCCCAGACCACAACGGCTATGGTCCCCAGCAGCAGGGCCAGCACCGCACCCTGCCTTGGGGTGGGCGCGGGCTGGTCCGCCCAGAGCTCCTCCTCCCCCGGCAGCCCGGACCAGTCCGCCCTGCGCACAATATACACACTGGTCACCCCCACCAGCACCGGCAGCAGCAGCCAGCGCAGCCACGCCCCGGAGTACAGGGGCAGCTCGGCGATGGCCTGGGCCACGCCCACGGAAAAGGGGTTGTATATCCCCGCCGCGAAGCCCGCGTTGGTGCCCAGCATCACCATAGCCATGCCGGTCCGCTCGTCGCAGCCCAGGGACTTTGCCGCCGCCATCCCCAGGGGGAGAAACACGATAGAGGCGGTGGTCAGCCCCATGGTAAAGCCAAACACGGAAAACGCCCCCACAAAGGCGGGGACCACCCACACCCTGCCGCGCCGGGCCCGCCGGACCGCCCAGGCGCACAGGGCTCCCACCGCCCCGCTGTCCAGGATGATCTCAAAGGCTCCCCCCAGCAGCAGGACAAAGGCGATCAGCTTCGGGGCGGTGCCCGAGGACAGGGCCTCAAAAATCAGCACGGGCAGCTGCCAGGGCAGCACCGGGGAGGGCTCCTGATAGGCAAAGCTGCCGGGCACCACCACCGTCTGCCCCGAGGCCTCGTGAAAGACCCGTTCATAGCTACCCGCCGGCACCACCCAGGTCAGCGCCGCCGCCAGCAGGAGCAGCACCGCCAGGATCAGCAGCACATGGGGCGGTTTTCGCTCCCGCCCCCGCATCATCTCCCCCACGGCGGCTCAGGGACGGCAGGCCGGGCCGGTGCTGCTGCGGACCACCAGAGAGGAACGGAAAACCTGCCTGGGCTCCACCTGTCCGCCGCCCTCAATCAGGGAAATGGCCAGCTTTATCGCCGCCCTGCCGATCTCCGCCATGGGGGTGTGGAGGGTGGTCAGCCCCATATCCGGCCAGGGGTCCACATACAGGTCGTCGTGCCCCATCACCGACACGCCACCGGGGACGGACAGCCCGTGGGCCTTCAGCGCCTTGATGGCCCCGATGGCCATATAGTCGCTGGCGCACCACAGGGCGGTGGGCAGCTCCCCCCGCTCCAGCAGCAGCTCCACCCCGTCCATCCCGGCGCCCATGGCGTCTCCGGCGTGCCCCGTCCGGACAATCCGGGGGGTGAGCCCCCGGCGCTCCATGGCCCGGGAGAACCCCTCCTCCTTCTGCGTGACGGTCCGGTTTTCCGGGTCGTAGGTCAGCAGGGCGATGTCCCGGTGGCCCAGGCCGGCCAGATGCTCCACCGCCAGCTCCCCGCTGTGGTGGTAGTCGCACAGCAGGGCGTACTCCTCCTCCGGGCTCACCTTGCCGCCGATGAAGATGGCGGGCGTGGGGCCGCAGGCGGCCTTGATGTGCGATATGTCGCTGGTGCAGGGGGCCACCACGACGGCCCCCACCTGATTGCCCACCATCATCCGGCAGTGGCGCACCTCCAGCTCCACGCTGCGGTGGCTGCTGCCCAGCATCACGCAGTAGCCCAGCTCGGCCGCCGCCGCGCTGATCTCGTTGAAAATAAGGCCGTAGGCGGTGTTCTCCCCCATGGCGGGGACCACCATGCCAATGGCGCTGGTTCGCTGGAGGTAAAGGTTCCGGGCGGCCAGGTTGGGGGTATACCCCACCTCCTCGGCAATCTTCCTGACCCGTTCCTTGGTGGCGGCGGAAATGTCGGGGGCGTCCCGCAGCGCCTTGGATACCGCCACGTGGGACAGCCCCGCCAGCTGCCCAATGGTTTTCAGGGTTGGACGGTTCGGCATTCTGTCTGTCACCTCTGAGTCGCTTTTATTTGCTCCTATTATAGCGTGTTTTCTGCGGAAAAACAAGAGGCGTCCGCCGCTCCGGCCAGGGTGCGCCCTGTGTCCAGTACAGGGCAGCCCCAACTCCAACGGCAAAGGCCGGGACACAGCTGTGCCCCGGCCTCTGCCGTCTGAAAGGGAAAGGGAATTGTACAATCAGCTGGCTCAGGCGCCCTGCTTCTCCTTCTTCCAGCGGCGCACGATGGCGAAGACGCCCAGGCCGATCACGGCCGCCGCCACCACTGCCTCACCGATGAGGATGTAGTAGTAGTTGGCGAAGGGCAGCTCGGACACGGTCACGCCGTGGACAATGCCGTTCATGGCGTTGGAGTTCACAGTGGTGTACAGCACGTGCTTCATGGCCTGGCGGGCATGGTACTGGGAAGCGGGGTTCTCCATGTCCAGCTGGGCGTTGGAGCCGTAGGCCGTCAGCTTGATGTCGCCGCCGGCGCGGATGCACTGCTCGGTGTCCATCACGCCGCCGTTGTCGTAGTCGGTGATGACAGAGCCGTCAAAGCCCCACTCGTTGCGCAGCACGCCGGTGATGAGGTTGTAGTTGCCGCCCGCCCAGGTGCAGCCGATGCGGTTGAAGGCGGTCATCACGGCCATAACCGCGGGGATCTCCGCCTCGCTCTGGGTGAAGGTGCCGGTCTCCTCATCGAAGCTCTGCACCATGATCTTGGTGGTGCCGCGGTCCTCGATGCAGGTCTGGAAGGGCTTCAGGTAGATCTCGCGGATGGCCTGCTCGTTGGAGAAGGTGGCCGCGTGGCTGCGGTGGTCCTCCTGGTCGTTAAGGGCGAAGTGCTTGATGTAGGCGTACACGCCCTTCTCGGCGCAGGCGCGGGCGGCCTCCAGGGCCAGCTCGCCGGACATGAAGCCGTCCTCGGAGTAGTACTCGAAGTTACGGCCGGCGAAGGGAGTGCGGTGGATGTTCATGGCGGGGGCGTACCAGCCGGAGATGATGCCGGTGTAGGTGTGGGTGCCCCAGTTGCCGTCGGCGGCCAGGCCGTCCTCACCCACGTAGTAGCCGTGGAGGCGGGAGTTCTCCCGGTCCCAGCTGGCGGCCAGGTTGGCGGCGCAGGGATAGGTGATGGAGTAGGGCTCGTGGGAGACGCCGCCCTCGTTCAGGCCGGAGGGGCCGTCGAAGTCGATAGCGCGGGGCTTGTTGATGGCGGTGGAGCCCAGGGTCTGATAGCCGGCGTTGCGGATCATCTTCTTGATCTCGTCGGTGGTCATCTGGTCGATGAGGGCATCCCAGCCGCCCTCGGCGTCCACCTCGTCAAAGTCGCGGCCCCGGAAGTCGATGAGCTGGGGACCGCCCGTCTTGCCGAACTCGCCGGCCAGCTTGCCCGCCTCGTCGTCGGTCATGGGGTTGAGGGAGGCGCTGCCCGCGCCGATGGCGTCGATGTTCTTCTTGATGGTGTCGGACACCTCAACCTCCCAGGTGTAGCCGTTCTTCTCGCTGAAGCCGCTGGTGCGCTTGCCGTTCTGGTCGCCATGGGTCACGGGGAAGGTGCCCACCCAGTCCTGACGGGTGAGGTATTTGTCCCGGGGGGTCAGCTCGTCGTACACGGCGTGGTCGAACTGGTTGGTGATATCCGCGCCGGTGAGAGACTTGGCGTAGGTCACGTTGTCCACGCCGCCGTTGTCGCTGTAGTCATAGGTCCACTTGCCCACGAAGGAGGCGTCGGCGCCGCCAAACAGGGGCTGCTCCACGGTCTGGCCGCTGTAGGCCAGGAAGTTGTCGGCGGCCGCGTGGGCGTTCTCCGCCGCAGTGAGCAGGTAGTCGCCCGCCTCCAGAATGTAGGTCTTGGCCTGCACGTCGTCGTAGGAGATGAAGTCCTTGCGGTTGACGGTGACAGTGACGGTCTCGGACTGGCCGGGCTCGATGTCGCCGGTCTTCTCAAAGCCCACCAGGGAGACGGCGGACTTCTCGATGTGGTTGGTCTTGTCGTACTCGGTGTAGGGGGCGTTGAGGTAGATCTGCACCACGTCCCGGCCGGCCACGCTGCCGGTGTTCTTTACGGTGACCTCGATCTCCACGTTGCCGTTCTCATCCATAGCGCCCACCTTGAAGCCGGACCACTCAAAGCTGGTGTAGGAGATGCCGTAGCCGAAGGGGTACTGCACGGTGGTGGAGTAATCGTAGTCGCCGGGGTTGCCCTGCTCCAGGACCTTGTCGAAATAGCGGGTCTCGTAGTACTTGTAGCCCACGTAGATGCCCTCGTCGTAGAACACGCCGGCGCCCACGTCCTGGCCGCCGTTGACCATCATCATGTCGCCCATGTTCTGCATGGCGGGGGAGGAGAAGGCGTCATAGGCGAAGGTGTCCACCAGATGGCCGGAGGGGTTGACGGCGCCGCTGAGCACGTCGGCGATGGAGCGGCAGGTATCGCCGCCGGCGCCGGGGGCCCAGAGAACCGCAGTGATGTTGGGATAGTCAGCCACCCAGCCCAGCTCGAAGGCGTTGTTGGTGTTGACCACGATGATCACGTTGTCAAAGTTGTCGTTCAGGTACTGGATGACACCCAGCTCCACGGAGTCGGGCTCCAGATAGTGCTTGTCCTTATCCTCAGCCACGCTGGTCCAATCGCCCATGTAGCGGCCCAGGTCGCGGCCCTCGCCGCCGGTACGGGCCAGGAAGAACACGGGGGTGGTGCCCTGGGCCTCGCTCTTCGCGCCGTCGGGGATGGCGGAGATGGGAGCCTCATTGATGGACCAGTCCTCGGAGCCGCCGTACATGATGGCGCCGCCGCCGCGGGTGTAGGTCCCGTGGTTGTCGCTGTAGAACTTCCACAGCGCCTCGTTGATGGAGAAGCCCTGCTCGGTGAGGGCGGTCTTCATGTCGCTGGAGATGGTGGATACGCCGGAGCCGGTGCCGCCGGCCAGCAGGTCCACGGAGGAGGCGGAGAACAGACTCAGCTTGGAGCCGCCCGCCACGGGAAGGCCCTTGCCGTCCTCGTTCCGATTGTACAGCAGCACGAAGCCCTCGGCCCCCGCCCTGCGGGTGTAGGCCTGCTCGTCCGCCTGGAGCTGCTTGGAGTCGGTGATGTCGCGCTTATAGTAGGCCGAATCCACCCCTTCAGTGGAATCGCCGCCCTGGTGGCTGCTCTCCGCCTCACCAAAGATGTCGCGGAGCACCAGGTCAAACCTGGACGTGGAGATGACGGGAAGCGCGATGGAGAATGCCAAAAGGATTGCCAAAAGGGGCGCGACGATGGCGGTAAACTTTTTTGCGCTCATTTTTTTCTTCTGTCCCTTTGCCACAAAAATCCCTCCTAAATCATGATCCTGTCTCAGAACCTGTATTCACAGTTGTATGGGCTCAAATCCCGATTTTTTGTGCACAACGCCCCCGCCGCCGGAACATGCGGCGGGGGCGTCGGCTTTTATGCGGTGTCCGAATTACTGCTGGGGCACGCGGTCGGAGTTGTCGGTCTCGGTCCAGGTGAGCTCAGACGCGGCGCTGATGGTGATCTTGTCCACGTTGATGCCGCCGCCGGCGTAGCCCTGGGCGGTGAGAACGATGACGTTCTCGCCGGCCTTCAGGTCGATCTTGGCGGTAGCGGTGCCGTAGTTCTTATAGTAGGAGGAGACAACCTCCCAGTCCATGGGGGCCTCCAGGCCGGGGAGGACGCCCTCCAGCTTGCACTCGGTGCCGTTCACGGTGAGCTTGGCGCACTCGCCCTTGGACATGTCCACCTCTTCGAAGACCATGGGGTCAGCCCACTGGCCGCAGGCGGAGGACGCCCGGAGGGTCAGGGTGGCGGAGCAGGCCTTGGAAGCGTTGATCTTAAAGGTGATGGTCTCGCCGGCGGTGGTGAAGTAGCCCACCTGGGTGGCCTCGGGGCCGGAGCCCTCGGCGGTGTACTCGGGGCCGGTCTCCACCATGCAGGCCGCGGACAGCTCGGCCTTCTCCGCCTCAAACGTGTAGTCCTGGGCCGCGCCGCCGCAGCCGGCCAGGGACGCGGCCATCGCCGCAGCCAGGGTGAATGCGGCAATGGCGGTCAGAGTTTTGTGTACCTTCTTCATGCTCGTTTCCTCCTATTTTCTTCAATCATGTATTTGCCGCGGCGCTTTTGCGGAACGCTCCCTGTCACAGAGCGCCCCGGGGCGGCGCCGTTTGGCAACGTACTGTTTCCGCCCTGGAAGGCGGTCTTTCCAAATGGGGCCCCGCCGCGTTACTCCGCGGCCTCAGGCAGCTTCTGCTCGGACATCCACTGCCACAGGTTCACGCCGGTGACGGTGCAGTTCTCCGGCACCAGATCCTCCACGGAGGTCACCGCCGCCGTGTCAAAGCGGGTGGTCACCTGATCGTTGAAGGCATAGATCCAGCTCCAGTGGCCGTCATAGGTGCCGGTGCCGGTCCAGCTCCAGGGCTCGGGGTCGTCGGTGCCCCGCACATGGTCCGTAAGGGTGAACCACATGTTCTGCGCCCCCGCCTTCAGCAGCCGCACATAGGCGGGCAGGGCGTACTGGGTGGGATCCACCGTGCCGTCATCCGCGGACTGGAGGAACCAGACGTTGTAATTCTTGACCTGCTCGATCATCTCGTCGGAGATGCACTGATCCAGATACCCCTCGCAGATGGGGTAGTAGGCCGCGAAGTAGTCGCCATGCTCAAACATCATGTTCATGGTCATGTAGCCGCCGTTGGAGCAGCCGCCCAGGTAGATCCGGCTGGTATCCACGTCGGGATTGCTCTCCACGTAGGAGGTGATGGCCTTCCACAGGGCCCCGGTGTACCAGGACTCCTGCTTCCCCGGGGTGGTTATGTTCTCGTTGTTGAAGGTGTAGCTGCCGTCGGTGTCCATCCACATGGTGGGGGTCTGCACCACCAGCACATAGGCTCCGGCCAGCCCGTCGGTGGCAAAGTACTTCTGCACGTTGGTCTCGTTCTCCGTGGTCAGGGCGGTCACCTCGTTGCCCAGCAGGTCGATGTCGATGTCCGTACCGCCCTCGCCCATGCCGTGGAGCCAGATCACCAGGGGGTTCTTCCCGCTGTCGCTGTCCGCGCCCTCGGGAGCCCAGGCGCCCCGGCTGAGGGTGATGTCCTTCCCCTCTTCCTTATATTCCACCGTGTCCCGCACCCAGCCGGCGGTCTGAGGGACCTTCCGGTCCGCCGCGGTGGCGGAGTAGGAGCACACGTCGCCCTCCTCATAGGTGGTGGAGCCCACGCTGAAGGTCTTTCCCGGAGCCACGGTCACCTTGAAGTCCACGCTCTCTGCCCACAGGTTGACCTTTTTCTCCATGTCATAAGTAAAGGGGCTGGCCTCGTTAGACTTCGTCACCATCTCGATGGTGAGGTACTTGCCCGGGCCGTCAGCCTTGTTGCCGTCCTCGTCGGAGCTGTACACCTCTTTCACGGTGCGCTTGGCGGAGCCGAAGGCCACCTCAAAGGTGTCGTTGGCAGTGCCGCTCACGTCCTCGGCAAATTCCAGCACGATCTTGGGAATCGCCGGACCCCACTCGTAGCCCTGGACAATGATGTACGCCTTGGTCAGGGCGATCTCCGTGGCGGGCTCGGCGCTGGGGGCGGCCGGCGCGTTGGACCCAGACGGCGCGGAGGACGCCGGAGGGGACTGGGTACATCCGGCAAACGTGCCCATCATGCCAAGGAGCAGGAACGCTGCAAGCAGGAGAGATACTGGTTTCTTCATCGATTTGCCATCCTTCCTCTGTCATTTGGCGCGGGCCGCAGGCGCCGTCCGCTCAGCGGAGAGAGCATCTGGCCTTTGCCCCCGCACCTGTTCCGCCCCATTTTACCTCCTGCCGAAGGGGGGTTCAATGCGGTAAAACTTCTTCGGGCACTTTTGCAACTTTTTCTGCAAAGCAAACGGAGAATGTCCAAAAAATGGACATTCTCCGTCATTTTTCATCCGTTTTCTTCCAATTTCTCGCTCACAGGAAACAAAATGGACAGCCGGTAAATCCCCCCGCTGGCCCGCAGGCGCAGGTCTCCCCCGTACTTTTCCGTGAGCATCCGAATGCTCTGCATTCCGAAGCCGTGAAAACGCTTGTCCGACTTTGTGGTCATGGGCAGGCCCTGCTCCATCACCAGCTCGCCCCCGTAATAATTTTCCTCGCTGACAATCAAAAAATGGTCCCGGGCCCGGACGTTGAGGGAGATCAGCCGCCGCTCCCCGTCCTCCAGCTGCTCCACCGCCTCAATGGCGTTGTCCAGAATGTTCCCGAACAGCGCGTAGATGTCCGCGTCCTCCATAAAGCCCAGCCGCCTGCCGTCCGCCACGCAGGTCAGCTCGATCCGCTTGCCCAGGCACATCAGGGATTTGTTGGACAGCACCAGATCCAGCGCCGCGCACTCCGTCTTCAGCCCGCAGTCATAGATGTTTACCAGCCGCTCGATCTCCCGCAGCTCCTTCTGCCGCCCCGCGTCCCCCAGGGCGGCGATCTGGTGCTTGATGTCGTGGCAGCGCAGATTGATGGCCTCCACCGTCTCCTTTTCCAGGGCGTACCGGCCCCGCTCCGCGTGGAGCAGCTGCTCCGCGATCTGCGCTTTCTTGTTGGCCTCCGTCTGGCGCATCTGGCACATGCTCACCACCATCACCAGCAGGGAGAGCAGCACGGAAATGACGTTGATGTAGAGCATCACCGGCGCCCCCACAGGCAGGGACAGCTCTACGCGGATCAGCGGCTCCAGCACGATGATGACCCCTACCGCCGCCGCCGCGGTCACCAGCATGATATTCTCCTCCCCGCCGCCGTAGCGGTCGTATTCCGAGATATCATACCGGCTCCGAAACACCACCACAAAGCACAGGCACACCAGCGCTGTGGTCCCGATGACCAGCAGCTTCTCCTCCCAGCCGGGAGGAATGCCCAGCAGGGTCTGGGCCATCTCGGCGATCCGCTGGGCGCAGTGCTGGAGAATGTAGGCCGTGGTCCCGCCGTAGAGGGCAGAGGCCCAGCCGCAGCGAAGGCACAGGCGGAAGGCGGCGATGGTGAGCAGGAAGGTCCCCAGATATTTGCACACCACAATGCCCTGAACGCTCCACACGGGCTCCCGCGCCAGCAGCCATTGATAGGAGCACACGCCCGCCCAAAGGCACTCCGCCAGGACGGCCCCGGCCAGCCGGAGGGCAAAAAAGGGCCGCCGCGCCAGGCCGTGTGCTGTGATGACGCAGCAGCCCAGCAGCAGAATCAGCATGAAGCCGTCCACCCAGGCCAGCAGCCACAGCTCGCCCAGGCCAATCATGGCTCCTCCTCCCAGCTCAGGTCGGTATAGCTGTGCAGCTGGGCCAGAAACGCCTTCTTCCGCATCCGGCTGATGGAAAATTCCCGCCCATCCACCACCACCGTGCAGCCGTCCATCTTAGTCACATACCGCAGGTTGACAATGCACTGATTGTTGCAGCGGAAAAACGCCTGGGCGGGCAGGCGCTGCTCCACCGATTTCAGCGTTCCATAGGCGTCGTAATTGGCCTGGAGGGTGTGATAGCGGATGTGGTGGTCGAAGATCTCCACATAGCACAGCTCGGACTCCCGCACCTGCACCGCCCCGGAGTTGGTATTCAGCAGCAGCCGGTGCTCCCGCTTCCGGGCGCACCGCTCCACCGCCCGCTGCATCTTCAGGGAGAAGGCCCCGTAGCCCACAGGCTTGAGGATGTAATCCAGCGCGTCCACGGAATAGCCCCGCACCGCGTACTGGGCCAGGCTGGTGATGAAAATAAGCACCACCGCGCTGTCCATCTCCCGGAGCTTCTCCGCCGCCGCCATCCCGTCGATGCCGGGCATACGGATATCCATGAACACCAGATCATATTGACATTGATAGCTTTCCAAAAAGGCGGCGGCGCTGTTGCTCCAGCTGTGGTGCAGCTCGATCCCCGTCTCTTCGGCGTAGCGGTCCAAAAAATTGCCAAGGCGCAGGGCTTCCTTCTCCTCGTCCTCAACAATGGCGATCTCAAGCATAAAACCACCCCGCTCCATCATAACGGAAAGCTTTTCGGGTGTCAATTTTCTTCCTCTATCCGCAACGTTTTCTGTCGGTTTTGCCCCGTATCCGGTCGCCGCCTCTGTGCAGATAGCCTCTACTTCACCCCGCTGAACTGGATTTCTGCTGTGATAATCGCCAAAAATTGAGTGGAGCGCGGCTTCCCCTCCAGCGCGCCTCCCGCCATGCGGCCCAGCAGGGCCGGGTTCCGGGCCCAGACCACCGCGATCACGCTGCGGATGCCCCGCTCCACCGCCTGCCAGGTGGTCTGATACCGCCGGGCCACCTCCGGATACAGGTTCTTGGTCACCAGCAGCAGCAGGTCTGGCCGCTCCACGCACAGGGCCGCCGCGTAGGCCGCGTAGGCGTAGCCCTTATAATTCGCCGTCACTCCCAGCCGGTGCAGCAGGGCGCAGGCCTGGGTCATCCGCTCCTCCATGTTTCATTACCGCCTTTCCTCTTCTTCGTCGATTTTCAGCAGCTCGGACACTGTGATTCCCATGTGGGCTGCGATTTTTTGCAGAGTACTGAGCTTCGGGTCGGTCTTCCCGCGCTCGAGCAGGCTGATTTCCTCGGTACTCAGCCCCATCTCACTCGCCATGTCGAATTGATTTTTCTCCTGCGCATCGCGATACTTCCTGATGCGCTCGGCCAACGCAGCTGTCTCCGGCATGTTTTCGACCCCTTTTGACAAATCATATACAAAAGAAGTTGATCATGCCACGGACTGCAGTACGTATTCGTGCGTTCCGCCGGCACATCGCCAAGGCGGACCCTGCCACGCAGACCGAAACGACAAAGCAGGCCAGACCTATGCCCTAGGTCTGGCCCGCCCATCCCGTTCCTATCGTTTCCTGTGTAAAGGCCCCGGCATCCGGTCTTCCCTAGCATCACTGCATGGCTCCGGGTCACCTATGGTCTGGCCAAAGTCCCGCCTGCTACCACAATGAATGGTATAAACATAGCCTGTACACAAATTGTACTTCAAAATCCACGTCTTGTCAATTATTTTTATAAAAAAACCGGCGGCAAATCAAAAGAAATGCCGCCGGGCTGTGGACTGCCTCCAAACCAGGATGGGTCAGGGATTGACGGGGACCCAGTCGGTGACCCAGACGCCCCGGGTGATGGACCACAGGCGCATCTCCTCCACTCCGTGGTTGGTCCGATAATACCAGCGGAACTCCTCATAGCGGGCGGAAATCCCTCCTTCATCCCCGTCGGGCACGGGAGAGGCCAGGGCCGGGGTCACGCCGGCGGTGAGCAGGGTCACGGCGCACAGCAGGGCGGCGGCACCGGTCAGGATACGCTTCTTCATTCAGGCTCAGCCTCCTCAAAAACGCGTAAATATTGATATTCCTCCGAGGTAACTTGCTCCTCGGAAAGATATTTGACAAATTTGTAATCAAGACATAATTGATATCGACCATCTGGCCCTTTTATGATGAAACTACTATTTGTTCCATCACCAATCGTAGGACCATCATAATTTTCACTGTAATAAATACCCGGTTCGTCAGTAAAGCTCTCCGCAGGTGGTGCGCTGGCGGGCTGGAGCATCACCAGGTAGGACAGGACAAACACAGCAGTCAGAACCAGCCACTGCGCCGCCTTCCAGACGGGGCGGGGCTTTCTGTTCGCCTGGGCGATGCTCACCTCAATCCGCTGTCCCAAAACCGTATCACGGCCAACGGCGGGAGACTCGTCCGGCGCCAGCAGCAGATATCGCTTGCTGACGATCCGCCTGGCCATTCTCACCAGCATCTCCAGGTATTCTTCCCGCTCCTCGCTGCTCATGTGCTCCGTCACCTTGGCGTCACATCGGAACTCCAGCAGCGCGTAGACGTCCTTGCGGATGAAATAGGCCGCAGGGTTCCACCACAGCGCCGCCGACAGCAGGCCGAAGAAAACCTTGATCTGGGCGTCATGAGTCCGAATGTGCTGGGCCTCATGGGCGAGGACCAATTCCACATCGTGCTCCGACATCTCCAGAACAGGGAGATAGATGGTGGGGCGAAAAATCCCAGACACATAGGGCGCCTCCACGTCGGGCGAGACCAGCACAGGACAGCCTACCTGGAGCCGCCGGGCCGCCCCCTCCACGAGGGGGTCTTCCACCACGGCATAGCCCCGGCTCTTCCTGTGCGCCCAGAGCATGAGCAGGAGATCAGCCCCCACCGCAATCACCGCCCCAATGCCCCACACCGCCAGCGCAAGCTGGCTGATGGACCAGTTGGTTCGGAAAAACTGCTGGGCCGTCCCCAGAACGCTCCAAGAACGCACGGCATAAGTAAATGATGGTATCTCAATCGGCAGAACCAGCCGGACGGCGGCAAAGGCGCACACCAGCAGCAGCGCAGACACACCGCTCCGTTTGAGAAGCGGAGTGTTCCTGCGCGCCATGTGCACAACAACCGCCGCGAGACTGTAGAGGACAACGCCGGAAATCAGAGAGGGCAAGGAGATCATTGTTCTGTTTCCTGCTCCCTCGCAGATGCCAGCTCTTTCTTCCGCTCACTCAGCAGCTTTTCCAGCTCGTCCACTGTCTCCATGGTGAGCTCATCGTTTTGCAGAAGCATAGAGACATACAGGGGGATGGACTTCTCGCCCTTTCCCCGGAGGAGCAGATTGGAAAAATAGCCCGCCCGGGTGATGTTGACGTCGTACAGCCGCCCATAGGTCTTTGTCCTCTTGACGAATCCTGCCTCGCGAATCGCCTCCTTCTTCAGCAAGCTGTTGAGCAGGATATGAATGGTGTTGGGGCTCCAGCTGGGGTTGTCGGCCTGCTCCAGGATCTCGAAGCGCGCCAAGGGGCGCCCCGCCTGCCACAGAGTCTCCATGAGCTCCAGCTCGCTTTTTGTTAAATTCACGGTGTCCTCCTCTTCGGATGATGTTTACCCCATCCAAATTATATCTTTTTCTTCCCATATGTCAAGAGGTTATCCGCAAATTGGGCCGAATTTTTCCGCCCGTCCGCCCTGGTTCCGGCCGCCCGCCCCGGACGCAGAGACGCGGCGGAAGCCCCGCCCCTTGTGGAAACCTCCTGAAAACGGGATCTCTACGTCTTTAGTATAAACGAAAATGAAAAAAAATCAAGATTTTGATAAAAATTTTTTCATTTGATCTTATTAAAAACCGGCGGCCTGCCAGCGGTGAGATTTTCCCCGCCGGCAAAAAAAACGCCGGTCGGGCCCGCCGCCGATCTTCACGCCGGGCCGGCTCCCTCCGCGCCCAGGAACCGTTTCGCGCTATTGACACTAAAATGAAGAGAATGGTATAATGAAGCGGGCTCCCAGCAGGGCCCGGCTCAGCAGGCGCGGCCGGGGCTCCCCCAGCCGGCGGAGCCCCCCATCATTCTGCCTGAGAACCTGCATGCTCAGCGGGAAGCGCAGGTTCTGAACGCTCGAAATGGAGATCATGAAAATGAGACAGAAGCCAGCTCATTCGGAACGCCGGAGAGGCCCCTTTCTCCCCCTCTCCATTGTGCTCATTTTTTGTGTTTTCGGTACGATTGTCTATGGCGTCGCCCAGAAAACCTCCCGAGAAATGTCCTCCTCCGCCATTCAGAACCTCAGCGAGAGCCTGGATCTGATCCAATGCACCATTGAGGCCATTCTGAACAATGAGGCGGAATTCCAAGCCCTCCTGGCCCAGGAGCTGGCCCGGGCGGAGGACCCGGCGGAGTATATCCGAACCTATGAGATCAACCAGACGATGGCGCGGCTGTCGCTGATCCTCGCGGGGGAGACGGAGGGGGTCTCCAACACCGGTGGAACCTTCACGGCGGAGGAGCTGGATTTTTCCGCCGGGGGAACCGTGGGGGACATGCCGGTCTCCCGCTCCTATCTCAATTACATGGGCACGTGGGCCTACACCCTGAAATGCCCTGTGGAGAAGGACGGCCAAGAGATCGGAACGCTGTATGTGGAGTACATCTACGACACCATCGACCGCTCCCTCCCCCCGGAGGGCTTCTACAACAAGCAGGCGTCGCTGTATATCATGGACGCGGAGAGCCAGCGGTTCGTCCTGAAGCCCAAGGGCATGGGGCAGCGCAACGCGGGCCACCTCAACCTGGATGACTTCTACCGGGCCAACAGCATTGACGACCCGGAGATCCGGGCGGAGGTAACCCAGTGCCTGGCCGACGGGCGGGATATCCTGTTCTATCACGACATCCGGGGCGAGGACGCCCTCAGCTACATGTGGTCCGTCAACGGCGGGACCATCTTCCTGGTGGGGTACGTGCCGGTGGCCGCCATCCAGCAGGAGGGCAGAACGGTCAATCAGAGCATCATCATCGTGGTTACCGCCATGCTGGCCGCCTTCCTGCTGTGCGTGGTCCTGTACTACCTCAGCTGGAGGCAGCAGGAACGGCTCCGGGAGGAGCGGGAGCAGGAGCGCAGGCTCCACAACCGGCAGCTGGCGGAGGCCCTGAAGGCCGCCCAGATCGCCAGCAACTCCAAAACCACCTTCCTGTCCAATATGTCCCACGACATCCGCACCCCCATGAACGCAGTCCTGGGATTCACCACCCTGCTGGCCCGGGACGCGGAGGACCCGGCGAAGGTGCGGGATTACACCAGAAAGATCACCGCCTCCGGCCAGCACCTGCTCAGCCTCATCAACGACATCCTGGACGTGTCCAAGATCGAGAGCGGCAAGGTGGTGCTCAACTTCGAGCGGTTTGAGCTCAGCGGCGTGGTCTCCTCTGTGGACGCCATCATCCAGCCCATGGCCCGGGCCAAGGGACAGGCGTTCCACGTAGAGGTGTCCGGCATCCGCCACGAATATCTGGTGGGGGACGAGACCCGCATCAACCAGGTTCTCATCAACCTTCTCTCCAACGCCGTCAAGTACACCCAGGAGGGCGGGCAGATCTGGCTGCGCATCATCGGGCTCAAGCCTCGCTCCAGCTCCTTTGAGCACATCCGGATCGAGGTGGAGGACAACGGCTACGGCATGACGCCGGAATACCTGAAAACCATTTTCGACGCCTTTACCCGGGCGGAAAACAGCACCACCAACAAGGTGCAGGGCACCGGGCTGGGCATGGCCATCACCAAGAGCATTGTGGAGCTCATGGGCGGCACCATTGAGGTCACCAGCCAGGTGGGTCAAGGCTCCCTCTTTCAGGTGGAGCTGGAGCTGCGCATCCAGGAGGACCGCAGAGACCAGCAGTTCTGGAAAGAGCGGGGGGTCTCCCGGGTGCTGGCGGTGGAACAGGACGCCGGCGGCCGGGACAACATCCAGGCCCTCATGGCGGACACAGAGGTCCAGGTGGACGCCGCGCTGGGGCTGGACGAGGCCCTGGCCCGCATTCAAGGCGGCGCGGACTATCAAATGGTCCTGCTGGACTGGGACATGCCGGGGCTGGACGGCCTCCAGGCGGCTCAAATGCTGCGGGACGCCCTCCCCGGCGGCGCTCCCATTCTGCTCCTGGCGGAATACGGCGACCAGGAGGTGGAACGGGCCCTCCGGGTCAGCCGCACCGGAATGCTCCCAAAGCCGTTTTTTGCCGCCGCCCTCCGAGAGCGGGTGGAGGAGCTGTGGAGCGGCGGGGAGGCCCCGCCGGCCCTCGAGGCCGCCCACAGCCTGGAGGGACTCCGCTTCCTGGCCGCGGAGGACAACGAGATCAACGCCGAGATTCTGGCGGAGCTCCTGGAGCTGGAAAACGCCGCCTGTGAGATTGTGGAAAACGGCCGCCTGGCGGTGGAGCGCTTCCAGCGCTCCCAGCCGGGGGAGTTTGACGCGGTGCTGATGGACGTTCAAATGCCGGTGATGAACGGCCACGACGCGGCCCGGGCCATCCGTTCCCTGGACCGGCCGGACGCGGGGCGCATCCCCATCATCGCCATGACGGCCAACGCCTTTGCCGAGGACGAAAAGGCGGCGCTGGACGCCGGCATGGACGCCCATGTATCCAAGCCGCTGGACATTGAGCTTTTGAAGCGGGTAATTGGACGATGTGTGAAAGGACGAGAAGCACCATGAAAAGGCATACGCAAAACAGGCTGCGCAGGTGGACGGCTGTCTGTCTGGCGTGGCTTGTCCTTCTATCCCTGCCGGCCTGCGGCCAGACGGAGGCGGACAAAAATCTGCTGCCCTCCAAGGCGGTCTCCGACCGGGTAGTCAACCTGTTCGGCCCCATGGAAAAAATCGAGCCGGACGCGGAAAATGTGGCCCGGACCGCTGCGGACCTCACCGTAGCCATGGCGGAACAGGAGCTGGGGCTGACCGTGGCCTACAGCACCTACACCGCAGAGGACTACCAGGACAGAACCTACGACGAGGTGGCTTTGAGCCGGGTGCGCAGTAATCTGGACGACCTGTACCTGCTCAACCCGGACACCATCTCGATTCTGGGGACGGAGGGCAGGCTGGCGGACCTGTCCGGGCTGGACAGCGCCAAAAATCTGCGGGATATCATCCGCACCGCCAACACAGTGGACGGCAAGCTGGTGGCCATCCCCCAGGAGGTGGTGGCCTACGGCCTGTTCGTCAACATGGATCTGTTTGAACAGTACAATCTGGAGCTGCCGGAGACGCCGGAGGAATTTCTGGAGTGCTGCCGGGTGTTCCAGGAGAACGGAATCGAAACCCCCGTGGGGGCCAACCGCTGGTGGCTGGAGACCTTTGTGTTCGCACAGGCCTACGCTGATCTCTATAACGGAGGCAGTACCGAGGCGGAAATCGCCGCCCTCAACAGCGGGGAGGCCCGGTACAGCGACTATATGCGCCCCGGCTTCCAGTTTTTGCAGACGCTGATTGACTGCGGCTATATCGATGCGGAGCGGGCCGCCGTCAGCGAGGCGATCGAGGGGGAGCGGGCAGATTTCCTGGCGGGGAAAACCCCCATCGTCATGGCCTACTGGGGGGCGGCCAACGCGGAAACCGCATACGGAAAGACGGACTTCGAAATGCGGGTCATCGGCTTCCCCAGCAGCCGGGGCCAGATGCCCGTGATGTCCATGACCGGCTTTGCCGTGGGCGCCGACGCCGAGCACCGGGAGGATGCCATGCTCGCCCTGGACGTCATGGTCTCCGACAAAGCCCTTCAGACCTACGCGGAGACCAACCGGGTCATCTCCCCCTCCAAAAACGTGAAGGTGGACTGCGTCCCCGCCCTGAAGCCCCTCAGTGACAGGATCGAGGAGGGGGTGTACGTCCTGGGCTCCAACGCGGGCATGCATGTGGAGCAGTGGGGCAACACCTGCCTCATCGTCCGGGAGCTGCTGAACGGCGCCACGGTGGAGCAGTGCATGGCGTCCTTTGACCGGCTCCAGGACCAGGCCCTGGGCCAAACCCCCTGACCCTGCGCCGGAGCGGATTGGGGAAGGACTGATTACATCGGCAAAGGCGATTTGCGAGAGATTTTGCGTCAGGATGCGGCACAATTTCGCAGGAATAATTGTGTTTATTTCAAGAAATTGCAGCAAAATCCTGGCGCAAAAGATCCACAAAGCGCCGCAGGCGCATTTAATCAGTGCTTCCTTAGTTGAACAACAGCGGCGGGCCGAAGCAAAACGCTTTGGCCCGCCGCTGTTGTTCCGGCTGCTCCAATTTTTCATGACTTTGTCCCGCGCAGCGGCCATCAAACCGCTTTTGCCCGCTGAAAGCCTGGTCAGCGCTCCGCCTCCATGACCTTGTCCACCCGGCGCTGGTGGCGTCCGCCCTCAAACTCCGTGGCCAGGAACACGTCCAAAATGCGCTGGGCCAAATTGCCCCCGGTGACCCCCGCCCCCATGGCCAGCACGTTGGCGTCGTTGTGGCGGCGGGTCATCTCGGCGGACAGAGGCTCGTGGCACAGCGCGCAGCGCACCCCCCGCACCTTGTTAGCGGCGATGCTCATGCCGATGCCGGTGGTGCACAGCACCACCCCCCGCTGGCAGGTCCCCTCCGCCACCAGCCGGGCGGCGGCCAGGCCGAAGTCCGGGTAGTCGCAGCTGTCCGTGCTGTGGGCGCCGCAGTCGGTGACCTCGTGGCCCTGCTCCAGCAGATGGGCCTTCAGCCGCTCCTTCAGCTCATAAGCGCCATGGTCGCAGGCAATGGAAATTTTCATGGAACAAATCCCTCCGTTTACAGTTTGTGGAGCACCGGCCTGCGGCGCTCATAGGTGGTTACACTGTCAAAGCCCGCCGCCTGGATCATCTCCAGCGCCTGGGGGATGCCGCGGGCCACGTCCTCCGGCCGGTGGGCGTCCGCCCCCACGGTGACCAGCCTGCCGCCGCACTCCCGGAACCACCGCAGCAGCGGGGGCCAGGAGGCCAGGTCAGCGCCATGCCAGACGTTCACCTCCATGGCGTGGTCCGTCCTGGCCATCTCGGTGAAAATGGCCCGCACCCGCTCCTCATAGTCCTCCATGGTCAGGTCGACCCCGTCCTTTCGGATATAGCGCAGCGGATAGCTGATATGGGCCAGGCTGTCGTAGCAGTCGGGCAGCCGGGTGACCAAGGTCCAGGTGTGCTCCAGGGTGGACTCCATGGCCCGCCGGGCCAGCGCCTCATTTCCCCGGTAGTCGGTCATGTCCAGCAGATCGTTGCTGTGAAACCCAATCCAGTTGTGGAGGGAGCCCAGCACAAAATCCAGCTCCTCTCCTCCCTGGGCCAGGGCGGCCCGGGCGGCCTCCGGGTCATAGGGCGCGGAACCCAGCTCCAGCCCCAGGCGGAGGGTCAGCCTGTCCCCCAACGATCTCTTGACCTGGCGATACTGTTCCTTGGCTGCGGCCCAGTCAAAGGGGGCCGCTGGAAAGCCGTCATAGTCCAGCAGGTCGTGGTGGTCGGAGACGCAGAACTCCCGCAGTCCGGCTTCCAGGGCGGCGCGGGCCATCTCCGCCAACGGCACATCGCAGTCGGGGGATATCTGAGAATGGCTGTGGATGTCGCAGAGATACATGGTCAATCACCTCTTCAGAGTGCCCTTTCGGTCAAATCGAGGCTCAGTCAAGTAGGTTCGATTTGGAATTGCAGACGCAGCGGAATGACTGAGCTTTCGGCGCAAACCGGGAACCCAACGGCCTGAAAAGGCCGTTGGGAAAGGAGGAGCAAGGGAGTGAGCAGAGCTTTCGCCGCTCTTAAGCGGAAGCGAAGCCGAGCGGACTTTGCGACGACGCAGCGAGGGATATGGAGCTTGCGTCTACAAGGGCCAGCTGGGGAACCAGCGCAGGAAATACTGGCTGTACCATGTGGGCACGTACAGGCCGATGAGCTCCGGGTAAAACACCGCGTACAGCCCCACCGCACAGCCGGTGAAGCCGTACACCGCCAGCTTCCAGCCCCGCTGCCTGCGCTCCGCCATGTCGTCCATCAGGTAGGTGATGGCAAAGCACAAAAACAGCACTGTGGGGAAATAGTGGTAGGCAAAGAGGATGCGCCCGATGGGCAGCCAGGGCACAAACTGGGACAGGATGGCCACAAGGATAAACAGGCCCTTTCCGCAGCGGCGGCGCACTGTCTGGACGGCCACCCCGAAAAAGGCCAGCAGCCCGGCCCAGGAGACCAGAGGATTGTTGAAGGAGGCGAACAGGCTCTTCATCCCGGGCACGTCCAGGTCCCGGTAGTACAAAATGGGCCGGCCGTCAAAAATCCACTGGTACCAGTAGGACGCATAGGGGTGGGGAGTGTGGACCCCCTGGTGGTAGGTCAGCATGAAGTACTGGTTCTTCAGCATGATGTCCACCGGGTGGCTGCTGTCTCCGGGGATGGCGTCAAAGAAGGCCTTGACGGCGCCCCCCTCCCCGCCGCCCATGGCGGCCAGGTGCTGGGGCAGCTGCTGGAAGGGCCAGGACAGCGCCTGGCCGGCCATGCCGAAAAAGCCGCCGTCATTTCCCCTGGCCAGGGCGTAGGGGAAGTAGGACACGGTATAGATGCACAGCGGGATGAGCACAAAGAACACCACAGACAGACCGATGGTGGCCCAGACATGGACCAGGAAGGAGGGCAGCTGGGGCCGCTCCCAGGCGGGGGACGCCTCCTGGAACATGGCCTGGGTCACCTCCGCCCGCACCTCGGGGGGCACCGGCTTGGCCTGGAGCTCCCGCTCCGCCTCCTCCCAGTCCCGGCGCTTGAACACCATACCCAGCAGCCACAGCAGGGCCAGCCCCACTCCGGCGTACACCACCGTCCACTTGGAGGCGCAGCCGATCCCCCAGAACAGGCCGCTGAGGAACAGGGGCAGGACATAGGCCCGCAGCCGCTTCCCCGCGGGCACCGCCAGCCAGCGGTACATAAAGTAGTAGGACACCAGGATAAAGAACACGCCGTAGGTGTCGATGGTGGCAATGCGGGTCTGCACCAGGTGCATGAAGTCAAAGGTGAACAGGGCCGTGCCGCACAGGGCCACGGAGGTCTTGCCAAAGAGGTTTTTCAAAAACACATACAGCACCGGCACCATCAGCACCCCAAACAGGGTGCCCATAAACCGCCAGCCAAAGGGAACCATGCCGAAGATCATGATGCCTATCGACAGGATCAGCTTGCCCAGAGGGGGGTGGGACACCTCATAGGGGTAGACGTTGTTCAGGTGCTCCAGCGCCGTGCGGGGATGGTAGATCTCATCGAAGTAGGAGGAGTTCATATAGGTGGACTTGGTGGTCCACTCCGAGTTCTCGTCAAACAGCGCCTCGCCGCCCTTCTCCACCTGGGCGGGGACCAAGCGCTTTCCCCCGCTCCACAGAGCCAGCTCCGCCAGCCACAGCCCCTCCTCCCGGGGGGCGCTCACCGCAGTGACCCGGAAGCGGGCGGCGGTGGCCGCCCCCACGGCCTCCGCGCCCTCTCCTGCCGCCGCCTCGCCGTCCTGGTCCACCTGATCCAGCTCCAGCAGACGCCACTTGAACAGGGAGTTGTAGGGCTGGTCCAGCTTGACGCTGTGGGTCTCCCCCTCGTCGTCCAGCCACTCCAGGCGGTAGTAGCCCGTGCCCAGCGAGGGATAGAAGGAAACCTGGTCCACTGTCACCGGCTCATTGTAGACAAAAATGTAGCTGTCCCCCTGCTGGAACTCCACACAGCTCTCCGGACCGGTGAAGCTGCCCAGCTGGAAAAAGGCGGTGACGGCGTACACCGCCGTCAGCAGCAGCACGGGCAGCGCGTCCCGCCGCTCCATGGGGTGGTGGGGCAGGGTGAGGGTGAACCGGCGGGGCCGGCCCTTCTCCTCCGCCATGGCAATCCACTCCAGGCTGCGGGAGCGGGGGCGCAGGCACAGCCAGTAGTAGACAAAAAAGCTGACGCACAACGTCACGCCCAGTATCGCCCAGGTAAAGGCGGGGGACAGGTTGGTGAAAAACCAGGTGACGCCGGACACCGCCGCCTCCCAGGCCCCCTGAAGGGTGAGGGGGGCGCTCTCCTCGGGGGCGGGGGATGCTGAGGCGGCCAAGGGCAAAATGTTGATCATTGCAACCTCCATGCGCGCTGGGCGCGTTCTCATTGGGTAATTAGGCCAATGCCTATGTAATATCCTATATTACTACGAACGGCGGGGAAAAGGAAGCCCCTTTTTCAATCTTTGCGGACTTCCGGCCCGACGCCTGCCCAGGCCTTGCACCGGTACGGACAACTCTCGGGACTCAGCACTCTCAGGATCGGTGTGCGAAACCGGGCGGAATTCCTGGCACAGGCGGCATTCACATTTAATTTACATCTGAGCTATTGACAATTTTGGGGGGTGGTGGTACATTGTCTTTAGCACTCAGATATATAGAGTGCTAAATCAACTGAAAGGAGGTCGGACCTTGGCGCTCACAGAACGCAAAAAGAAAATTTTGCGCGCCGTGGTGGAAAGCTATGTTGAGACAGCGGAGCCGGTGGGCTCCAAGACGCTGATGAACGCGGCGGATCTGCGGGTGTCCTCCGCCACCATCCGCAACGAGCTGGCCGACCTCACCGAGCAGGGCTATCTGGAGCAGCCCCACACCTCCGCGGGGCGGGTGCCCTCCCCCAAGGGCTACCGGCTGTATGTCAACGAGCTGATGGAGGAGCAGCGGCTGAGCCTGGAGGAGACCAGGCAGATCAACGAGGCGCTGCACCTGAAAATGCAGGAGCTGGACAAGGTCATCGACCAGGCGGGCCGGATGGTGTCCCAGCTCACCAACTACCCCGCCTTTGCCCTGGCCGAGGGGGCCAAGCGGGTGACCATCCGGCGGTTCGACCTGATCCTGGTGGACGCCGCCGCCTTTATCGCCGTGGTGATGACGGACAGCAGCGTGGTGAAAAACAAGCTCTTCCGCCTGCCCACCGATCTGAGCGAGCCCCAGCTTCAGCTGCTCACCACCCTGCTGAACACCGCCTTCGTGGGCAAAACCCTGGAGCAGCTCACTCCAGAGCTGATGCGGGTGGCCGAGCACGCCGCAGGCAGCTCCTACGGGCTGATTTCCCTGGTGGTCTCCTTCGCCATGGAGGTGCTGGACGGCCTGGAGCGCAGCGCCGTGTGCACCGCCGGAACCAGCCACATTCTGGACCACCCGGAGTACCAGGACGTGGGCAAGGCCCAGAAGCTGATGAGCTACCTCTCAGAGGACCGCTCACTGGCCCAGGCCCTGGCCCTGCCCGCCCTCAGCGGCGACGACACCAAAATTCTCATCGGCCCGGAGAACGTGGCCGACGAGCTGAAAGACACCAGCGTGGTGCTGGCAAGCTACGATATCGGGGACGGCATGAAGGGGGTCATCGGCGTGGTGGGCCCCACACGAATGGACTACGCCAAGGTGGCCGCCAAGCTGTCCTACGTGGCGGATGGCCTGTCCAAGCTGTTCGGCCAGGCCGAGCTGCCCCCCGGCACGCCGGAAAAGGAGGAATAAACATCCATGGCTAAGGAAAAGAAGAAGAAAAACGCCGCCCAGGAGCAGGACATCCCCGAGACCGAGGTCCCGCCCGCCCAGGAGGCTGAGGAGACCGCCGCCCCCGAGGCAGATTCCCCGGCGGAACAGCCCGCCCCGCCCCAGGAGGCGCCCGTCAAGGATCCGGGCCAGCTGCTGGCGGAGGCGGCGGACAAATACCTCCGCCTGGCCGCCGAGTACGACAACTACCGCAAGCGCACCGTCAAGGAGAAGGAGTCCGCCTGGAGCGAGGCCAAGGCCCAGACCGTGGCCGCCTTCCTCCCGGTGTACGACAACCTGGAGCGGGCCCTGAAGCAGGAGACCTCCGACGAGGCCTACAAGAAGGGCGTGGAAATGACCATGAAGGGCCTCCAGGACGCCCTGGCCGGGCTGGGGGTGGAGCTCATCCCCGCCCTGGGGGAGACCTTCGACCCCAACCGGCACAACGCCGTCATGCACTGCGACGACCCGGAGGCCGGCGAGAGCACCATTGTGGAGGTGTTCCAGCAGGGCTTCCTGTGCGGGGACAAGGTGATCCGGTTCTCCATGGTCAGGGTGGCCAATTGAGAAGCGCGGAGCCGTCGTGAGTAGCGCGGATGGAGCGAAGGGAGGACAAAAGCCCAAGGAGGGCCAGAGGCCCGGATGGGTTTTGTCCGAGTCGGAGCGAAGCCGCGCGTCGCGAACAGGCGCAGCGTGACAACAGAAGAAGCGCGGAAAAGCGGACAGCGAGGAAGCTTGGACCGGAGCGAGACCAGGCAGAGGACGGCGCAGCCGTCCGCAGACTGGGCCGAGCCGGAGGGAAAGCAACCGAGCGCCCTGGCCGCTTCGCAGCGTGACAATGAGCGTTCCCCAATTTCACATTGTAAAAATACACTTTTCATATAGGAGGAAATCAATTATGAGCAAGATCATCGGTATCGACCTGGGTACAACCAATAGCTGCGTGGCGGTGATGGAGGGCGGCGAGGCCGTCGTCATCCCCAACGCCGAGGGCAACCGCACCACCCCCTCCGTGGTGGCCTTCTCCAAGGACGGCGAGCGGATGGTGGGCCAGGTGGCCAAGCGCCAGGCCATCACCAACCCCGACCGCACCATCGCCTCCATCAAGCGGGAGATGGGCTCGGATTACCGGGTGCCCATCGACGGCAAGAACTACACCCCCCAGGAGATCAGCGCCATGACCCTCCAGAAGCTGAAGGCGGACGCCGAGGGCTATCTGGGCCAGACCATCACCGAGGCGGTTATCACCGTCCCCGCCTACTTCACCGACGCCCAGCGCCAGGCCACCAAGGACGCCGGCAAGATCGCCGGGCTGGAGGTAAAGCGCATCATCAACGAGCCCACCGCCGCCGCCCTGGCCTACGGCGTGGATAAGGAGTCCGACCAGAAGATCATGGTGTACGACCTGGGCGGCGGCACCTTCGACGTGTCCGTACTGGAGGTGGGTGACGGCGTCATCGAGGTGCTGGCCACCGCCGGCAACAACCGCCTGGGCGGCGACGACTTTGACAAGTGCGTCATGGATTGGATGGCCGCCGAGTTCAAGAAGACGGAGGGCATCGACCTCACCGGCGACAAGGTGGCCATGCAGCGGCTGAAGGAGGCCGCCGAGAAGGCCAAGATCGAGCTGTCCGGCGTCACCTCCACCACCGTCAACCTGCCCTATATCACCGCCGACGCCACCGGCCCCAAGCACCTGGACCTCACCCTCACCCGGGCCAAGTTTGACCAGCTCACCTCCCACCTGGTGGAGGCCACCGCCGGTCCCGTGCGTCAGGCCATGAGCGACGCCGGCCTGTCCGGCAGCGACATCCAGAAGGTGCTGATGGTGGGCGGCTCCAGCCGCATCCCCGCCGTGCAGGACATGGTCAAGCGCCTCACCGGCAAGGAGGGCTTCAAGGGCATCAACCCCGACGAGTGCGTGGCCCTGGGCGCCGCCCTCCAGGGCGCGGTGCTGGACCCCAACAGCGACTTCAAGGGCCTGCTGCTGCTGGACGTCACCCCCCTGTCCCTGGGCATCGAGACCATGGGCGGCGTGATGACCAAGCTCATCGAGCGCAACACCACCATCCCCGCCAAGAAGTCCCAGACCTTCACCACCGCCGCCGATAACCAGACCAGCGTGGAGGTCCACGTGCTCCAGGGTGAGCGGGAGATGGCCCAGTACAACAAGACCCTGGGCAAGTTCCACCTGGACGGCATCGCCCCCGCCCGCCGGGGCGTCCCCCAGATCGAGGTCACCTTTGATATCGACGCCAACGGCATCGTCAACGTGTCCGCCAAGGACCTGGGCACCGGCACTGAGCAGCACATCACCATCACCTCCTCCACCAACATGTCCAAGGAGGACGTGGACCGGGCCGTGCGGGAGGCGGAGCAGTTCGCCGCCGAGGACGCCAAGCGCAAGGAAGAGGTGGACGTGCGCAACAACGCCGACCAGGCCGTCTATCAGACGGAGAAGACCCTGGAGGAGATGGGCGACAAGCTGGACGCCGCCGACAAGGGCAATGTCCAGAGCGCCCTGGAGAAGCTGAAGGAGACCCTGAAGGGGAACGATACCCAGGCCATCAAGAACGCCACCGAAGAGCTTACCAAGGCGTTTTACGCCGTGAGCGAGAAGCTGTACGGCCAGGCTGGCGGTCAGGCCGGCCCCGGCCCCGACATGGGCGGCGCGGGCTTCACCGGCGGACAGCCCCAGGGCGGCGGAAACGACAATGTGGTAGACGCCGACTTTGAAGTGATGGACGATGATAAATAAACAATAAGCGCCAACCCAGCCTTCCTCCCCTCCGGGGGGAAGGCCGGGTTAGCGTAAGGCCTCGCAGAGTTCCGCCGCCCGCAGGCGGCGGAATAAAGTGAAATCTGTTTTTGGGGCGGCTTTGCTGACCCCGAAAACACCTCTCGGCCGCAAGTGTGCCCGAAGGGCGCGCGCAGCTGGCCGAAAACCCCTCCGTCGGAAAGGACAAGGTCCTTTTCGACGGATTTTAGAGGTGATTCCATATATGGCAGATCAAAAACGAGATTACTATGAGGTGCTGGGTGTTGGCAAGTCCGCCTCTGAGGACGAGCTGAAAAGGGCCTACCGCAAGCTGGCCAAGCAGTACCACCCGGACATGAATCCGGGCAACGCCGAGGCCGAGACCCGCTTCAAGGAGATCAACGAGGCCTATGAGGTGCTCAGCGACAAGGACAAGCGGGCCAAATACGATCAGTTTGGCCACGCGGGGGTGGACCCCAGCTTCGGCGCAGGCGGCTTTGGCGGCGGCTTCGATATGGGCGACATCGACCTGGGGGACCTCTTCGGGTCCTTCTTCGGCGGGGGCGGATTCGGCGGCTTTGGCTCCCAGCGCCAGGCCAACCCCAACGCCCCCCAGCGGGGGGCCTCCCTGCGGGCCAGCCTCACCATCAAGTTTGCCGAGGCCATGGCGGGCTGCGAAAAGGAGCTGAGCCTCCACCGCATGGAGACCTGTGACGACTGCCGGGGCACCGGCTGCGCCGTCGGCACCACCGCCGAGGTGTGCCCCGACTGCCGGGGCACCGGCCAGGTCCGCATCCAGCGGGGGGGCGGCAGCTTCGCCTTCACCACCACCGCGCCCTGCTCCAAATGCCGGGGCACCGGCAAGCTCATCCACCAGCCCTGCTCCAGCTGCCGGGGAGAGGGTCAGGTGCGGCGGCAGCGGAACATCAAGGTCCGCATACCTGCGGGCATCGACGACGGGCAGACCATCTCCATGCGGGGCCAGGGCAACGGCGGCCTCAACGGTGGCCCCGCCGGCGACCTGTTGGTAAATGTGGCCATCATCCCTGACCGCCGGTTCCAGCGGGACGGCAGCAACATCTACACAGAGCAGCCGGTATCCTTCACCCAGGCCGCCCTGGGCGCGGCGCTGGAGGTTGAGACCATCGACGGCAAGGTGAAGTACGACCTGCCCGCCGGCACCCAGCCGGGTACTGTGTTCCGTCTGCGGGGAAAGGGTGCGCCCAGCGTCAGCGGCCGGGGCCGGGGGGACCAGTACGTCACCGTCCAGGTGCAGGTGCCCACCAACCTCACCAGCCAGCAGCGCAGCGCCCTGCTGGACTATGCCGAGGCCATGGGGGAGAGATCCCCCGCCCCCACCCCGGTGAAGGACTTCTTCGAAAAAAAGCGCAAAAAGAAATAGGGGCCTGCATCTGTACGGCACAGGGCCCCGGGACATCCACGAAAAAGCACAGGGAGCTAATGCCCCCTGTGCTTTTTTCTGCGTTTCTCCTGCCGGAGGGCGAATTTCCGCTCCTGCTCCGCCTCTCGCCGCGCTCTGGAATCGGCCTTCCGCTGTGTCTTCATCTGCTCCCGCTGGAGCTGGATGGCCTGCTGGGCCCAGGTCCCCGCCCCGGTGGGCCGCACCGCCCGCCGGGCCTCCCGGCGGGCCCGCTTGGGGTTTGGCGAACGGTCCGGCTCCCGCTCCCCCTCCGCCGGAGGACCGAAGCTCAGCTCCCGCCAATGGCGCTGGAGATAGTCCAGCACCTCCTGGTCCCGGGGTTCGGCGCCAAAGGTCACCTTGCACACTCGACAGCCATCCCCATCCTCTCGCCGGTACAGCCCGACCCAAAAGGGCCCTTCAAAGTACACGCTCAGCCTTGCCTTGGAAACGCTCATATTCAGTTGTCCTCCTTCAATCGTCGCTGCGCGGAGAAGGGACAACCAAGGAGGCAGGTTACTGGCAGGAGGGCGGACTCCTGCGCCCCGACTACCCGACGGGGACTGTGTTTTTATCTCCGCACGGCCGGAGTATACCACAAGCTGGAGAAAAAGTACAGCGGTGGCAGGCAGACAGCCTGCCGCCGCTGCGTACTACAGCTGCTTGTACATGGCCTCCGCGTCCGCCTTGCCCACGATGTCCGCGGTGGACAGCACCTCCACCCGGATGAGCTTCTCGCCGAACTTCAGCTCCAGCACGTCCCCCGGCTTCACGTCGTAGGACGCCTTCACCGGCCTGCCGTTGGCGGTCACCCGCCCCGCGTCGCAGGCCTCGTTGGCCACGGTGCGCCGTTTGATCAGCCGGGATACCTTCAGCCATTTGTCCAATCTCATATTCTTCCTCCACAACAGAGATTCCCACCCCAAACAGGGTGGGAATTCCGTATATCAGCCGGCTACCGTGTCCTTCAGCGCCTTGCCCGCCTTGAACACAGGCACCTTGGACGCGGGAATCTCAATCTGCTCCTTGGTGTGGGGGTTGCGGCCCATGCGGGCGCCCCGGCTCTTCACCTCAAAGGAGCCAAAGCCCACCAGCTGCACCTTCTCCCCCTGGACCAGGGACTCGGTGATGGCGTCCACCATGGCGGCCACGGCGGCGTCGCTGTCCTTCTTGGACAGGCCGGTCTTTTCCGCCACAGCGGCGATCAGTTCAGTTTTGTTCATTGATTTGTTTTCCTCCTAACATTTGTGTGCGAGGGCGTGCGACCCATGTCCTCTATGTCTGCGGCATCGCCGCGTATATACTTAAAGCGCGGCGTGGCGCTGTAAGTGTCAATGCAGCTGCTCCTTGGCCTCCCGCCACAGGGCGGTCTGCTCCTGGTCGGACAGCTCGTTCAGCCTCCAACCCCACTGAGCCGCCAGCTCCTCCGTCCTGCGGAACCGGGCGGAGAACTTCTCACAGGCGGCGTGGAGGGCCTCCTCCGGGTCTGCCTCCAGGAAGCGGGCCGCGCAGACGGCGGCAAACAGCACGTCCCCCAGCTCCTCCACCGGGTCGCCCTCCCTCTCCAGGGCGGCGCGGCGCAGCTCCTCCACTTCCTCAGACAGCTTGTCCAGCGCCCCGGTGATGTCCCGCCAGTCGAAGCCCGCCTTAGCGGCCTTTTTCTTCATCTTCTCCGCCCGCCACAGCGCCGGAAGCGTGCGGACCACCGCGTCCACCGCGTCGGCCTGGGTGTCCTGGTGCTTCTCCTTCTTCTTCAGCTCCTCCCAGTTGGTGAGCACCTCCTCGGTGGAGCGAACGTTTACTTTCCCAAACACATGGGGATGCCGGTAGATGAGCTTTTTGCACACCCCATCCGCCACGTCGTCCAGGCTGAACCGGCCCGCGTCCTCCTCCAGGGAGGTGTGGAAATAGACCTGGAGCAATACGTCCCCCAGCTCCTCCTTGAGGCCCTCCACATCGTCCCGGTCAATGGCCTCGGCGGCCTCGTAGGCTTCCTCGAGAAAGTTACGGCGGATGGACTGGTGCGTCTGCTCCTGGTCCCAGGGGCACCCCCCAGGATGGCGCAGGATCCGGACAATTTCCATCAGATCCTGGCAGTTATAAGATTTTTTCTCCGACCAATTTACCATAGTATCACCTGAATTGCAAGGGTTTTTTCCTTCCCATACAGTTTTTAACAAATATTTTTTCGATTTAAGTTCACTCGACCCGCAAAATCCGGGCAATCCGCTCCCCTTTTGGCAGCAGGGAAAGGTCCTCCTTGGAGATTGCCTTGGTCACCAGGATCAGAGCGAAGTAGACGATCATTGCCACCCCGATGGCGGCGAACACGCTCAAGGCCACGCCGGTGCGGCTGAGGGAGGCGCCGCCCAGCTCGTCCAGGATGGGGTCGCCCAACTGATCCACAAGCACAAAAATGGATGCTTTCAGCTTCACGCCCAGGGCCAGCATGGCCTTGCAGGACAGCCCGTGGACGGCCCAGGCGGCGGCCCCCATGGCGGCGGCGGCCCCGGCGGGCTTGACAAACACCCGGGCCAGGCTCAGGGACCGGGGCAGGGTGCGGCGGATGATGAACAGGTCCAGCAGGGCGATGAGCCAGAAGCACACCACGGTGCTGATGGCGCCCCCCCGGATGCCGATGTCCGGGTTGCCGATGAGCACATAGCCCACCGCCAGCTTCATGGCGCAGCCCACCACCGTGGTGGCCATGGGCAGGGCCACCATCTGGTAGGCCTGCAAAATGGAATTGCACACCAGCATAAAGCACACCGCGATGGACGCCACCCCCAGCACGGACAGCATCCATCCCGCCTCCACCACGTCGGTGGAGGCGTACAGCAGCCGGATGATGGGCTCCCCCAGCACGAACAGGCCCACCCCGGCGGGGATGGAAAGCAGGGCGGTGGTGCGCAGGGCGGTCTCGCTGATCTGGGCGGCCTGGCGGCGGCGCTTGATTTTCAGCGCCGCGGACACGTGGGGAATGACGCTGGCGGTGAGGGGCACCATGAAGGAGGCGGGCAGGTTGTAGAGGGTCAGGGCCTTATTGTACACCCCCTTCAGGGTGCGGGCGTCGTCCAGGGACAGCTTCAAGGCATCCTGGAGCCGGCCCATGAGGATGGCGTTGTCCAGGATGTTGGTCAGGGCGATGACGGAGGAGCTCAGGGTGATGGGGATGGCCAGCGCCGCCAGGGTGGCCAGGATGGTCCTGGAGTCCTCCGGCTCGTCATTGCATCTGGGCTGGGCCCTGGAGTGGCGGCGGTAGCAGAAGTACATATACACCGCCCCCAGCAGGCAGCCCACCGACACCCCCAGAATAGCCCCGGCGGCGGCCATGGCCTCGTCCTCGAAGGACTTCTTGAAGGCGGAGGCCAGGGCTAGGCCGATGGTCAGCTTGCACAGGGCCTCGATCACCTGGGACACGGCGGTGGGGGTCATCTGGGCGTGACCCTGGAAGTAGCCCCGCATAGCGGACATGGGGCAGATGAAGAACACCGCCGGGGCCAGGGCCAGGATGCTGTAGGCGGCGTGGCTGTCCTGCATCAGGTCGGCCAGCTGCTGGGGCAGGAAGGCCATGATGCAGAAGCTGGCGGTGCCCAGGATGCAGAAGGCGGCCAGGGCCAGGGAGAACACCTTCTTCACCTGATTGCCCCGGTTCAGGGCGTTGGCCTCCGACACCATCTTGGACAGGGCCACCGGCAGGCCACCGGTGGAGATGATGATGAGCAGGGAGTAGATATCGTAGGCGGTGTTGAAGTCGGCGAAGGCCGCGTCGGTGAGGATGTTGCCCAGGGGCACCTTGTACAAAGCGCCGATGAGCTTTACCACGATGACGCTGGCCGTCAGAATGGCGGCGCCGCCGAAAAACGAGTTCTTTTTGGGGGTGGATGCAGACATATCCTCAGACCTTTCCCGTCTCGTATCCCGTCACTTGAACAGCAGGGGCAGGGCATACTGCCTGACCTCGGCCTTGATGCGGTCCAGGTCCAGCGTTTTGAACTCCCCGTTTTGGTATATGACGCGGCCCCGGGCCATATTCATGCACACATTGGAGCCGTGGGCGGAAAACACCAGACTTTCCACCTCGTCGTGGCAGGGGATCAAGTTGGGGGCGTCGAAGTCCACCAGGATCAGGTCGGCCGTCCGCCCCGCCTCAATGCGCCCGGCGTTCCGGCCCAGGGCCCTCGCGCCATTGACCGTAGCCATCTCCAGGGCCTGCCGGGGCGTCATGGCCATGGGGTCGCAGGCGACGCCGTTGTGGAGCACCGCCGCCAGCTTCATGTCGGCAAACAGGTCCACGCTGTTGTGGGAGCTGACGCCATCGGTGCCCAGCGCCACGTTTACCCCCGCCCGGAGCATGGCGGGGATGGGGGCCACGCCGGAGCCCAGCTTCAGGTTGGAGTAGGGGTTGTGGACGCAGGACACCCCCTTGTCCCTCATCAGGGCCCAGTCCTCGGGGGCGGTGTACACGCAGTGGGCGGCGATGGCCCGGCTGTCCCAAACGCCGTACCGGCCCAGCAGCTGGATGGGGGTGAGGCCGTACTTCCGCAGGCACTCCTCGTGCTCCTTTTTGGTCTCTGAGATGTGCACGTGCATACCCAGCCCGTTCTTCTGCGCGAAGCCGGCCACCCACTCCCACACCGGGGCGCAGGAGGTATATTCCGCGTGGATGGAGGCGTCCACCAGGATCTGGCCGTCCCCGGCGTTGTGCCAGTCCCCGTGGAGGCGGATGTGATTCCCGCAGTCCTCACACCTGTCCGGCGCAAAGCTCTCCGGGCTGTCGAAATACACCGCGCCCACGGACAGGTTGGCGGAGATACCCGCGTCCAGCACCTGCCGCGCAATGACCTCGGGGCGCATATACATGTCCGCGATGCAGGTGACGCCGGAGGCGATCATCTCCGCCAGCCCCAGCCCCGCGGCGGCGGCCAGGGCCCTGTCGTCCCACCGGTCCTCGGCGGGGAAAATATAGTCCTGGAGCCAGCTTTGCAGGTCGTGCCCCCCGCCATACCCCCGCATAAGGGTCATGGGCACGTGGGTGTGGGCGTTGACAAAGCCGGGCATCATCACCTTGCCGGTGCAGTCGATGGTCTGGTCAAAGTCCCCCCGGGGCCGGTTGGGGCCCACGTAGGAGATGGCGGCGCCGTCCACCGCCACATAGCCGTAGCGCAGGGTGGTAAACCCCTCGTCCATCAGCAGGGCGGTGACGTTGGTAAACAGGGTGGTCATGGGGACCCCTCCTTATCTCATAATTTTCTCAGACAGCCCAGCACCAGCCGGGAAAATTTGTCCTTGGCGGCCTCGGCGGCGTCCAGCACCTCTTTTTCGCTGAGGGGCTGGTCCAGAATGCCCGCCGCCATGTTGCTCAGCAGGGTGAAGCCCAGCACCTCCATGCCGCAGTGGCCGGCCACGATCACCTCCGGCGCGGTGGACATGCCCACCGCGTCGCCCCCCAGCAGGCGGGCGGCCCGGATCTCGGCGGGAGTCTCGTACTGGGGGCCATAGCAGTAGAAATAGACCCCCTCCCGCAGGGTGATGAACATATCCGCCGCCGTCTCCCGGGCCAGGGCCTGGAGCCGGGGGGTGTACAGGTGGGACGCGTCAGGGAAGCGCACCCCGAACTCGGGGAGGTTGGCCCCCCGCAGCGGGGACTCGGAGAACATCTTGATCTGATCGGTGATGAGCATCAGGTCCCCCGCCTGCCAGTCGGTGCGCACGCAGCCGGCGGCGTTGGTGACGATCAGTGTGTCGCAGCCCAGCAGGCGCAGCACCCGGACGGCGTAGGATACGTCGTCGTAGCCGTAGCCCTCGTAGTGGTGCATCCGGCCCTGCATCACGGCCACCGGCCTGCCCGCCAGGTCGCCGAACACCAGCCGTCCCTTGTGTCCGGGGGCGGTGGACGCCTTGAAATGGGGAATGTCGCCGTAGGGGATGGCGATGGGATTTTCCACCACGTCCCCCAGGAACCCCAGGCCGGAGCCCAGGACCATGGCAACTTTGGGGATAAATCCTCCGATTTTTTCCTGAATGTAATCAGCGCTCTGCCGGTATTGTGCAAACGTGTACGCCATGGTCACAACCTCCCATAGTAAATTTTGCTTTAACTAATTTAGTGTACACTATTTTGGGCTGGAAATCAATGTACAGGATATGAATTTGACAAAAAGGAACGAAGGCAGAATTTGTTTGGTTTCGCCTCTGGCCCCCCTTGACGGGCCGCCCAAAATATGACAGACTATATGCTGTATAAGGAGGCATTTTGCCATGCACAATGAACTGACCGAAAAAGATATCCAGCTGATGCGCCAGGAGCTGGACTACCGCCGCACCGTGCTGCGCCCCAAGCTCATCGAGGACGTGCAGACCGCCCGGGCCTTCGGTGACCTGAGCGAGAATTTTGAGTACAAGGCGGCCAAGCGGGACAAAAACCGCAACGACAGCCGCTGCCGTTACCTGGAGAACATGATCAAAACGGCGGTGGTCATCTCCGGCCGGTCCGCCGCGGGGACGGTGGGCCTGTACGACAAGGTCACTTTCTATGTGGAGGAGGACGATGAGACCGTCACCTGTCAGATCGTCACCACCATGCGCCAGGACGCGCTGAAGGGCCTGATCAGCAAGGAGTCCCCAGTGGGCAAGGCGGTGCTGGGCCGCCGGGTGGGCGACCGGGCCACCGTCCACGTCAGCGACAGCTACAGCTACGACATCGTGATTCAGGACATTCAGCCCGGCGAGGACACCGGCGAAGCCCCCCTGGTGGGCTTCTGACCGCCGCCGCGAGAGAATAAGGAGATTCCAAACATGAGCACCGCCCACCGCCGCAACAGCATCCTGCTGCCCGCCTGCGCCCTGTTCGGCGCGGCGTTGGCGGCCTTCGGCCTGTGCCAGGATTCCCCCGGGAACATCCTGGCCGGCCTGCGCACCATCGTCACCATGGAGGACGTGCTCATCACCGACTATATTGCCGTGGCGGGGATGGGGGCGGCCTTCGTCAACGCGGGGCTGGTCACCCTCATCAGCACCGCCATCCTCTGGCTGGTGAAGGACCCCATCAACGGCGCCACCCTGGTGACCATCGGGCTGATGTCCGGCTTCTCCCTGTTCGGCAAGAACATCGCCAACATCTGGCCTATCCTGGCGGGCACCGCCCTCTACGCCCTGCTGAAGGGGGAGACCCTGGCCCACCACGTAAACGTGGCCCTGCGCACCACCTCCCTGTCCCCGGTGGTGAGCTTTATGGCCGTCCGCTACAGCCCCTGGCTGGGGGTTGCCATCGGAGTGCTCATCGGCTTTCTCATGCCGCCGGTGGCGGAGCACGCCCACCGGGTGCAGAACGGCATGAACCTGTACAGCCTTGGCTTCTCCTGCGGGCTGCTGGCCATGATGCTGGTGCCCGCCTTCAAGGCCTTCGGCCTCAGCCCCGCCTCAGCCCACTACTGGTCCACCGGGAACAACCTCAAACTGGGGCTGGCGCTGGGGGGGCTGTGCCTGACGTTCATCGCCCTGGGGCTGTCCCGAAGCCCCAGGCGGGTGCTGAAAAAATACTGGCTGCTGCTGCGCACCTCCGGTCGGGTCCCCAGCGACTACGTGCGCACCTTCACTCCCGGCCCCGTGCTGGTGAATATGGGGGTGAACGGCCTGGTCGCCACCGGCTATGTCCTGCTCATCGGCGGCGACCTGAACGGTGCCACCATCGGTGCCATCTTCACCATCATCGGCTTTTCCGGCTACGGCAAGCACGCCTTCAATATCGTGCCCGTCATGGCGGGGGTGCTGCTGGGCAGCCTGCTCAACCATGTGGAGCTCAACAGCAGCGGCCTGCAGCTGGCGGGGCTGTTCGGCACCACCTTGGCCCCCTTCGCGGGGGTGTTCGGCTGGCCCTTCGGGGTGCTGGCCGGGCTGATCCACTCCTCGGTGGTGCTCCAGGCGGGGCTGCCGCTGGAGGGAATGAACCTGTACAACAACGGCTTCTCCGGCGGACTGGTGTCCATCGTGCTCTACCCCATCCTCACCTCGCTGGTGAAGAGCCGCCGGCCCGTGCTGATGGAGGAGGACCTGTTCGCCATATTCGACTCGGACACCCCCCAGAATCCGGACGAGCTGCCCGGCAAGGAGCGGCGGCTGGTCCCGGACCGCCGAACCGGCGGAGACCGCCGGGTGCGGGAGTCGGAGCAGACCCAGGAGGGAGAGCGCCGGTCCGGCCAGGACCGGCGGGCCAAACAGGACCGGCGCTCCGGCAGGCAGAGATAAAAAGGGCCCCGCCCACCGGGCGGGGGGCTCTTCATCACATTTGCAGGACGACGCCCGCCAGCGCCGCCAGCCCAATGAAGCAGATGGGGTGCAGCTTTTTCAGCGGGGTGAACTTCACCAGCACGAAAATGACAGCGGCCAGTATAATTGCGGGCCAGTAAAACGCTTCGTATTTGGGGACGACCAAGCCAGGCGCCATTTCCGGCCCGGCGACCTCGTGGAACATCAGCGCAATCTTGGCCACCTGGAGCAGCGCCGCTGTGATGAGGGCCACCGACGCCGCCCGCAGGCCATAGAACGCCGCGTCCACCGCCTTGGATTGGCGGAATCTCTCCAAAAATCCGCCAATTATCAGGATGATGACAACGGAGGAGGACACCAGCCCCAGGGTGGCCACGATCCCTCCCGGCACCCCCGCCGTGACAAAGCCCACATAGGTGGCCATGTTCACCCCCATGGGGCCGGGGGTGGACTCGGAGATGGCGATCATGTCCGCCAGCTGGCCGGAGCTGAACCAGCCAGTGCGCTCCCCCAGGTCGGTGAGGAAGGGGATGGTGGCCAGACCGCCCCCCACGGAGAACAGCCCCACCTTGCAGAATTCCAGAAACAGTTGAAGCAGCGTCATTTCTTCAGCCCTCCTTTCGCCCAGCGCACGCACAGCCCCGCCGCCCCCGCGGCGATCACCAGGAACACCGGGGAGGTCACGAAGCCCAGCACCGCCCCCGGCGCGCCCTGGGGCAGGGAAAAGAAGGTGCCGTATCCGGCCAGCGCCAGCACCACGGCGTACATGACCCGGGTGGGCCAGTCGATAACCGCGTTTTTGAACAGCTTGATAACGCTGGACAAAATCAGCGCCACCACCCCGGCCCGAACACCGTTGAAGGCGTGGACCACGAACTCCAGGTGCATGAAGTTCTGTAAAAAAGCGGCGACAAGAATGATAATGACGATGGAGGGGAACACCACCCCCAGCGTGGCGATAACCCCCCCCGCGATGCCCGCCTGGCTGCGGCCCACAAAGGTGGCGGTGTTCACCGCGATGATGCCGGGGGTACACTGGCCCACGGCGTAGTAGTCGGCCAGATCGGTCTCCGTGGACCACTTTTTGTTCTCCACCAGCTCCCGCTGGAGGATGGGTAGCATGGCGTACCCGCCCCCAAAGGTACACGCCCCGATCCGGGCAAAAGTGAGGAATAGATCGACGAGGATGTTCATATCACAGACCCTCCAATTCATCCAGCCACAGCCTGGCCGCGGCGTCCGACGGCATTTTCCAGTCGCCCCGGGGAGACAGGGCCACCGACCCCACCTTGGGCCCGTCAGGCAGGCAGGAACGCTTGAACTGCTGGGAGAAGAACCGGCGGTAGAAGTTTTTCAGCCACTTCAAAAGGGTGTCCCGGTCATAGCGCCCCTCAAAGGCACAGCTGGCAAGGCGAAGCACTTTACGGGGTGGGAAGCCCCAGCGGACAACGTAGTACAGGTAGAAATCGTGGAGCTCATAGGGCCCCACCAGGTCCTCGGTGATCTGGGCAATCTCCCCATCTTTCGGTGGGAGCAGCTCCGGAGAGACCGGTGTGTCCAAAATGTCCCGGAGCACGCCGCCGATGGTCCCGCCCAGCCGGTCCGCCTCCCAGGCCACCAGGTGCCGCACCAGGGTCTTGGGGATGGAGGCGTTCACGGCGTACATGGACATATGATCCCCGTTGTAGGTGGCCCAGCCCAGGGCCAGCTCAGACAGGTCCCCGGTGCCTATGACCAAGCCCCCCCGCTGGTTGGCCAGATCCATCAGCACCTGGGTGCGCTCCCGGGCCTGGGCATTCTCGAAGGTGACATCCTGGTTTTCCATGGACTGGCCGATGTCGGCAAAGTGCTGCTCCACCGCTCTGCCGATGTTCACCTCCCGGAAATCCGCCCCCAGCTCCATCGCCAGCACCTCTGCGTTGGAGCGGGTGCGCTTGGTGGTGCCGAAGCAGGGCATGGTGACGGCCAGGATCCCCTTCCGGTCCCGGCCCAGCAGATCGAAGGCCTTGGCGGTGATGAGGATGGCAAGAGTTGAGTCCAGCCCGCCGCTCAGCCCCACCACAGCGCAGGAGGCGTTGGTGTGCTCCAGCCGTTTTTTCAGACCCAGGGCGGCGATGGTGAGGATCTCCTCGCAGCGCGCCGCCCGGTCCCCTGCGTCCGCCGGGATGAAGGGGGCGGGGGAGATGGGACGGGTGAGGGTGGTTTCTTCCCCCTCAAAGTCGCAATACTCGGGATATATCCATCGGTCACCAGGCTGGAAGGCATAGGTGTTTATCCGCTGCCGTTCATAGGCCAGACGCGCCACGTCGATTTCACTGACGGTCAGCCCGGTTCTGAACCGATTTTCCGCCAGCAGGGCGCCGTTCTCAGCAATCATATTGTGCCCGGCAAACACCAGATCGGTGGACGACTCCCCCTCCCCGGCGTCGGCATAGACGTAGCCGCACATCAGCCGGGCCGACTGCCCGGTGACAAGCTGCCGGCGGTACTCCGCCTTGCCCGCCGTCTCACTGGAGGCGGAGAGGTTCAGGATGAGGGTAGCGCCTTCTGCCGCCAGACGGACGGAAGGCGGCACCGGGGCCCACAGGTCCTCGCAGATCTCCACACCGATGACCAGCCCAGGAACACTTTTACAACAGATCAGCAGCGGATCACTTTCAATACGTGCCAGCAGCCCCGCCAGCGTAAAGTCGTGGCCGCGGAGTTCCTCAAAAGATGAAACAAACCAACGGTTTTCATAAAATTCCCCATAATTGGGAATGTGGGTCTTGGGGACCGCCCCCAAAATCGCCCCTTTTTGTATTAAAACGGCGCAATTATACAGTTTGTTTTTGCACCTGATCGGCATGCCCAGCGCCGTCAGCAGGTCCAGCTCCCTGGTCTCCTCCAGAATTCGTCCCAGGGCCCGCTCCGCCCCATCCAGCAGGCTGGGCTGCAAAAACAGGTCGCCGCAGGTGTACCCAGTGACGCACAGCTCCGGCAGGGCCAGCACCTTGACCCCCTGGGCCGCGGCCTCTCTCATCAGCGCGATGATCTGCTCCGCGTTGTATTCGCAGTCGGCCACCCGGATTTTCGGCGTCCCCGCCGCCACCTTCACAAAGCCGTCCCGCATGGAACAGCCCCCCTTCTCACAACAAAAAATCAGCTTTAGCTATGATACCCCAATTGCGGTTAAATTGCAACGGGGCAGACACAACAAAAAGATGGCCGCGCCCTCGGCAGCTTCTCTCAAAAAAAGACAGGCTCCGCCAGGAAATGGGGGTTGACAGCGCCGGAAAATCGTGCTATCATAAGCAAGCACTGAACAGGCCGGAGTGGCGGAATTGGCAGACGCCCGGGACTTAAAATCCCGTGGGAGAGATCCCGTGCCGGTTCGACCCCGGTCTCCGGCACCAATTTTATATCGCGGGGTGGAGCAGTCTGGTAGCTCATCGGGCTCATAACCCGAAGGTCGTCGGTTCAAATCCGGCCCCCGCAACCAAAAAGGCCCTGAAATCGCAAGATTTCAGGGCTTTTTCTCTGCTTTTGTCGGAAAATAATCTGGGTCAAAAAATGGGTCAGCGCTTTGACCCATGCGCTGACCCATACGGGGAAACGATTCTTTAGTTCCCAACAGCATCGGAGAGGATATTCGCCATGGTATCTGCCGCCTGCCGCTGGGCCTGGGTGGTCACGTGGGCGTAGGTGTCCAAGGTGAATCCGGCGCTGTAGTGGCCCAGCATCCCGCTCACGGTTTTGATATCTACTCCGTTTTGCAGGGCCACAGTGGCGAACGTATGTCTCATATCGTGAAATCGAATCCTGGGCAGTCCCGCCCGCTCCAGCACCCGATGGAGCATATGGAGTACGCTGTCCGGCGAGATGGGACCGCCTGTGGATGAGGGGAACACATATTCGCTGTTGGTTTTCTTCCGCTGCTCCTTGAGGATTTCCACGGCATCTTGTCCAATGGAAATGCTCCGGTAGGAGTTTTTCGTCTTGAGCGGGGCCTCCACCACCTCGCCATTGATTCGGGCGATTTGGCGGCGCACCTGAATCGTGCCACGCTCCAGGTCGATGTCCTCCCACTTGAGGCCCAGCAGCTCACCCCGGCGCAAGCCCGTGGCCAGCTCGATGTAGTACATCTCGAACACGCCGCTCTCCCTAGCCTCATGCAGGAAGGACGCCAGCTGCTCTGCTGGGAGGGTTTTCATTTCCCGGTGTTCCAGCTTGGGCAGGGCGCAGCCGTCTGTGGGATTGGCAGCAATCAGCTTTTGGTCGATGGCGAAATCCATGGCGGAGGAGATTACCTGGTTGATGTTCCTGACGGTTTTAGCACTGAGTCCTTTGAGCTGTTTTTTAGATTCGACCCGCTCCACCCTGCCGCCGCTCAACAGCTTTTTGTAAAGCTTCTGCAAATCCAGAGAGGACAACTTGTTCAGCGGAATTTTCCCGATGCTGGGCTTGATATGGTTGTCGATGTAACCCCGGTAGGTTTTGTGGGAGGAAGGCCGCACCTTGATTTTTGCACAGTTCTCAAACCACACGTCCATCCACTGGCCTACGGTGTACTGCTCCGCCCGGATGGCGTCCACCTTGGCGTTTTCCTCAATGGCCCGCTGGAGTTTTTCCTTGCACTCCTTTTGGGTTTTCGCCAGCACATTTTTGTAGATCACTTTCCCAGTATCTGGGTCACGGCCAGCCGTATAACGGCCCTCCCAGCGGCCATCGCCGCATTTGCGGATGTTGCCCTCTCCGTTGGCCCTCCGTTTAGCCACGGTCTTTACCTCCCTCCTCGCAATTTTTGCGTCGGTTGATTTCTTCCTGTTCCCGTTCATAGGAATAACTGCCGTCCACCCCCAGCTCCATTGCGATCCCCCAGGTCAGACGAACGCCGGCGATGAAACTGGCCAGCGCCATTTCCTCTTGTGCCATCGTGTGGGCATCCACCAGCCGGAGCAGTTTCTTTTTCCCCTGCTTGTCCAGCAGAGCGGAAACCTCCTGGCGTTTGGTTTCAAGCTCCTGGCGTCGTCTATGGTTCGGCCTAGGCGCGAACCTGTCCTCCAGTGCCCTCATGTAGTTGTACATGGTATGTCCCTCCTTCGGTAGCGACACACCATACCACACCTTGACGGGGATAGCTACTGGGAACGGCGAGAATTATCAGTTCAGACACATATTTTTTGTTTGGGCTGGCGGTCGTTCTCTTTGAAGACAGTGGTGCAATTCGCAACGTCTCAAGCGGTACTTTTTGGGTGCAGATGGCTTTGGGCCGGTGGGTTCTCTTTTTGTTTACTGCGGTGCAAATTTTGCAAGGGACTTTTCCTTCTGTATTGCACTTTTCTCCCCTTTAGGGGCAGGGGGTGCCGGGGCAGCGCCCCAGCGAGTGCGGACGGCGTATAGCCGGACGCGATGCTTGCCCCACCTAAAAGGGTGGGCTTCCGCCCCAACAGGGCGTTTCTGCGTTGCCCTCACCCAGTGCTCCACTGTACTTTTTTGCGCACATCGCGCCTACCCGCACTGCGGGCAGATGTGACCAAAATTTATCCCGCTGTTCCTTCTCCTCCCCATTTCGCCGTCTTCGGACGGGGTGGCTTCTGGGTCACCGCCTAACATTCCGCCACAAAGGACTTCATAGCGGCGTTTTGGTGTGCGGAGCTGGTTGGTGTTGTCCTTCTTGGTAGGTGGGGCACAAATCGGCTCACAGGGGGGTACACAGCGGATTGGGCTGCAAGGTGAGATTTGGTTACATTTATCTCCAACTTTCGGAGTTGCCGCTGGTGGAAAATATCTACGGCTGAGTAGATGGGGCGGATCGTGTAGAAATTGTTTCCTGTCCACGTCATACCTGACTCATCGAAATAGCTGCTTCGCTCCACATTTGATGAATCCTGATTCTAAAAGGGTGCTGATACTTTTCAGAGCAGTGTTCTTGGACATACCTGTCGCGGTGGCGATAGTGTTGTAACTGAGATGCAGGTATGCGTTTTGCGATCTTTGATCAGCAGCAAGTAAGAGTAGACGGCGATCTCTCCGGGAGATAAGTTGAGAGAGAAGATCGCATTCGGCAGCGGAAATGCCCAGGACTTGAGCGGCCATTGCTACGTTGAGAAACAACGCCAGGTCATCATAATTTTTGTACTCAGATGCTTTCATTATGTGGTTCTTTTCCTTTCTTCAGAACTGAATTGCAGAGAGAAAAAATTCTTCGTGTTCGCTGGCCCGTTCCTTTGGACTGCATCCATGACATAATGAAATCAAAAGAGTTTACATCAGGAAGTGATCTTTTGGGAGGATAAAATGCACGGGATATCTGGCAGGTCTCAGCTGTTGCTGGTGGAGAAAAACGCAGGAATATTTTCTACAGTACTCTGCAATGGAGATGGAGTGGAGAAACAACTTCCCGCTGCCACGCCCGCAAAGGATTTGATTGCGGCTACAGAAGCCGACTACCAGGAATATCGAAGGGAGCTCAGACGTCTGCGAGAGGAGCATCCACTGTTTGAGGATTGAATCGATATTTCGGTGGCTGGCTTTGAGGATTTTGTAGCGGAAGCGTTGTTGCTGCCGTCTATGCTGCAGAAAACAGACCCGGTGAGTTTCTTTGTGTTGGGAGAACTTCTCCATCAAAGTTTGCAGGCGGAAGACAATGGCAGTGCATTGTTTTTGCTGAATGCTGGTGCAGAACTGCTTTATATTTTGGAAGAGCCAATTCGGGTGCAGACATGTTTGAGGAATGTTTTTGAGATGACTTTTGATGGGATGGAGCGGACAAAGCAGAGGGAACAGTTTGAGAAGCTGTGCCGGGTATATCCCGATATTGGCGGACTGGTGTGATCCAGCTGCTTTGCCCGATGCGGAACCGGGACATAGAACGTTTGCAGTTACCTCCATCTTTGGGTTGCGTCTTCTGGAGTTGGCGCTCTATTTTCAGCAGCACGATCAGCGGATTGTCCGTTGTGATTATTGCTGGGGTTGGTTTATCCCGAAAACAAAAAAGATCACCCAGTACTGTGCCCGGGTGACTGATGGATATCTGTGTAAACAGAGAGGGGCGCGGTTTAAGCGCAACCTGGTGGAGGAGCAAGATGGCGCGCTCAAGATCTGCAATCAGCTGCGGGATCGTATGTATGCCCGGCTGCTGCGTTGGCAGGATGCTGCGCCGAGTGAACGCGGCGGCTTGATCCCCATGGGCTATGACCAGTACAGTACATGGAGTGAGAATGCCCGCCTGGCGCGGATCGAATATTTGGAAAGGAAATTGATGGCTGAAGAATTTCTGCGCCGGGTTGATGTGACGCAAGAGTTGACAAGCTACGAGACGGACAAAGCGGACCTGGTGGAGGAGACTGACTGGCAGCGCCTTGTGGCCAGGAGATATAGCTTTGACCCTGCGACGCACTATCCAGAGGTAATGCAGGTTCTAGATCTGCGTGTGCCGGAACCGAGGTGGGAACTGTACACGGCAGATGATTTGCGGAGGGAGACTCAGAAAGGACACCAGAGTTTGCGTGAGAGATATGGCAAGGGCTAAGAATGATCCAATGACCCTGCTAAGGATTTGAATTGCATAATGTTACTTTGGAGCAACTGTAGAGTAGATTGAATCCTGGGGCGCAGATATAATGGTTTTAAGGAATATCGCAGGGTAGAATAAAGATATGATTTACCTTGTGGTATCTTTGTTTACTGCGATGTAGATTTTGAGGTGAAATCCCAGAGGGGAAATGTGAATACCCCCAAAGGGACACTATGTGATACAGGGGTAGCCGGTATGTCAAAACAGTAGTCAGTGGTCCTTAAAGCAACCCGGTTCATCTGACTAACTTTATCAACGAGTGCTTGCGATAATGGCACAAGCTGAGATCAAATTTGTCAAGGATATTTTCACAATAAAACAGTGCCGCAAAAGAGGATTTTCTTTTTGTGGCACTGTTTTTATAAGGATAAAGATAGTGAACTATGCTGGGTCAACTAGTCACCGAGTTTGCATATTAGCGTAGCGACTCACCGGTTTCGTCCTCGTACTCTTCGCGCGTGATCTCTCCTTTGCAATACATTTGCTTCAACTCAGTCTCTGTGTACTCAGACAAATCTTCCGACTCATACCTTTTCACCTTTGCCGCAGCAATGCCGGTTTCGATCTGCTGGCTCTGGAGTTTGACGCTGGCAGCCCTGCCCTCCGCACTGATCTCCACGGCATCCGTGGGGGGCGCGGCGTTCTGCTTCTTCGCGGTGGACTGCTCCGTTCCCTGCTGGCGGCTGACCTCGGTGATCGCGATCCCGTCTTGACCCATATTTGCCTCATCTAAGCTGGCGGATATAGAATTCTTCTGTGTCTTGCCAACGTCAGCCCCAGCTTCTTTGGGTTCTTGCTTTCCCGTTGTGGAAACGTGCGTGTTTGGGCGCATCCCGGTCAAATAACTCACACCGTCAACTGTCATGCCCATAGTAATCTGTCCTTTCTCATACAAATTGTTCTGTTCGATTCACCGGCTATCCGGCAGTTTATATATAAACGCAGGAATGTCAGTTTACCTGCGGAATCACAGCAGTAAAGGTAATGATCCCGTCCACATAGTTGTTGGAAATACGGCCTTTGTGCCGGGTAACAATGGCCCTTGCGGTAGACAACCCAATACCATAACCTCCGGTAGATCGGGCGCGGGAAGAATCGGCCCGGTAGAAGCGATCAAAGTACCGGGGGAGCTGGGCTGTGTCCACCCCTGCGCAGGGATTGGATATGGAAATATAGATATTCCGCCCTCGCACGGATACAGACAGACGGATCGTTCCCGTCGCGTCACAGTATTTGACCGCGTTGTCCAGCAGAATGGAAAACAGACGGAAGAAATTGTTTTGAACTCCCTTGGTGCTGATCCCATCCGTAATTTCCACCGCTAACGATTTTCCGTCCGCTTCGGCCAGAGGCTGAAATGCGTCCGCGTTTGCCTGGGCAATCTCGCTGACAGAAAACACCTCCACGATCTCCTCTTTGATCGTTTCCTCTGTGCGGGCCAGCTCTACCAGATTTTTGATCAGCCTGTCCAGGCGGGTGATCTGGGACTTTGCGCTCCCTAGCCATTTGTCCTCCCCATAAGTATCTTCTAGCAGACCCAGGTTCGCTGATAAAATAGCCAAAGGTGTTTTTAACTCATGGGAGGCGTCGGTGATAAACTGCCGCTGCCGCTCCAGATTATCCACAAAAGGACGGATCGCCCGCTTGGACAAAAACAGCAGCAAGACGAGCACGATCAAAATACAGGCCAGGAAGATGAAACCGGTGATCCGCAGCGTATTGTTCATCGCCTGGAGCTGAAGAAAGCAATCCAGTACAATGATTGTATTCCCTCCATCCTCATTTGGGAACACGCCAAAGCGGTAATGGTCAACATACCCCCGTTCCGTCCCGGTATTGATGATTTGACTGATCGTGTCCACCACTGTCTGTCGGTCCAAGGCGGCAATATGTTCCAGATTAGCGGATTTGATTTCTTTTTGCCTGGTCAGTTCTACGATGATGTATCTGGTCTCAAAGGCGGTTTCCGGTGTGACCTGGAAATTGAAATCGGAGGGGTCCACCCGGGAGCCGGGCGGGAGGAAAGTCCCCCCGTTCTGATACAGGATGGAGATGGCCTTGTCCACCCGCCGTGTGGTGGTATAGCAGCTGCCAAAGCCGATGGCGGCGCAGAGGACGGTCATAGTCCCGATGAGGGAGGCCATGGCGATTAAAATAAATTTCCGGCGCAGAGAGCGGATCATATCGTCTCCTCCAGCAGATACCCCTGGCCCCGGCGGGCGGTGATCCGAACGTTCCCGCCCACCGCCTCCAGTTTGCGCCGCAGGTAGGAGATATAGGCCCAGACCACGTTGATCTCCGCCTCGCTGTCGTAGCCCCAGATGTGTTCCATAAACTGTTCCGTGGAGATGAACCGCCCCTCCTGTCGCATGAGCAGCTCCAGCATCTGAAACTCCCGATTGCCCAGCCGGATACAGGAGGAACCGCACTTCAGTTCAAAGGTGGAGCAGTTCAAAGTAACATTTCCCGCGGTGAGGACTTTTGGAGTGTACTCCAAGCCCCGGCGGGTCAGGGCACGCACCCTGGCGATAAATTCCCGGTTGTCGAAGGGTTTCGGCAAATAGTCATCCGCTCCGCTGTCCAGCCCAGTTACCCGGTCTTCTACCTGACTTTTGGCGGTCAGTAGCAACACCGGCGTAGCGACATTTTTGGCCCGAAGGGCCTGCAAAGCCTGGATACCGTCCAGCTTTGGCATCATGATGTCCAGGATCAGGCAGTCGTAGTTCTCCGACAGCCCGTAGTCCAGGGCGTCCTGCCCGTTGTAGACCACGTCCACAGAGTAATGCTCCCGTTTGAGCAGGGCCTCCAGCACCATGGTCATCTCCGGCTCGTCATCGGCTACCAAGATTCGCATAAGGCATCCTCCTTTCCCGGCCCCTCTATTAAATCCCGTATAGTTTGCAGAGACAAGTCCGTAGAGGCGATTTCATCCGCACAGCGTTTCAGTTCCCGGACGATCAGCGCTTGATTTTCTATATCGTGTTTATATTTCAACTGATGCTCAATGCTGGCCCAGCAGTCCATGGCGATGGTGCGAAGCTGCACCTCCAGCCAGAC
>ERZ808037.98-NODE-98-length-92923-cov-8.468809_pt1 | contig 92923 bp, 85 predicted proteins | sample MGYA00380190_ERZ808037 | MGnify/ENA primary metagenome ERZ808037 (study PRJEB31490, sample SAMN06133399) | mouse gut metagenome | isolation source: J9 | host: mice | place: China: Chengdu | collected 2015-05 ... | reverse complement strand
CATTTAAGCATTAAACAAGAAAATATAGACCTATACTACAAAAATAAGCCACGGATATTTGCAACTGTGCCATATTTATATTGAATTGTTTCTTTTTTACCATGAATTGCATAGCTTTGCACCATGAATGAACTCAAACAGATCTTCTGTCCCTACGACATGGTGTGCGACAATCCCTCAGGGGTTGGCCTTGAAATCCTCCATATGCAGGATTTCTTTGATGAAAAGCCTGGTTTGGAAACTGATGCGATGCATCTTCACGGGTTTTATGAGATAATATGGTTCCGGGAAGGCCGTGGTGTCCATTTTATCGATTTCAGTCAATATGAGGTCACGCCGGGCTGCGTATTCGTGATATCTCCCGGCCAGATACATTCTTTTGACGGCAGACATGACCAGAAGGGGGTGGTGCTGAAAGTGTGCACCGAACTCTTCCACGATTTCATCGGTACACCGCTCCTGCATATCCAGAAGGAGGCAGACGAAGATCTGATGATTTTGGTCCGGGCTATGGAAAAAGAATTGCACAATGCAGGACTTCCGGGACACAGGGATGCCGTCAGTGCCCTTGTCAAGCTGTTCATGGTCAGGCTCGGGAGGTGCGGCTACATTGCCGGCGACATGACCTTCGATCCGCTTAAAACTTCCCACAAGGCCTTCCTTTCGTTCCGGAAACTCATAGAGGAGAATTATGCCCGCCTTCACAGTGTCAAGGACTATGCTTCTCTTCTGAATATGTCAACCAAGACCCTTACCCTGTATGTCAGGGAGTGTTCACCTTATACGCCACTTGAGCTGATAAATGAACGTATCATACTGGAGGCCAAGAGGTTGATGAGATATTCCATGCTTACGGTCAAGGAAACAGCTTTCAGGCTGGGATTTGAGGATCCGTCATATTTCGTGAAATTCTTCAAACGCAGTGTGAAACAGTCACCTGGCGACTATCGTGAATCGTTTTCCGGCACGGACAGATAGGCGGAGCATACACGGACTGTTTTTGAAAAGTGAAAGCTTGTCAACGAATCGGTTTACTTCGACAGAGGGACATGCATAATAATTATAACCATGTATGGCAAGAGTGCTGACTAAATCCAAAACCCACGATTATCAGGCACTTACATATTATCCAAACAAATTAAATCCCCGCTAATCTCATTGATTAACAGGGATTTGATCTCAAATTTTTCGATTATTCTTCTCTAATACTCATCCTCGTTGAACTTGCCCGGTGGCTTGTTCAACGAATTGGTATTCATTGATTTAGGCGTATCAACCATTGTTTGGGTTAGCAAATGGGTAGCACTGTTCACAACGGATTTGTACCATCTAAAACCGTATGACTGAAGTGGATGGTTATAGAAAAGGTACATCTTAGCTATAGGCTTCAATATGAATTCCCAATCATTTTTCGTACCTTTGTCCTATGGCTAAGATTCCGCTTGATATAGAAAAGAAACTAAAGGCTGTCATACGTAGAATTGAAGAAACGTCCTTTATAGGCAGCGTAGGCAATGAAACCATTGATGACTCGACCTCTATCAGAACTCTTTCGAAAGTGGCAGGAATGTCGGAAAGAAGTCTCAGAGATTGGTTTAAGATTTACACCGGACAAAAAATAAGTCGCTATATCAGTATACGCAGAGCTGAATATGCTACCCGAATATTCAGATTATTCCCTGATACGCCAAAGTCTGACGTATCAAGGAATATTGGTCTGTCAAATTCTCAAGCTTTGTATCCGTTTATGAGAAAAATCGGCATTACATCTATTGATGACTTGAGAGGGGTGGACAGTATGCCCGACCTTAGATCCCTTAGTTTCAGATTTGATTATCTTCCTGACTGTATATTATTCTATACACTGAATGAGACTATCTATGAAGACTGTTCCACTCTTGAGTTTGAAAATGGAAACTGGGATATAATAGAGAATTTCATGAAGGATAGATTATCTAAAACTGTCATATTAGGATATGTCGGATTTGCAATAGACCGCTATATCGAAAATAAGTCAGAAGAAGGATTCTTTATAGCCGGGATTTTATGTAAAGATGACATAGGTGCTCGATTATCCCGCGATATAATAGGAGACGTAGGATGGAGCTTGCTTCCTGGGCGCGAATATGCCGTTTTTACTTACACTGGAGATTATGCCAATCTGTCTGATATCTACTTGTGTTGTTTAGAAACCCTACGGAGTAGTGACATATAAATTGATAAATCTCATTTACTCATGGAACGGTACCTCAATTCCCCGGTTGATACGTGTGCCAAGGACTTGAAAACAGAAATATGGGTGCCGATTGTCAGATAACAAAAACTACATAGATATAATAGCGATGCTATCCGATTCATTTTTGAGTTTATATGCCAAATCACAAACTTGGAAGGCTTCCAGAAACAGGCGTTCAAAATATTTGTGCCATAAAGACCGAGTCAATCCGTTTGCATCAGACAGAATGTTAATGCGTATTTGCAAGGAAAAACAGGTGCCTATTCCCATGCATCTCTCTTCGCTAATTATAAGTTCAGAAATTCGCTCTTCCTCATTCCAATGGTTCTGAATCGCTCTTATATTGTTAATATCAGGGCAGTCCAATAAGAAAAAAGGGAATAGTGTTATGCATATAGAAAATGTTGTAGGATTGATGTTTGTTAAAATTGACATCGGTATGCTCATTCTGGCCATTTCAGTTTCTATATTAGTTAATGTCCCACAGTCTAAGTTGTCCTTTGTATGGAATTTTAATCCGGCACATTTAAGATACGAATGCAAAGAGAGAGTTATCAAATCCATCGCTTATTATAATTACATTAATGGCATTGAGGATAACATAAATAGTGACCAAAGTGCAGTTTGTTCTCCAATATCATACGTGTATCCATAGACCACGATATACAGTGCATGGCACCGCCTTCTGATATTATTTTGCTCATACTTATTGGCACGCAGCGCTTTTGGGTAAATGTTTCAATCTGTCCGATTGCAAGCCTGTCACTCGCCAAGTTTGCTACAGGAACAAGTACGTGATTCCTTAATTCGAGGTAATTCAAATGACACCAACTATTTTTTCGACACTTATTAGCGTAACTCAGTTCGTGTACTTCAAAGCGTGTTTCCAAAGCTTTTCTTAATACGTTTCTGAATTTTTTGTCGAAATCTTTATAGCAATTAATTAATAATTCACCATCACCGATACTTCTTACCATACCGTCTGAATGTCCGTAAGGTTCTTCCACGTCCCACGGAATCAGAATAACTTCGGCGTTTAGACATTCTTCAAGTTCCAATAATATTTCATGATGTGATAAATCGGGATTTTCGTATAGAACTTTTGTTGTCATAATTACACAATCTACACCATCTTTATCCCGACACTTTATCATATTCCCCCCGTCTAAAACCAAGTTGGTATGATTGCATATATTTGATGATAGCACATCTCTGCCCCCGGATTCAAGGAATGCATCGCGGCAGTTAGTAATATATTTATGATGTTTACCACGAAGATAATCGGGACTATATCGATATATCAGAAACTCGCCATCGTGACGCTGAAAGGGCATAAAATCCTTCACCCAAATGTCTTTAGCATTAGGGACGAATCCGTATGGCTCATTCTCTTGTAGTAATATCGATTCAATCTGATTCCAGATCGGTTTGTATTTGGACATCGATTTGAGAAATGGAGCAAAAAAAGTAATTCTTCTCATAATTCACAGTGTTTTGGTTTCGCTGCAAAATTACGAGAAGAACTTCCAATCGAATGTATTCAAAACGGCAAATACTATTCCACGAACCAACTTTTCTTAGGCCGGGATGATGAGGATATTATTTTGAAGGAGCATGGATCTTCGCCTAATGGCTGATTGAAATATCGATATAACTGAGTTTGTTCATTCTCAAACATCTCGGTCTTGTATTCCTTTATCTCATCGCTGGTAACTTTACCTCCCAAACCTAACCTTATTACCCACTCCATTATTTTATGATCCCTGTCTTCATCCTTGATATTGATGCAGCGTTTGCAACATCTTAGATTGTGGATACTCAGATTATCCTCTCGGGATGCTCTGATAATGGCGGGATATTCATCAGCCGATGGTGCCAAGGCATTGAATCTATCCCAAAGCTCATTCACACACTTCTGAGGCCCGAAGATATAGGGGTCCTCTTCCTCTTTGGGGGTTAATTTATATAGTCCTCGAATCAGGATACCACCAAATTGTGGCTCCGCATCAAGGCTGAACGACAGCTTCCTATTTTTGTGTAAAACCCTAACATCATGACTGTCAAAAGTCAAATCAACACCACTCTGATGGAAAAACCACTGTCCTGCATCTGTAGCCCGAGGATAAGTTATGTAATCCTTCTGACTATTGCTGAAGGCATAAAACTCTATTTCTACAATTCTATATCTCGCATTTCCCTTTTTGATTATATATTTACCCATAAGAGTTTTTGCAATGGACGAAAAAGAGTTCTGCAGGCAACTCCAGTCAATATTCCTTAATTTATCTTCTAATTCGTTCATGGTAATGTGTTGAATGCAATTATACTTCATCTCCACAAAGTTAGTACATTCATCTAATATATTGGAAATTATGATAGAGATATTTTTTCTTGGAGGATTTTTTGAAGTCTTGGGGTAGCTTATTGGCTTGCCACTTTGCTTGCAAAGAAATGGGTAGCGTGTATCGCTTTATAAAAGGTTATATTATTTGCCAATAGCTTTTATAGATGTGCAAAGCGACTCCGTCGATAAGATACATTTGGGGGTGTTTGGATAAGAATCATCGACGAAGTCGCTTTGTCCAAACAAAGAAAACCACCCCAAAATTGAGGTGGTTCCTATTGTAAGTTTCTTATTTTCAATTAATTAACTAACTGATTTTCAGTTAGCATTCATCTTCGTTGAAGTTTCAACATACTAAACAACAAGCCGATGCAATTGGTTTACAAATATTAAATTTGATATTTATATATATATTTGTATTTAAAAACATTTTGCTTATATTTGCAACATATTTCCAAACACAAAGCCAGAATCAATGTCGCTTATCATACCAAAACGCTATATACGCAAGCTTCTTCCCGAAACAACCGAAGTCGCCATCAAGCTCATCAAGGAAGATTTTCAGAAACGCCTCTCCGACGCGCTCTGCCTCCGTCGCGTCACGGCCCCGCTCTTTGTCCTCTCGGGCACAGGCATCAACGACGACCTCAACGGCGTCGAGAAACCCGTTTCGTTCAATATCCGCGCCCTCGAGGGCCAACGCGCCGAGGTCGTCCACTCGCTCGCCAAATGGAAGCGCATGAAGCTCGGCCTCTACGACATCGCCCCCGGCTTCGGGCTCTACACCGACATGAACGCCATCCGCACCGACGAAGACCTCGACAACCTCCACTCGCTCTACGTCGACCAGTGGGACTGGGAGCGCACCATCACCGACGCCGACCGCAACCTCGGCTTCCTCAAAGACATTGTCAGAAAAATTTACCAGGCCGTCAAAGCCACCGAGCTGATGGTCTATAAATATTTCCCGCACATCACGCCGCGCCTGCCTGAAGACATCACCTTCGTCCATGCCCAGGAGCTGCTCGAGGCCTACCCCTCGCTGTCGCCGAAAGAGCGCGAACTCGAGGCCGTCCGCCGCTACGGAGCCGTCTTTGTCATCGGCATCGGCGCCGCCCTCTCCAACGGCGAGCCCCACGACGGACGCGCACCCGACTACGACGACTGGGTCACCGAAAATTCCGCCGGCTACCGCGGACTCAACGGCGACATGCTCTTCTACGACAACATCCTCGACACCTCGTTCGAACTCTCGTCGATGGGCATACGCGTCAGCCCCGACTCGCTCTCGCGCCAGCTCGACATCGCCGGCTGCCCCGACCGCAAATGGCTTCCCTTCCACCGCGACCTCCTCGCCGGCCGGTTGCCGCTGTCAGTCGGCGGAGGCATAGGCCAGAGCCGCCTCTGCATGTACCTGTTGCAGAAAGCCCACATCGGAGAAGTCCAGGCCTCGCTCTGGCCCCCCGAACAAATCGAAGAATGCCGCCGCGCCGGCATCGAACTGCTCTGACTTTGGCGGCCAAATCCGCGCCAAATTGCCAAATTTGCACAGTGATTAAGCTGTATCTTCGTTGAAAAGACACCTTGCGCCTACATATCAGCAAGTTAGGCGTTATGTAATGAAATGTGGGCAAACAAACCGCGACATCCGAGGTCATAAAACAACACGGGACAAACAAATTAAATTTTGCTTATCCCATGTGTATCAGATAAATATGATGTTATTTTCTTTCAATACTCGTCCTCGTTGAACAGAAAATCATCCTTCGTCGGATAGTCGGGCCAGATATCTTCGATGGATTCGTAGGTGTCGCCTTCGTCTTCGATTTCCTGTAGGTTTTCGATTACCTCCATCGGCGCGCCCGAGCGCATGGCGTAGTCGATGAGTTCTTCTTTTGTTGCGGGCCAGGGTGCGTCTTCGATTTTCGAGGCCAGTTCGAGTGTCCAGTACATAGTCTTTACGGTTTTTTTTCTGAAAAGGTCTGCAAAATTAGTGATTTTATTTGTACTAACAACTTTTCTCCCAAAAAATTTCACGGGAATCCCCTGAAATATTGTTGATGGCACGCGCCAGCACGAAAAGATAGTCGCTCAGACGGTTCACGAAGCGCAGCGCCGAGTCGATTCCCGGCGTCGGCTCCACCGTGTGTGTCATCGCTATAATCCGCCGCTCGGCGCGCCGGGCCACCGTCCGCGCTATCTGCGTCTGCGCGCTCAGGGGCGTCCCCCCCGGAAGGATGAACCGGTTGTGCCGCGGAAGCGTCGCGTCAAGAGCGTCGATGGCCTTCTCCAGTGCCTCAACCGCCTCCTGAGGGATTGGACGCGGCTGCCACGCGCTCTCCGGCTCCGTAGCCAGGATTGACCCGAGGTCGAACAGTAGGTTCTGAGTCATGCGCAGGGTTTCCGGAGCGCCCGAAGGAAGCTCGGAAGGATAGGCCGCGATAAGGCCCAGCCACGAGTTCAGCTCGTCGACCGTACCGTAAGCGTCGAGCCGGGGATTGTCCTTGTCGACGCGCGTACCTCCCACAAGGGAGGTCTGCCCGCGGTCGCCCCCGCGGGTGTAGATGTTGCTTTTCATTGTCTTGATTTTGTTTTGGTTATAAGGTGAAGGAGTTCGCGGATCCAGAGCACCGCCGAGGTCCCGCCGATGATTATAGCCCAGTCTGCCACCGTCAGCGTCGTTACCGAGAAGAGCGGGCCCCCGACCGTCACGATGAATATCTGGCCTGTCAGAATTATCCCCGCTATCAGCAGGAAGCCCCCGCAGTCGCGGAAGTGGAAGGCGCTACGCGTACTCCCGAAGGCCTTGGCGTTGAACATATTCCAGAACTGGAGGAACACGAAAGTCGAGAAGAAGAGTGAAATCTGCACGAGGCTCAGCTCGTGGTCGCCGATGAGCGGGAGCCGTCCGAGCTCGGTCATCGTGTTCATAGCCGTATGCTGTAAATAATAAAGGAAAGCTATGAGAATCAGGAAGAATACTCCACCCACGCCGATGATGTCGGTCCACATCGCCCGCGTTATGATGAACTCCGAGCGGCGCCGCGGCTTGTCCCGCATCACCGACTCCGACGGAGGCAGAGAGGCCAGCGCAATGGCGGCGAAGGTGTCCATAATCAGGTTCACCCACAGCATCTGCGTCACCGTCAGCGGCGACTGCGTACCCATAAACGCCCCGCAGAGTACGATGAGCGAGGCCACGACGTTCACCGTCATCTGGAACAGTATGAACCGCTGGATATTGCGGTACAGCGACCGGCCCCACATCACCGCGCGCCCTATCGACGCGAATGAATTGTCGACTATAGTAATGTCCGAGGCCTCCTTCGCCACGGAAGTTCCGTCGCCCATCGACAGGCCAACCTGCGCGGCTTTCAGCGCCGGAGCGTCATTCGTCCCGTCACCGGTCACAGCCACTACCTCACCGAGCCCCTGGAGGGTCTCCACCAGGCGCTTTTTGTCCATCGGACGTGCGCGCGCAATAATCTTCAGGTCCTCGACCCGCGAACGCAACTCACTGTCCGACAGCGCCGCGAACTCAGCTCCGGTGATGATATTCCGCTCCGTGTCGCGCGCGTCGTCCCAGAGGCCGATCTGCCGGGCTATCTCCTTGGCCGTCCCGGTCGTGTCGCCCGTCACGATTTTCACCTGCACGCCGGCGTCGAGCACCTCGCGCACCGCCGCCGGTACGTCCGCGCGAACCGGGTCCGAGATGGCGACGAAGCCTAAGAACTTTAGCCCCCGCGCGTCGATGCGTCCATCGGAGATGGCCGTCGAAGCCTCCGACGGGTCCTTCAATATCTTATATGCGAATCCCAGCGTCCGCATCGCCTGATTCTGGTACACAAGCAGTTGAGCGTCGATTTCCGCTTTCGTCACACCGGAAGTGTCCGTACACAGCCCGAACACTATCTCCGGAGCGCCCTTCACGTAGAGCACCGTCTCCCCCGAGGTCGAGCGCACAACCGTGGCCATATACTTGCGCTCAGTCGTGAAAGGGAGCTCGCTCACCGCCGGAGCGGCCTCGCGCAGCGCGCGGTAGTCCGCTCCCTGCGAGCGCAGCCACAAAAGAAGCGCCCCCTCCGTCGGATTGCCGAGTGCCTTCGGCTCCCCCGTGCCCGAAGTATCAAGCTGAGCAGTGGAGTTCGCCGCTATGCCCTCGTATAGAATAAGGTCCGAGGGGCTCCCGAAAAAGTGCGCGTCCGCTACCTGCATCCGGTTCTGGGTCAGCGTTCCCGTCTTGTCTGTGCAGATTACAGTAGCCGCACCCATCGTCTCGCACGCATGGAGCTTGCGCACAAGGTTGTTCGATTTAAGCATCCTCCGCATCGAGTAGGCCAGAGACAGCGTAACCGCCATAGGCAGCCCCTCTGGTATAGACACAACCATCAGCGTAACGGCTATCATGATGGTCTGAAGGAAGTAAGCCGTAAAGTCAACCCAGTCGAATCCCGCTCCGCCGAGCTCCGTCAGGTACACCGCCGTCCGCCCGACGATTATCAGCGCCGCGCACGCATAGGCCACGCGCGTTATAAGCTTCGCCAGCCGGTCGAGCTGCTGGTTCAGTGGTGTCTTCACCGTGCTGTCGATCTGCGATGCCGTGAACACCTTGCCGTTCTCCGTCGCGTCGCCCACGGCCGTCACCTCCATCACCCCGTGGCCCTCCATGACCTTAGTCCCGCGCATAACGTGGTCCGTCGGGAAAGTCGCCTCCGGGTCCGCCTGTGCCGGGTCCGTGCTCTTCGCCGCCACCGGTTCGCCCGTAAGCGTCGATTCGTCGACGCTCATGCTCACGGCCTCGAGAAGGCGCCCGTCTGCCGGTATCTCATTCCCTGTGCCCAGCACGACAATATCGCCGCGCACGACCTCCTTCTTCGGCACCTCCGTAACCTGCCCCCCGTTGCGGATCACTTGCACCGGTTCGTCGTCGTTCACCTGATTCAGAAGCTCGAACTCCCGGCCGGCCTTCTGCTCGAAGAAGAATGCCAGACCCGTCGCAAGAAGAATCGCCACGAATATCCCCGTAGGTTCGAAGAATACCTGAGCCCCTTCGCCGAGACCCCAGTATTCATAACAGGAAATAAGCACGGAAAGCACCCCCGCAATCAGAAGGATAATAATAAGAGGATCCGAGAATTTCTCGAGAAAAAGCCGCCAGAGAGGAGTCTTCGCCGGAGGCGTCAGGATGTTAGCCCCATAGAGCCGCCGGCTCTCGGAAACCTCGCTGTCGGATAGGCCCGCGGGCCGTGGTGTGGAATTTGCCATATTTCAGTTGTACGTGACTTTTTCCTCCGCCGGAGAGGCCCCGGCGTGAAGGACCGACAAAGATACGAAAAAAGACTCTACCAAACAAACGCCCTCAGCGCCCGGCTGTTCATCCCCCAACTTTTCCCCAGCATCCTCTCCTTTTTTAAAATATATTTACTACCTTTGCGCATGACAATGAACACAAGCCCACTCCCCGAAATCGAGCATCCCGCCCTCTGGCGGCTGCTTTTACACCTCGATGACTCCGAGCTGACCGTTGCCATGCTCAACACGGCCTCCGACGCCTCCCTTCACCTCCTCCGCTTCCCCCTCCCCGACGGCCCAACCCTCCGAACCTTCGAGGAAATCGTCTACGACAACCCCATCCTCCTCTCCGACTTCAAAAAAGTCGACATCATCACCCGCTCACGGCAGTTTGTCTTCGCCCCAGCCGGGATCGACGCGCCCGCCGCCGAAGCCCTTGCTTCAACATACGTCCCCGACACCGGCTCCAACATCACCTTCGAGTCCTACATCTCCACCCCAGCCGACGACCTCCTCGAACTCTGGGCATTCCCGGACATCGACGTCCTGAACTTCCTCGGACGCACATTCAGCACCCATAAGCACCACCACCACCTCGAATCCCTCGTAGCATACTTCGGCCGCAGCAACGCCCTCGGAAACTCCGCGAAACTATACGTCAACATCCACCGCCCCTCCGACGCTTCAGCCCCGCGGGGACAGCTCGACCTCATCGCTTTCGCACGCGGAGGCAAAATGCAGCTCGCAAACACAATCCCCTTCGAAAGCATCGACGACGCCGCGTACTACATCCTCGCAGCCGCCCGAGGAGCAGGACTCGACCTCTCAGCCGACGAAATTCTCCTCGGAGGAGACAAAGCCCTCCGCGCAGACATCATCAAAGTCCTCAGCCGCTTCGCCGCCTCCGTGATGCCGATAATATTCCCCGCCGCCGCACTCCGCTTCGGCCCTGCGGCAACAGATGCCCCACTACCCTTGATTTTCATACCCCTATGCGAATAATCAGCGGAAAATACGGACGCCGTCGTTTCACCGTCCCTACCAACATCACCGCAAGGCCAACAACCGACTTTGCCCGCGAGAACCTCTTCAACGTCCTCGAAAACATCCTCGACTTCGACGGCCTCCGCGCCCTCGACCTATTCGCAGGAACCGGAGCCATATCCTTCGAACTCCTCTCCCGGGGATGCGCTTCAGTCACAGCCGTCGAAAAGGCTCCCGTACAGCAGAAATTCATCCTCAAAGTCGCCTCCGAACTCGGCGACGAGAACCTCACCCTCATCCGCGGCGACGTCCTCAAGTACCTCGCCTCCTCGCCCGCCCGGCCCTTCGACTTCGTCTTCGCCGATCCGCCATACGACATGCCCGGCTTCGAACTCATCCCCGGAAAAATCCTCTCCTCCGCCCTCGTCGGCCAGGGCACAACAGTAGTAGTCGAGCACTCAAAACGCCACGATTTCAGCTCATTGCCCGGATTCCGCGAAAAACGCACCTACGGTTCCGTAAACTTCAGTATATTCAAAGTCGAATAAATTTGCACCGAACAAAAAAAATCACTACCTTTGCATCCGAAACCCATGCGGCAGTAGCTCAGTTGGTAGAGCATCAGCTTCCCAAGCTGAGGGTCGCGAGTTCGAGCCTCGTTTGCCGCTCCATCAAAAAAAGACGCTGAAACACCCTGAGTTTCAGCGTCTTTTTTCATCCCCGCCTTCCAAAGGCGCCAGCGAAGCGCCCGCGCCCTCCCCCGGGCTCCCGCCCCGTCAGTTATCCAGATGGAGGTTCAGTGCCGCGTCAGTCCTCCGGAGGGCAGTTGCGTGAAAGCCCCGCCCCCATAATCCATAAATCCTTATAACCCCATGAAGCCCGCTCCCCTCCTCGAAGTCACCCTCAAGCACGGCTGGTGCGTCCTCTACTCCCCCGACTCCAACCCCGTCAAAGCCGTCCGGCCCGCCAGTCCCGGCCCCTTCCCCCATGACTACTTCCCCAGCATGACAATCGAAAGCGTCACCCCCGACGCCATCGTCGTCTCCTCCGGATACGGCGAGCGGAAAACCCTCACCCCGGGCCATGAAATCACCTTCCTCAACGGCGAAAGCCGCGAATTCGCCGACGGAAGCACCATCGGCGACGAATACCTCTGCCGCATCGAATGGCCCGAAGTCGAGCCCCCATCCGGCATAAAAATCGTCATCGAGACAACCGCCGACCGCAACCACTCCGTCGACACCGCATGGGTCGGCCTCCTCAGCATCCCCGTAGGCCGCACATTCGACCTCTCCCTCAACTTCCCCCCTCAGTACCACCCCTACATCAGACCCATACTCGTAACCATCCTCCCCGACCGGCACAAAGTCAAGCTCTGGTCCGAATATGGCGCCAAAACCCTCGACTGGCCCGAAGACCCCTCGCTCACAACCCGGGTCATCGGCCTCAGCTACGCGACCTGCATCGTACACCTGACCCTCTGCTGACCCCGCAAAAAAAGCGGACGCAAAAAAAATGCGTCCGCAGTAAGCGCCCCATTCTGAGGGGCTGGTTCAGTGCGTCAATCAGTAGTTCTGGGCCTCGAGTTCGAAGAAGCTCTCCGGATGCATGCACACAGGGCACTTCTTCGGAGCATTCTTCCCGATAACGATATGACCGCAGTTGCGGCAGATCCATACCCGGTCGCCCTCGCGGGAGAACACGATGCCCTCCTCGATGTTCTTGAGAAGGCGGCGGTAGCGATCCTCGTGATGACGCTCGATGGCGGCAACAGCGCGGAAGCGGGCGGCGATTTCCTTGAAGCCCTCCTCGTCGGCCTCCTTAGCCATACGGTCATACATGTCAGTCCACTCGTAGTTCTCGCCCTCCGCGGCGTCGCGGAGATTTGTCATCGTGTCGGCGATTTCACCGCCGTGCAGAAACTTGAACCACAGCTTCGCGTGCTCCTTCTCGTTGTTGGCCGTTTCCTCGAAGATGGCCGCAATCTGCTCGTAGCCGTCCTTACGTGCCTTCGAGGCATAGTAGCTGTACTTGTTCCGGGCCTGCGATTCCCCGGCGAAAGCTTCCATCAGGTTGCGTTCGGTCTTGGTTCCTTTAAGATCTTTCATTGTCTGTCTGTTTGTTTGTTATTTGGTTGAACTTTTTGCCTGCATTGCGGACAGAGCCCGCGGTAAGTGATGTCTACAGAGTCGATGTCGAACTGAGAGTCTACACCTTCCGCCACGCCACCGGGCATCGGAAGGTCAAGGATACAGCCGCAACTCCTGCACACGAAGTGACTGTGCGCCGCCTGACCGGCAAGGTCGTAGCGCCAGCATCCCGCCTCGATTTCGAGCTCCCGGAGCACCCCGTGCTCCACAAGGATTCCGAGAGAATTGTACACCGTAGTCCTCGAAAGCGAGCGGAACACCGTCGACAGCCTCCTGTAGATCTCCTCGGCCGAAGTATGCGTCCTGCCATTCGCCACAGCCGACAGCACCGCTATCCGCTGTGCCGTAGGCCTGATTCCCTTTTGCTGGAGCATCTCAGTCAGCCGCTCCATCGTGAAGCCGGTTTCGTTCTCCATTCGACTTACTTTTTGAAATTATTACAAAGTTAGTAATTATTTCAATTTCCGCAAAAATTTTCCAATCTTTTTTTCAAAAAAAAATCTCCGCCGTCCCCAAAGGCGCCAGCGAAGCGCCCGCGCCTCTCCAGGCCTCCCCGGCCCCGTGCCGTAAGTTATCCGGAGGGAGGTTGAGTGCCGCGTCCTTGCCGCCCATTTTGCCTCTTTTTTTATACAAAATTTGGCAGAAATTTTGCTATTTCCCGAAATCTTTGTAATTTTGCAACGCAATTTCCAATAATAGTACATTCTATCCCGGATGAAAACTTCAGAAGTCATCGCCGACCTCAAACGGCGTTTCCCCAACGAGCCCGAGTATCTCCAGGCCGTTGAAGAAGTACTCTCCTCTATCGAGGACGTCTACAACCAGAACCCGCAGTTCGACCGCTACAACCTCATCGAGCGCCTCTGCATCCCAGACCGAATCTTCGCCTTCCGCGTCTCATGGGTCGACGACAACGGCAAAGTCCAGAACAACATGGGCTACCGAGTCCAGCACAACAACGCCATCGGCCCCTACAAGGGCGGCATCCGCTTCCACTCCTCCGTAAACCTCTCCATCCTCAAGTTCCTCGCCTTCGAGCAGACCTTCAAAAACTCCCTCACCACCCTCGCAATGGGCGGCGGCAAAGGCGGCTCCGACTTCTCCCCCCGAGGCAAAAGCAACATGGAAATCATGCGCTTCTGCCAGGCATTCATCGCCGAGCTCTGGCGCCAGATTGGCCCCGACACCGACGTCCCAGCAGGCGACATCGGCGTAGGTGCGCGTGAAGTAGGATTCATGTACGGCTACTACAAGAAAATGGCCCGCGAATTCACCGGAACTTTCACCGGCAAAGGCCTCTCCTTCGGCGGCTCACTCGTCCGCCCCGAAGCAACCGGCTACGGCAACTGCTACTTCCTCGAATCAATGCTCGCCACCCGCGGCCTCGACGTCAGGGACAAGAAAGTCGCAATCTCCGGCGCCGGCAACGTCGCCACCTACACCGCAAAAAAAATCATGGAACTCGGCGGTAAAGTCGTCTCCATGAGCGACTCCGGTGGCTCCATCATAGCTCCCGAAGGCCTCACTCAGGAACAGTTCGACTACATCTTCGAACTCAAGACCTACATGGGCGGACGGATGTACGAAGTCCCCGAGCGCTTCCCCGAACTCAAGTACTACGAAGGTCAGCGTCCCTGGAAACTCGTCAAGTGCGACATCGCAATGCCCTCAGCCACCCAAAACGAGCTCGACGGCTCCGACGCCGACGCCCTCCTCGAAGGAGGATGCTTCGCCGTCAGCGAAGGCGCCAACATGCCCTCCACGCCCGAGGCAGTCCACAAATTCATCAAGGCCCGCATCCTCTACGCCCCAGGCAAAGCCGCTAACGCAGGCGGCGTGGCCACCTCCGGCCTCGAAATGGCCCAGAACTCACAGAAACTCTCCTGGAGCGCCGAAGAAGTCGACCGCCGACTCCGCGAAATCATGGCCAACATCCACGCCAAGTGCGTCGAGTACGGCCGCGAAACCCCCGACTACGTTAACTACGTCCGCGGCGCAAACATCGCCGGCTTCATGAAAGTCGCCGACGCAATGATGGCCCAGGGCATCCTCTGATTCACGTCCTAAATACCATCCGTCCCCGCGGCCCTGCCTTTCCCCAAAAGGCAGGGCCGCGTCAGCTTCTCCTCTCTCCGGAGGGCAGTTCTGTGGAATCCCGGCCAAGAAAAAGCCCTCCTCTCTTTGTCGGAGTCTAAAAAATTGCTACCTTTGCACTCCAAACAGCTTATTATCCAATTCCTGCGATGTTAGAGAAAATCAAAGACCTCCGGGCCCGAATCCTCGCCGAGGCGCCCGCCTCCACCGACGACGTCGAGACCCTCCGCATAAAATATCTCAGCAAGAAGGGCGAGATCTCCGCCCTCATGAACGACTTCCGCTCCGTACCCCCCGAGCAGAAGCGCGAAATCGGACAGGCCATCAACGAGCTCAAAACCTTCGCCACCGACCACATCAACGCCCTCCGCGAAAGCCTCGCCGACGCATCCGCCGCCGGTGCCGACCTTGCCGACCTCACGCGTCCCGCCGCTCCCGCGCCCGCCCTCGGCACACGCCACCCCCTCTCAATCGTCCGCGAGGAAATCATCGGCATCTTCCACCGCCTCGGCTACACCATCGCCGACGGCCCCGAAATCGAAGACGACTGGCACGTCTTCGAAGCCCTCAACTTCCCCCCCGACCATCCCGCGCGCGACATGCAGGACACATTCTTCATCGAGCGTAATCCCGACGTCCTCCTCCGCACACACACCTCTTCCGTGCAGACACGCGTCATGACCTCCCAGAAGCCACCCATCCGCATCATCTGCCCCGGGCGCGTCTACCGCAACGAGGCAATCTCCGCACGCGCACACTGCTTCTTCCATCAGCTCGAGGCCCTCTACATCGACAAGAACGTAACATACGCCGACCTCCGCCAGACCCTCCTCTACCTCGCCCGCGAGCTCTTCGGCGAGAAAACCGACATCCGCCTCCGCCCCAGCTACTTCCCCTTCACCGAACCCTCCGCCGAAATGGACATCTCCTGCAACATCTGCGGCGGCAAGGGTTGCGCCTTCTGCAAAGGCACCGGCTGGGTAGAAATCCTCGGCTGCGGTATGGTTGACCCCAACGTCCTCGAAGCCTGCGGAATCGACTCTAAAGTATACTCCGGATTCGCACTCGGAATGGGCATCGAGCGCATCACCAACCTCAAGTACCGCGTCTCCGACCTCCGTCTCTTCTCCGAGAACGACGTCCGCTTCCTCGACGAATTTACCGCCACCCACGCGTGAAAAAGGCTGAACGATACGCCGCAGTCCTCCGCGAGTTCGAGCGCGAGATGCCCGTTGTCGACACCGAGCTGGAGTTCGAGAACCCCTACCAGCTCCTTGTCGCCGTAATCCTTTCGGCTCAGTGTACCGACAAGCGCGTCAACCAGTACACCCCCGAACTCTTCCGCACCTTCCCTACCCCCGCGAAACTCGCCGAGGCCGAAGTCCCCGAAGTATACGAGTACATCAAGAGCATCTCCTACCCCAACAACAAGGCCAAAGCCCTCGTCGGCATGGCCCGCAAGCTCGTCAGCGACTTCGGCGGACAGGTACCCGAGTCCATGGAGGACCTCACCTCCCTCCCCGGCGTCGGCCGGAAGACAGCCAACGTAATCCGCGCCGTCGTCTACGGCCGCGCCGCAATGGCCGTCGACACCCACGTCTTCCGCGTCGCAGAGCGCATCGGCCTCACCACCGGCTCAAAAACGCCCCTCGCCACCGAGAAAGCCCTGATGGCCAACATCCCCGCCGACCTCGTCCCCAAAGCCCACCACTGGCTCATCCTCCACGGACGCTACGTCTGCAAGGCCCGAAAGCCCGAATGCGGCTCCTGCTTCCTCGCCCAATGGTGCCGCAAACACGCCCGCGACGCCGCCAAAGCCGCCAAAGCCGCCAAAGCCGCCGCCGGGCCGGCGCCCGCCGCGAAATAACAAGCATCCCCCTCCTCAAATGGAAGACAACCTGCTGATATTCACCATCGAGATACTCGGCACCATAGCCTTCGCCATCTCCGGCATACGCCTCGCCGCCGCAAAGAGCTTCGACTGGTTCGGAGCATACGTCATAGGCCTCGTCACAGCCATCGGCGGCGGAACCCTCCGCGACGTACTCCTCGACATCCCCGTCTTCTGGATGCAGTCCGCCATGTACCTCGCCGTCACAGGCCTCTCCCTGGCCACAGTAATAATCTTCCGCCGCGCCCTCGTAAAAGGAATGCGCACCCTCTTCATCTTCGACGCAATCGGCCTCGCTCTATTCGTCGTCGTAGGCATAGAGAAAACCCTCGCCGTCCACTACCCCATGTGGGTCGCCGTCGTAATGGGAATCACCACCGGCTCCTTCGGTGGCGTTATCCGCGACATCCTCATCAACGAAGAACCCCTCTTCTTCCGAAAGGACATCTACGCCACAGCCTGCCTCGCAGGAGGCATCGTATACTGGCTCGCCGGACTCATCCCAGCCATCCCCGCCTGGATTCCCCAGATTTCATGCGCTGCCACAGTCGTCGGCCTCCGCATCCTCGCCTTCCACTTCGGCTGGTCCCTCCCCATCCTCAAAATCTCCCCCTCCGACCTCCCAGACAAATGACAGCCCAACCCCAGCCCCACTCCCCCCGCGAGAACAAATACGTCCAGTTCGCCAAATACTGCACCGTCGGCGTCCTCAACACCCTCATCACCCTCGCCGTCATCTACCTCTGCAAGTCCTTCCTCGACCTCAACCTCTACCTCTCAAACGCCATAGGCTACATCGCCGGACTCGCCAACTCATTCATCTTCAACAAAAACTGGGTCTTCCACAGCAAAGGACGCTACCGCCGCGAGGCCGCCGTTTTCATCATGGGCTTCCTCGTCTGCTACGCCATACAGCTCTTCACCGTCTGGGCCATCACAACCTCATGGGCCGGCACCGACCTCTACCAGCTCACACCCGACATTGCCATCACCCCCTACGGCATCGCCACCCTCCTCGGCAACGTCGCCTACACCCTCGCCAACTTCATCTACAACCGCTCCCTGACCTTCCGCCACCGCCGATAATCGCAAACAACCGTTAATACCAAGAAAATGACCCGTTTCAAAGCTATGCCCTGGAGAACCGCCGGTAAAGGCTCAGCCCTTCGTTTCGGGATGTTAATCCCTTTGGCTTTGATGTTGGCTTCAGTAATTTCCTGCTGCTTCTCCTATTCAAAGGCTAAACAAAACATCGCCGACGACCTTAACGATGCGATGCTTGCTTTAGCCGGCGAGAATAGCCGGCTGTGGACGAGTCCCGATACCGTAGCGGCCATACGTCAAATGTACGAGACCACCCATAAACCTCTGATATATCAGGCATCCGATCTGGATTTCAGGAACACATCCCTGAAAGACGAGGCTTACTTCACCCTCGCATTGGTCGACAAAAAGAATGCATCCCCTAAAATACAGGGAAACAAAATAGCTTCCGATTCCATTTTGCTTGTTCCGGAGCGGGCCGAAGACGGACTTGCAATACAGCTGCAGGGGTTTGCCGACTGCTCCATGGCTTCCATATTTTTCGCGTCCGACCGGACATTCCCGGGAATTTTGCTTTCCCTTTCTATACTTTCAATGGCGGCTATGTTTATCCGGAAAAGGAAAGAGACTGATATGTCCCCGGCGGCACTTCCGGCCCTTCCCGCGTCGCCTTCGCTTGACGGCATAAGACTTACCCCAATGCAGCGACAATTCGCCCAGATGCTTCTCGACGCCCCGGATATGAAAGTAGACAAACGGACATTATGCGAGACCCTTTGGGGCAATAAAAGCAATGCGGAGGAATCACTATACACCCTTGTGAGGCGCACTAAAGGCGCCCTCACCCAAGAGGGTTGGGAGATAGTCTGTAACAGAGGCGACTCATACGAGTTGCGCATAAAGAGCTGACATATAGCATTGTCAGAATTTGTCAGATAAAAGTCAGACAAATTTCCAGGCCGATTCGAGGCATTTTCACTTGCTTTGCAGAAAAATTTGCAAAGCATGAAAACTAAAATCCTAATCCCCGTACTTACCGTCTTTTCCTTCTTTGAAATCGGCTATGCGCAGAATCCGGAAGCGACCGACAGCCTCACCCGCGAACTTCAGGAGATAGTCGTGACCGCTGAACAGCCGGCGACAAAACTTGTCGGCTCTACCCTCGTTTCAACCATTCCCGGCACAAATCTTGCCGACCTCGGCACCGCTCTCGATGTTCTCGCGCAGTTGCCGATGATTAAGGTTGAGGACAACACCGTCAGTGTCATAGGAAAGAGCAATATCGAAATCTATATCGACGGACGCCCCATGCTCGATGGAAATGAGTTGCAACAGCTCCTTTCCTCCAATCTCAAGAAAGTGGAATTGCTCATGGCCCCCGGAGCCGCTTACGAAAACACCACAGGTGCCGTGCTTAAAATCACGACTCGCCGGATTTTCGTACAGGGACTGTCGCTCACCGACCAATTTCAGCTTCAGCGCCGACGCAAATGGTCGCTTATGCATTACCTCTCATTAAGTTATAAAGCCGGAAATTGGGAGTTCTTTGCCAATGGCACGATAAATCACCATAACTCACTCGCAAAAGGCGTAACAACCAATACTCTCCTTTACGATGGCCGCGAAACCACCGTGGGTAGCTCTCAACACAATTCATACCCAACAACAACAGCCATTGTCAAGGCCGGATTCAACTATGCCAACAGCTCCCAATCGTTCGGAGCCTATTACCGTTACAATCCCGAGCGCGGCGATTTCAACAACACAGGCTCCGAATGGCTCAACGATAATCCGGCCATCAGCCGCGACATCGACAAGCGTATACGGGCACACAGCCACCTCGCCTCCCTCTACTATGAAAACACTTTTGCCGAAAAACATCTTCTTCACTTTGACGGTGATTTCCGCCGGTCAAACGAGAGCAATTCCGTAGCCACCACCTATCCTGCATCGTCTGATCCAGCAGTGAAATCTACAGATGAAAGAGCATCGACTCTCTGGGCAGGAAAGTTATATCTGAAGTTTCCTCTCGGAAAAGGTGATTTCACCGTCGGAACACAGGACAGCTATACCCACACTTCGCTCGATTACCGGATGCTGACCCCTGCTGTCAGCGAATATATCCCCTCCTCACTGACTGATGCGCGGCAGACTTCCGCCGCCTTGTTCGCATCCTGGTCCCGTATCTTCGGCAAATTCTCCCTTTCGGCCGGGGCAAGATATGAATATGTCGATTATGACTTCAAGACAGACAGCAAACGCGATGAAAATGTCAGCCGCCGCGACCATCTCCTCACTCCCGACCTCTCACTCGGCTATTCCTTCAACGAAGAATCGCAGATAAGCATTAGTTACAAAATGGCAACCGTCAAGCCCCCATATTCACAACTTACCGGTTCGCTCAGTTACACGGGCCTACACGAAATCGAGGGAGGCAATCCGGCTCTCCGTGATGAAAGGATGCACGACATTCAGCTCTTCGGAATGTGGAAAGGCTTCATGCTCCAGACTGATTTTACACGTTCTCTCGATACATATGCTTTTGTCAAACAGCTGTACCCAGCCGACAATCTCCGCTTACTTATGCACCCTGTAAATATCGACGTTTCAGCGTTAAATCTCTATCTTGTCTGGAGTAAACCGGTGCGCCGATGGACTCCGAATGTCACGGTCGGTATATATCGGCAGTGGCTGAAGCTTGACAACCACAGATACGACAAACCGATATTCTCTTATTACTTCGACAATACATTCTCCTTGCCTCATGGGTGGACGATTACAGCCAATATCAGCGGCAGCTCCCGGGGCGACATGCACACCAACCGCTTCGGCGCCTCATGGTTTTCCATGGACGCATCGGCCGGCAGAACATTCCTGAACAAATCCCTGACCGTCAGGCTGTCCGCCACCGACATATTCAACACCGCCAACAACAATTGGACAATGAACACCTGCGGCGTCTTCGTTGACAAACGCCAGAGCTACGACCGCCGGGGAATCTCCCTCAATCTCATCTACACCTTCCACCCCCGCAAGAGCAAATACAAAGGCTCTTCCGCAGCCGAAGAAGAACTGAGACGACTTTAGACTCAAAATATCTGAGCGCAACCCACAGCAATATATCTATGAAATCAACATTTGTTAAGCACAATATTGTAACAAACCTCTATCTTTGCCGTCATAAGATAAAAGGTTTCATGAAACATCGAATTCTCATATCAATTTTTTGCGCCATTTTCGCTATAACAGCGATGGCGCAGTCTGAATCGTCCGACTCAATCAAGACGCAGGAACTTGACGAAGTAGTTGTCGAGGCCAAGCTTCAATCCACCTCCTCCACCGTTTCAACCTATATCCCGACTTCCAAACAGAAGAATTCCTCTCAGACCGCCACCGACCTGCTCAACCGGATGGCGATTCCACAGCTCTCACTCGGCATGGGCAACTCTGTCAAAACAACGTCAGGAAAGAATGTCGATATTTTCATTGACTACCTTCCGGCCTCGGAACAGGACCTTACGGGGATGCGGATGGAGGACGTCAGGAAGGTGGAATATTACGACTATCCCAAGGACCCCCGTTTTCAGGGAAGCGCCCATGTAATAAATTTCATAATGCAGAAATATGAATATGGCGGCTATCTCAAGGCTTTCGCCAATGAGTTTTTCATAGCCAACTCCGGCCAGCTTAACCTGTATTCCAAATTTAAGTACAAACGGATGACCTACGACCTCGGACTCGGCGGATATTATCGCAACGGAAGCCATGATTTCAACAATACCGTTGAAACCTATCGCCTCCCGCAGGAAGACGGCTCAATAAAGGAATTCGAGCGATGTTCAATTACCCGCGACGCCGAAACAAGGCGACGATATTTCTGGCCCACATTCAAGGCTTTATATCGCACGGATAATATATCGGTCAGCAACACCATCGGCGCCACTTTCGACAATTACCCGAAAGAGAACACTTCGGGGTCGGTCTATTTCCGACAGGCTGATTTCCCCCCGTCCGATTTCGTCAATACAGCAAATCATCGCCAGAACTACATAACATACAACGGCTATTGGAATTTCATACTTCCCCACGGCAATACCATAAATTTCGCTCCCTACTATTCCTACTCCCACTCCGGACAAAACAGCAGATACACAGAGGGTCCGTCTTCCGAATTCATCAACAATGCCTGGGACAACACCCATAAGGCAAGCGGCAACCTGCGCTGCCAACACGACTTCGGAAAATGGGGCGACATCTCTGTTTCCGCACAAGGCTTTTACTACCACAGCAACACACGCTATTCAGGCACTTCCGCCTCAAATGACCGGCTTACAGTCTTGCGCCTTGGTCCCGGGGTCGCCTACAACTTCACTAACGATAAATTCTACGGGGCAGTCGGGGTCGGCTTCAGCTACGACCGCACCCGCTCAGGCGACATTACAGAGGAAAGCATCTATCCCTGGACGGACTTTTCAGCCCAATATTCATTCAACAACAGGAACTCCGTCAACGCGGAGTTCCATTACAGCTGCCAGATCCCATCGCTTTCGGTCCGTAGTTCGGCGGTCATACAGTCAAATCCGCTGATGAGCTATACAGGTAATCCGAATCTCACCCCTTACAAATGCTATGATTTCGGAGTCAGCTATCAGTGGCTGCCCGACAATAAATTCAGTTTTTCGGTTTTCGGAACCGGATTTGTCGCGGACAACCGCTTTGCTTATGTCTATGAGGCATCGGCCGACGGAATACTCCGCACAGTGCAACAACCCATGGGCAAATTCATTCAGGGACGCTACGGAGTGAACGGCACGGCCCGCTTCCTCAACAGCAATCTCCAGATAAGCGGCCAGTTGGCGCACTATATCGTCAAAAACGAAGAACCCTTCAACTGGACGAAATCACACCTCAACTGGTATCTTCAGGCATTCTACTACCTCAATCAGTGGCATTTCGGCGTGCAGTATCAATCCGCCATGGCTTCTGCCGGCAATTTTTCCAACGGCGTGTGGGAGACCGCCAAGAACGCTTACACCGCTATCGTCGGCTGGGGTAATTCATCGTGGAGCTTCCAGACACAGATCGCCAATCCCTTCAGGTGGAACTGGCGCAACGGAACCTCTGTAATGAAAAGCAAAAACTACGATTTCGTGCAAATCTCCCATAATCCGAACAGCCACTGCTTCATTTATCTTTCTGCAACATATACCTTTGGATTCGGCAAGAAAATCAAAGTCGGAAATGAGGCATCCCAGCTCTCCGGCGCCGGCAATGCAATCCTAAGCCAATGAAGGAATGCAGTCAGTTGCAGGATGGGAATATTTTGAGATTGAGAAAAAATCAACCTATAAGTTGCATTTTCAAGATAATCTTAGTAACTTTACTCTTGAATAAATATTTATATACCACGAGCATACCGCGCTCGAATTGCTGAAGCTCAATAGCTGCAAGGCGTTCCTTAAAGCCAACGGCGTATTTGATCAGGACAGTTTTGTTGAACTTACTAATGAATAATATTATGGCAAGCAAGGCAATTAAATTTTTGGAGGACCATCAGAGCGAGACTACTTCTCGGTTTGCAGAGGAAGCAGCATGGCGAAAGGAAAATGCAGGTTGGCTCCGCTGGTCGCGTCAGCTTGCCGTAACCCTTATAGGCTATATGCAGGACAACGGCCTCAAAAGAGCCGAGCTTGCCGCTCGCCTCGGAGTGAGTCCGCAATATGTGAGCAAGCTCCTTTCAGGCACCGAAAACCTCAGCTTCAAGAGTATAGCCAATATCGAGGACAAACTCGGCATTGTCTGCTTCACGATGGCATAAAGAGGTTGTCCATGCCATCGCAGTTCAATTCTTATATCGACTTTCTGGATCTCACGGCTGCCACTGATTATTGCCGGGAGAAGGGAACACCGTGTCGTTATAAAAAGGGAGAGCGTTTTGTTCAGCAAGGAACAATCGCACGCTATGCCGCCCTTGTGGTGTCGGGCTATTTCAAAGTAACTACCCTTAATGATTCGGGCGACGAGGCTGTGATTAATTTTGCCTTCCCGGGACAGATCATCACCGATTTCCATTCCTCATTGCATGGAGAACCTTCCCGGATGTCAATCATCGCAGGCACTGACTGCGAGATAATGCGAGTGCCGTTAAAGACTTTCAGTGAATTCCTTTCCCCCACCCTGCTCGACGAATACAAATCGCTGTTTTATATGGTATTCCGGCGCTTGCTGGATCTCTACCGCAAGTCGCCCCGTCAGCGCTATGTAGCATTGTGTGAACAATATCCCCGGATTGTCGAGACCGTCACTTTAAAAGATTTGTCCTCCTTCCTCCTGATTACACCCAACCATCTCAGCCGTATCAGACGGGAACTTGCAAATAATCCCGACACAAACATCAAAAAATAAAGAGGTCTATACATTTGTTAAGACCAAATCCATTTACCCTTGCTAACTTTGCTGTCGGGGAGGATTCGACCGAGCCTCCACATTCCGGTGAATAAAACCTCATACGATATGAAAAAAATATTTTTAATTTCCCTGATTATTGCTCAGGCGTGCATTGCGTTCGCGCAGGATTACTGCGTGAACGGCACCATTGTCCGCGAAATTCAGTTTCCTCTGACTCTACAGGACACCAAATCCGAGTTCTTCTATTTCAACAACGAATGGATTCCGCTCGCGTATGGAAATGAAATTCAGGCAGACTCTATTCAATCGGCTGAAATTAAAAACGACGAGTATGGCAATCGTGCTGTATTCTTTACAGTATCGCCTAGATATCTTGAATATATAAAAGCCGAAAACCGCAAATATTTAATAAATCTTGACCCTCGCTGCGAGTTTCCCGGAGGCAACGAAAAACTCAAAGGATGGCTTGACGAAAACATCCGTATTCCCGAAGGCTTCAAGGGCCGCGAAAGAGTAGTTGTTAGTTTTACCGTTCATCCTGACGGCTCAATCAGCGACGCGACGATTGTTTGGCGGCCGAGCAAAAACGAAGCTGTCAATCAGGAGGCTCTAAGACTCGTTAATGCGCTACCCAAATTCCGCGTTAAATACTATACTCCCCAAAAGAAAAACTTCCAACTTTTCCTTCCGATAACATTCAAAGAACCGGGCGTGATATTTATAAGAGGCGAGGAAAGCTCCTTCATCAATCAGTTTCCCTCAATTGAAGAAAAAATCAATAATTTGTATGAGAATTTGGTGTTTGAGACCGCCAAAGACCCTGATTTCAATATCGCCGACATCTGTACCGCCGATTTTATTCAGCACCTGGAGAAAGCCAATGACCTTGACTCCGAAGGATACGCCACATGGCTACTGAGCTCGGAGATGCAAGACGGCGATGACTCGCTTTCAAAAATTATATCCATCGTAGCCGGACCAAACAACACAGTGATTGTCAATTGGTCCGACATGGGGCATATAGGTTCCACAACATTTTCTATGATAAAATCCGACGGCGAGTGGAAAATCAACGACGCCACCGTCCCGCAAGGCTATAACCCCCTGTAACCCCGGCGAATCATGTCAATTCGATTCGCTATTTCCGACAGGTGCACAACAGGTGCAAAAAATCCCCTGACTCCAAACAAGTCTCAAATATACAACTTTTAACATTTTGCACGAGATAAAAAATAAAGAAAGAGCTAAATATCAGCGACTTAGCTCTTTCTTTGAGTTGCCTTGGAAGGATTCGAACCCTCACAGGCGGAACCAGAATCCGACGTGCTACCATTACACCACAAGGCAAGGTGTTGGGAGGGGTTGTTCCCGTTTTGCGGTGCAAAGTTACGGTGTTTTTTTTGAATGTGCAAATTTTTTCGGGGATTTTTTTCGAGAGGAAGGGTTTTTTGTGTATTTTTGCAGTGTTTCGGTGCCCGAGGGCAATATGCGCTGGGGCCGGGACGTTATATGTTATTATGAAATTCAGATTCTTACATTTTCTTCTTTCGCTTTTCGGTCTTTTCACCCTTTCGGCTCTGACGTGCTGCGGAGAGGACAATCCTGTGCCGGTTCCGCCTCCGGTGCCCGAGGAGGGTTCGCGGACGGTGATGGTGTATATGGTCGCCAACAACAACTTAGGGTCGGCGGACTTTGACGCGGACGACCTTGAGGAGATGCGGAAGGCAGTCGTTGCCGGAGCGCTGGGCCCGAAGGGGCACCTGCTCGTGTTCCACGAGGCTTACGGGGCTTCTCCGGTGCTTAAGGCTTTCGAGACGGACGGCAGTCTTATCGAGCTGAAGGCCTACGATTCGGGCTCGACGGGAGTGGAGGCCCGGACGATGGCCGAGGCGCTTGACGACATGAATGCTCACGCCCTTGCGGAGAGCTACGGCCTTATTCTCTGGAGCCATGCCTCAGGCTGGATCGAGGACGGCATCAGGGAGGACACGGAGGATATCGCGCCGCTGTCTTTCGGCCTTTCCGGGCGGCGAAAAATGAATGTGTCGACTCTTGCGCGGGTTCTCGAGGGCCGGGGGCTTGATTTCGTGTATTTCGACTGCTGCTACATGATGGGAATCGAGACTGTCTACCAGCTCAGGAGAGCGGCTCCCGTGCTTGCGGGGAGCCCTACGGAGATTCCATCGGCGGGGATGCCCTACGACAGGACGCTTCCGTTCTTCTTCGCGGAGGGCGAGCCTGACCTTCCTGGGGCCGCGCGGACCACTTTCGAGCACTACGACGGCCAGAGCGGCTCGGCGCGGACGGCGACGATGAGCGTGGTGCGGACGGCGGGGCTGGAGGCCCTCGCGCAGGCGTGTCTTCCGATTTACGGCAACTCGCTGATAGGGATGCCGGGAGCACCCTTCGAGCCTCAGCGCTACACGGCCACGGGCGTGGAGACGTGCAAGTACTTCGACTTCGGGCAGTACATGCGCGAGCTTGCGAAGGACAGCCCGGAACGGTTAGCGGCCTTCGAGAAGGCACTCGGGGACGTGGTGGTGTATGAAAACGCCACACCCTATCTCTGGAGCTCAGTGGCGCTGAAGGAGCACTCGGGGCTCTCGACGTACATCATGCGCGGAGAGGACGATCCGAACTGTCAGCTTCTCGAGGGGCTGGACTGGAGCCGAATTGAAATATTTCCTTTACCTGACAACAACTGACTATGATTCAAATACCAGACATTGAGCCGGCCCTGCCGGACAGCATCCCGACGCCCCGGGAGGAATGGGCGATGCTGAAGGACCTACCCGTGGACGAGCTTGTCAACAGGATGGTCTCGTCGGTGGTGACATTCGCCATCAACCTCGCCATCGCCATCGCGGTTTTCTACCTCGGGCGGTTCATCATCAAGAAAATCTACGGCCTTATCGGCAATATCCTCGTTCACCGCAAGGTGGATACGAGCATTACGTCGTTCACGCTGAGCATGGTCCGCATCGTGCTGTACTTCATTCTGATAGTGACGGTGATTGGGATTCTGGGCATAGAGACCTCATCGTTCATCGCGCTGTTCGCTTCGGCCGGCGTCGCCATAGGCATGGCACTGAGCGGAACTCTCCAGAATTTCGCGGGAGGCGTTCTGATCCTTCTCCTGAAACCATACCGTGTGGGCGACTACATCGAGGCCCAGGGCTATGCGGGGACCGTGCGTGAGATACAGATATTCTCTACCATCATCTGCACGCCCGACAACAAGACCATCATCATCCCGAACGGCGGCCTGTCGACCGGATCAATCAACAACTACACGCGGGACGACTACCGGAGGGTGGACTGGACCGTAAGCATCGCCTATGGCGACGATGTTGAGGCCGCCAGGAAGAAGATACTTGAAATCCTCGGTTCGGACGAGCGCATCGTAAAGCAATATATCGAGGACGACCGCGCGGCGCGCGGAATGTCAGCCCCCGCCATCGACCCTACGCTGGCAAAGGTGCTTCTTACGAAGATTGACTGCTCGCCGGCAGTGTTCGTGAAGGAGCTCGGGGCAAGCTCCGTCGACCTGAAGGTGTCGGCATGGACGCCCACGGGGATGTACTGGGGCGTGTTCTACTCGATGAACGAGCGCTTCTACAAGGAGCTTCCTTCGGCGGGCATCAACTTCCCCTTCCCTCAGCTCGACGTGCATGTCATGAAATAAACCTTTCCCGATTCAGGGTGTTCTTTCAATAAAAGGACACCCTGATTCATGAAAAGAATAATACTTTCACTATCGTTGTCGCTCGTTGCCGCGGCGAGCGTGCTTTCCATGAGCATCAAGGAAGGCTTCATGGACCCTGAGCGGCAGGAAGAGGAGGCCGATCCCTCGCGGGGCTTCACAGTGTGCAAAATCCACGAGACGGGAAGCGGCGAGCGGGTTTACCGCGGAGTAAGGGCCGAGGCACTCGCAGCCTTGCATCCCGAGATGCGTCTTCTACTCCGGGGCGTCGCCTCGGGGAACATTCTGTATGTATTCACGCGGGCCGTGGACTCCTGCAACAGCGAGCTGCTTCTGTTTCTTGAGGAACTTGCCGAGGAGAAGGTGACAGTAGTGTCAGGGACGGTCGACAGCCGGATTATAAGCGCACTCCGGGATGGGAGAGTCGTTCCTTCAGGGAACGGCGGGGTTGCTGTGTACGCGCCTCTTCCGGAGTAATGAGTGTTATAGGTTGCCGGGGCGCCTTAGCGGGCATGTCGGTTTTCAAAGATTTCTTCTCTTTTGATACGGCTTCGTCTCCGGAATCTTCCGTGAGAGACTTTGCGGAGAAGATGTTGTCGATGAAGGGTTCGATGCGGCGTGTGGGTTCGGCCACAACGAGAACGGACAGGCCGAGGCGGCAGCTCATTTCAGCAAGGCGGCGCATGAACATCCGCGCGGTATCGGGCTTTCGGAAGAGATTGCAGATCCAAGTGAGGGAGTCGATAACGCAGACTTTTATACCGGAGGCCCGGACGGCCTCCTCCAGGCATTCGAGAGTGCCGTCGAGACCAAGTTCGCGAAGCGCCCCACGGTCGACGTCGAAGCGGTAGAGGCTGTCGGCAAAGCGTGTGTGATTGTCCTCGGCAAAGCGACGGAGGGTGGAAGCGAAGTCGATGAAGAGGACTTTGCGGGTTTCGGCGACCTTGGTGGCAATCCGGAGGGCCATAGCAGTCTTTCCGGTGCGGGCCTTGTCCATAAGGCAAACGATTTCGCCTTCATACCAGAGGGATGTGTAAAGGGATGAGTTTTCGGAGGTTTTTGCGGCGATGTCGAGCCATTCGTTGGCTTTGCGGAGGGTGAAGAGCGGGGTTTTCATAGTTTTCTTTAAAATTTAGAATTTAGAGTTTTTTTCGGGCCCATCGGACCCGGGGGAGTGATAAAGATTCGGTGCAAAGTTACAGTTTAGTTTGATAATATCCAAATTATTTTGATATTATTTTTACCATGTTGTTAAGCGCGGTATAAAAAAGGTCAAATGCTTGGCGTTGGGCGGGGATTTTCGTATCTTTGCAGTCGGGCTGAGATATGCCGGTCCTGAATCTATTTATCGGAAAAAAACGGGCAGATGACGCGCAAATGGAACTATCCTTCAATCCCCTCCGGGGAGCTCCGTGTCGGCAGTGAGCTGGCGCGGAGGTTCGCGAACTGCCCGACGGTGTGCGACCTTCTTGTGCAGAGGGGCATCACCACCATTTCCGAAGCCGAGAAGTTTTTCCACCCGTCGCTTCGCGACCTCCACGACCCCTTCCTCATGCCCGACATGGACAAGGCCGTGGACCGGCTGAACCGCGCGATGGGGTCGAAGGAAAAAATCATGGTTTACGGAGACTATGACGTTGACGGCACCACGGCGGTTGCGCTGGTCTACCGCTATCTCCAGAATTTCTACAGCGGGCTTGACTACTACATCCCCACGCGCTACGAGGAGGGCTACGGAATCTCTCGGGCCATCATCGACGACTTCTCCGAGAAGGGCATCAAGCTTGTTATAATCCTCGACTGCGGCATCAAGGCCAACGACGAGATAGCCTACGCGAAGGAGCGGGGCATTGACTTCATCATCTGCGACCACCACGTTCCGGACACGGAGCTCCCGCCTGCCGCGGCAATCCTGAACCCGAAGCTTCCGGGGTCGACCTACCCCTGTCCGCATCTGTCGGGCTGCGGTGTGGGCTACAAGCTGATGGAGGCCTTCTCAATCTCCAACGGCATAGCCACGGCGGAACTGGAGTGCATGCTGGACCTGGTGGCTGTGAGCATCGCGGCGGACATCGTGCCCATGACGGGAGAGAACCGCGTTATGGCCTACGTGGGTCTTAAACGCCTGAACTCGAACCCGAACATGGGTCTCCGGGCCATCATCCGCACCTGCGGGCTTACGAACCGCGAGCTGACCATCAACGACGTAATCTTCAAAATCGGGCCGCGCATCAACGCATCAGGGCGTATGCAGAGCGGCAGCGAGGCCGTGGAGCTTCTTGTGGCACGCGACGCCAAGGAAGCGGCCCGCAAGAGCCTTGAGATAGACAAGTACAACAGCGACCGCAAGGAACTTGACAAACGCATCACCGACGAGGCCAACGCCATTCTTGAGGCTCGCGGCGAGACGCACTCGATGAAGCGGTCGGTGGTGATTTACAACAAGGACTGGCACAAGGGCATCATAGGCATCGTGGCCTCTCGGCTCACCGAACTATACTACAAGCCGTCGGTGGTCCTTACGCTCACCAACGGGCTCGCGACGGGCTCGTCGCGCTCGGTCCAGGGCTTCGACATCTACAAGGCCGTGGAATCGTGCCGCGACATACTCGAGAATTTCGGGGGCCACACCTATGCCGTGGGCCTCTCGCTGAAGGAAGAGAACATCCCGGAGTTCACGCGGCGATTCGAGGAATACGTCGCGGCCAACATTCTTCCGGAGCAGCTCACCCCGCAAATCGACATCGACGCGTTCCTGACCTTCTCGGAAATCACTCCCGAACTCGTGTCGACCCTCCGGCTCTTCCACCCCTTCGGGCCGGGGAACTCACAGCCCACCTTCTGCACGCGCCGCGTGAAGGACTTCGGCTCGAGCAAGCTCGTGGGCCACAAACTGGAGCACATCAAGCTCGAGATGGTGGACGACACGTCCGGGCGAGTGATAAACGGCATAGCCTTCAACATGGCCTCCTATTTCGACCATATCCACTCCGGAAAGCCCTTCAACATCTGCTACACCATCGAGGAAAACACGCACCGCAACGCCCCCGGCGCCCTGCAGCTGCACGTCAAGCAGATCCGCACCGTGATGGAATAGGCATACCTCTTCCGCCCCTATGGACCCCTACGGCTATCATGACTTTTCCAGCGGCCCGGACCCGGTTCCTGAGCCTGCGGGCAGCACGCCCGAGGAGATTCTCTCGCGGTACTGGGGCTACCCCGCATTCCGTGCCTGCCAGCGGGAAATCATCGGGAGCGTCCTCTCGGGACGCGACACGATAGGACTCCTACCCACGGGGGGCGGCAAGAGCGTGACATTCCAGGTTCCGGCCATGCTCCTACCGGGTCTGACCCTCGTTGTTACGCCCCTCATCTCGCTGATGAAGGACCAGATTGACAACCTCACGGAACGCGGAATCAAGGCCGCGTGCCTCCACTCGGGCCAGAGCCCCGCAGAGCGGAGCTACACCCTCGAGCGCGCGGACGCCGGGCGTCTGCGCCTGCTGTACACAGCGCCGGAGCGCCTTGCGTCGGAAGCCTTCCTACAGCGGCTTGCTCAGTGGAGGGTGTGCCTGGTGGTTGTCGACGAGGCGCACTGTATCTCGCAGTGGGGCTACGACTTCCGTCCCTCGTACCTGAACATCGGCACCCTGCGTGAGCGTCTGCCGGAGGTCCCCGTGCTTGCCCTGACGGCGACGGCGACGCCCGAGGTCGTGGCTGACATCGCCGCGCAGCTGCGTATGCGGGACCCCGCGCAGTTTTCGCTGAGCTTCAGGCGCGACAACATCTCCTTCCTCGTGCGGCACGACGAGGACAAGCTCGGGGCGACGGCCACGGCGCTCACGCGCGTAAGCGGATCGGCAATAGTGTACGTGCGCTCGCGACGACGCACCTTCGAGCTCGCCCGGGAGCTCGAGAACCGGGGCATCCCGGCGACCTTCTACCACGCGGGAATGCAGCCCGAGGAAAAAAGCATAGCCCAGGACGCCTGGCGCACGGGGAGGAAGAGGGTGATGGTGGCCACGAATGCTTTCGGAATGGGCATAGACAAGGCAGACGTGCGGATGGTAATCCATTACGACATCCCCTCGACACTCGAAGACTACTACCAGGAGGCGGGCCGCGCGGGGCGCGACGGCCGCCCGGCTTTCGCTGTGCTGCTCGTGCGTCAGGCCGACAAGGCCTCCCTCACGCGCCGGGTGTCCGAGAGCTTTCCACCGAAGGACTTCATCCTCAAGGTTTACGAACTTGCGGGCGTGAGTCTCGATCTGGGCATAGGCGACGGCTACCGCCACACCTTCGAATTCCGTCCGGAGGTCTTCGCGGAGCGCTACGGGCTGAGGCCCGCGCAGGTGCGCTCGGCCCTGAGCATACTCTCTCGGGCAGGATATGTGGAATTCACGGACGAAATAGGCACACGCTCGCGGGTGATGATACTGGAGACCCGCGCGGCGCTTTACCACCTCGACCTGCGGCCCGAGGAGGATAAAGTGCTGTCGGCCCTTCTGAGAGAATATCCAGGCCTTTTCGCAGATTATGTAGTTATCAGCGAGGCGCTTATAGCGCGGCGCATCGAGTCGGACCAGGAGAGCGTCTATCAGTCGCTGCTTGTGTTGCGGCGTATGGGCGTGATTTCCTACGTGCCGATGAGTTGCTCACCCTTCCTCTACTGGCCGCAGTCCCGCGAGGAAACGCGGCATGTGGTCATTCCGCGGGCCGTATACGAAGAGCGGCGCAAGCGGATGGAAGAGCGCGTGGCGGCGATGCGTGCCTTCGCCTTCGACATGTCGCTCGACTGCAGGGTCAATCACCTCCTCCGCTACTTCGGCGAGACCCCGAAAGCCCCATGCGGAAAGTGCGACATCTGCCGGTCACGGGCCTCAGCGCCACAGACCGCTCCCGAAACAATAGCCGAAGCCATCGCGCGGGCCTTTGCCGGCGCCGGGACGGACACGCTGGGCGCAGAGACGCTTCTCGCCTCCTTCGGCAAGCGCCGCGCGGAAGCCACCGAAGTCCTGAGAGACCTCATCGACCAGGGCAAATACAGAATGACCGGGCTTATGGTCAAGAAGATTTAGTTTTACGCGGGGTAAGAATTAATTGGCAAAAACAACAAGGAGTATCCACATTTAAATTCGCGGCTTACTTCGCGGGGAATTTTGAAAATCGCCGAGGTGTAGGTGCAAGCGGCTTGTGCATTTGTTTGCAAAGCACTTGAGCTTAGACGATTATCAGGACGCACGGGCCGTGCGTCCCTACAATTCGATAATTGATTTCACTATTTTGCAACATCTACTTTATGATGGAAAAGGTGGATGGAGATGACGTTGCAAAAACCAAATCCGCACCTCATTGTCAGGAGATTATCAATGATTTTGATGTGTCTTGTCAGTTAAACTTCTTTTTACAGCGAGGATTTGCGGGCGGCGTCGAGGCGGAGGAGGACGAAGAGGAGGATTGTGAATCCCCAGAGGGAGGAGCCTCCGTAGCTGAAGAAGGGCAAGGGAATGCCTATGACGGGGCATAGGCCAATCACCATGCCGATGTTAATACAGAAGTGGAAGATGAAGTAGGATGCGACGCAGTAGGCGTACACGCGGGTGAATGTGCCGGGCTGGCGCTCGGCGATGGAAATCACCCTCAGAATCAGCGCGACGAAGAGAAGGGTGACGATAGCGGAGCCTACGAAGCCTTCTTCCTCGCCTATGGTGCAGAAGATGAAGTCGGTATGCTGCTCGGGAACGTATTTGAGCTTGGTCTGGGTGCCGTTGAGGAATCCTTTTCCGGCAAATCCGCCGGACCCGATGGCAATCTTGGACTGGTTGACGTTGTAGCCTGTTCCGCGGAGGTCTTCGACGATGCCGAGGGCTACCTTTATTCGCATCTGCTGGTGGGGCTGGAGGACTTTGTCGAAGGCGATGTTGACAGAGAAAAGGAATGCAATGGAGAGGAGGGCCGTGCAGACGGGAATCCAGAGGCGGGAGCGAGTGAAAGCGAGGACGGCGAGATAGACGGTCGCTACGCCGATGATGCCGAGCATGACGGGGAGGAGGGGGAGGTCGACGCCGAAGAAGGCGAGGGCTCCGAGGATGATGGCGGAGCCGCCGTACCATATGAGGAGGTTCCGGACGGGCTGGAGGCGCTTGGTGTAGAGGACTGTCATGACGACGGTGACGATTACGACCATCACGAGGACGGCGAATTCACCGGCCGGGACCGAGCCTACCATTGTGTTCGCGTACTTTAGGCCGACGACGAAAATCACTACGGCAAACATCGCCGCGAAGAGAATCAGGCCGCTCATGCCCTCTCGGTAGAGCACGAAGAAGAGAGCCATGAATGTGAGGGCCGAGCCTGTCTCATTCTGTGCGAGAATGAGTACTACGGGCATGAAAATAATCAGGAGGGCCCGGGCATAGTTCTTCCATGAGGCGTTGAGGACGAAGTGGTAACCGCTGAAGAGCTTTGCGAGGGCAAGGGCCGTTGCGAACTTGGCGAACTCGGCGGGCTGGAGGCTCATGGCGCCGAGGGAAATCCAGGAGCGGGAGCCCTTGATGTCGTGGGCTATGAAGGGCGTGATGAAGAGGAGGACGAGGAGGGCAATGTATATGGGATATGCATAGGTCTCGTACATTCGGGCGTTGACCATAAGGAGGACGAAGCCCAACATGAGGGAGAGGCCAATCCATCGGAGCTGCTTGCCTGAAAACTCGTCGTAGGAGAACATGGAAGCCTCGTCGAAGTCGTAGCTTGCGGCATATATGCTCACCATACCCGCGAGAACCATAATGAGGTAGATGATTATCGTGGGCCAGTCGAGATTGCGGAAGGTCTCGAAGGCGTCATTGCTTCTTCTTGCCTGAGGGCACATTGTAAACGATTGAGGAGTTCAACATCTGGGTTTCCATCGCCTTCCGTGAGGGGTCGATGGTGCCTGTGAGGTACTTTTCCATGACGAGCGAGCCGATGGGGACGCCGTAGGTCGCGCCCCATCCGCCGTTCTCGACGTATACGGCTACGGCTATTTTCGGGTCCATGTATGGAGCGAAGCCCATGAAGGCGGAATGGTCCTTGCCGTGGGGGTTCTGAGCGGTACCGGTCTTGCCGCAGACTTCTATGCCGGGAATTGCAGCGCGGCGGCATGTGCCACCGGTGACGGCCATGCGCATGCCTTCGGCGACGGCCTCGTAGTGGCGGCGGTCGACAGTCGGGTACCGGAGGGAGTCGGTGCGGGCTGGAAGGACGGTGTCCTGGATGGCTTTTACGACATGGGGGGTACGGAAAAACCCGCGGTTGGCGATGGTGGCGCCGAGATTTGCGATCTGGAGGGGTGTGGCGAGGATTTCGCCCTGCCCGATGGAGACGGAGATGATGGTGTTTGCGCTCCAGCGGCCCTCGCCGTAGAACTTGTTGTAGAAGCGGTCGTTGGGGAGGAAGCCGCGGCTCTCGGAGGGGAGGTCGACGCCGAGTTTGTAGCCGTAGCCCATGGAGACGAGGTGTTTTTTCCAGATTTCGAATGCCTTTGCGGAGGAGCCGTACTTGCTCCGGCGGTCAATCATGGCCTTGAAGCCCCAGCAGAAGAAGGCATTGCAGGAAGTCTGGAGGGCAGGCTTGAGCGGGAGGGGGGAAGGATGGCCGTGGCAGCCGACGCGGAGACCGCCGCTGATGTAGCCGTGATAGCAGGGGTATGTGGTGTTGAGGTCGATGATGCCTTCCTGAAGGAGAATGAGGCCCTGTGTGGGCTTGAATGTGGAGCCGGGGGGATAAGAGCCCATGAGGGCACGGTCGAAAAGAGGCCAGCGCTCGTCGCGGACGAGGGCCTGATAGTTCTTTCCGCGCTCGCGTCCGACGAGGAGACGGGGGTCGTAGCCGGGGGTGGAGACCATGCAGAGAATTTCGCCGGTGGCGGGCTCGATGGCGACCACTGCGCCTCGCTTGCCGACCATCAGCGACTCAGCGTATTCCTGAAGGCGAATGTCGAGGCTGAGGGTGAGGTCGCGTCCGGAGACGGGACGGACGTCGTGGGCTCCGTTCTCGTAGCGGCCCTGGATTCGCCCGCGGGCGTCGCGGATGAGGATTTCAACGCCCTTTATTCCACGGAGATATGGCTCGTAGCTTTTCTCGACGCCGAGGTCGCCGGTGTAGTCGCCGGCGCTGTAGTAGTCGTCGCGGTCGATGTCGTCCTGAGAGACCTCGCGGATGTTGCCGAGGACATTGGGGGCTGTGGGGTGCTTGTACTGCCTGAGGATGCGCTTCTGGATGAAGAATCCGGGGAATCGGTAGAGCTTCTCCTGAAGGCGGCCGTAGTCCTGGGCTGAGAGCTGGGCGATGAGGCGCTGGGGGGTGTAGGAGGAATAACCTACGGAAGAGCGCATATCGCGGAAGCGGCGTCGGAGATCGTCGGGGGTTATGTTGAGGGTCCGGCAGAAGTCGATGGTGTCGAAAGGCTGGACGTCGCGGGGGATGAGCATGACGTCGTAAGCCGGCTGGTTGTAGACGACGAGCTCCCCGTTGCGGTCGTAAATCAGGCCTCGGGAAGGATAAACTGTCTTTTTGAGGAAGGCGTTTGAGTCGGCGGAGCGCTTGTATTTCGCATCGTTCAGCTGAAGGTCGAAGAGCCGTCCGAGGAAAATCAGGGCGATTATGACGATGAAGCCGCCGATTACGTATTTGCGTTTTTCGAGATTATAGTCTTTTCTCACGTCGGCGAATCAGAAGGCTGTCAAGGGTGTAAATGAGGAGAAATGTGTACAGCGTGGAGCCCAGGATGCGCAGGAGCATGAGCCTTGGGATGAAAAGCTGGAATGCTTCGATGGTGAAGAGGAGGATGGAATATGCCAGGGAGAGGGTCAGAAGATATTTCAGAAATTCGGCGGAACCCATTGTCTGCGAGGAGGGTGCGCGTCCGGCGAGGTCATCGTCCATCGTCACGTAGAGATGGAAGACGGGCTTGCGCGCGAAGGCGAGGATGGTGCAGCTGAGGGCGTTCATTCCGGGAGTGTCGGCGAAGAGGTCGACGCCGAATCCTGCGAGGAAACCGAGGGCGACGGAAAGGTTTGTGCCGAGGGTGACGGGGAGCATCACAATGAGATATATGAACACGAAGGGGACGGCCACATTGAAAAGAACCATGTGGTCGAAGACGAGTGCCTGAAGGGGCACGAGGAGTATGTACGCGAGCAGATAGCGGAGTGCGGAGCGGGTGTTCATGGGATTCTCTTTTCAGTCACTGGCCGAAGGGCTTGCGTTTTGCGTCGTCTTCCTCTCCGCGGGTGAGGGAGTCGAGTTCGGCGCGGTAGTTGTTCACGACCACCTGGACGTTGCCGAGAGTTGTGAAGTCGGCGAGGAGCCGGACGCGGAGGGTGAAGAAATTCTCGTTGTGCTCGTCGTTGTCGGGCATGATGACACCGACGGGGAGGCCCTCGGGGAAGACGGCGGAGTAGCCGGAGGTGACGATTGTGTCGCCGGTGCGGAAGACCGTGTGGCGCGGCAGCTCCTCGAGGAGTGCCTCGCGGGGGTCCTTTCCGTCCCAGACGAGGGAGCCGAAGTAGTCGCTGCGCTTGATTTTGCAGCTGAGTCTGAAATTGGGGTTGAGGAGAGAAATGACCCTTGCGCTGCCGGGCCCGACGTTGCTCACGATGCCCACGACGCCGTTATGGTCAATGACGCCGAGCTCGGGCCTGATACCGGCACGGGAGCCTTTGTTGATGGTGATGTAGTTGAACGGGCGGGCGATGCTGTTGTTGATGACGTGGGCCACTATGAAGTCGAACTGGCGTACGCCGGAGTCGACGACGAGCGTGTCCTTGTAACCGAGCTCGCGGTAGGACTCGATGAGCTGGTTCTGGGCGGCGATTTCAGCCTGGAGTTCGGCGTTACGGCGGTTGAGGTCCTCGTTAATGCTCCGGAGATTGAGGTATGAGCTGAGCATGCTTCCGCTCTTGTAGACCGACGAGACGGCCCTGCCGGCACTTGTGAGGTAGAGGTGCTGGTGGTAGGGATTGGAGTTGACAAGAAGCACGCAGCTTATAATCACGAAAACAGCGAAAACAAACCACTTGCTGTACTTGCGGAAGAAAAGGAAAAGCTCGTTCATGCGGAGAGGGGGCGGGGCGAGATGTCGGAAAATATCGCAAATCCTCGTAATGTAAGGACGCACGAGCCGTGCGTCCCTACAGTTCGATAATTGATTTCGTAGTTTTGCAACATCCCGAAGTCTGACGGTTCCCGCGGCGTTCGCGGGTGTCGGTAATCAGCGGATGAGGAACTTGAACTTGTCGACGTTCTTGAGGGCCACGCCCGTACCTTTGGCGACGGCGAGGAGCGGGTCCTCGGCGGTGTGGAACTGGATGCCGATTTTGTCGGTGAGTCGCTTCTCGAGGCCACGGAGGAGTGCTCCGCCGCCGGCGAGATAGATGCCGTTGCGGACGATGTCGGCGTAGAGCTCGGGGGGCGTCTGCTCGAGTGCGCTGAGAACGGCTGCCTCGATTTTGGAGATAGTCTTCTCGATGCAGTGGCTGACTTCCTGATAGCTGACAGGGACTTCGAGGGGGAGCGATGTCATCAGGTTGGGCCCGTGGACGATGTAGTCCTCCGGGGGATTCTCAAGCTCGGTGAGGGCGGAGCCTACGTGCATCTTGATCTGCTCTGCGGTACGGACGCCGACCTTGAGGTTGTGGGCGCGGCGCATGTGGTTGAGGATGTCCTCGGTGAGGTCGTCGCCGGCAATCTGGATGCTCTTGTTGGAGACGATGCCTCCGAGGGATATTACGGCGATTTCGGTGGTGCCGCCGCCTATGTCGACAATCATGTTGCCTTCGGGGGCCTCGACGTCAAGGCCGATGCCGAGGGCGGCGGCCATGGGCTCGTAAATCATGTAGACATCGCGTCCGTCGGCATGCTCGGAGGAGTCGCGGACGGCACGGATTTCCACTTCGGTGGAGCCGGAGGGGATGCCTACGACCATCCGGAGGGAGGGGGAGAACCAGTTGCTCTTGGCGCTGGCCTTCTTCACGAGGCCGCGGATCATGAGCTCGGCGGCGTTGAAGTCGGCGATGACGCCCTGGCGGAGTGGACGCACCGTGCGGATGCCGGGGTGGCCCTTTCCTTCCATCAGGTGGGCTTCCTTTCCGACGGCGATAAGCTTTTCGGTGCGGGTATCGAGGGCCACGATCGAGGGTTCGTTGATTACGATTTTATCATTGTGGATGATAATCGTGTTTGCCGTGCCCAGGTCCATGGCGATTTCTTTCGTAAGGGAGAAGAATCTCATTGGATTTTCAGGGGGGGTGGGAGGGTTATTAATGGAGAGATTTCTGTATCGTTTAGTGGCGGAAGTGACGGAAGCCGGTGAGGACCATAGTCATTCCGTGAGTCTTGCAGTAGTCGATGCTCTCGGCGTCGCGGATGGAGCCGCCGGGCTGGATAACATTCTCGACGCCTGCGCGGTGGGCTATTTCAACGCAGTCGGCGAAGGGGAAGAAAGCGTCGGAAGCCATTGCGGAGCCCTTGAGGTCGAAACCGAAGCTCTCGGCCTTAGCGATAGCCTGTTTGAGTGCATCCACGCGGGAGGTCTGGCCTACGCCGGAGGCGAGGAGCTGACCGTTCTTGGCGAGGACGATGGCGTTGCTCTTGGAGTGCTTTACGATCTTGTTGGCGAAAAGCATATCGGCCACGGCTTCGTCGGTGAGATTAGCGCCGCTGACGAGCTTTAGCTCTTCGGGCGACTCGGCCTTGGTGTCGCGGTCCTGACAGAGGACGCCGTTGAGGACGGTGCGCACGGTCTTGCGGGTGTCGAGGGCGTGCTTCTGGACGAGGATGATGCGGTTCTTTTTCTGCTTGAGAATGGCAAGGGCATCGTCGGAGTAGGCGGGAGCGATGATGACCTCGAAGAAAATCTTGCCGATTTCCTCTGCGGCGTTGGCCTCGACGGGGCCGTTGGCGACAATGACGCCCCCGAATGCGCTGACGGGGTCGCCGGCGAGGGCGTCGGTCCAGGCCTCGGCGATGGTTCCGCGTGTTGCGAGGCCGCAGGCGTTGTTGTGCTTGAGGATTGCCACTGTGGGCTTTTCGCCGAACTCGGCGATGAGAGCGCAGGCGGAGTCGATGTCAAGAAGGTTGTTATAGGAAATTTCCTTTCCGTGGAGCTGGTCGAACATCTCGTCGAACTGACCGAAGAAAGCACCGGCCTGATGGGGGTTTTCGCCGTAGCGGAGGTGCATCTGACCGTCGACAGCCATACGGAGCGCGCCGGGCGCGGGAGCCTTCTCGGGAGCCGTGGATGCGAACCAGTTGAAGATGGCGGCGTCGTATCCGGAGCTGACGGCGAATGCCGTCTGGGCCATGAAGCGGCGCTCGGCGAGGGAAGTCTGCGCGCCGGAGGTGTTGAGGATAGCCTCGAGGTAGGCATACTGGTGGCGCGAGGGGATGATGAGGGTGTCGTTGAAGTTCTTGGCGGCGGCGCGGATGAGGGAGATGCCGCCTATGTCGATTTTCTCGATGATGTCTTCGGGAGTGGCGCCGGGAGTGGCAACGGTGGCTTCAAAAGGATAGAGATCCACGAGCACGAGGTCGATTGCAGGGATTTCGTACTCGGCGAGCTGGGCGAGGTCGCCCTCGTTCTCGCGTCGCGCGAGAATTCCGCCGAACACCTTGGGGTGGAGCGTCTTCACGCGTCCTCCGAGAATGGAGGGATAGCCGGTGAGGCCCTCGACGGCCGTGCAAGGAAGGCCGAGGCCCTCGATGAAAGCGCGTGTGCCGCCCGTGCTGATGAGCTCAACGCCGAGGCTGTGAAGTTTTCTCACTATAGGTTCAAGTCCGGTCTTGTCGAACACCGAAATCAATGCGCTGTGGATTTCTTTAGTTGAAGCCATGCTGATTGGAGACGTTTGTACGAATTGGAAATGCTTGTTTTATTGATTCAGACCACAAAATTACAAAAAAAAATCCACCCTACCCCATTCCCCGGCATACTTTTTTCCAACATCCGAAAAAAAGGGAGGGAAAGGGAGGTAAAAATGCCTGAAAGAAGCATCTGCCGAGTGGGGATTGAGGGACAATGCTGATTCCTATACCAGTTCGGCGAGGAGGCGGGCGAAGGTTGAGTCGAGGTCGGAGGAGAGGCCGGGGTGCGGGCGGGATGTGGTGATGGAGGCGGAGCGGACGGCGGTGAGCCAGCGGAAGCGCTCGTGGGGCTCGAGGGCGGCTGTATAGGGAGCCTTTCCTTCGGCCACGAGGAGGAAGGAGCGAAGCTGGGACTCGAGAAGGTCGAGGTCGGCGGCGGGGAAGAGGGCGGCGATGCGCGCGCGGTCGAGGCGGATTTCGACGCGGAGCCAGCGGCGGCGCTTGCACATCATGACGAGTCCGACGTTTACGAACTCCTCGCGCTCGACGCAGGGGACGTAGCGCACCGTGGCGTATTCATACAAGTGCATTCCTGGCTTCTCGGGCATGGTCGACGAATATTCGGGAGTTGGACAGTCTGGTTTTGAGGAATTCGGAGTAGACCCTGCGCTGCTCGGCGGGGCTGACCTCCTCCGAGGCGGCGAGGAGCCACTCCTCGGGAACGGCGCCGACAATGGCGTCGATGACTTCGGGGGTTATGAGCCGGCGCATCTCGGCGTCGGCTTCGTCGAGGCGGGAGGCGTCGCGCAGGAGGGCATGGTCCTTGATGTAAGGGAAAGGCGAGAGGGCGCCCTTCTCCCAGCCGGACCAGTTGTGGTGGAAATAGAGGGATGCGCCGTGGTCGATGAGCCAGAGCTCCCGGCCGTGCCAGAGGAGCATATTGGTGTTGCGCCATGTGCGGTCCACGTTGGTCATGAACGCGTCGACCCAGACAATTCGGGAGGCCTCCAGAGGGTCTGCGCGGTTGACGGCAACGTCCCATGTGAGGGCACCGGAGAGGAAATGGAGCCCGAGGTTGAGGCCGCGGGAGGCGCGGAGGAGGTCCTGGATTTCCTCGTCGCCCTCAGTGCGTCCGAAGTCCTCGTCGAGGTTCACGAACACGAGCTCGGGCACACGGAGTCCTGCGGCGCGGGCGATTTCACCGCCGATGAACTCGGCGATTAGGGCCTTGGCTCCATGACCTCCGCCACGGAACTTGAGGACATACTTGAAGCCGTCGTCGGCATCGACCAGCGCCGGCAGCGAGCCGCCCTCGCGCAGCGGGAGCACATAACGCACGGCATCGACAGTTCGGATTTCGTTCATATGACAAAGATACGACAAATCCGCGGGAAAACGGTATTGTATAGCAAAAATTTCAGACAGGAGAACAGGAGGAAGAGGAGCTAAGCCCTCATATTCGAGGCTATTTTATTATTTTCATCTCTTCCTTAGAGAGGAATGCTCTTGGAAAAGAATTGAATCACCTATTTTTAGAATAGGTCTGAATAGGTCCGAAAAGGGTACTTGTCAAACAAAATATGTGGAAAAAAATCCATTTTATCACAAATTTGTCTAACTTATTTATTAACTTTGTATCTGCAAACGCATTCCTCTCTAAGGAAGAGAGCGACGTTGCGTTTTTGGCAAAGATGCTAAAAACCAATACTTCTGCATATTACACCATATCGGAGACCCTACTGCGCGACCACAGCACGGGCCGGAATATTTTTTGGGCTACCGACGATTATGCTCATTTCGGCACCGGCTTCTCATACTCTGACGAGATTACTATCGAAAACATAAGCGGCGAGCACGAAGGCCTAATCAAGCCCCGAGCTCTCAAAAGCCGCGAATGTCAACAACAACGCTCACGCGAGATGGCCGAGGTGTTCACTCCTTCATGGATATGCAACAAGCAAAATAATCTTGTCGATAATGCCTGGTTCGGTCGCGAGGGTGTTTTCAATACTGAAGTTGACAATCCCGACGGTACCCACTCGTGGATTGTCAATGCCGAGCCTGTCGTTTTCCCGGAGGGCAAAACGTGGCGCGACTACGTTAATGAGAACCGCCTCGAAATTACCTGTGGCGAGGCTCCATACCTTGTAAGCCGATACGACACCGTAACAGGCGAGGCAATTCCGGTGGAGCGTCGTATAGGGCTACTCGACCGTAAACTTCGCGTTGTGGGTGAAAACACCACCACAAGCGGCGAATGGCTCAAAGCGGCACAGTCCGCCTATATGAGCATTTATGGTTTTGAATGGCAAGGCGATAATCTCGTTCTCGCCCGAGAAGCGTTGCTCTATACTTTTTTAGACTACTACCGTGCTAAGTTCGGTAGAGAGCCGCAACTCAAATCACTGCAATATATCGCCTACATCATATCATGGAATATCTGGCAGATGGACGGCCTCAAAGGCGTTATTCCCAATTCATGCGGTGAACGCCGTACTGTTGTGGCTGACCTTTTCGGTGAGACCGAAACAATTATCCCGTGCCAAGGATGCAAAAACGGCGACATCCGCGCCCACAACGGCACTTACGCCCTTATCAAAGACTGGGGTGCTCCCAAAGCAAAGCAAAAAATCCGATTCATCGACCTAATCAAATAATCGGCCATGGAATATTTCTCTAATCTTAAAGCCAAGTTGATTTATGTGTTCCGCATCCCAGATTCGGCACATAGCGACTGCCTCAAAATTGGCGAAGCCACATTTGAGGACGGCAACATTACGTTGCCGCCCAACAGCAGTGCGCTCAACAAGGCTGCCAAGGCTCGTATAGACCAGTACACAAAGACTGCCGGTATTACTTACGAATTGCTCCATACAGAGATAGCAATTTTTGTTCGCGACGGCAAATTAGGCGCTATGAACGACAAGGAGGTACATGATGTGCTTCTCCGCAGTGGTATCAAGCGCAAGGTGTTCGACAAGGTCAACGGTGCCAACGAATGGTTTTGCTGCGACCTCGAAACCGCCAAGCGGGCTATCGCCGCTGTCAAGGAGGGTCGCAAGGCACTGAAAGGCTCTGAAATATCAGTCGGACAATCTCCCATCGTGTTCCGCCCGGAACAGCGCGAGGCCATCGACAAGACTCTGCGCCAGTTCAAAAAAGGCAATCAAATGCTTTGGAACGCCAAGATGCGTTTCGGCAAAACGCTCTCGGCTTTACAGGTTGTCAAGGAGCGTGGCCAACTTGCGGAGCAAGAAAAATGGACGCCGTTCCGCCGCGTCCTTATCCTCACTCACCGCCCGGTGGTCGATGCGGGCTGGTTCGAGGATTTCCAAAAGATATTCTATGATAGCGACGAATACGCTTATGGCTCCAAAACCAACGGCGACACCTTCGTAAACCTCGAACGCCGCGCCCGGCGTGAGGAATGCCGTTATATATACTTTGCCTCGATGCAAGACCTCCGAGGCTCCGAGCTTGTCGGCGGCAACTTCGACAAGAATAACGATATTTTCTCGACGCCGTGGGATCTCATCATCGTTGATGAAGCCCACGAGGGTACACAAACCGAACTTGGACGGGCTGTCATGTCCGAGCTTGTCAAAGAAAATAAAGGAGAGAAAACGAAGGTGCTTCGTCTCAGCGGCACACCGTTCAATCTGCTCGACGATTTCAAGGAGGAGGAAATTTACACCTGGGATTATGTCATGGAGCAACGCGCAAAAGCCGAATGGGACTTGACCCATCCCGGCGACCATAATCCCTACGCGGGCCTGCCTCGCCTAAACATATATACATACGACCTCGGGCGGCTGATGAACGAGTTTGCCGACGAGGACATCGCCTTCAACTTCCGCGAGTTCTTCCGCACAAACGATCCCGGAGAGTTTGTTCACAAAAAGCACGTTGAAAACTTCCTCGACCTTCTCACCAAGACCGACGAGGAAAGTATGTACCCCTTTGCAAACAAACGCTACCGCGACATCTTCCGTCACACCCTGTGGATGGTGCCGGGAGTCAAGTCGGCAAAGGCACTCTCCGCTATGCTCCGCAATCACCCCGTATTCGGAATGTTCGAGATTGTCAACGTGGCCGGTGACGGCGACGAGGAAGAAGCCAACGAGGAAGCTCTGCGCAAGGTCGAGAAAGCCATCGGACCTGATCCGGACAAAACTCGGACAATTACGCTCTCGTGCGGCAGGTTGACTACCGGCGTGAGCGTCAAACCGTGGACCGGGGTGTTTATGCTGTCAGGCAGTTTCAACACCGCCGCTTCGGCATATATGCAGACCATCTTCCGCGTACAGACTCCGGCCACTATCAATGGTCGCGTCAAGGAAGACTGTTATGTGTTTGACTTCGCACCCGACCGCACTCTCAAGGTGCTTGCCGAAACTGCCAAGATTTCCACAAAAGCGGGCAAGCAATCCGGCTCCGACCGTCAGCAACTCGGCGAGTTCCTGAATTTCTGCCCGATAATTTCGATAGAGGGCGGCCAAATGAAACAACTCAACACCGAGCACATGCTTCAGCAGCTCAAACGCGTTTACGTGGAGCGTGTTGTTCAGCATGGTTTCGAGGACGGCTACCTCTATCAGGACAAAGAGCTCATGAACCTTTCGAGCCTTGAATTGCAGGAATTTAAGGACCTAAAAGGCATAATCGGACAGACCAAGGCAATGGCTAAATCCAATGAGGTAGACGTTAACCGGCAGGGCCTTACCAACGAGGAATACGAGGAAAAGGAAAAACTCGAAAAGAAACCCAAACGCGAACTGACCGAGGAAGAAAAGGCTCGCCTCGAAGAATTAAAGAAAAAGAAGAAAGTCAAGGAGGACGCCATTTCAATTCTTCGCGGCATCTCCATTCGTATGCCGTTGATGATTTATGGCGCGAAGGTTGAGAACGAGGACGAGGAACTGACCATCGACAATTTCACTCAACTTGTCGATGCGCAGTCGTGGGAAGAATTTATGCCTAAGGGCGTTACCAAGCAACGCTTCAACACCTTCAAGAAATATTACGACCCCGACATCTTCACCGCAGCCGCCAAGCGCATCCGGCAGATGGCTCGCGCCGCCGACCGTCTTTCTATCGAGGAACGCATCGAGCGCATCGCCGCTATCTTCGCCACCTTCCGTAATCCTGACAAGGAAACGGTGCTGACTCCGTGGCGTGTCGTGAATATGCACATGAGCGACACCCTCGGCGGCTATACATTCTTCAACGAGGACTTCTCGGAAACAATTGAAGAACCGCGCTTTGTAGACCGCGGCGATGTTACAGCCGAGGTTTTCACCCCCGAAAGCCCCCTCCTTGAGATAAACTCAAAGTCGGGTCTATATCCGCTGTACCTCGCCTATAACATCTACCGTGCGCTACTGCGTAATGAGATGTTCTCACCGGAAACACTCGAAGAACATCAAGCCATTTGGGATAAAGCCGTTGCAGAAAACATCTTTGTTATCTGCAAAACGCCTATGGCTAAATCCATTACTCGTCGCACACTCTTAGGCTTCCGCAAAGGCAAGACCAATATGTGGGCGCCCGAAGACTTAATCAACAAAATCAAAAATCAGCCCGAACTCTTTATCAAGAAAGTGGGCGACTTAGTCGGAAAGAACGTGAAAATAAAAGCAATAGTAGGTAATCCTCCTTATCAGGTCATGGATGGTGGTGGTGCAGGTACAAGTGCAGTCTCCATTTATAATCTTTTTATTCAAGCAAGTAAAATGCTAAAGCCAGACTATCTTTCCATGATTTGTCCGGCTCGTTGGTATACAGGAGGCAAAGGGTTAGACGATTTCCGTGAAGAAATGTTGTCAGATAGTCATATTGCAACAATCTACGACTACCCTAATCCAAAGGATTGTTTCCCCACAGCTAATGTCAGCGGAGGTATATGCTATTTCCTTTGGGCCATAAAATATAACGGCAAATGTTCCTTTGTAAATGTCGTTAACGGCCTAAAATCCACTGAGGAACGCATACTTAATGAATTTGATGTTTTCGTTAGGTATAACAATGCGTTATCTATCATTCATAAAGTATATTGCCCAGAAAATAAAAGTCTTATTGCAAGTGTACGTGCAAGAAATGCTTTTAATCTGCATTCGGCAGTTCGTGGCAGTGCTACTAAGAATTCAGACAATGACGTTCTTGTCTATTCAAGCAAAGGAGTTGGCTATATACCAGTGTCGGAGGTCACTGGATGTAACGAACTACTTCCTCGATACAAGACTTTTATGGGTAAAGTCTTGAGTGGCCATGTTGGAGAAACAGATCAAGCTGGACAAGTTAAAGTTATATCGACAACTATTGTTGCTAAACCCTACGAAGTCACTACAGACTCATACTTAGTGATGGGTGATTTTGCATCGCTTTTTGAAGCTACATCTTTGCAAAAATATTTGCATACAAAATTTCTTCGTTTCTTACTGTTACAATCTCTTGCCTCAATGAATATATCTCGTGGCAATTTTAGATTTGTGCCAATACAAGACTTCACTGAGGGTAGCGACATTGACTGGAGCAAGACCGTGGAGGAAATCGACGCGCAGCTCTATGCCAAATACGGTCTCTCCGATGAAGAAATCGTCTTCATCGAGTCGATGATAAAGCCGATGTAAATGCGATTGGTGTGTGTTCGGGGCGGACGCGCCACTGGCGCGTCCCTACTGTTTGTCAATAAGTTAGGTGATTCGTCTATTTTTTTCTCTTTCCTTTTTTTCGGGGGATTTTTTACGTTTTTCGGCGGGGGTTGGAGGTTTGAGGGTTTTTGTTTAATTTTGCCGTCAGAACCAAAATCCTTTTAATTTGCAATGGGAAAGATGAACCACGACGAGTCGCGCCGCGAGTTTCTGCGCAGGCTCGGGGCCGGAGCGATGGCCGCGGCGGCGCTGAGTGTGCCGGGCTGCGCTCCGAAGGATGGCGCCCACGGGCCGTCGACGGCCGGAACGGGCAAGATGACTTATCGGAAGAATCTGAAGGGCGAGGATGTGTCGCTCTTAGGCTACGGGTGTATGCGCTGGCCGATGAAGCCCAATCCCGAGGGGGAGGGCGAAGTTATCGACCAGGACGCGGTGAACTCGCTGGTGGACTATGCGATAGCGCACGGGGTAAACTATTTCGACACTGCCCCGCCCTACGTTCAGGGGCTATCGGAGGAGGCTACGGGCATCGCTCTGAGCCGCCATCCGCGTGAATCCTATTATATAGCCACAAAGATGTCGAACCACCATCTGGCGGACCAGATGGAGGGAGAGGCTCTTCTGCAGGCCTCGAAGGAGATGTACTACAACTCGATGAAGAAGCTGCGGACGGACTATATCGACTATTATCTTCTCCATTTCTGCGGTGGAGGCGACGGGCTGCCCTACTTCCACAGGCGTTTCGACGACTGCGGGATGCTGGACTTCCTGCTGAAGGAGCGTGAGGCGGGACGAATCCGCAACCTCGGGTTCTCGTACCACGGGGACATCAAGGTGTTCGACCACCTTCTGAGCCGCCACGACGACATCCACTGGGATTTCGTGCAGATTCAGCTGAACTACGTGGACTGGAAACACGCCTCGGGCTTCAACTTCAACGCGGAGTATCTCTACGACGAGCTGAGGAAGCGCAATATTCCGGCCGTGGTGATGGAGCCGCTGCTCGGCGGGCGCCTCGCCACGCTTACCGACGCACTGAACGCGCGGCTGAAGGGGCTCCGTCCGGACGATTCTATTGCCTCCTGGGCGTTCCGCTACGCGGGGACTCCGGAGGGGGTGCTGACGGTGCTGAGCGGCATGACCTATATGGAGCATCTGAAGGACAACCTGCGGACGTACTCGCCCTTGGAGCCTTGCTCGGCGGAGGAGCTGGAGCTGCTGGAGGACACGGCGGTGAAGATGTCGGAATTTCCTTCGGTGCCGTGCACAGCCTGCCAGTACTGCATGCCATGCCCCTACGGGCTGAATATCCCGGGGATTTTCGCCCACTACAACAAGTGCATCAACGAGGGAAACACCCCGGCCTCGCAGGGCGACCCGGACTACCGCCGCGCCCGGCGGGCCTTCCTTGTGGGCTACGACCGGTCAGTTCCCAAGCTCCGGCAGGCCGACCGCTGCATAGCGTGCGGGAAGTGCAAGCCGAGCTGTCCGCAGACGATTGACATTCCCGCGCAGATGGCGCGCATCAACGATTATGTAGAACGACTGAAGCAAAACACCATCTGATATGTTACGGAAAATCCGCATAGCCCTCGGACTGCTGTTTCTCGCGGGCATAACGCTTCTATTTCTCGATTTCACGGGCGTGGCGCACGCGTGGCTCGGCTGGATGGCCAAGGTACAGTTCCTTCCGGCCGTGCTGGCGCTGAATGTGGGTGTGGTCGTAGGCCTTGTGGCGCTGACTCTCATATTCGGGCGCGTGTACTGCTCGGTAATCTGCCCCTTGGGGGTGTTTCAGGACATTTTCGGGCACCTCGGGCGGCTGGGGAAGAAACAGCGCTACCGCTACGGATGGTCGAAGGGGCTGACGTGGCTCAGGGCGTCCTTCCTCGTCGTGTTCATAGCTCTTCTTCTGGCAGGATTCACCTCGATAGCGGCGCTTGTGGCACCTTACAGCCTCTACGGGCGCTTCACGGCAAGTTTTCTCACGCCTGCGTGGATATGGCTCAACAATCTGCTGGCCCGTGTGGCCGAGCACTATGAATCGTATGCCTTCTATTCCGTGGACCTGTGGATGCGGAGCCTTTGGGCGCTCGTGCTGTCGGGCGTGACGATGGCCGTCATCGTGGTGCTCGCGTGGAGGAACGGCCGCACGTGGTGCAACACGGTCTGCCCCGTTGGCACGGTGCTGGGCTTCCTCTCGCGCTTCTCTCTGCTCAAGCCGGTGATAGACACGGATATATGCAACAACTGCGGGCTCTGCGCGCGGCAGTGCAAGGCGGCGTGCATCAACAGCAAGGAGCACAGCATCGACTACTCGCGCTGCGTGGCGTGCATGGACTGCATCGACAACTGCCGCCACGGGGCGATAAGCTACCGCCGGCCGGTGCGTAAGGCGGCGAAAGCATCCGGGGCCGAGGGGACTGACGGCGGTCGGCGCGCCTTTATGGTCGGCGCCGGTGTGGCCGCCACGGTGCTCGCGGTGAAGGCTCAGAAGGCGAAGGTGGACGGCGGCATGGCGGCCGTGACCGAGAAAAAGGCCCCCGAGCGGAGCACGCCCATTGTACCCCCCGGAGCCGTGAGCCTGGACCATCTCAGCCAGCATTGCACGGCCTGCCAGCTGTGTGTGTCGGCCTGTCCTAACGGCGTCCTCCATCCGTCGACCGACCCCTCGCGTCTGATGCAGCCCGAGTGCTCCTACGAGCGCAGCTACTGCCGTCCGGAGTGCACGCGCTGCGGCGACGTCTGTCCGACCGGAGCCATACGCCCCGTGAGCAAGGAAGAGAAGACGGGTATACAAATTGGCCACGCCGTGTGGGTGCGGGCCAACTGCGTAGTGCTGGCCGACGGGGTGGAATGCGGTGCCTGCGCGCGCCACTGCCCTGCGGGGGCAATAACGATGATACCCTCCGACGTCCGCGACGAGGCATCGCCGAAGGTGCCTATGGTCAATCCCGAAAAGTGTATAGGCTGCGGCAAGTGCGAACAGCTCTGCCCGGCGTCGCCCTTCAGCGCCATCTACGTCGAGGGCCACGAGCGGCACCGCGAGATATGAGCCGTACTCTCAGCGACTTCCTCCATGCGGGAGGCTACACGCTGGCACTCGAGAACCTCGGGCGGCGCGTGGGGTTCACGGGCCGCGGAGTGGCCGACCTCCGGCGCCTGCTCCGCGAGGAGCCGGAACTCCTGCGCGGAGCAAATGTGGCGGACAAAGTTGTCGGCAAAGGGGCGGCGGCGCTTATGCTTCTCGGAGGCGTGGCGCGGCTACACGCCGACGTAATCAGCCGTTCGGCGCTCCGGCTCTTCGAGATACAGACGGAGCGCCCCGAGGTCAGCTACGACACCCTGACCGACGGCATCCGGAACCGTCGCGGCGACGGCCCCTGCCCTGTCGAGGCACTCTGCGCCGGGACGGACGACCTGAAAGAATGTTATACCTTAATATCAGAATTCATAGACAGACAACATGATACAAGCAATCCAACGACATAGCCTCTCGCTCGCGGAGACCCGCGCATGGGCGCTCGCCGCCATCTTCATCTGCGGCAACATCATCCTTCCGCAGCTCTGCCATCTCATCCCGCAGGGGGGCCTCATCTGGCTCCCGATCTACTTCTTCACGCTCGTCGGCGCCTACCGCTACGGGCTCGGCGTAGGGCTGCTGACGGCCATCGCCTCGCCTCTTGTAAACTCCGCGCTCTTCGGCATGCCGGCGCCTGAAGTCGTGCCCGTAATCCTTGTGAAATCGAGTCTGCTGGCTCTCTGCGGGGCCTTCGCAGGGGCACGGACCGAGGGCCGGGCAAAGCTCGCGGGCGTTCTACTCGCGGTGGTCTGCGCCCAGACGGTCGGCAGCCTCGCCGAGTGGGCCATGACCGGCTCCGCGGCGGCCGCCCTTCAGGACCTTCGCCTCGGCTGGCCGGGTATTCTCGCCCAGATTTTCGTTGGATACGCTGCGGTGAAGGCTCTGAGAAGATAAGAGACGGCTCGGACACACAACTGCGAACACACAACTGCCCTCCTCTCCGGCAACGGGATTTGGGGGCATGATTCCAGTTCGCCCGTTCGGGGCGGACGTGCCCAGGTATATCAGCGGACTGACGTTTACGACTCTTTTTTTCGGGCAAAGTGCTTTGAAACCGGATTGTTTTGCGTATATTTTGCATTGCAGTCGCAATAATAAATCTCTTTACCTGAAATATAATGAGCAACGTCATATCCAATTCCGCTTCGGAGCTTGTCAAGGCGATGAAAATCGAGGATGATGCCAAGCGCGAGGAGCTGACCAAATCCATCACTAACCATTCTCTAAATGCCGCCGGTCTGGGCCTTATCCCCATACCACTTGCCGACGTGGCCGCACTTACGGTCAACGTCTGGCATATGTACATCAAGATAAACAAAATCCTCGGCATCTCATTCAAGGACAATGTTCTGAAGAGTATCGCCTCGGCGGCGCTGGCGAACCTTTCGACAAACCTTCTGGCGAGCGGCCTGGCAAGCATGCTGAAATTCTTTCCCGGCGGGGCGATAGCCTCGGGGCTGGTTGTCGCGGGCACGAACTATGCCATCTGCTCCTCCTCGGCGTGGATTTACCTCGAAATACTGACCACAGTTGCCAAGAAGAACAACGGCAGTCTTAATCTCGACGATATTCCCGAGCGCGAAATCAAGCGCATGGTCAAGGACAACAAGGGCAGACAGCAGGACATCGCCAAGGAGGCCAAGACAACTTACACCCAGGAGCACAAGGACGACAAATGACGCCGGACTACGACTACATAATCGGCTTCGACTTCGGCCACGGGGAGACAAGCGTGGCGATGGTCGACGCGGGGAAGGTGTCGGAGAAGGACGGCACGGTGCCCGTGGAGGATGTGTATATCTGCGAGCACAGCCGGGAGCCGAAGATTACCTCGCTGGTGGGATATGACTCCGAGGGAAAGACCGAGGTGGACATCGACATCTACGACTTCAAATGCTTCGAGCACGTCGAGTCGTATTTCAAGGGACCTCTTGTTGGCTCTGCGGAGTTCAGGGCCATAGACGCCACGCAGAGGCGCCACTTCCGCGACTTCGTCAGGACGGTATTCGACCGCGTGACGACCAACCCGCGGAACGTAAGGCTCATAGGCAAGCGGGTACGATACTACGCGGCCTGTCCGTCAGGCTGGAACAAGGAGCAGCAGGAGACGTATCTCCGTTTCCTGCGGGATGAATGCTCCGTGCCGGTCGACGGCATAATCGAGGAGTCGCGAGCGGCGCACGTTACGGCTCGCCGTAAGCTCCACGAGCGCAATCCGGAACTCGCGGGCCAAGCGGGGCGCATCGCCGTGCTCGACCTCGGGAGCAGCACGCTCGACATCACCCTGCACGCCGACCGGACCTACACCGACGGCTACGAAATCGGCGCGAGCCTCATCGAAGAGGAACTTCTCAAGCATTTTCTCCGGGAAAACAGCGAGTTCAGGACCCATTACGAAGAATACCTCGCCCTCAATCCCGCGGGGCGGGACGAAATCCTTCTATTCCTGCGCTACGCCAAGGAAAACTACTTCAACAAACAGAAAAAGTATCCCGACCGGGACGTTGACCTTGTCTGCTCGATAAGCTGGCCGGACCTCTCGCAGGACGAGGTGGACGGAATATCCACGCTTAGAATCAAGGGCTCGGAACTCACGGCATTGTTCATCGGCGGCGCAGAAGCCCCTACGGGGAGCTACGTGGAGAAGCTCCGGAGCCATATCGGCGACTTCATCACGAAATTCGGTGGCGCGGACGCCGTGGTGCTCACCGGAGGCGCCTCTCAGATGGGCTTCTACAAGGACATCGTGCTGGAGTGCTTCGGACTTGACGGCTCGGCGTGCATCGTTGACGACACACCATCGTACAGCATCTCTCAGGGCGTGGCCACGATAGGATACATGGATCTGAAATGCCCGGTCTTCGACCCCGCAGACCCGGAGGCGCGCCTCCCCGAGGAGCTTCAGGAAATCTTCGAGAGGCTGCCGGAACTTATCAACTCCGATATTCTGAGCCACTACAAGGCAGCATACACCGACTCGCTGACGCAGGTTGTCGACCAGTGGAAGGACAAGCCCGGCAGGAAGACCCTCGAAGAGCTCATAAGCGGCTTCGACCGCGCCATCGGCGAGCTGCAGAGCCGGACCGAGAGCATAAGCCGCCAGATCAACGCAAGCGTGGCAGACAATCTCAGGAAAAAGATAAACAAGGCACTCCAGGACACAATCAGACTTTATTTCGGCTTCGACGCGCCGATTCAGGGCTTCAAAATCGACTATTCTTTCGATTTCGCAGTTCCGGAGGAGGACAACAGAAGCCTCTACGAGCGCATCTCCCGGATAATCGAGGAATACATCAACAGCCGCAGCTTCCTGCACAAGTGGAACGGCAAGGCCTCACTCGAGAAGGACCGCTCGGACGACCGCAAGCTTCTGGAGGAGCTGCCCGCCGTGGTGAAGACCTTCATAGGCAAATGGTACGGGAGATACCGCATCGGTGACACCATAGGCGAGGAAGTGGCCGACTGCCGCGACAGACTCCGCAAGTTCTACGCCTCGACAATAAGAAACATCACATGCCAGATATGACCACGGACAGCAATGAACTCACTCAGGCGGCGCCCGCACCTGCCGTCTACGAGCCCGGGCAACTCGACGGCCTCGGCAAAATCGCCGCGGCCAACGCCATAGCGCAGACCCTGGCCTATTCCCTCGAGCGCAAGTATCTCCAGGGCTCCGGCGGGGAGGGAGAGGCGCTGTGCACCCTGAAAGCCGTCGGCGCACCCGACCACCGTCTGACGGGCTACCACTGGCTGAAGGTGACTCAGGTCGGGAAGTTCTCGGCCGACACAAAGCAGAACTGCTTCGACGCGATGCAGACCATACTCCACTCGTGCAATCTGCCCGAGACGAGCCTGACCTTTCTCATCCTCGGCGACAAGGGCGTTTTCAGCCTCTACATGGGACTGAGCGAGCGGGCCAAGAGCCGCTCCGGCATGGCCATGAGCAAAATCGGCGCGCTTCAGGACTTCGCGTCGTCGAACTGGAAGGGCCTCGTGACGAAGAAGGCGGACACCGACGCCGGACTCCGGGACTTTTTCAGCTCCGGGACCTACACCAAATGCCATGCCCTCACCGGCATCCCTACCCTTAACGCCACGGACCGCTACGCCCGGAGCGTTGACCAGATAATCGGCGATGGGAAGAACAGGGAGCATATCGCCTACCTCGTTACGGCCAAGCCCGTCGCGGAGGAGAAGGTCGACGCCATCCTCCGCGAATGCCGGGAGATGCAGAGCCAGGCCGAATCGTTCAGAGGCTTCTCCATATCGGAGAGCCTGCAGAAGAGCGAGAGCAACTCGGACGCCCACACCGTTTCGGAGACTGTCACCGAGACCATCTCGGGCCAGATCAACGAGGAAAAGGGCAACGGCGCGCGGAACGCCATATTTGCCGTCACGGGCCTCGCCGTCGCCGCGGCGATCTTCTATCCGCCGGCGCTGAGCGTGGTGCCGGCGGTGGCCAACAAAATCAAGACTATCCCTAAGCTCAAGTCGACGATGGACATCCTGAACCTCGGAAGCCAGGCGCAGTCGCTGGCCATGGCCAAGGGCTTCATTCCCAGAAAGAGCGCCCCGAAGAAAAAGGACCGCTCGGAAGCGACGTCGACGACCGACACCACGACCCACGGCTTCACGGAGAGCTACTCGCGGACCGTGTCGCAGACCATCAGCAACGCGCATATCGAGGCCGCGGTGGAGCATCTGAAGACCCACGCCGAGCGCTACCGGCTCGGGAAGGCCACCGGAATGTGGGAGGTCGGATGCTACGTCCTCACCGACAGCGAGGACGGCGGGATGCTCGCCTCGCAGGTTAGGGCCGTGCTGAGCGGAAAGGAGTCGGTCTACGAGCCTCTGCGCGTGCACGACATCTCCGAGCTGGTCTCGGACCCGTCCGGCTTCGTGAAGGGCTTCAAGGAAGAGCTCCAGGTCTACGCCGGCTACATTCTGGAAAACGGCTTCGCCGACGAACCCTTCAGGCATCCCTTCGGGCAGGATTTCGCCAGACTGACGACCATCCTAACCACCCGTGAGCTGTCCTGCCTGATGAACATGCCCATGAATTCCGTTCCCGGCATAAGCGTGGTGGATATCTGGCCGGATTTCAGCCTCACGCCCCAGAAAGACGCCGGAACGGACGGAAACGCGCTGCCGTTAGGAAAACTGATTTTCGAGCGGCAGGAGACGTCGATGCCGGTCGGTGTGAATCTTGACACATTCAGCCGCCACTCGCTCGTTGCGGGCGTGAACGGCAGCGGCAAGACGAACTCGGTTCTTTCCGTCCTCGAGGGCTTCCTCGCGAAAGGGCGCCCCGTGATGGTCTTCGAGCCCGCGAAGACCGAGTACGTGGACTGGGCAATAAAGTACAATGCCGAGGCGGAGGAGTACAACCGCACCGTCACCGACGAAGCGCAGAAGCGCAAGAAAATCCGCATCTTCATTCCCGGGTGCAACTACTACGCCAAGGGCCGCGCGGAGCTCACGGACATTCTGCGCATAAATCCCTTCGAGGTAATCCCGAGCAAGAACGGGAAGAACGGCTACCGGGTAGTCTCGCACCTCGACAAGCTCAAATCGGTGCTCGCGGGGGCCTTCCCGATGCAGGACATCCTGCCGACGGTCATCGAGCGTCTTCTCTATAAGCTCTACACCGACAGCGGGTGGCTCGACGGGGACACAGCCGTGAAAACCCGACCCTTCCCCACCCTCGCCGACATCAACAAGAAATTCATTTCCGAACTCATGGCCCAGCTGGGCTATGCCGAGGAGAACACCATGAACATCTCCGCGGCCCTGCGCACACGCTTCAACAGCATGAAGCAGGGCTGGAAAGGAGAGATGCTCGACAACGAGACCATGACGGGCCTGAGCTGGGCCGAACTGTTCGGGGAGCCGTGCGTAATCAACCTCTCCTACGTGGGCGACGACTCGGACAAGGCATTCATCATGTCGCTGCTGATGCAGTATCTCTACGAGTACCGCATAGCGGAGTCGGAGGCCGCGGACTACAGTTTCAACGACAACGAGTGCCGTCACCTGACAGTCATCGAGGAGGCGCACAGAGTCATGTCCAGATGCGAGAGCCCGGAGCTGCCGCAGTTCCGCTCCAACCAGATGTTCGCGAGCATCCTCTCGGAGGTGCGCGCCTACGGCGAGGGGTTAATGGTGGTGGACCAGGTTCCCTCGAGGCTGATCGAGGACGCCGTCAAGAATACGAACATCAAGATAATCCATAAGATAGTGGCGGCGGACGATACCCGGCTCCTGGCCGAGTCAGCGGGCATGAGCGACGAGCAGCAGGCCGTTATCCCCCGGCTGTCCATCGGGCAGGCCATACTCGTGGGGCTCAACAGCCTTAACGCGGGCGCGCAGAACGCCGGGGACATCTACCTCGCCAAAATCAACAAGAAGAAATAACAACTCACCAACCGAGATATGGACACGAACACAAAGAACGTCAAATGCACCGCTCCCGACGGGCAAAGCTACAAGGGAGAATGGCGCGACGACAAACCCAACGGCAGCGGCATCATGGATTTCGCCAACCAGGACCAATACGAAGGCGACTGGAAGGACGGCCTCATGGACGGCGAGGGCGTATACCGCTTCTACGACCCCAAAAAGGACGAGTTCACGGCAACGTACGAGGGTCAGTTTCTCGAAGGCAAGCGCCACGGCATCGGGCGCATGAGCTTTCCGGACCACACATTCTACGTCGGTCAGTGGCAGGACGACAAGCGCACGGGCTCGGGCTTCGCCACCTTCGCCGACGGGGGCGCCTTTCAGGGGCTCTGGCAGAACGGCGAGATGATGCGCGGGGTGTACGCCCTGCCCAACGGGGACCGCTACGACGGCGAGCTCTCCGGCGGTAAATTCAACGGCTACGGCAAATATTTCTTCACCGACGGGCGCTGGTACGACGGCGAGTGGAAGGATGGCGCCATGACCGCGGGCCTCGTCTACCGGCCAGACGGGAAAATCAAGGAAGTGGCCGACGGAAAAATCCTCTGACCTACAGCCATGCGGACGAAGACCCTGATGTTCCTCATCACTTACAGGTGCAACCTCCGTTGCAGCTACTGCTATGAGCCGAAAATCAGGGCTCCGCGCATCGACGCGCGCCGACTGAAAGCCCTCGTACAGGCAAAAGCCGAAGCCATTCCCGACGAATACGACTCCTTCGAGGTCCATTTCATGGGCGGAGAGCCCCTGCTGGAATTCGGAATGATAAGGGAGACCGCGGAATGGATCTGGACTCAGGACTTCGGCAAGGAACTGCTCACCGTCTTCGCCCCGACCAACGGGACCCTGCTCACCGAAGAGATAAAAAGCTGGTGTACGGCCAACAGGGAGCGCTTCTGCCTCGGGCTGAGCTTCGACGGCGACGAAACGATGCAGGACCTCAACCGCTGCGCCTCGTCGGGGCAGGTTGACCTCGGCTTTTTCGCCTCGACATGGCCGGGCCAGAGCGTGAAGATGACAGTTTCGCCCCGCACCGTCGGAAAACTGGCTGAAGGTGTCAGATTTCTCCATTCCAGGGGCTTCAGGACCGTTTCCGCAGACCTTGCGCAAGGCAGGGACATAGGCTGGGACGCTCGGGCGCTACATGAGCTCTCGCGCCAGCTCGACATCCTGTCGGAGCATTATGCGGGACAACCTGACACCGGATGCAGCTGCTCGATGCTGGATGTGGACATCCATTCCGCAGGCCTCAATCCCTCGGCGAAATCCTGCTCCTGCGGCGAAGACCTCGTCTGCATAGACACCGACGGCCGGGAATACGCCTGCCACCTCTTTTCACCGGTGGCACTTCCTCCGGAAAAGGCGCGGCGCTCGCTGGAATTCGACTTCCGCGACAAGGCCTCGTTCAGCAATCCGGCATGCAACAAGTGTATGCTCGGCAGGCTGTGTACGCGGTGTTACGGCATGAACTACATCACCACGGGCGACGTATCCCGGCCCGACCCGGCGCACTGCACGGCATTCAAACTCATCTACCTGGCGAACTGCCGTCACCGCCTGCGCCTTGCCAAGACTGCCGGAGACCGGCGCGCCAGAGAACAAATCGCTAAACTCATCAACTTAATATCCTGAAAAATGAATACCGAGTTCTCGGAACTGAACGATAAACTGGAAAAGCTCGAAGGCTCCTTTCTCGAGAAGCTCGACAGCATAAGTCCGCTCGAATTCTCCGAAATCCCCAACGAGGTTTCGGAAGCGGATGGCGGACAGATAGAATATTCCGCGTCGTGCGGGTGCTACGTGGCCTGCGGAAGCGAATACAGCCGCAACGGCAAGTGCGGATGCTACACCTCCTGCGGCTACAACTACAACAAAGGCTGACAACGATATGGGACTTGAATACAACAGCAATCCCGAGGGCCTCGAGCGCATCAGGCCCGAAGGGGGACAACTGACGGCCGTCGAGACTCTGCCTAAAGCCGAGTGCACGGAGCCTCAGGCAAGTGCCGTGGAGCTCTCCGAGGGCACGGAGCCCCGCACGCTCATAAGCGAGTCTCTCGAAAAAATGGAGAAAATCCGTCTGTTCGGAAAGACGGAGTGCCTCAACGATGCGAAAGTAACGGACGAAATCGCGGAATACCTCTCCGGCGTCGAGGACCTGAAGTTCGAGAACTGGAAGAAGCTGACAGTCGAGGAGCGCACAGAGCTCCTGAACCGTATAGAGACCAAAATCGCGAAAATCGAGCACCGTCCGCCGCTGCCCATCAAGGTCGAGAAGATGAAGCCCTGGACCTTCGGCTATCAGGACAACGCCAACAAGCTCATCGCCCTTAACAGTCTCTTCGTGATGTCCGACACCAAGAAAGCCTACACCGAGGTCATCGACACCATCCTCCACGAAGGGCGCCACGCCTACCAGCACTACAACGTCGACAAGAAGTGCGTGCACGACTCCCTGAGCGAAGTGAACACCTGGCGCGAGAACTTCTACGACCCCAAGTACAAGTACTACAGCGGGTCGTCGCTCGTGGTGGTGATCGGACCGAAGAAAGTCGGCGACGTGGGCTACCGCCTCTACTACTATCAGCCTGTGGAAATCGACGCCCGCAACTTCGCGGCAGACGTCATGCTCAAACTCAAGAAAAAGGGATTCATGTCCTGAGTCCCACCGCAACCTACCAAACTACCCCCACCGATGAAAGAGATATTTTTCAATGAGGACGGAACGTTGAAAATCAACGAAACCATCATGAACCGGCCCTCGTTCATCAAGATAATGGAAGACGGCAAGGTCACACTAGAGGAAATCGAGGAACAGAGCCGCCGCGTGATGGACCTGTTCCATAAAATCGAAGACACATTCCCCGAAGAGCAGAAGCTACTGGTCCGCGACCTGCTGGTGGAGTCGTGTGTGCTGACCACCATCCTCAAGGAACACGGGATGCAGATTACGCTTTAGGACAGAAGATAACCGGCTTCGGTAAAGGCTGAGATTACTATGTCGAGCGATGCCGTCGGGACGAAAAGGCAGCAGTTTTCGCCACGGACGCAGTAATGTCGTATTGTATCGTCGGTCATCGCGAAATTTATCAGCTCGGCATTGTCGGGGTCGAGCTTCAGGGAGACGTAATATGACCCGTGGGGCTGGACGCTGGAGGCTTTCTTTTCAATGCGCTCGACAAGGGCCTGCCAGACGGGGGGAAGCTCGTCGCCGACAAAGGCCCTGAAGCTGCGGATTCTTTCGTGGAGCTCCTCTCTCTTGCGGATTCCGCTCATCAGGGTCTCCTCGGAGACAGCATAACGGGTCGCGCCGATGGGTTTGCCGATTTTTTTCAGATAAGGGCCGTACATCGATGTCAGGGTCTCGGGGACGTAGATGAAGGGATATACCTCGTCAAGACGGCAGTTTTTAATTTCGTAAGGCTCGAATTCGGGGACTTCGTCCGTGATGCCCAGGGCGTACATTCCGAGCGGCGTGAGCCTGAACGAATCGATGGCGTCGAACTGGGAAAAGCGCACGGCGCTTTTGGCCGGAGCGGCCCCTATGGCCAGCTCGACGATGCCGAAGGTGCAGAGGACCGCGAGGAAACAGCGGAGTACGGGAAGGGCAATGTCGGCGAACTCGTCGAGGCTGCTGCCCCTGTAGCCATAGCCGTAATATCCCTGCCTGCCGGAACGGTAGGCGTTGTAGACGTTGAGGGAGCGCGGGGATACGGGCAAGGGGAGCGGGGCCCCGGGGGTCTGGACAAGAGCCGTGCGCAGCTCCATCATCTTCGAAGGGAGGGACACCCAGTTGGCGCCGAGCCTCTGAATCATATCGAGACACATAGAGATATATGTTCGGGACGCCTCGGCGTCGACGGCATAGCTCAGACCTCCGAGGTGCTTGACATTGTCGACGATGAATGTAAGGTCGAAGTGCGGCTCCTCCCTGAAGAAGCTTATCAGGGAGCGGAGGATTTCGGGAAATCCGGGCTTTTCGATTTTGGCGTTCCGGCGCAGATGATTCAGGCGGCAGTCCAGAATTCCGAAGACGTTAAGGAACAGCCGGGAAGCAGGAACAGGCTTGGGACCCTTAGCGAGGACGTCCTCGGGAAGCGCGGGAAAGCTGACCATAGATGCGAGAGTCCTTGACTCGGCGACGGAAGGCTGCGCCTTGTCGGACTGCCGGCGCACGAAATCCGCGGTAGCGAAAGCCTTGCAGACCTCGGAGGGGGACATCATCGCGAAAGAGTGGCTTGCGGAGTCGGGAATTCTTACGGGAACCATGGAGGGGGCTTTTTTCGACGGCGGAGCATCGGGGACTGCCGTCTGCGAGGGCTTTATGCCGAGGGCCTCGCGTATTACGGGAGGCACGACAAGAGAATTCCTGCCGTCGACGAGCTGGAAGCGCGCGAGGGCGAATATACCGGTGTCGCGGTTTTCGGAGGAGATATTTGAGGGGATATCGTCGAAAGCGAGCGTTCCGGCCTTTGCGAGGGCCAAGAAAGCGTCGGCCACGGGCTTGCGGCACGCGGCGAGGAACTGTGTCAGATTCCGGTTGACAATCTGGGCGAGAGCGTAGAGCATGTTGTCGCGGCTGTCGGCGGGATTCTCGATGCTCCTTGCAAGGGCCTTTTCAAAGGCCTTCGCCTCCTGAGGGAGCGCTCCGGCGTTCTTCCACATGATGAGCACACCCTCCAGAGGCGCGAAAAACTTCCGGAGCTCGGGAAGAGTGTAATAGGACAGACGGGTGATTACGGTGTCCAGCTCGTCGTCGGGAGTGAGGGCGAAGCGCAGAAGTTTGGAAGGATGGACGAAATATCTGGTATCGAGGGGCATTTCTCTTTCAGGAAAGGATAAAATTGATGTCTTCTTCGGAGAGGGACTTGGACATAGAGGAGTCGGCGGCGATGAGCTCGTCGAAGAGCTCGGCTTTCTGCTCCTGAAGCTGCCGGATTTTTTCCTCGATTGTGTCGTGGGTAATCATGGAATAGCTGAACACCGAAGCTTTCTGTCCGATGCGGTGCAGGCGATTGACGGCCTGCTCCTCGGCGGCCTTGTTCCACCAGGGCTCGAAGATGTAGACGGTGTCCGCGGCGGTGAGGTTGAGGCCGACGCCTCCGACCTTCATCGTCATCAGGAGGACGGAGCACTCGGGACTGGTCTGGAAGCGCTTTACGACGGCCTCGCGGCGCGTTGTGGCGCCCGTCATGGTCTCTGTCTCGATTCCGGCGGCACGGAGCTGCTCGGCGGCGAGCTCAAGACCGGCGATGAAGTTGAAGAAGACCACGACCTTGTGGCCGTTGGCCACGGACTGGGCCACCTGACCGACGAGGAGCTCGAGCTTGGGGGAGCGCACGGCGCCGTCGGAGAGACTTTCGGGAACGGAGGCAATGCGCCGGAGCTCGCTGAGAGCCTGGAACATGACGAACTGGGAGCGGTGGACACCCTCGCGGTGGATTGTCTCGCTGACAAGTTCCTTGTAGTAGAGGCGCCGGCGCTCGTAGAGCTTGCGGTGCTCTGGCTCCATCTCGACGTAAAGAGTCTGGTCGACACGCTCGGGGAGGTCCTTGAGCACGTCGCGCTTGAGACGCCGGAGGATGAAGGGGAAAATCTTACGGCGCAGCGCCTCGATGGCCTCCTTGTCGCCGTCGCGCTGGATGGGCACGGCGTAACGGGCGTTGAATTCCTCGAGAGTGCCGAACATTCCGGGATTCAGGAAGCGGAAAAGGGAATAGAGCTCCTGGAGGTTGTTCTCCATAGGCGTACCCGAAAGGGCGAGACGCCTGTCGGCCTTGAGAGCCAGGACGGCACGTGTGCTCTGTGCGGTGAGATTCTTGATGTTCTGCGATTCGTCGAGGATAATGTACTCGAAGCGGCAGTCGGCGAAGAGCTTTATGTCGTTGCGGACCATTGCGTAAGTGGTAAGAACGACCTGAGCCTTCATAGCCTCGCCGAAATCGCGGGCGAGACCGTGGTAGACGGCAACGGAGACCCCGGGGGCGAAGCGTGCGAACTCGGCCTTCCAGTTGAAGAGAAGGCTCCGGGGCATGACGATGAGGACAGGGTTCTCAGCCTCGGGGAGGATTTTCAGAAGCAGCGAAATTGTCTGTACGGTCTTACCGAGGCCCATGTCGTCGGCAAGACAGGCTCCGAAGCCGTTGTCGCCGAGATACTGCATCCACTTGGCACCCTCGGCCTGATACGGGCGGAGCTCGCCGCGGAGGTCAGGAGCGGAATACGGGAGGTCAGGCAGCGCGCGGAGGCCGTTGTAGAATTTTCGGGAGTGAGCGAACTCGGGGAGGTCGGAATTACCGAGGAGCTGTTCGAGGCCGGGAATGTCGAAGAAGGAGACCTCGACCTTCGCGGGGTCGTCGGGGTCGTCGACGGGGCGGAAAATTCGCTCGAGTCGCTTGATGTAGGCATCCTCGACTATTACTCTCTGACCGTCGGAGAGTTCGATGTACTTCGTCTTGTGGTATCGTCTGAGGAGCTCGCCGAGGGTAATTGTCTCGGCTCCGAGGTCGACTGTGGCCTCGCCCTCGAGGAAATCGATTCCGGAACTCATCCTGACGTTCAGTCTCGGCTGAGTGGCCTGAATCCTGAACTCGCGGAGCTTTTCGGCACCGAGGATAGTGTATTCCCTGACGAGCCTGGGGAGCATCGTGAGGAGGAATGTCGAGGCCTGGGCGAGCGGGAGAATGAAGAGCGAGCCGTCGCGGTAGACGGCCTTGCGGTCCTTCTGGGTGCGGAAGCTGTCGTCGAGAAGTTTCTCGAAGCGTGCAATCATTGCCGGAAGGACGTCGGTTGTGACATGGCGGATGAAAATGGAGTCGGTGGTGACAGTGGCGACGGTGTTAATCTCAAAATCCGCTGACAGCTCGGGGGGTATGCCGGGAATTACGGAAAGAATTCTAAGAAAAAGAGCCTTGTCGAAGTCCACTTTCTCGAAGAGAATACCGGGAAGGGGGGCCTCGTTCTCTTCCCTGCTCTCGACGACAGCGCGCGCGCCGTACTCGATGCGGATGTTCCTGAGGGCGGAGAGAACCACCGAGAGATAGGACTCGACGAGAGATTCCTCAAAGGGGGCGAGGAGGGACGAGACGTAACGGAAGCTCTCTCCGACGGGACGGCAGGGCGACATGACGTTGCCGACGAGGACAAGCGAGTCGGTCAGGAACGCGAGAGGCACGCGGGCTCCGTTCTCGTCGAGGACAAAAAGCCCGGGGGTAATCATGCCGTCGGCTCCGGCCTCGAGGACAAGGACAGGGGAAACAATGGCCGGGTCGTACGAAACGGGATTCATTGCCGCATCGACGACATTCGGGCATTGCACGAGCATGAAACTGAGCTGAGGAGTGTCGGCGAGAGAAATCTCGGGCTTGCTTCGGGACCACCCGAGGTTGTCGGTATCTGAAGTGCGGAAAAGACTCAGTGCACTCGCCACCGCGGGATCGGAAACCTGTCCGACGGGCATTACGACGCTTCCCCCGGGACTGACGAGCCGTACCAGGGGCAGACCTGCGGAGTCGAAGGCAATCTGGAAGAAGAAGGGCCGGGCCTTGGTTTCGTCCTGGGGGCCCGAGAGTTTCCGGCGGCGAAGCGCTGAGAGAAAATCTTTCTGCATAATTCAGAGGTCAAAAGAGACGTGTATCAAAATTTGTGTTCGCCCAAACGCCGCAAGGCAAGGACGCCCGTTCGGGGCGGACGCGCCATGGCGCGTCCCTACACGTTTTCAACAGGTCAGAACCCGGAAGACCCGGAGTTATTTAAATACTCATTCACTTTAGCAAGGATGAAATCGGCGGCAGTAGCGGGGTCCCGGAGCCAGATTACGGATGGGTCGCGGCGGAGCCATGTAAGCTGTTTCTTGGCATATACCCGGGTGTTCTTTGCGATACGGGCCTTTGCCTCAGGGAGGGACATACGGCCGTGGAAGAAGGCTAGGAGTTCGCGATAGCCCACGGTGTTCAGAGAATTGGCCTCCTCACCGGCCTTATCGAAGGCCCTCCGGGCCTCGCGGACGAGTCCGGCGTCCATCATGGCGTCGACCCGCCGGTTAATCCTGTCGAAGAGGACCTCGCGTGGAAGGTCGAGGGCGAACTTCAGTGTCCGGAAGGGTCGCGGCTTGGGCTCGCCTGTGCGGAGTGCGGAGTACGGTCTGCCTGTCTGGAGGCAGATTTCGAGGGCGTGCATCACCCTTCGGGTATTCGCGGGGTCAACGACGGCGGCGTATTCGGGGTCGAGAATCGAGAGCTGTGCGAAGACTCCCTCAAGGCCGTTGTCCTCGTAGAGGCGCCGGACATATCCGCGCGTCTCGTCGGAGATGGAGGGAATGTCGTCGATGCCCCGGAGAAGAGCGTCGACATACATCATCGAGCCGCCGCAGACCACCATTACGCGGGGAGCGCCGGGGCGGTTCCAGAGCTGGCCGAGGAGCCGGAGGGCCTCCTCCTCATATCGTGCGGCGCTGAAATAGTCGCCGAGACCGAGACATCCGACGAAATGATGTGGCACGGCGGCAAGCTCGACGGGCGAGGGAGCCGCCGTGCCTATGGGGATGTCGCGGAAGAGCTGACGGGAGTCGGCTGAAAGAATCTCACATCCGAGACGCCGGGCGACTTCTACGGCGAGGGCAGACTTGCCGGAAGCCGTCGGTCCGGTGATTACCACAAGGACCGGGCGGGCGTCGGAGGAAGGAGCGGGCATCAGTACTTTCGTTCAGCGACGATGCGCGCAATCTCGACGATAGTGGCCTTTGCGGCCTCCATCGAGGGAATGGGCACGAATTCGTAGCGTCCGTGGAAATTCAGACCGCCTGCGAAGAGATTCGGACAGGGAAGGCCCTTGAAGGAGAGCTGCGCGCCGTCTGTGCCTCCGCGAATGGGAACGATGACGGGCGTCACTCCGGCATCGCGCATGGCCTTTTCGGCGATATCGACAATGTACTTGACAGGCTCGATTTTCTCGCGCATATTGTAGTACTGGTCCTTTATCTCGAGGGAGCAGCAGTCGGGGAATTCCTTGTTGATTTTGCGTGCGAGGTGCTCGAACTCCTTCTTGCGGCGCTCGAAGCGGTCGCGGTCGTGGTCGCGGATGATGTAGGTGAGGACGGTCTTCTCGACAGAGCCCTCCATTGCAGTGAGGTGGTAGAAACCCTCGTAGCCCTCGGTGTGCTCGGGAGTCTCCCAGCGGGGAAGCATGATGACGAACTGGTTAGCGATGCGCATGGAGTTGACCATCTTGTGCTTGGCGTATCCGGGATGGACGTTTCGCCCGAGGAAGGTGACCTTCGCGACCGCAGCGTTGAAGTTCTCATACTCGATTTCGCCGATTTCGCCACCGTCCATGGTGTAAGCGAAGTCCGCACCGAAGCGGGCGACGTCGAACTTGTGTGCGCCGAGGCCTATTTCCTCGTCGGGATTGAAGGCGATGCGGATTTTGCCGTGCTTTATTTCAGGATGGGCCATGAGGTAGTCGACGGCAGAAATAATCTCGGCTATACCGGCCTTGTCGTCGGCACCGAGGAGAGTGGTTCCGTCCGTGACGATGAGGTCCTGCCCCACGTATTTCGACAGTTCGGGGAATTCGGAAGGGGAGAGAACTGCCCCGAGCTCCTTGTTGAGGACGATGTCGGCGCCGTCGTAGTCCTTGACGATACGCGGGGAAACGTGCCGGCCCGACATATCGGGAGAGGTGTCGAGGTGAGCTATGAAACCCACGACGGGGACCTCGGGCGCTCCGGCAGGCATGTTGGAAGGGAGGGAGGCCATGAGATAGCCGTTCTCGTCGAGGGAAATTTCCTCGAGCCCCATAGCCTCGAGCTCGTCGCGGAGCTCCCGGGCGAACTCCATCTGTCCGGGAGTCGAGGGTGTCATGTTAGTCTCCTCGTCGCTCTGGGTGTCGAAGCCGACGTATTTCAGAAATCGGTCTACAAGATTCATTTCGGTATACAGGATATTAAGAATTATGGGATTCAGATTTCACGCCAGGGAATCGCCACACGGAGGTCTTCGCCGTCGGGGGCTCCGGCGGCCTTGTAGACGAAGCGGTAGCCGTCTATCTGAAGAGACTTGAGCATTTCCTCAACAGGATAGCGGAATGCCTGCATGTCCTCGTAGATGGGCTGGAGGAAATGGAGATAGCGGCCTTTGAGGCTGCCCTGGTTAAGGTTTGCGAAAGCCGTCGGACGGTCAAAGACGAGCGTGTACTGGGCGAAGCCGTTGCTGACGGTAAAAGAGCATTCGCGGGCGTTGGCGGCCTTGCGGTAGAACTCGCACTTTCTTTCGAAGAGAGCGAGAACGTTATCCTTAACTGCGATGAAGTTCAGCTGCATGGGCGAAAGGCGGAAGAGCTGCTTGAGCTGTGCGGCATCGGTGGCGCAGGTGCGGGAATGGCCGTATACGTCGGAGAGATTTAGGCGGAATTCGGTTTTTTCCGCCGACATGGTGTTGAGGAAGTCGTCGAGTTCCTTGCCGGGGTTGGCCTTGAGCTGCATTGCCGTGTAGTACTTGATTGTCTGGTCGGTTATTGCGTCGACATCCATGACAGAGTCTGAGAAAGCGACATTGACATTCAGTGCGTTGTCGACGGAATCGAGGTCGGCGGAAGCCTCGCTGAGGAACATAGGGTTGTCCTCAGCCATCTGGGCGAGGTCGAGGTTCATTTTGTCGACAATGGGAATAAGCGCGGAGGGAGCTTTCTTAGCGCAGGACGAGAAGAGGGCCGCGGCGGCGAGGGCTACGGAAGCCATGAAGAGGGAGCAGATTTTCATTTCTTGAGGGTTGAGGGTGTTTGGTTACTTAACAATATTTCCGACAGCCGGCCCTCGACCTGAGGGAGGAGGGGGGCAATGCCGTCGTTGGTTATTCCGGCTATGGAGGGATGCGGGCGGTCCGGGATGAAGCGCTGGGCGTCGATGCGGGCACGCACCTCGGAGGCCGAAAGGCCGTTACGGGCCATTACGCGGCTGACTCGGAGCGCGTCGGGAGCCGAGACTTCCCAGACACGGTCGACCATACGGTCGAGGCCGCTACGGTAGAGAATGGCAGTCTCCACGAAGAGGACGGGGTCGGAGCCATGGCGCCCGTACCATGCCTCGAGGTCGCGGCGGACCGCGGAATGGACTATCCGGTCGAGGGCCTCGAGCTTTGGAGCCGATGCGAAGACCACCGAGGCTACAAGCGGGCGGTCGATACAACCCTCGCGCACGGCGAGGGGGTGGATTTCCTCGCAGAGGCGGCGCTGAATCCCGGCGTCGCGGTCCATGAGGGCCTTTGCCCGGGCATCGGTGTCGTAGACCCGGAAGCCCATTGCCCGGAGCATACGGCAGACGACAGACTTTCCGGACCCGATTCCACCGCTTACAGCCACACGCACCGCACTCATCGTTGTTCGATTATATACTCGGCGGAATCCGCCGAAAGGTGGACATTCACAAGCTCGTTGGGGACGTCGCTGAGGCGCAGACGGAGCTTTTTGGAGGCTGGAGAGATGCGGCGGTAGTCGGCCTGGACGCGGAAACGGGGATTGGTGGTGGCGTAGAGGCTCATGGGCACCATATAGTACACGTCGATCTGCGCGGGGAAGGTAATGAGCTTGACCCCGGCCGGGACGTTTACGGGCTCAATGACGACCTTTCGCTGCTTGATGATAAGAGGCTCGACGTCGTAGCTGACATCGACACTGTCGGGAATAACGCGGGAGCCCGAGGGACCGAGCACGCGGACACGCTTGGTGAAGGAGGAGCCTACGTCGGTCAGGCGCAGCGGCTCCGTCGAGACGAAGCGGAGGCCCTGCGGGAGCGCCGTGCCTCCCGGGACGAAGACGCGGACAGAGTCGACGGACATCCTTGGCTTTCCGATAATCGAGGCGTTGGGGCCGGTGGAGACCTTGGCGTCGAGACGGAGGGGGAGCCGGTAGCCGGGATGTGTGGTATAGGCGATGTTGATTGAGTCCGGGAAGACCACGGCGACCTGCGAGCCGTCGGTTGCGCTCCGGACCAGCGCCTTGAGGTCGGCTGAGGAGAGAAGCAGGCGCCCTTTTGAGCGGTAAACTCGGAAGTCGATGTTTACGGTGGGCTTGCTCCCTAACTGAAGCTTGAGCATCTGAGTGCCGTGGGCCATCAGGCTCACGCCGAGTGTCTGGGGCCCGGGGGAAACGAGGGTGACGGAATCGGGGACGTGAGTAATTCGGAGCGGGAGACGCATGTCGAACTGCTCCTCGTCGCTGAGAGACATCACGAACCAGAGGACCGTGCTGACGGCGAGAAAGATTAAAAACATCAGCGCATCCTTGCCGTGGCGGGAATGGCCAAGGTCAACGATGCGCCTGATGATAGGCTTTATGCTCGAAACCGCAGACACAGGGAGCGAAGGGGGAGGAAAAGGGGAGGAGCAGGAATTACTTGCCGTTCTCCTGCGCGGACTGGTTTGCGTCCTCGGCGGAGGGGTATACGGAGCCCTTGTCCACGCGGATGCTCGTGGAAGGAGCGATTTCGACGATGAAGTATGTTTCCTTCACCTCCTTGATTGTGCCGTAGATGCCGCCGGCTGTAACGACCTTTGAGCCGCGGTCGAGGCTTTCGCGGAATTTGCGGATTTCCTTCTGACGCTTCTGCTGGGGACGAATCATGAAGAAGTAGAAGATGACGAAGAGGGCGACGATCATCAGAATGCCGCCCCAGTCTGCTCCGGCCTGGCCGGCTTGAAGAAGAATGCTCATAATCAGTGATGGGGGTTATGGGGTTGTCAGTTTATTGAGTTATTTCTTGTCCTGGGGAAGGGGCTTTGTGAGACGGCCTTCCTTGTTGAGGCGCGTGATTACGGAATAAAGGATGCCGTTGACGAACTGTCCGCTCTTGGGCGAGCAGTAGTTGTTGGCAATCTCGATATACTCGTTGAGGGTCACGGCCACGGGAATCGAGGGATAGTGGATGAGTTCGGCGATGGCTGTCATTATTACAACGGCATCCATTAGGGGAATTCGTCCGGTGTCCCACTGGGTGGTGTCGATGAAGCTGTCGATGAGTGCGCGGTATTCGCCGGCGTTCTTAACGACGGCCTCGAAAAGTCCGGCTCCGAAACTCTCGTCCTCCTCGTTCATGAACTTCGGGAGGAGCTCGAGGCGTCCGTCGGGAGATGTGCCCGTGCGCTTGAGGGTCTTGAGCGCATATGTGGCCATGGTGTTGAGGTCGTCGTTCCAGTAAATGGACTGGGGCTCGAGCGCCTTGGCGAGCTCTTCCGAGGGAAGAATCTCGAAGCGGAGGAGGTCTCTCCAGAATCGGGTGTCGACGGCGAAATCGGGCATGGAGGAGTCCATGTAGTTTCGGTAGATTTCGGATTCCCGGACGAGAGCGAGGATATCACCGAGGAGGTCGTCGGCGTCGCGCCAAGCGGCGGGGTCGGCCTCGGGATGCTTCTCAAGATATTCCCGGAAAGCCTCGTCGTCGGCGAGAGTGGCGACAAATGTGTTGTCGACGAAGCGCATGGGGGGATTGAGGTCATCGGGAGTGGGAGCGTACTTGTGCTTTGCCTCGTCGTAGCGGCGCTCCTGAAGCTGGGTAAGCCGGAGCGGGAGGGCCAGGACGGCTACGTAGAGGTTGTAGGCGCTTTCGAGAGAGGCGTCGAGGGCGTGGCGGGCGTAACGGTAGGAGCCGCGGTTGTTCTCGAGGGATGCGATTGTCTCAAGGAACATCCCGAGTCCGGCCTCGAAGCCTTTGCGGCTGTAGTTTCTGTCGCGACGGAAAGCGGAATCGACATCGGAGCTTTTCTCGACAATGGACTTGAAGACCACTGTCCAGAAGCTGAGTTCGGCAGCCATCGAGTCGTCCTTGGCCTTCTTGAAGTCGGCAAAAACGGCAGAATCGTAAATTACGGGGACGAGGGCGTCGGCAAGGGGCGCCGTACCGGAGAGGGCGACGCGGTGTTTGAGGAAAACGTCCCTGACAATGGGGTCGTCGGCGAGGGCCTTGCCGATCTGAGGGGGAAGAGTGATCCGCAGACGGGGCTGGGGCTTAGCTCCGGCGAGCCGGGTGAGGAGGGACAAAAGTTTAAGATAAACCTCGTAAGCGTAAATCTGATCGCGCTTGGACTCGGCGGGGTCCGGAGCGTCGAAGAGTTTGAAATCGTTGCGGGTCAACAGATACGAGTAGAGAATCTGGACAGTTTTGATTCGGATTAAACTACGGTTTATCATTATTAATGTGCGTCTATGAGTAATTCGGGTGCAAAGATACGAATTTTTACCGACGAAACAAAATCACTTTCCGGCGTCCTCGTCTGCGGGAACGGTGCCGGAGGGCTCCGCGTCCTTCTTGGCGAGGGAATTCCAGCCCTGGGCCTTGAGTGGAATCTCGGCCCCGTCGCGGGTGACGAGCGCGCATCCGAGTTCTTCCCGGGTGATACGGCCAATGAGCTTTATGCCGGGAATTTTCTTTATGCGCTCGTGGTCGGTGAGGGGGACGGTGAAAAGGAGTTCATAGTCCTCACCGCCGTTGAGAGCCGTGGTGACGAGGTTCATGTTCAGTTCCTCGGCCATGACAGCTGTCTGGTAGTCGATGGGGATGCGGTCCTCGTAGACGCGGCAACCCGTGTGGCTCTGGCGGCAGATATGTATGAGTTCTGATGAGAGGCCGTCGCTGACATCCATCATGGCTGTCGGGCGTATGCCTTCCTTGCGGAGGAAGGCGATGATGTCCTTGCGGGCCTCGGGCTTCAGCTGCCGCTCGATGAGATATTCCTTTCCGGCGAAGTCGGGCTGGAAGTCCGGCTGTCCTGCGGAAGCCACTTTCTCTCGCTCGAGGGCCTGAAGACCCATATATGCGGCTCCAAGGTCACCGCTGACGCAGATGAGGTCTGTGTCGCGGGCACCGTCGCGGCGGATCACTTCGTCCTTGGGGGCATCGCCGATGCAGGTGATGGAAATGACGAGCCCCTGGCGTGAGGCGGAGGTGTCGCCTCCGACGAGGTCGACATTGTAGATTTCGCAGGCGCGCCGGATACCGGCGTAGAGCTCCTCGAGGTGCTCGACGGTGAATCGCGCGGAGACACCGAGGCTGACGGTAATCTGGCGGGGGGTGCCCCCCATCGCGTAGATGTCGGAGAAGTTTACGACGGCAGACTTGTAGCCGAGGTGCATCAGGGGGACGTAAGTGAGGTCGAAGTGGACGTTCTCGAGGAGAAGGTCGGTTGTGACGAGCACTTCGGTGTCCTTATATTCGAGAATTGCCGCATCGTCCCCCACCCCTTTGAGGGTGGAGGCGTTGCGGACGGGAAAATCGCGGGTGAGCCGGTCGATGAGACCGAATTCGCCGAGTTCGGAAATTTCTGTCATTATATATAATAAGGAGTGAGGATAGGGAAATCAGCAGCGTGCGACCATCTCCTTCATGAGGGCCACGACCGTGGGCTGTGCGTTGACGGCGGCCTTCTGGACTTCCTCATGCGAGGGAACATCGGTGATATCCTTGCCTCCGAGGTCGGTTATGACGGAGATACCGAAGACCTCCATCGACATGTGCTTGGCCACGATAACCTCGGGGACAGTGCTCATGCCGACGGCGTCGCCGCCGATAACGCGGAAGTACTCGTACTCGGCGGGCGTCTCGAATGTGGGGCCGGGGGTGCCGACATATACGCCGTGCATGAGTCTGAGGCCTTTCTCGCCCGAAATTTTGTCGGCTAGAGCCACGAGGCGGTGGTCATAGGCCTCGGTCATTGCGGGGAAGCGCGGGCCGAGCTCCTCGAAGTTCTTGCCTCGGAGGGGATTTTCGGGGAAGAGGTTGATGTGGTCGGTTATTACCATGACGTCGCCGACGCGGAACTCCTTGTTCATGCCTCCGGCTGCGTTGCTGACGAAGAGGGTCTTGACTCCGAGGGCCTTGAAGACGCGGACTGGGAAGGTGACGGTCTTCATGTCGTAGCCTTCGTAGTAGTGGAAGCGGCCCTGCATGGCGATTACGCGGCGACCGCCGAGGGTTCCGAAGATGAAGTTGCCGCTATGTCCGGCAACAGTGCTTTCGGGGAAGTTGGGGATGTCGTGGTAGGGGATTACAAGCTTGTCGGAGATGTGGTCCACGAGGGGGCCGAGGCCTGTGCCGAGGATGATTGCGATTTCGGGCATCGGTCCGTCGACTTTAGAACGGAGGAAGTCGGCTGTCTGTCTGATTTTTTCGAGCATGGTCGGAAAAAGTGTGTTGGTATGGTTTTATGTTCGGTCTGTATATAACGCCGGAGTGGAGTCCGGAGTTTAAATCATTTTCTGATGGCGTCGCGGATTACCTCCTCGAGACTCTTGTCGGTTGTGGCGGTGCTGGCGTTGTTCACCATCTCCACCTCGACGGGCAGGAAATAGGTGACGGCTTTGAGCTCATGCGGGAAGTAGGGATTGTTGACCATCCGCACGGCGTCCTTCTCCGTGGTGACGATGATCCGCTGGCGGCCTTTCAGGGCGCGGTAGCGCGCCAGCAGGTGGTCGAAATCCTTGCGGGTGTAGTTGTGGTGGTCGGGATAGACGTCGACCTTCACCACGGCATCGAAATCCTTGAGGAAACGGACGAAAGGCCTTGGGTTGCCGATACCCGCCACGGCGAGGAGGGAGTCGGAGGCGGTGAGATAATCGAGGTAAGGGAAGGATGTAGCGTTGTCGGGGAAAACGGGCTTGAGGGGCCTGTAGGCGAAGCGCGAGAAGAAGAGGTGCTGGTAGGGGTAGAGGTCGTAGTTGGTGGTCTCTACGCGGTAGGCTAAGGGTGTGAGCTTGGCCGGACATTTCGACACCACGAGGATGTCCGCGCGGTAGACGCCGCGGCGCCCCTCGCGCAAACGGCCGTAGGGCAGCAGTTTGTCGCGGTAGATCGGTCGGTTGTATTCGGCCACGAGGATGCTGAGGGTTGGCCGCACGTAGCGGTGCTGGAAGGCGTCGTCGAGGATGACAAGGTTGATGGAGGGGTCGATTTCGAGGAGCTTGCGGATTCCGGCGACGCGGTCCTCGCAGACGGCCACGTGGACGCGTCCCTCGAACTTGTGGTATATCTGATAAGACTCGTCGCCGACGGTCCGGGGCGTGGACCGGGCGTCGGCGAGGACGAAGCCCTTTGTCTCGCGCTTGTAGCCTCTGGAGAGGACTGCCACGCGGTGTGTCGACTCGAAGAGGGAGGCCACGTACTCGACATGGGGCGTTTTGCCTGTACCTCCGGCAGAGAGATTGCCGATGACTACAACGGGGACATCGAACTTCACTTCCTTGAGGATTCCCCATTCAAAGAATTTATTGCGCAGGTAGGTCGCCGCCCCGTATATTTTGGAACAGGGCAGCAACACAGCCTCGGCAAAAAAATCCTTGAAAGTCATCGAGGAGAGAGGAAAGGCGTCAACGGATGTACATGAGCTCCATACGAGCCTGGACGGGTGCGAGGGTGCGGAGGCGTGCCACGTACTCGAGGAGTTCGCGGGTCTCGGCATCGAGCTCGACGGCACCGGGCGCGGGCCGCAGAGCTGCGCGGGCCTCGTCAAGGGCTCCGCTGCGGGCCATCATGGTCCAGAAGTCGTCGGAGGTCTCGGGATAGTATACAACCTTTATGTCGTTGTCGCCAAGCTCGTTCTTCATGTCGGCAATAGCCTCCTCGAGGCCTCCGATTTCGTCAACGAGACCGAGAGTAAGGGCTGATGCGCCTACCCAGACACGGCCTTCGGCGATTTTCTTGACATCGTCCTGACTCATGCCGCGGCCTGCGGCCACTCGTTTGGTGAAGAGGTCGTAGGTGTTCTCGACGCTCTCCTGGAGTGCGGAAGCCTGCTCGGGAGTCAGGGGCGATACGAGTGTGGGAGGCATGGCGTTGGGGTTTGACTCGATGGTGGTGAAGTTCACGCCGAGCTTGCCCGTGACGAGGCCGGAGGCGTCGGGAATCATGCCGAATACACCGATTGAGCCCGTAAGGGTCGTGAGGTCGGCGAAGATGCGGTCGGCGCCACAGGAGATGTAGTAGCCTCCGGATGCGGCATAGTCGCCCATGGAGACGTAGAATTTCTTACCCTTGGACTTGAAGTATTCGAGAGCTTCCCAGATTTGCTCGGAGGCGAATGCCGAGCCGCCCCCGGAGTTCACGCGGAGAACGAGAGCTCGGACGTCATCGTCATCGGCGAGGGCTACGATTTCGGGGACCATTCGCTCGCCGACAATGCCGTTGCCCTCGGTGTCGGTGATGTCGCCGGTTGCGTAGAGCACGGCAAGGTGCTCGCCGTGGGCGGGCTTGTCGGCCTTGTCCTTATTGCCCCGGCTCTGGGCGAGGGCTGCTTCGAATATTTTGGCAGGGTCGTCCCCTGCGTCGCCGACAAGCTCGGCGGGGGAAACGTATCGGAGGTCCTCGTCGGCTTCGAGGCCGGTGAGGGCGCGCAGGCGGTTCTCGAAGACGCGGCGGTAGATGAGGGCGTCGACGAGGCGGGCGTCGCGGGCGGTCTCGGCGCTGCGGGCGGCGAGGAAGGTGCTTGCAAGCTCGGTAACTTTCGCAGGCTCAAGGGAGCGGTTCTCGGCCACTACCCCGCTCACCCACGACCATATGGAGTCGACGTAGGTCTGTGTCTGGAGCTTAGAGGGCTCGGAGGCCGAGGTGAGGATGAAGGGCTCGACGGCGCTCTTGAAGGAACCGACCTTGACAATCTGCATCTTCACGCCGACCTTGTCCATAAGCCCCTTGAAGAAGGGAATCTGGGAGGCGATGCCGTGGAGATTCACGCTTCCGAGAGGATTGATGAAGATGCTGTCGGCCACGGAGGCCAGAATGTAGTCGCCCTGCTCGTAGGAGTCGGCGTAGGCGTACATCCACTTATTGGAGCCGTTCTTGAAATCCACAAGTGCCTGAGTCAGCTCCTCGCAGGTTGCGAAACCCATGGAAGCGCCCCGGCAGTCGAGGACAACGCCTTCAATGCGGTCGTCTGTCTGTGCTTTTTTCAGCGATTCGATAAGGTCGCGGAGAATCGGACCGTCGGATACATTTCCGCGGAGGACGTCGGAAAACGAAGTCTCCGGGGAGCGCTCTTCAATCGCGCCGGAAAGGTCGAAATAGAGGATTGAGTGGTCTTTGATACCTGTATCGGACTCTGAGCCGGCTGCGATGCCGACAAGGAGGAGCCCACCGAAGATAATCAGTAAAAACGAAATCCAGATCCCGGCCACAGTGCCCAGGAGCGAGATAAAAAAGCGCTTAAGCATTTTGATATGTGAGAGTTATTAAACGTTGACGTGAAAAACCGGGCCCGCGTAGGCCAATAATTCAAGCAAAGGTAATAAAAACAATCATCATACACAAACGATTTTATCACTTTTTTAACGAAGCCCCGCGCCCGCCACGCCCGAGGAAAAAGTACCGAGGAAAAAGTATCCCGACGGCTGATACCTTATGATTATTCTATCTTACCACTACTCTGCCGCGGGTGCCGAGGACCTCGATGAAAGCGCCGCAGGGCTCGGAACCTTCCGGAAGAGGACGTCCCTGAAGATTGAAGAGCACCCGAGCGTGGGGCTCGCCGGAGCTTTCGACGTGGCGTAGTGCGGAGGTGAGGTGCGAATAGTCGAAGCATCGCCAGCCTTCAGGTGGTGAACATCCTCTATGAGCTCAACAACTCATTCGGCGACATCTGGGACCCGTCCACACAGACCGACTGCTTCCGGGAAATCATCCTCCGGGCCCCCGGCTTCGTCGCTCCCCTGCGCGACATAATGCAATACAATATCCTGGCCGTCGAACGCGGCTCCGCGCCGAGAGAAATGTATATCAGGCGCCTCGACAGCATTGCCGCTATGCACGGACTGCTGGAGGCCTCGGCGCCGCTCGGGGTAATAGTATACTCCGACCGGTACAGGCACCGGGGCCATCCCGCCGACCTCGACACAGCGGGGCAATATGCCGAAAAACTGACGGCCTACCACGACGCCCTGAAGTCATACTGGACCCAGCGCCTCCGCGGCAAACTCGGCATCCCGGCCGGCGCCCCGATTCTGCCTTTACTTTCCCGCTACTGAGTCCGCAAAGTGAGGAATGCCCGAACAAAAAAGAGTCTGCGAATGTTTAATATTCAGAAAAACAATGCAGACACTAACTCAAAACACCCTCATATCATGGAACAGAAAAGCATAAAAGGAACACGCACGGAGAAGAACCTCCTCGCCGCCTTTGCCGGCGAGAGCCAGGCCCGCAGCCGCTACACCCTCTTCTCGCAGAAAGCCCTCGAAGAAGGCTACCAACAGATTGCCGCCATTTTCCTCGAAACCGCCGAACAGGAACTCCAGCACGCCCGCGGGTTCTTCAGCTACCTCGAAGGAGGCATCGTCACCATCACCGCAGGCTATCCCGCCGGGGTGGTAGGCGACACGAAGAAAAATCTTGCGGAAGCCGCCGCCGGAGAGCGCGAGGAATGGAGCAACCTCTACTCCGATTTCGCAAAAGTGGCTCAGGACGAAGGATTTCCGCAGATAGCCAACCACTTCCGCCTCGTGGCCTCCGTCGAACAGATGCATGAAGCACGCTACATGCGCCTGCTCGAACGCCTGGAAAACGAACAGGTCTTCCAGCAGCCCGAACCTACGGAATGGATGTGCCGCAAGTGCGGATTCACCATCAACGCCAAGTCCGCGCCCAAACGCTGCCCGGTCTGCGGAGCCGACCAAGGCTGGTTCGAGCGCAAAGCCAACAACTACTGATTCACCCGCTCTCCCCTTCCCCTCTTGCGGTCCGGCCCCCTGCCGGACCGCTTTTTCCGTCATTACGGAAGCCCCCGAGTAAAAATTTTACAAAAAGCGCATCGACCGCTTGCACAGCTCGAAAAAAAACGCTACCTTTGCACTCGCAAACAACCCGAGGAAAGATGCCGGAGTGGTCGATCGGGGCGGTCTCGAAAACCGTTGTGCCCTTGCGGGCACCCAGGGTTCGAATCCCTGTCTTTCCGCCAATAGAAAGCTGCAAGCCAACAACTTGCAGCTTTTTCGTTGTTTTAAACAACAGATTGGGGACAGGGGGGCCGAGTAGCGGAGCGGTCAGGCAGCGGAGCGGAGAAAGAATCTCACGCCCCGAAAAGCACGGTTTTTCATGTGCCTTTTTCGTCTTATAATAGTTGACATTTGAACTATTATTGCTATATTTGCATTCTAATAGCTCAAAACAGAACCATGGAAGATAATATCTACATGCTCGCCGATGCCGAAATCTGTCGTCGAATAGGACAAAAAGTACGCCGCCTGCGGCTACGTCAGAACATAACCCAGATGTCGCTTGCGGAACAGGCGCAAATATCCGTGTCAACCATAAAGAGAATTGAAGAGGGAGAGATTCGCTCGTTTGACTCTCTCATGAGAGTTTTACGGATATTGGGCGAGCTTGATATTTTTTCTCCGTTGCTCAAAGAAGAGGAGATGAGTCCAAATGAATATTATGAGTTTGTTGAGGCCGCCAAAAAGAAACGACGCAACCGGGCGTCATCACCTCAAAAAACAGAGCAACCTAAAACAGAGAAGGAGGAATCAGAATGGTAGACATCGCAAAAGTAAGCCTTTACGGACAACACGTCGGTTCACTTCGATGGGACAATAACCGTCAGACTGCATTTTTTGAATATGCCGACAGTTTCATCGGCAAAGGGCTGGAGCCGTCTCCTATTCTTATGCCGGTCAGAGCCGGGAGGATATATTCATTTTCAGATGTAGGAAAAGAGACCTTCAAGGGGCTTCCCGGGATGCTTGCGGATTCGTTGCCAGACACATACGGACGGGCGTTGTTCGACCGCTGGCTTGCTCTGACAGGACGGACCAGCGGCAACGCCGTCGAGACTCTCTGCTTCCTCGGGAAGCGATGTATGGGGGCTCTTGAATTTGAGCCGGCGATGGATGCGCCATATGGTAAGAATACGGTTATTGAACTTGACACACTCGTAGAGGTCGCAAATGAGGCTTTGGCTGAAAAAGAGGAGTTCGGAGCAAATCTCGAAGCCGACAAAAAGGCAGCGATTGCCGAGATTGTCCGGCTCGGCACTTCCGCCGGAGGACAGAGAGCCAAAGCAATAATCACGTACAACAAAGCGACCGGGGAGGTCCGTTCGGGACAGATTGACGCTCCGGCAGGGTTCGACTACTATCTGATAAAACTCGACGGAGTCACTGCCGAAGCCGGATTCCGTGAGACTCAGAATTTCGGAAGGCTGGAATATTCCTTTTCAAAACTCGTTAAAGAGTGCGGCATAGAAATGTCGGAATGCAGTCTGATAGAGGAGAACGGACGCGCCCACTTTCTTACCAAGCGGTTCGATCGTCAGGTCGGTGAGAAAATCCATATGCAGACGCTGTGCGGAATCGCCCACTATGACTATCGTTTGCCGCGGGCATATTCATACGAGCAGGCCTTCAACGTAATGAGGGCGTTGCGTCTGCCATATTCCCAGGCTCAGGAGATGTTCCGCAGGATGGTATTCAATATTGTGGTGCGCAATCAGGATGACCATACCAAAAATATATCATTCCTTATGGATAGGGATGGAAAATGGCGTCTGTCACCGGCATACGATATGGGCTACGCATATAATCCTCATGGGGGCTGGACGGCGCAGCATCAGATGTCGGTCAACGGGAAATTCGATGGAATCACACGATATGACCTTCTTGAGTTTGCACGCAGGAACAACCTCAAGGAGGCGACCGCAATAATCGACATGATTACTGAAGTCGCTTCCCGATGGCCGGAGATTGCGAAAGATTGTGGAGTGCCTCGAGCTATGGTTGATGCAATAGTTCCCGAGATGCAACTCATGCTTTAAGGTACCAGTCTTTCGGCGCTAGGGGTATATTACACGGATTTTTGCTAATTTTGAGATGAAAAAAAATGGAATCCCGACTATGAGCAAGGAAATTCTTTATATACTTCTGCCGGACTATGCGGCGCATGAGGCTGTGTATCTCGCACAGGCAATCGCCTCCGATGAATTTGCACTGAAAGAGAATCCCCGATACGTCAACCGGGCCGTGGCTCCGACTCTTGAGCCGGTAATGTCAATCGGAGGGTTCCGGATGGTCCACTCCCGTGGCCGAGCGCGTGATTCCGATAGTCAGGAGCGCTATTGAGAAAGGGAAGGCTGTAGGCGCAATCTGCAATGCGGCGTCGTTCATGGCAAAATGCGGCTTCCTCAACGCTGTCCGGCACACCGGCAACGGTCTCGAGCAACTGAAGTCGTGGGGAGGCGAGAACTATACAAATCCGGAGGGATATGTCCATTCGCAGGCTGTCAGCGACGGAAATATCGTGACGGCCAACGGTTCGGCTGCCCTTGAATTCGCAAAAGAGCTTCTTCTTTTGCTCGGCAACGACACCCCTGAGCGTATAGAAATGTATTATCAGTTCAACAAGCAGGGGTTCTGCGCCTTATTCCCTGATGAAAGTCGTTAATAACGGCCTGATGCGAAACAACATACCTCAGCCATACCATATCCGGCCCGAGCGTCCCGAAGACTTCGGAGCCATCTCGGCCCTTGTCAGGGAGGCGTTTGCCTCGGCGGCGCACAGCGACGGCGACGAACACCTGCTTGTGTCGCGGCTCCGGGATACCGACGAATATATTCCCCGCCTGTCTCTTGTGGCGGTCAGGGTCAATATTGTCGTAGGCTACGTCATGTTCAGCGAGGTAAGAATCGGAGGGCAAAGAGCCGTTGCGCTGGCGCCCGTGGCCGTGAGCCCCGACGTTCAGAGGAAGGGCATCGGAAAACTGCTGATTGCCGCCGGGCATAAAACAGCCGTCGGGCTTGGTTATACCTGCTCGGTGGTTCTGGGATATCCTGAATATTATTCAAAATTCGGCTATCGCCCGGCGTCGGGCTACGGCATCGTTCCCCCCTTCGAAGTACCTGACGAATATTTTATGGCCTGTCAGCTGGACGGCAAATCCACTATGCCGCAGGGAGTTGTAGCATACTCCGCGGCCTTCGGCCTGTAACTTTACAGGCTTCTGTGCCTGGTTCAGACCGGAAACATTTCACAATTAGTTTACAAACATAAAATATTTATGAAATAATCCGAGGATAATTTTGCAGTGTCAAAACCAATCTACGAATGAAACGCGTCACACTGCTTATCTTCATTTCGCTTCTGTTTATTCCGGCTTTCGGCCGCAAAGTATCCGGCACCGTAATCGACTCCTCGACCGGAGAAACTCTCATCGGAGCCTCTGTCTATGTCAAGCAATCGCCACGAACGGCAACCGTAACAGGTCTCGACGGGACCTTCAGCATATCCACTGATGTCAGCGAACCGGTCCTGATATGCACATACCTCGGGTACAGGACGCAGGAAACGGCTGTGAAGGGAGAGGGCCCCCAGACCATACGGATGACAGAACTGGCCTCCAGTCTTTCGGAAGTGGTGGTCACGGCCACAGTCTCAAACACCGAGACGGGCGCCCGGATGATCGAGCGGAACTCGATGAATGTCGTCAACGTGATGAGCGCCCGAGCCATGGAGCTGTCCCCGGACGTTACCGTAGGAAACATCATCCAGAAAATGTCAGGCGTCACCACGGAGCGCAATTCGTCGGGCGAAGGGCAATATGCCATACTTCGAGGAATGGACAAGCGGTATAACTATACCTTGGTCAACGGAGTGAAAATCCCGAGCCCCGACAACAAGAACCGTTTCGTTCCCCTCGATCTTTTTCCTTCGGAAATACTCGAGCGCATCGAGGTGGCTAAATCCATGATGCCCAATCTTGAAGGAGACGGAATCGGAGGCGCCGTCAACCTTGTGATGAAGGACGCCCCCTCGAGGCGGATGCTCAATGCCAACATCACGACTGGATACAACGCCCTGTATCTCGGACGCGACTTCCTTTCGTTCAACCACGGAGCCATCCAAAAGAAATCACCAAACGAGACAAAGGGCACGACAGGCGATTACGGAGTAAGCGAGAGCGATTTCACGAATGCCTCCATGCGGATAAAAAGCTCACGCCCGTGGCCCGACCTTCTCGCTGGCCTGTCATTCGGCGACAGATTCCTCAGCGGAAAACTTGGCATCATAGCCTCGGCAAGCTATCAGAACATCCACCGCGGCAAAAACAGCGACTGGTATTACCGCTCCGCCTACATGACCAACGGAGTGGAGCACAGGGAATACTCGGAAAACCGTCGGCGACTCGCCCTACACGGCAAAATCGATTATGTTTTCTCCAGAAACCACAGACTTTCGTGGTACAACGGATGGCTGGACATGACCAACGGACAGACACGCCAGGCGCAGGACGACAAAACGGCTTCCATGCGCATGAGGTGGAACCGCCAGGATATCTTCAATTCCACGCTGCAAGGCTCGCATCTGTTTTCCGGCGACAAACTGAGGATAGAATGGAAAGGCGTTTTCTCGCATGCCTCCAACCGCACCCCCGACAATGCCACAGTTTATATCCAGGGCAAGCACCTCTCAACGAGCAAGGCGGCCGTACGCCGCTGGGAGCACAATTCGGACCACGATTTCGCAGGCTACCTTGACCTCGGCTACCGACTCGGCCGCTGGAATCTCTCGCTCGGAGGAATGTTCCGCAGCAAGAAGCGCGACAGCTTTTTCAACGAATACACATTCGACTCCGCTACCGGGCAAGACCATCTCCAGGTGTTCGGAGAAGACTGGGACAACCTCGACGGCATACTCATCACGCCCCGAGAGTTCGGCAACATCGGAGACCCCCTGAATTATGAAGCCGACGAGACTATCGGCGCCGGATATGCCATGGCTGCCCTGAAGCTGACGGCCTGGGAGATTATCGGAGGACTGCGGGTTGAACACACCAGTCAGGGTTACTCATTGAATTTTCCCCGCAACGTCGACCCCTCGGGACGCCAGATATACACAGACTTTCTTCCGAGCATACACGTGAAACGGATGCTTTCCGAACGGATGAACCTGAAGTTCAGCTACGCGCGGGCAATCAACCGCCCCAGCTTCTTCGAGATTGTCCCATACAGCATTATCAACGAAGAATATAAGGAGAAGGGCAATCCGGGGCTGAGGCACACGGTAGCCGACAACATCGACCTCCGCTGGGAGTTCTTTCCCAAGGCTTCCGAGCAATTCATGGCTGGGCTCTTCTACAAACACCTGAAGGACCCGATTGAATACGGGCTTATCAACGAGGGCCAGGACACATATTATATGCCGATGAACATGGGCAATGCCGACAACATGGGGCTGGAACTCGATGTCCTGAAATACTTCAATAAGTTCGGAGTGAAGGCGAACTATACTTTCACTCATTCGCGAATCACCACGGACAAGCGCACAATGGACGGCAACGAAATAAAGACCGTGCGCCAGAGTCGTCCTCTCTTCGGGCAGGCCGCGCACGTCGCCAACCTCTCGCTCCTGTTCAAAGACAGCTCCAGCGGATGGGACGTACAGCTGGCAGGGAGCTACATCAGTCCCCGGCTTGCCGACGTGAGCAACTGGTATGACAACGACATCTGGGAGAACGATTACTTCCGCATGGAGCTTTCCGCCGAAAAGACATTCCGCTCCGGACTGTCCGTGTTCCTCAAAGCCACCAATCTGCTTAACCTACCCATGATACGCTACTATCACAAGGGCCCCCACACCGACAAACTCACGGATGTGGAGCGTCACGGCGGCAATGTTCTCGAGCGGAAGGAGCGATATGGCCAGACCGTACTGCTGGGAATGAGATTCAGAATGTAGAAACTATTTCCGACCCACGCGGAAGGAATGCAATAACCAACCAAACAACCACAATTCCAAAAAATGAAAAAAATCGCGATTCTCGCCATGATCGGCGCGACAGTGTCGCTTGCCTCGTGCAGCGAAAAGGACGAGCCGAAAGGCCCCTCGTCAAAAACCGAAATCACCGATACAGAGATGAAGGTGTCCGGCACATGGAAATCAGGAACGGAAATCAGGCTTGACCGCCACCTCGTGATTCCGGAAGGCGAAAGCCTCACGATAGAGCCGGGCGTAAAGGTTCTCGCGTCCACCTCCGGAGTAGGCGTAAACCATGCTCCCGTGGAAATCATCGTCAAGGGCAATCTCTATGTCCTCGGCAGCGAACAGGAGCCTGTGCTCTTCTCTGTCGAAGAGTCCGACCGCACCATTTCCAACACCTTCGCCGGACTATGGGGCGGCATTGTTGCAACCGAGTCGTGCGGGGAGATGGTGATTGACCATGCCGTTATCGAATACACAGGAGGCCAGGTAATCGAAGGCTCGCCCTCCGCCACCGCGGGAATATACACAGCCGGAGACGACGCCTATCCCCAAATCACAACCACCAACATCGACGGCAAGTACGTCATCACCAACTCGACAATCCGCAATGGCTGGAGCGACGGCATATACCTGATGGGAGGGTCGGCCATTATCGCTGGCAATATCTTCTGCGCCAACGGTTTCAGTGGCGCGGAAGCCGTCAATATCAAGGCCGGCGTAAAGGCCGACATCGCCGGCAATGTAATGTTCAGCCCCAACACCAACGGACTGAAGCTCTCATCGTCGGGACAGAGCGAAACCCGCGGACAGGCCGTGGCCAACGCCTACAACAACACAATCGTCAATTCGGGATGGCGCCGCGACGGCGAGAAAGGCGGCTGCGTCTATGTGGAGAAGAACTGCCTCGCCAACGTTGTCAACAACCTCATGGTCAACTGCAAGTTCCGCGCCATGACCCCGAACTACAAGAATCCCAATGCCGCCGACGCAGGATTTGACGACAAATCCGTGATTGACTGGAATATGTACGTATCGGGGACGCAGAAAAGCGCCATCGTATACCCCGAAGAAAGCAATGTGGCCTACGCCTACGAAGGCTACAACTACGGACACAAGAACTATAACCCCGCCATCGACACCCACAGCGTGATCGTCACACCCGAAAACCTTGTGGATCCGGGCTTTGCCAACTTCGACATAAATGCCGTCGGACTTACCGATTACGTCTACGACTCCTCCTGGGATTTTCACCTTACAGCTGGTTCGCCGGCTCTCAGCGGGGCCTCCGCCACGCTCGTGCCCTGCTTCGCCGACGGCCTCGTGATAGACGGAAAAACATATCAGTCGCCCGCTCTCAAGCCCCAGTTCGGAGCTTTAGGCACAAAATGATCGGGAGCCATGGTACGCAAAACATTCATATCTGTTGCTATAGCCCTTGCGGCAGTCCTTGGCTCGCAGGCCCAGACCAAGGCCTCGGAGCTGGACGGAGATGTCATACTTATGATTGGCAATGACCTTGGCCGCAACGGATACTACGAACAGAAACCCATAGCGGAACTGATGGGCAAAGTCGCCGGGGCAGTGGGCCCGGATGCCTTTCTCGCCCTCGGAGACACCCATCATTTTCTTGGAATCGAATCGGTCAACGACCCTTTGTGGATGACCAACTTCGAACTGGTCTATTCTCACCCCGAACTACAGGTGGAATGGTGTCCGGTTCTCGGCAACCACGAGTACCGCGGCAACACTCAGGCCGTTGTCGACTATTCCGGCACAAGCCGCCGATGGGAAATGCCTTCGCGATACTACAGCCGCATCTTCGAGAATGACGGAACCCGTGTCAGGGTGATTTTCATCGACACGACTCCCATTATTGACAAATACCGCGGGAAAGCCGACGAATACCCGGATGCGTGCCGTCAGGATGCAGAGACACAGATACAGTGGCTGGACAAAGAACTGAGCAAGGAAGACGATGCCGACTGGACCGTCGTGGCAGGCCACCATCCCGTCTATGCCCAGACGCCTAAGCAGAGCAGCGAGCGCGAGGACATGCAGAAACTTGTTGATCCCATACTCCGCAAACACAAAGTCGACATGTACGTCTGCGGCCACATCCACAATTTCCAGCATATCCGCCGGAATGGAATAGACTATGTGGTCAACAGTTCGGGCTCGCTCTCAAGGCCGGATGTGAGTGCCACTGACGGCACAGTTTTCTGCAGCGGAGCCACCGGCTTCTCGATTCTCACCGCCACTCCAAAGGCTCTGACGCTCTCAATGGTGGACGGCACGGGAAATATAATCCATCAGGTAGTCCGCTCCAGGTAAGGGCTGAGGCCCTTGTCGCCTGAAGGGAGGGGTGTATCAAAATCATATCCGCGATTTTGATACACCCCGTTCTTTGTCAGTATCCTATGGTGAAGCGTTCCTGATGATGGCGGGGGCTCTCGAGTTCATCAACCATGGCCTTGGCATAGTCGCCGACGGTGATGCGGCTGTTTCCCTCGCTGTCGACAATCAGGTCGTCCTTGCCGAGACGGTACACGCCGCTCGCCTCGCCGGGCTCGAGGGAGCCTGCGGGAGAGAAAAACACCCAGTCGATTGCCTTTTCCTTGCTGAGGGTGTCGAGATAGAACTCACCGAGCGACCTTACGCCTCCCATGATTTCGGCTGGAATGGCGCCGCTGTCGACAACGCGGAGCCCGGGAGCGCAGAAGAGGGTACCCGCACCGCCTACGATGAGCAGGCGCCTGACGCCGGCCTCTTTCGCGGCCTCGACAATGCGGGGATAGTTCTGAAGGGTGAGTCTGTAGATGTCGGGATTGGCCCAGCCGGGATTGTAAGCGCTGATGACGGTCTCGTAGCCTTTGAGGTCGGCTGCGAGGGCCTTGGTGTCAGCGACGTCCACTTTCCGGACAGTGAGACGCGGACTCTGCACCTTTACATTTTCGGGATTGCGGACCAGAGCTTCGACTTCATAGCCGCGGGAGAGGAGTTCTTTGAGAATGGCGTCGCCGACAAAACCGCTGGCACCGATAAGAGCTGTTTTCTTCATTTCTGTAATGTCTTGATTTGATTTCCTGATGCAAATTTAACATCCGCAGAACCGGAAAGTCAAGAAGGCTCTTGAATGACTTATAGTTTCGTCGAAGTTACCGATACAGATTAGCAGCAGTTTGCAGAATCGGCTTTAATATACTTTAACCACAGCTGAAACGGACTGTTGCACACCTCGCGAATATTGCTTACCTTTGTAGAGTATTTTGCCAACCACCGCGTTATGAACGAAGAACTATTCCCCGATTGCCCTATACGCAACATACTCTCGCGCTTCAGCGACAAATGGTCGCTCTTGATTCTCTATACCCTGAATCTACGGCCGACCATGCGCTTCAGCGCTTTGCGCCGCGAGATTCCCGACATATCGCAAAAGATGCTCACAAACACCATCCGCACTCTTGAGGCCGACGGCTTCGTGACGCGCACCATCTACGCCGAAGTGCCTCCACGGGTGGAATACAGCATCACCAACCGCACACGCTCGCTCTTCCCCCACATCAATTCGCTGATTGAGTGGGCGAAAGACAACATGCCCGCAATCCTCAGCGACCGCAAGGCCCACGACGCCTCCGAAAAACAGTAACCGAATCAGTCGCTTATCAAGGCTGTCGACACGGCGCTTATTTTATTTCCATCGGCGCCTTTCGCAGAAGGATACATTCGGCAGGGCGGGAGCCATTAAGTCTGACGATGGAATCACTCTGAACGTCGATTGTCGAAATCCGGGGCAGAATCCTCCTAAGGGCATCCTCCGTCGCCATGTTGTCGCAGGCCATTTCCGTCATGGCACCGTCCCGGAGGGTGATTGAGTCGCCATTTATGCTGTACGAACCCGATATTGAATTGCAGTTCGTCATGATGAAATATGTGCTGTCTTCAAAAACGATATACTGCGTGGCTCCCGGCACAGCCTCGTCAGGCCGCACATAGTCGGAATCGCTGAACACGATGTTTTCAACAAACCACTGCCCGCGAATGTCGGCATGCGGCATCCCCGGGTCGGTGGAAGCATTATCCGACTGTGCTCCCTGATTTCCGGAGCATCCGCTTGTCATCGCTGTGAATAAGCCAAGGAGCGCAAGCAGAGCCATTCTGTATGTCTTCATTTTTTTCAGTTTTTATTTTTTTAAGCAAAGAATCTCTACTTTGCTTCCCATTTCAGCTAAGTTTTTATTCCGTCGGCTCATAGCCGTCGATGCGGAGCATTGAGGCGGTGAGGGACTTGACGTAACGACGGATGTATTTGAATACCAGAAGAAAGATTACAAGGATTATAAGACTGAAGTCTTCGTCGAGGCCCATGGTGAAACAGAGGGTGTCGTAGACGCCGTGGACCGCAATCGGGAAGAGGAAGGCTATGGTCATGTAGTACTTGCGGCGGCTCTTGTCGAACCAGCCGAGAGAGAAGAAGGAACCCATTATAACGGCGAAGAAATAGTGCATCGGCACGGACATGAGGGCTCTCGAGATGCCAACAAACATCCATTCCTCCCCTGCCCCGAAGAGGTAAAGAATGTTTTCGACAGCGGCGAAGCCCATGCCGATGCAGACGGCGTAGACAATCCCGTCAAAACGCTCGTCGAAGTGCTTGCAGCGAGTGGCGAGAAACCACAGGGCCAGAAACTTGAGCCCTTCCTCTGGGATGGCCGCGCTGACAAAAGAGGATATGAAGGCACTGAGGAATGAGTCGGGCTGAATGTCGGGCAGACCGAGATAACCGAGAAGAAGCACACCCGGCACCACGAGCACCCCGAGACCGACCGCCGCAAGGAGCCAGCGCAGAGGCTCGGGTTGCCGGTCTTTACGAATCAAGATGACGGCAAGCACAACGGCCGGCGCCACCGCCGCTAACAACTTGAGATATGTTTCGTTCATTTATTCAATTGTTTCAATGTAATTTACAAACAGGTAGGCATTTCCTGACGAATGAGAATAAAACAATGTCATACTTTGTCATTTCTTTCTTATTTTTCAAGGGCATCCTCTCCGAAGGCGAGGGACATTGTGGTGTCGACTACGGCGAAGTCGTATTCTTTGTAGTCGCAGGGCCATGCTCCGGCTTCGGTGAGGGTGCTTTCGGCGTCGAGTTCGTTCCAGTCCTTGAGGCAGTTGTGGCGGAGGGTTGTTTCATCGCATGCGGGAGTGCCGTCGTCGCGGCGGACGTATCCGAGGAGCTCATGGGCTGCGTTCCAGCGAAGATGCTCGAGCATGGCGAGGCGCAGGATTGTGAGGTTCTCGCGCCCGCTGAGACCGGGATAGCTTATCCCGCTCTTCTTTCCGGTCCTGTCCGGCATGCCGTCGGCCCTGAAATATCGTACAAGGAAGTGCGCCCAGTCGGTTTCCGCGGGCATGGCGGAGCGGAAAAATGCCATTTTGGTGTGGACGTGGAGCGCGTTTGCCATGTCCTGCGACTCCTGGCGCCTCATCTTGCGGAGCCTGTCGATTTGCGGGACAGGAGTCTGCGTGAAGGATTTGTGGCGTTCCTCCCATGTGGAGCCGTCGCCCTTGATGCGGCGGTAACTTTCGTGGAATTTCTTGCCGAGCTCGACGAGCCGGTTGCTTATCACGAGCTCGTAGGTGTAGGTCTCCTCGGGCTGACCGAAGATGCGGATTACGGGCGTGTTGTTCTCGCCCTCGCCGTAGCCGTGGTTGTAATGGTCGGCGATTTTCTGCACGGACTCGACTTTGGCGTCGTCGGTACAGCGGACGAGAATCATGAGCTTGCTCAGGTCGCCGCCATGTCGGCGGAAACGGCTGAAGATGCGGGTCGCAAGGGCTATGGCCTCGTCGTTGTCGCCGATGGAGATAACCACGTAGTTAAGCTTCCGGATCCGTTCCGGACTCAGAATCCGGTCGTAGAAGGCCTTGTCGTTGTAGTCCATTGCCCGGAAATCGATGTGGTCGGAGATGACCTTGCGGTCGAAGATTCCGGGCATCGCCGCGCGGAAAGTGCCCTCGATTCTGTCGAGGTCCTTGTCGACTATGGTGCAGTTGAAGGCCGTGCGCCGGGCGTTGGTCGCGGGCGAGCTAATGTCAACGAAGGCGCCGAACTCGTAGAGGAATCGGAAAGCGTCGCGTCCGACTTCACCGAAACCTACAATCAGGGCGTCGAAAGTGCCGTCGACCGTACAGGGGTTGTCGGAGCTCATCTCCACCACGTTGAAGGGATGGAACTCGGGGAGGAGCTTCAGACGCTCGACGGCAATGTGGGAGGAGTCGATAATCTTGATATTGAGGTTCTTCCTGACCGCCACGTCCTGAATCACACGGTTCGGGCCGTTGTAGCGGGCGTGGCAGTAAATCTTGTGGCGGATATCACCGCTCCGGGCTATGGAGAGGATTGTGCGGTCCTTGGCCAAGGTGATGACGTCGCGGATATTGCGCTCCTCGCTGTTGTTCAGAAAGAAGATATGAAGGCTTGCATCCGGGGTTCCCCGCAGCCTCTCGATAAGCCTGGCAATGCGCGAAAGGCCGAGATAACCGAAGGCGTCGAAGTCCGGGAGGGCGGCAATCTCCTCGTCGATGTCGCAGAGCTCCTTTCCGGCAATTGCCACCCTCGCCGCATATCGGTCGGCGATGGCGAAGGGCTTGTGCTTGTGGGTGACGAGGCCCACGATGCTGTTCCATTCGTTGGTGTCGTCCTCGCTGACGTTGGCCTTGTCGATCAGGACCACGACGGCTTTTGAATCATTCCTGACAATGTCCCTGATAAGGGACTCGGAGGGACCGTTGACGCCGAAAAAGAGGTAGAGGTGATTGTGGTTCCTGTCGATTCGCGTGCGGTAGGACAACCGGTAATAGGCGTTCAGACGGGAGTAGACCAGTCCCACGAGCACCATGATGGTGCATGAGAACGAAAGAACAGCCTGGATGGAAATGAGTGCCTTTATTACGGGCTCGTTGTCGAGACGGTCGAGGATATTGCTGTCCACGTCGAGCATGAACAGGTCAAGCGAGCATATAAGCGAGCGGAGCAGATATTCGGCGTTGTTGAACTGAACGTGGTAGTCGACGCCGCCCAAGGCATAGGTTACGACTTCGCTCCGGGCGATAGTGCGGAACACGTAGAAATAAAGCACCGTTCCCGCCACGAGGAAAAAGCCCATGAGCGTGGCCACGAACTTCAGTGAGAAGTCCTTGGTGTTGAGGCGGTGGGCAGGGCGCACAAGAGCATTCCGCAACTGGCTGACGAGGGAATACACCAGCAGGACACCGGCCGCGCCAAGGAGGATTTCAATCAGGACATACCCCACCGGGCCGTTGAGCGTAATCAGCGCCAGAAAAGCCAGAACTAAAACAAGGAGACCTACTCCCGTGCCGTATTTCGGTCGTGTCATTTACAGGGATAACGGTTGGTTCGCAATGTGCAAAGGTAACAATTTTTTGCAAAACGAGACAAATACCACCGTAACTTTTTCGCTCTGCCGAGAAACATAAAACCGTAAGGTTGCCGAACTTTTTCGGAGGGGCGGGCGTTATATGCTAAATGTGTTAATCAAACCTTTTAAGAAAACAGAATCATGAAATCTAAATTGATGATGACAGCCGCTGTGGCTGTCGTGATGGGATTGGGTCTTGCTTCCTGCGCCGGGGAAAACGCTAAACTCGCCGGTGAGCTCGCCGGGACATGGAAAGGCGAAACCGTAAGCATGAAAAAAGAAACCAAGGACAAAACGGACAAGGACGGCAAGCGCGGCCGCCGCGAGGAAGGGCAGATGAGCTGCACTCCGACCTTCACTTTCGTCCGAACCGACGGCACCAACGGGGGCACCGTCGACATCTCCGCTGACTATACCCTCACCCGGGGCGTCGAATCCGCGGCTGTAGCCGTTCCCGTGTCCGCCACTGTCAACGGCACAATCACGGCTTCGGGCACATGGATGGCCGAGGACGGCGACGAGGTAAGGCTGACGCTCGACCCGACAAAGACTGTTGTGGACGTCGACACGGCGTCGATGACCCTGAACTATGCTCAGGTTACGGACGCTCCCCGCGACTCCCTCGCCTCCATCCGCAACAATGTGGCGCTGAACATCGCTGACGTAGTGAAGCCCATGCTCGCGGCCAAAGTGCAGAAAATGCGCAAGCTCGACGACGTGAAAATCACCGGCAACACCATGACCCTCGAAGCCGGCCACAACAAAGTCTCCTTCACGAAGCAGTAAGCTACACAACTCTACCTACAACAACTCCCGGGAGCCCCCACAAAAGGGAAATCCCGGGAGTTGTCGTATATTCGCGGGGGAGGTTGAGGCAGATATTTCCCGCAAAACAAAGCGCATGATTATCAGCCTATTTTTCAAAACCCGCGCTAAATGGGGAAAAATACCGGAATTTATCTGTCTCGCCATAAAATTATAACATTCTTTAACGTCAAGTAGCGGATATTTATTTGTAACTTTGCCATGCAGACCGCAACGCAGACCACGCCAGTAGGGTGAGGTTCTTCCGAACCAACCCCCGGTCCGGGGAAAGCGGAGCGGGATGTATTTGACATACAGTAAAAAGCGTTTATCCGCGCTGATTCTTGACGAATCGGAATTCTCGCAAAATTTCACATCTAAGTCAAGGATAGAGCAACGGTAGATGCCCGTGGATATGTAATTATGATGCCTTCGGCCCGACACTTCGCGAGAAGTGAAGCCGGAAGCATAGGTTGCATAAACAGGCGTGGGCTTCTGCGTTGCCGTCCGACTTAGATGGGCAATGCGAGAAGCCTCGATTCGTAGGACGGCAACAGATACAGACTCCTACGCTTTTTTTGTTTATAAACCAATGCCAACGAGGGGAGGACTGAGGCAACCTTGAAATTTATGGATTTTAACTTGGTTGCAATTCAATGTGATTTCCGAAATTTCTGGAATTCAGTAAAAGATACTGTACATTAGGGATATTCAGTTAATGGCCTCAAACGCACTTAGGGAGAATGGCTAAGAATGGCGTATACGGAGATGGGTGTTG
>ERZ808037.97-NODE-97-length-92987-cov-31.355086_pt1 | contig 92987 bp, 61 predicted proteins | sample MGYA00380190_ERZ808037 | MGnify/ENA primary metagenome ERZ808037 (study PRJEB31490, sample SAMN06133399) | mouse gut metagenome | isolation source: J9 | host: mice | place: China: Chengdu | collected 2015-05 ... | reverse complement strand
GACTTGCATGTGTTAAGCCTGTCGCTAGCGTTCATCCTGAGCCAGGATCAAACTCTTCGTTGTTGTTTATCTTTTTTTCTCTTTTTCAAAGTGAAAAATGACCGAAACGTTCGACGTCCGCGCCTCTTTTCAAGGCCGGACCGGCTTTTGGATTTCCTAGTGAATTGACAGAGTCAGTTACAATGTTCCTTTTTTGCTCTTGTACTACTCTTGAAATTCAGTCTATTGTAAATCTTTCAATGTTCTATTTTCGAGCCTTAATTTTTAGGTGGGCCGAAAACGATGCAAAGGTAGGCATTCCCCTCGAACCCTCCAAATCTTCGGACGAAAAAGTTCACCAAATCCCCAAATTTTAACATCGGTTAAGATTTCAGGACTCAAAACAGGGTATTCGGCAGGCAAAATGCCGACTTTATCGGAGCCAGCGGTCGAGATAGGGATAAAGAATCGGCCAAAGCGCGTCGGGCGTCATGGCAGCATATTGTTCGGTAGCCGACATCGACGCTCGGGTCCCTGCAGGGATAAAATCCGCCGGGGAAACCGCCACAGCAGGAATGAAAGCCGAAGCCTCCGCTCCATCAGCCGAAGAACCCGCAGCCGAAGTACCATCTGCCGAAGAACCATCAGCCAAAGAACCAGCCATACCACCCCGGCACAGAGATGCGGAGGGGAGAGTGCGCTGCGGCACCCACGTGACGGGATCAATTGACGGTGAAACGATGACGAAACTCGGACGGCCTACAGCATGGACTATGTGGCGGGCGCCGCCTTCGTTGCCGAAATAGGCCGTGGAGAACGAGGCCAGAGCCACCAGCTGGCGCATCGAGGCCGCCTTCACATTAATATATATATTGCGAGGCGAATCCAGACGCCGGAAAATGTCGCGGGCAGCCTCCTCTTCGGCGCCCGGAGCGTAGTTCAGCACCAGCTGAAGATCCGGATACCGGTCGATGATACGGCCCAGGATGTCAGTCATATAGGCCGGAGGCCACGTCTTGAACGCCAATTTCGACACCACCCCGCAGAGCAGAATCGGCCGGGAGAGGTCAAGCCCCTCCCCTATCAGGTAGCGGCGATAGTCGGCCCGTTCCGACTCGCTTATATGAAGCGAGATAGAGCGCCGGAGCGTGAGCTGCCTACCCTGAGGGAGCAAACGGGAGAAAGGCTCGAGGAAGCGCAGATTATGGGTAATCATATCCTCCCCATCGACCCGGCGCGGGAAAGCATGGTTGAAAAACGGCCTTGTATAGCCCTTGCGCAAGCCGATGCGCAGACGCGATAAGGGAGAAAAGATGGTAAATGGGAGCGTGTTGGCCGTGGAGCGCATGTCGATGATGGCGTTGTAGCGCCCGAAAGCCATCAGGCGGAAGATTTTCCAGATATAGCGCAGCGGCTGATGACGCTCGCGGTCGGAGAAAGTGATAATCCGCGAAATTGCCGGATGCCCCCGGAACAGGTCGGCCAGACGGTCGTTGAGCACGAAGTCGATCTGCGCATCGGGGAAGTTAGCCTTCAGATTGTCTATAAGTGACGTGGCCAAAACGGCGTCGCCCATCTGGCGAAAGCGGATTATAAGGATTTTCATGGAGGTGTTGATAAGTTTTTTGGGAGGAGCGGGCAACAAAGTTAACGAAATTCGGGGAATAATCCGTAAATTTGTAGTGGGCGATTGCGCGAAAACGCGTATCGGCCACCGAATCAGGATAAGCATTTCAGACACAGGAAAAACACAGATGGGAAAATTTGTACATCTTCACGTCCATTCACAATATTCGCTGCTCGACGGACAGGCCGCCGTGGATAAGCTCGTCGACAAGGCGATGGCCGACGGGATGCCCGCACTGGCGCTGACCGACCACGGCAACATGTTCGGCATAAAGGAATATTTCAACTACGCCAACAAGAAAAATTCCAAGACCAAGGGTGCCATAAAGGAAGCCCTTGCCGCCGCCGAGGCCGCCGAGGCCGAGGGGAACGCCGAGCTTGCCGCCGAGAAGCGAGCCGAAGCCGAAACGCTGAAGGGGAAGATTTTCAAGCCCATCTTCGGATGCGAAGTATATGTGGCCAACGAGTCGCTGCTCACTCATACCGACAAGAAAGACACCGGCCGCCACCTGATTCTGCTGGCCAAGAATGCCAAAGGATACCACAATCTGGTAAAGATAGTGTCGCGTGCCTGGACCGAAGGGTTCTATTCCCATCCGCGAACCGACAAAGCCGACATCGTGGCCCATAAGGAAGGACTGATCGTATGCTCAGCCTGTCTGGGCGGCGAAATCCCCAAACTCATCATGAACGGCGAAATCGACGAGGCCGAGCGCCGGGTATTATGGTGGAAAGAGCAGTTTGGCGACGATTATTACCTTGAGCTGCAGCGCCATAAGGCCACAGTGCCGCGCGCCAACCATCAGACCTACTACAAACAGCAGGAAGTCAACGCCGTGCTGCTTCAGTTTGCCGAAAAGCACAACATCAAGGTGGTGGCCACCAACGACACCCATTTCGTAAACGAGGAAGACGCCGAGGCCCACGAGCGCCTGATCTGCCTGAACACCGGACGGCGCATATCCGACTACGACACCTCCGACGCCACCACCGGAAGCATCGACCCCGACGACGAAGACAACTCGAAGAAGCCCAAACTTGCCTACACCAAGCAGGAATGGCTGAAATCGACCGAGGAGATGACGGCGCTGTTCGCCGACATCCCCCAGAGCCTCACGACGACGCTCGAAATCGCCGACAAAGTCGAGTTTTACGACATCGACCACGCGCCGATCATGCCCTTCTTCGCCATTCCCGAGACATTCGGCACCGAGGAAGAATATCGCTCGCGCATCACCGAGAAAGAACTGTTCGACGAGTTTACGCAAGACGAAAACGGCAACGTAGTGCTCAGTCAGGAGCAGGCCGAAGCCAAAATAGCCAAGCTCGGAGGCTACGACAAGCTCTACCGCATCAAATTTGAGGCCGACTACCTTAAGATGCTCGCCTACGAGGGCGCCAAGAAGCGCTACGGCGACCCTCTGCCGGACGATGTGAGCGAGCGCATCAAATTCGAGCTGCACATCATGAAGACCATGGGCTTCCCGGGTTACTTCCTTATCGTGCAGGACTTTATCAACGTATCGCGCGAGCGGCTCGGCGTCAGCGTGGGGCCCGGCCGTGGATCGGCCGCCGGCTCGTGTGTGGCTTACTGCCTGGGTATCACCCAGATCGACCCGATCAAATACGACCTGCTGTTTGAGCGATTCCTCAACCCCGACCGTATCTCGCTGCCCGATATCGATGTGGACTTCGACGATGACGGCCGCGCCCGCGTGCTTCAGTATGTCACCGAAAAATACGGCGCTGACAATGTGGCCCACATCATCACCTACGGCACCATGGCCACAAAGATGGCGCTGAAGGATGTGGCCCGCGTGGAAGGGCTGCCAATCCCCGAGAGCGACCGCCTGGTGAAGATGATTCCGCGCCACATGCCCGAAGTGGACGGCAAGGAGGCCAAGCTCAACCTCGCAAACTGCTATAAACTTGTGCCCGAATTCAAAAACGAGCTCAAGAACCCAAATCCGCAGATTCAGGAAACGCTGAAATACGCCGCCCAGCTCGAAGGGAACGTGCGCGGCACGGGTGTGCACGCCTGCGGCGTGATCATCTGCCGCGACAAGATCAGCGACTGGGTGCCCGTCAGCACGGCTGTGGACAAGCTCGAGGGAAAACTGCTCGTGACACAATACGAAGGCCGCGTGATCGAGGAGACAGGCCTTATCAAGATGGACTTTCTGGGGCTGAAGACCCTGTCGATTATCATGGATGCCGTGCGCAACATCAAGCAGACCCGCGGCATCGACATCGACATGGAGAAAATCCCCATCGACGATCCCAAGACCTACAAACTCTACTGCGAGGGTCGCACCATCGGCACCTTCCAGTTTGAGTCGGCCGGCATGCAGAAATATCTGCGCGAGCTCCAGCCCTCCACATTCGAAGACCTCATCGCCATGAACGCCCTCTACCGCCCGGGCCCCATGGACTATATCCCCGACTTCATCGCGCGCAAGCATGGCCGCTCCCCTATCGTCTACGACATCCCCGAGATGGAGAAATATCTCAAGGATACGTATGGCATCACGGTATATCAGGAGCAGGTGATGCTTCTGTCGCGACTCCTGGCCAACTTCACCCGAGGCGAAAGCGACACCCTGCGCAAGGCCATGGGTAAGAAGCTCATCGACAAGATGAACCATTTGGAGGGTAAATTCATGGCCGGCGGACAGGCCAACGGCCACGACCCCAAGGTGCTCAAGAAGATATGGGAAGACTGGAAGAAATTCGCCTCCTACGCCTTCAACAAGAGCCACGCCACCTGCTACAGCTGGGTGGCCTTCCAGACGGCATACCTCAAAGCCAACTACGCGCCCGAATACATGGCAGCCGTGCTCAGCCGCAACCGCTCCGATATCAATAAGCTCACCAGCTTCATGGATGAGTGCAAGAGCATGAAGATTCAGGTGAAGGGGCCCGACGTCAACGAATCGTTTGCCGACTTCGGTGTGAACCAGGCCGGAGATATCCGTTTCGGGCTGTCGGCCGTGAAGAGCGTGGGCGACAATGTGGTGGCCGCCATCATCGCCGCCAGAAACGCCGGAGGCAAGTTTGAGTCGGTCTACGACTTTGTGGAGCGAGTGCCCAGCGGAGTCATCAACCGCCGCACCCTCGACGCGCTTGTACTGGCCGGTGCCCTCGACTGCTTCAGCGAAGTAAAGCGCGAAGACTTCTTTGAAAAGAACAGCCGCGACGAGACCTTCTCCGAGCAGCTTCTTCGCTACGGACAGCAGTATCAGCGCGCAGCCCAGGAGCATGCCAATTCTCTCTTCGGCGACATGGGCGACGAGCTAAACACCGCCGGACGCCCGCCCGTCAAATCGGCGGTGCCCTGGGTCGACGCTGTAAGGCTGGAGAAAGAGCGCGACCTTGTCGGGATGTTCCTGTCGGCCCATCCGCTCGACCCCTACTACATGGAGCTGCAGTTTGGCATGACCTCAATCAAAGATTTCAACGAACTGACACCCGAGGAGGGTAAGGAATACAGCTTCGGCGGCATGGTGACCAAACTCGACGAGCGCGCCGCACGCAACGGCGGCAAATTCGGCATCGTGATGCTTGAGGACATCTCGGGTACCACCGAGCTGCGTCTTTTCGGCCAGAAATATATCGACTTCGGGAAATACTGCGTGCCCGGCACCCCGCTGGCCATCTCGGGACGCTTCGAGCGCCGCTACAACGGTGAAGTCAGCTTCGAGGTGGCACAGGTGCGCCTGCTCAACGATTTCAAAGGGAAGATGCTCAACGCCATCAACATCGAAATCGACACCGATCAGCTCAACGGGCCGCTGAAGGATGTGCTTCACGAGATGCTCAAATCGAGCGGCGACAACAAAGGATCGCTGGTCATCAAGCTGTTCGACAAGCAGACCAACCGGTATCTGCATCTGACGTCGGCCTACAAAATCCCACTGACGCGCGATCTCACCCGGGCGCTTGACTCGCTGGATGTGAAATATGACTTCGATGTGAACCATATAGCCGTGCCGCAAACCCAGCAGCGGCAGTGGGGAGCGCCCCGCCGAGCCGCCCAGGGAGCATAAGGCGCCCATCATAGCCATAAACAATTGAATATCAACAAACAACAAATATAACTCAAAAACAATCACACAACAATGGCACTTGAAATTACAGATGCGAATGCGCATGAGATTATCGAATCAGGCAAACCCGTGATGATCGACTTCTGGGCCACATGGTGCGGACCATGCAAGCAGTTAAGCCCCGTGGTCGACGAACTGGCACAGGAATACGAAGGGAAAGTGGTAATCGGCAAATACAACCTCGACGAAGAGAGCGATCTGGGTCAGGAATACCGCATCATGTCGCTCCCCACCATCCTCTTCTTCAAAGACGGCAAAAAGACCGACCTGCGACTGACCGGTTCGCAGACCAAAGCCACCATCCAGGGCAAGCTCGACGAGCTCCTCGCGCTCTGATCCCCGCAAATTCCGCGCTGACATATTGTTAGCAACCCAAATACCGTTAACAGATATTGTCGAAACGGCTCTAAGGCCGCCCCCGTCGGGCGGCCTTAACTATATAATGCTGGAAAGAGCCGGAAGTTTTCGCAGATTCGCCGCAAGGAAATGGAAAATATTTGGCGTAAAGCGAAAATTTTACTTACCTTTGCAATAAGTTGTTGCCCACGTTGGGCCGCTTGCATTTTTTATCGGAAAGATGGGTGAATCCCGCAGCCGAAAGAGCCGGGACAGCGCCTAAAACACAGCTTGGAAACATGAATAAGAAGAGCTTGGTTTCAATCGACGACCTGACGAAGGAGCAAATCCTGGAACTCCTCGACACAGCGCGATATTTTGAAGAGCATCCCAATCACAAAATCCTTGACGGGAAAGTGGTGGCGACGCTCTTTTTTGAACCCTCTACCCGCACCCGTCTGAGTTTCGAGACGGCGGTAAACCGGCTTGGCGGCCGAGTGATCGGATTCAGCGACGCTGCCACATCGTCGTCGTCGAAAGGCGAAACGCTGAAAGACACCATAAAGATGGTGAGCAATTATGTCGACCTTATCATAATGCGCCATTATCTGGAAGGTGCGGCCCGGTATGCCACCGAAGTGACCGAGACGCCCGTCATCAACGCCGGCGACGGAGCCAACCAGCACCCGTCGCAGACCATGCTCGACCTCTACTCCATCCGCAAGACCCAGGGGACTCTCGAGAACCTCACCATCACCATGGTCGGCGACCTGAAATACGGGCGCACCGTGCATTCGCTGCTGATGGCCATGAAATATTTCAAGCCGAAATTCCGGTTTGTGGCCTGCGACGAGCTGCGCATGCCGCGTGAATATATCGATTTCTGCCGCAAGCAGGGGATAGAATTCGAAGAGCACACCGACTTCTCCAAGGAGGTGATCGACTCCACCGACATCCTGTACATGACCCGAGTGCAGCGCGAGCGATTCAGCGACATCATGGAGTATGAGAAGGTCAAAGACCTCTATACGCTCCATAACTCGATGCTCGAGACCTCCAGGCCCAACCTGAGAGTGCTGCATCCGCTGCCGCGAGTGAACGAGATTTCGACCGATGTCGACGATAATCCCAAGGCATACTATTATGAGCAGGCGCGCAACGGCCTGTTCGCCCGCCAGGCTATCATCTGCAGGGCGCTGGGGATTGAGATAGGTAAGTGATAATGTCAGACGAAATAAACAAGCTGGAGATGCAGACTTCAAAAACCGAACTTGCAGTGGCCGCGCTGCGCGACGGCACTGTAATCGACCATATTCCCGCCGAGGCGCTGTTCAAATGCGTGAAAATACTCGGACTGGAGACCACCCGCCATCGCCTGACCATAGGCAACAATCTGGAGAGCAAGGGGATGGGCGCCAAAGGGATTATCAAGGTGGCCGATACCTTCTTCCCAGAGGAGCAGCTCAACCGCATAGCGCTGCTGGCGCCGACGGCAGTGGTGAACATCATCCGCGACTACGCCGTGGTGGAGAAGCGCCATGTGACGCTGCCGGAAGTGGTGGTGGGAATCGTCAGATGCAACAATCCAAAATGCATCACCAACAACGAGCCGATGCTGACACGCTTCACAAGCGTGGCCGATAAGCCCGGCTATATCCGGTGCCACTATTGCGGCCATACGATAGCAAACAATAAAGCAGAAATCTAAGCCGAACGAACCGATGGGAGTATCCGACGCCGAAAAGCCTCAGAAGCGGAGCCTTAAGCCCGGGACGATGCTGTATCCCCTGCCGGCTGTGATCATCAGCTGCGGCAATGCGGAGCGGTCGAACATGCTGACAGTGGCGTGGACCTCGACCGTATGCACCAATCCTCCCATGGTAGCCGTCTCGGTGCGCCCCGAGCGATACTCCTACCCCATGATTCTCGAGAACATGGAGCTGACTGTCAATACCACCACAGCCGCGATGGCACGCGCCACCGACTGGGTGGGAGTGCGCTCCGGCCGCGATCAGGACAAATGGGCAGCCACAGGCCTTACGCCCGTGCCCGGCCGGAAGGTAAGCTGCCCGTATGTCGGGGAGTCGCCGCTGGTGCTGGAATGCAAAGTGCGCCGGGTGATGCCGCTGGGGAGCCACCACATGATGCTGGCCGAAGTGGTCAACGTGCTGGCCGACGAGGCTCTGTTTGACCCGCAGACCGACACTCTCGAGCTCGAACGCGCAGGCCTGATGAGCTACAACCACGGCCACTACTACGCCCAGGGGCGCGAGCTCGGCCGCTTCGGATTCTCCGTGATGAAAAAGTCCACCGCCAAGCGGATTGCCGCAGGCAAAAAGTCCGCGAAAGCCGGAGCCGGAACCAACGGCGGAGCTTCGGCGAAATCCAGACGCAAAACCAATAAAAAAGGTACAATATAAACCATTCATTCTTATAAACACCAATTATGCAACGCGACACCAAAATTTTCGACATCATCAATCGCGAACACGACCGCCAGAAAAAAGGTATCGAGCTCATCGCATCCGAAAACTTCGTATCACCCCAGGTTATGGAGGCCATGGGGTCGTGTCTAACAAATAAATATGCCGAAGGGTATCCCGGCCACCGTTACTACGGCGGATGCCAGGTGGTAGACGAGGCCGAAAACCTCGCCATCGAGCGCCTGAAGCAGCTTTTTGATGCCGAATATGCTAATGTGCAGCCCCACTCGGGCGCTCAGGCCAATATGTCGGTGTTTATGTCGGTGCTGAAACCCGGCGACACATTCATGGGCCTCAACCTCGACCACGGCGGCCACCTCAGCCACGGTAGCGCTGTGAACTTCTCCGGTCTGGTATTCAACGCCGTAGGCTACAATGTCAAGGCAGACACCGGCCTGATCGACTATGACGAAATGGAGGAAATAGCCCATAAAACCCACCCCAAACTGATCGTGGGCGGTGCCAGCGCCTATTCGCGCGAATGGGACTACGCCCGCATGCGCGCCATCGCCGACGAGGTTGGCGCCATCTTTATGGTGGATATGGCTCATCCGGCCGGCCTGATCGCCGCCGGGCTGCTCGACAACCCGCTGAAATATGCCCATATCGTCACTTCGACCACCCACAAGACCCTGCGCGGCCCGCGCGGCGGTGTGATCCTTCTGGGCAAGGATTTCGACAACCCCTGGGGTAAGACCACCAAGAAAGGCGAGATACGCAAGATGTCGTCGCTGATCGATTCAGCCGTGTTCCCCGGAGTGCAGGGCGGCCCGCTGGAGCATGTGATTGCCGCCAAGGCTGTGGCCTTCGGCGAGGCTCTGACTCCCGAATACCACGAATATCAGACACAGGTGAAGAAAAATGCCGCCGCTATGGCTCAGGCCATGACCGACAAGGGATACAAGATCATCTCGGGCGGAACAGACAACCACTGCATGCTTGTGGACCTGCGCACCAAATTCCCCGACCTGACCGGCAAGGTGGCAGAGCGTGTGCTGGTAGAAGCCGACATCACCGCCAACAAGAATATGGTGCCGTTCGACTCGCGTTCCCCCTTCCTGACCTCGGGCATCCGTCTGGGCACTCCCGCCATCACCACCCGCGGCCTGAAAGAAGCCGAAATGGGTCCGATCGTTGAGATGATCGACACCGTGCTCAGCGACCCCGAAAACCCCGCCACCATAGCATCCGTTCGCGCAGAGGTCAACAAAATGATGTCTGACCGACCTATGTTCGCCTGGTAATTGTTATTGATTACAGACCACAGAATTTATTTACTACTATGAAAATCCTGTTCCGGATATACGAAGTGCTGATTATGGGGCCACTGATTGCAGTGGCCACCATAATCACCGGAGCAATCACAATAGCCGGCTGCCTCTTGCGCGGCGGAAAATGGTGGGGCTACTACCCTCCGAGGATATGGGCGCGTATATGCCTGGCGCTCACGTTTGTACGCGTGAAAGTCAGCGGGCGCGAAAATATCCGCCCCGACCAGTCGTATGTCTTCGTAGCCAACCATCAGGGCGCCTACGACATCTTCACCATCTATGGATACCTCAACCACAACTTCAAATGGATGATGAAGAAAGAGCTGCTCAATTTCCCGGTGGTAGGCAAAGCCTGCGAAGCCGCCGGACATATTTTCGTGGACAATTCATCGCCCGCAGCCATCATGCGTACCATGAAAAAAGCCGAGAAAACGCTCAGCGGCAGGATGTCGCTGGTAGTGTTCCCCGAAGGGTCGCGCACCTTCACCGGCCGCGTGGGCACTTTCCATAAAGGGGCCTACCAGCTTGCCATGGAGTTCGGACTGCCCGTGGTACCGGTGACCATCGACGGCGCCTTCGCCGTACTGCCGCGCACACGCCTGTTCCCCAACTGGGGCACCATCCGCATGACCATCCACGCCCCCATCGCCGCCCCGGCCGACGATGCCGACCGCGTGCGCGTGATGCGCCAGTCGCAGCAGGTAATCATCGAAAGCCTCGGCCAATAAAATGACGCCCCGGCGCTGCTACGGCCGATTATTACCCACTCCGACATAAAGGATGGCGCCGTCTTTGAATATGAGATGATCTGTGGGCGCTTCGAGAACCGACAACAGCATGTACATGAAAAATAACAGTAGCCCTATAGCCTGGGTACCTTCCGTATATTTTGCCGCAGGATTGCCTTTTGTGGTCCTGAATATGGTGGTTGTACTGATGTACAAGGGGCTTGACGTATCAAACGCCACAATCACGTTCTGGACCTCGCTGATTATGCTGCCATGGACTCTGAAACCGCTCTGGAGCCCGTTTATGGAGCTTTACAAGACTAAGAAATTCTTTGTGGTTGCCACGGAGCTGTTCTCCGGCGTGATGTTCGGCATCGTGGCCCTGTCGCTCACGCTATCGAACTTCTTCGCGGCATCGATAGCCGGATTAGCGATGATCGCATTCAGCGGCGCCACCCACGACATTGCCGGCGATGGCGTGTATATGAGCGAGCTCGACAATTCGCAGCAGTCGAAATACATCGGCTGGCAGGGTGCATTCTACAATATAGCCAAAATCGTAGGCACAGGCCTGCTGGTATGGCTTGCCGGCACTCTGGGCGAGCTTGGATTAGGCGCCAAAGGCTCGTGGATGACTGTGCTTGCCACCGTCGCCGTGCTTATGATTGTCATGTCGGTCTACAACGCCTGCATGATTCCTTCGAATGAATGTACGGTCAGGGTCAAAGCCTCGGCAACGCAAGTGGCATCCGAACTGAAATCCGTGATCAAAGATTTCTTTACCAAACGTTACATCTGGTATTACATAGCCTTCATAATCCTCTACCGCTTTGCCGAAGGATTCGTGATGAAGATCGTGCCGCTATTCCTCAAATCAGGCATAGCCGAAGGAGGGCTCGGTCTTTCGGATAAAGCTATCGGACTTTATTACGGCACATTCGGGGCGGCAGCTTTCGTGCTCGGCTCTATACTCGGAGGCTACTACATAGCGCGCTTCGGACTTAAAAAGACCCTCTTCTCGCTTGCTCTGATATTCAACATCCCCTTCGCCGTCTATACTCTGCTGGCCATATATCAGCCCTCTGACGAATGGCTCATAGCGTCGGGCATAGTGATGGAATATTTCGGCTACGGCTTCGGATTTGTCGGGCTGTCGCTGTTCATGATGCAGCAGGTGGCTCCGGGGCGCCACCAGATGGCCCATTATGCTTTCGCTTCCGGGATAATGAACCTCGGAGTGATGCTGCCGGGGATGTTCAGCGGATGGCTGTGTGATGCCATCGGCGGCTTCCGGCCATTCTTTATTCTGGTGTTGGCCATGATAATCGTACCGCTCACGATCACCCGGTTTATACCGTTCACATACTCCGACGACAAGACCGACATCAGGGGCGGCGTAGATGAAGCTCTCACCGAAGGTGAAGGCACAGTCTGATTACTAATTACTTACGATATGAAAACTCAGCAAATACCCTGGGAAGAGCGTCCGGCAGGATGCTCCGACGTAATGTGGCGCTTCAGCCGCAACCCTATCATAGGCAGATATGACATTCCGACCTCCAACAGTATTTTCAATAGCGCGGTAGTACCGTTCAAAGACGGCTTTGCCGGAGTGTTCCGCTGCGACAACAAGGCAGTCCAGATGAATATCTTCGTCGGATTCAGCGCCGACGGTGTCAACTGGCAGATAAATCACGAGCCTATAGAGTTCAAGGCCGGAAATACCGAAATGATCGATTCCGACTACAAGTATGACCCGCGCGTCACCTTCATCGGCGACCGCTACTGGATCACATGGTGCAACGGCTTCCACGGACCGACAATCGGCATCGGCTATACCTTCGACTTCAAGGATTTTTTCCAGTGCGAGAACGCTTTCCTCCCCTTCAACCGCAACGGCGTCCTGTTTCCTGAGAAAATCAACGGCAAATACGCCCTGCTGAGCCGTCCGAGCGACAACGGCCACACACCTTTCGGCGACATCTGGGTCAGCTACAGCCCGGATATGAAATTCTGGGGCGAACACCGGCACATCATGAGCCCGGCGCCTTTCGACCAGAGCGCATGGCAATGTACCAAAGTCGGAGCAGGCTCCGTGCCCATTCTTACCGACGAGGGGTGGCTGCTCTTCTATCATGGCGTCATCACCACCTGCAACGGGTTCCGATACTCGATGGGCGCGGCATTGCTTGACCGTGAAGACCCGTCGAAGGTGCTTTACCGAACCAAACCTTACCTTCTGGCACCGGCTGCACCATACGAACTTGCCGGCGACGTTCCCAATGTGGTATTTCCTTGTGCGGCACTTACCGAGGGCGACCGTGTGGCTGTTTATTATGGCGCAGCCGACACAACCGTGTGCATGGCCTTCGGATACATTTCGGAGATAATTGATTTCATCAAGCATAATTCTTTATGAAAAGATTGTTGCCGTCAGGCTTGGCTGCAAGCTGACGGGGACCATCTGCTACAATCAAAAAAAGTATTGCTACCCTTCGCCATGCACGTCAGCAAAAGCATGAACTTTAGGTGGAGGGTGAGCGTTGAAATAACGTGACAAGATGACACTCGCCACAGGTGGCGGAGTGTCAGAATGTCACGAACGGACGCCCCAAGGGGCCGTGTATGGCCGCCGGGAGCATCGGTAAGATACCGCCAGGAGGTTTGGCATCATTATTGCTTCTTCACGGCGGATGAAAGCCCGGCATGGAGCGGACCGACGCTCAGCGGGCATCGCTAAAAGATCAAAACAAAAACTCAATAACTCTACGAATCATGAAAATCAAACCGCTTGCCGACCGAGTGCTGATCCAGCCCACCCCGGCAGAAGAAACCACAATTTCCGGTATTATCATCCCCGACTCCGCTAAAGAGAAACCCCTGCGCGGCACTGTGCTGGCTGTAGGCAACGGAACCAAAGACGAGACGATGGTAGTGAAACCCGGCGACCAGGTGCTCTACGGCAAATATGCAGGCACCGAGATAGAACTTGACGGCGAAAAGCTGCTGATTATGCGTCAGAGCGATGTGCTCGGCATTTTCGAATAAATCACGGATCGCTGCGGCTGATTCCCACCGATTCTGAAACAACCATTGATTAACTAACATCTGAGAGAAAATCTCAACTACCGATATGGCTAAAGAAATTAAATTTGATATCAAAGCTCGCGAAGAGCTCAAAAAAGGCGTCGACGCTCTGGCCGATGCCGTAAAAGTAACTCTCGGCCCGAAGGGTCGCAATGTGATTATCGACAAGAAATATGGCGCACCCCATATCACCAAGGACGGCGTGAGCGTAGCCCGCGAAGTGGAGCTCGAAGACGCATTCCAGAATATGGGCGCTCAGCTTGTGAAGGAGGTAGCCTCCAAGACAGGCGACGATGCCGGCGACGGCACGACCACCGCTACCGTACTGGCTCAGGCCATCATCACCCACGGACTGAAGAACGTGGCTGCCGGAGCTAACCCGATGGATGTAAAGCGCGGTATCGACAAGGCCGTAGCTGCTATCGTGGAAGGCGTGAAGGCTCAGGCCGAAGAGGTTGGCGACGACTTCAAGAAGATTGAGGATGTGGCCCGCATCTCGGCTAACAACGACGAGGCTATCGGCCATCTGATTGCCGAGGCCATGAAGAAAGTAAAGAAAGAAGGCGTCATCACAGTCGACGAAGCCAAAGGCACCGAAACCACGGTTGACGTGGTGGAAGGCATGCAGTTTGACCGCGGCTATATTTCACCCTATTTCGTTACCGACACCGAGAAGATGGAATGCGCCATGGATTCGCCCTACATCCTTCTCTACGATAAGAAAATCTCGAACCTCAAGGATATGCTTCCCATCCTGGAAGCCACCGCACAGAGCGGCCGCGGCCTGCTGATTATCGCCGAAGACGTTGACCAGGAAGCTCTCGCCACTCTGGTAGTGAACCGTCTGCGCGGCTCGCTGAAGGTGTGCGCCGTGAAAGCCCCCGGCTTCGGCGACCGCCGCAAAGAGATGCTGGAAGACATCGCCATCCTCACCGGCGCCACTGTGGTATCGGAAGAGAAAGGGATGAAGCTCGACGCCGCCACGCTCGATGTGCTCGGTACGGCCGAGAAGGTTACCGTCAACAAGGAGAACACCACCATCGTCAACGGCGCCGGCGACAAGAGCGCCATCGCCCAGCGTGTGGCTATGATCAAGGCTCAGATTGAGCAGACCAAGAGCGACTACGACCGCGAGAAACTGCAGGAGCGTCTGGCCAAGCTGGCAGGCGGTGTGGCAGTGCTCCACATCGGTGCCCCCTCGGAGGTAGAGATGAAGGAGAAGAAAGACCGCGTGGACGACGCCCTGAGCGCAACCCGCGCCGCCATCGCCGAAGGTATCGTGCCCGGCGGCGGTGTGGCCTACATCCGCGCCATCCAGAATGCCGCAGGTCTGCGCGGCTCGAACGAGGACGAGGATACGGGTATCCACATCGTGCTCCGCGCCGTGGAAGAGCCGCTCCGTCAGATTGTGGCTAACGCCGGTCTGGAAGGTGCCGTAGTGGTACAAAAGGTAAAAGACGGCAACGCCGACTTCGGCTACAATGCCCGCGCCGACCGCTACGAGAACCTTATGGCCGCCGGTGTGATCGACCCGGCCAAGGTAACCCGCGTAGCTCTGGAGAACGCTGCCTCGATTGCAGGCATGTTCCTGACCACAGAGTGTGTGATTGCCGAAAAGAAAGAAGAAAATGCCGCCGCTGCTCCCGCAGCTCCCGGCATGGGCGGTATGGGCGGCATGATGTAAATTCATGTAGCCAACCCCACCCCTACAATATTCATCAAGGAGATGCCCCGTCAATCGGGCGCATCTCCTTGATGTTTTTTGAGGGGGGGAAGGAGGGGATCAGGGGAGGCGGAGGGAGAGCGTGACGGGGCAATGGTCGGAGCCGAGGATGGAGCGGAGGATTCCGGCATCGAGTAGCAGCGGACGCAGACGGTCGGAAATGAGGAAGGCGTCGATGCGCCAGCCGATATTGCGGCGGCGGGAGAGCTGCTTGTAGCTCCACCAGGAGTAGGCCTTTTCCTGAGCGGGATAGAGGAAGCGGAAGGTGTCGGTAAAGCCGCAGGCCAACAGGCGCGTATAGGCGTCGCGCTCCTGGTCGGTGATACAGGCCGATCCGCGCATTTCGTCGAAATTGCGCGCGTCGATGGGCTGATGGACTACGTTGAAGTCACCGCACATTATGAGCGGTTTGCGCGCGTCAAGGCCGACAACGTACTGCCGGAAGGCTTCGTCCCAGCGGCCACGGAAGTCGAGGCGGTCCATGCCGCTGTTGGGGGTATAGACCGTCAGCAGGTAGAAGTCGGAGAATTCGAGGGTGATTACACGGCCTTCATGGTCAAGGTCATCGACTCCGAGGCCGTAAGTGACTGCCAAGGGATGAAGGCGCGAATAGATGGCAGTGCCTGAGTATCCCTTGCGGTCGGCAAGGTTCCAGAAGGATTCGTAGCCGGGGAATTCGGGAGTTGGCACCCCCGGGCTCAGTTTGGTCTCCTGAAGGCAGAAAAAGTCGGCATCTAGTTCGCTGAATATATCGGCGAACCCCTTGGCCACGACGGCTCGCAGGCCGTTGACATTCCACGATACAAATTTCAGTTTGGGCAGCCCTGCCTCGGGGGTGCATTGAATTTCCGTTTCGCTCATCAATTATAGATTTATTCCATTATAATCTTTTCCGGCTACGGATGGTTCACAGCCACAGGGCCGGTATGAGAAAAGGCGCCTTGGAGGGCGCCTTTCTTATGATGTTATGTGCCGTTATTTGGCTTTTTTGAACACTTTCTTGTTGATCTTTGCGGGATAACGCTTGGCGAGTTCAGCCACCCACTGCTCTTCGAGATAGTTCTGATAGTCGGTGGTGACAGCGCCGCGCACGTCGGCCGGCTCTTCCGGAGCGTTGAGAATCTTGTCGAGATAGGGGAAATAAACTCTCCATTTGCCCCGGGGTTCGGGCTTTTTGCCTCCGAAACCGAGATAGTCGGTGATGGGATTCTCACCCTGAGCAGCGATGACTTTCTCAACCTTGACATCTTTGGGGAACTGTTTGCGCATGGTCTCCACCACCTTGTCGGCAGCCACATGGTTGTCGAGCAGATATGCCTTGGCGAGATTTGCCACGGAGTCGCTGGTAGCGAAGACTACGAACGATTTATAGCGCGGCTTATCCCAGGTGTACTCGCTCTTGTGGTCGGCGAAATATTTTGCCAGACCTTCCTTGTCCTGCTTGGCTTTGGTCCAGACATTGCGGTCGGAGATTTCAAACAGGAGCATACCGTCGCGGTACTCGTTCAGCAGATTGCGGTAGGTGGGATTGTTGGCGGCGAGGTCGGCGCGCTCAGCTTCGAGCACAGCGACTTCCAGCGCCGAGTTTACCCACTGGCTGATGCGTCCGGCCTGCAGTTCGACAGGATCGCCGGGGCTTGCGGGGATTTTTTCAGCCACAATCTCCGACAGAGGGATTTCCTGGCCGTTGATGCGCGCCATGGTGCGGTCGTCGGTGAGCATGGTTGCTATAATAGCGGAGTCGAGGCCGCCGTGGGCGATGATTTCTTTGCGCACCTGAGCTATGGCTTCACGGTCGGGCTGGGCCTTGAATTTGGCCATAAGCTGACGGATCTTGCTCTTACGCGGCATGCCGGCGCGCTCATCGCGGTTGATCATTGCCTTGATCTGCGGACGTACGGAGTCGAGCGGAGCTAATCCGCGGCTGGCCAGACGACGGATGATATGGTAGCCATAATTGGTGGGGAAAGGCTCGGAGGTTTCGCCATCTTTCAGGGCGAAAGCCATCTGCTCGAACTGAGGCACCATCATCCCCGTACCAAACCAGGGGAGACGGCCACCGTTGGCAGCCGAACCCGGATCTTCGCTTTCGCGACGGGCGATATCCTCGAAGTCGGCGCCGGCGGCGAGGACTTTGGAGATTGAGTCGATGGCAGCCTTCTTGGCAGCAGCCTCTGCTTCAGGCAGACCCTGAGTGAGCTTGAGGATATGCTCCACGAGCACCTGACCGCGGGCGGGCCGGCGGCCTTCCACTCGTAAAAGATGGAATCCATAGGGGGTATGAACCACCTCGGAGAGCTGGCCTACGGGAGTATTGTAAGCAGCGTTTTCAAAGGTGTAGGGTGTGAAACCTACGCCAAGCCAACCCATGTGGCCGTCCTTGACGCCGGAGTGGCGGTCGGTGGAGAATTGCTGCGCCATTTTGCCGAAATCGGCGCGACCGGCGAGGATTTCCGTACGGATAGAGTCGAGGCGCGCCTTCAGGGCCGTCGGATCGACATTGGGAGCCTGCGTCGACAGCATGATGTGCGACACATCCACCTCCTCTTTCATGTGGTCGTATGTGGCATTGATGATGGAGTCTTCCACCTCAGGCACAACCAAATACGGCTCAGCCAGATCCTTGCGGTAGCCTTCAAGCTCCTTCTGGAAAGCCTCTGTCTTGTCGATGCCGGCTTCCTCGGCGGCAGCCACCTTCTGCTTGTAGGTGACAAACATGCCGAGATACTCATCAACCGTCTGGGGAGCGAGCTGCTGAGAGCTGTTTTTATGATACAGATATTCAAATTCGTTGAGGGTCACAGGCTTGCCGTTCACGGTCATCAGGACTTCCTCCTTATGGCCTTTAGCCTGAATCAGACCGGCGGCAGCAACAGCCACCAGGGCCAACGAAGCAATTGCTTTTTTCATGTCTGCGATTAGTTTATCAAAATCGTTTTGTTTCCGTTAAAATTAACGCTATACGCGTAGAAATATTGTGTGGCCGGAGCATGGAATTCGGCCGATGCGGCAACGAAAACGGGCGGTTGCAAAATTTTCCGCAGAGAATTGATGGAGAGGAATAAATTTTGCGTACCTTTGTTTTTGTGATGGGTCGAACCATGCGGCCCGCGCCAGAGTGAAAACACAATAAACAAACAATATCAACTTAATTCATCTGTCAAAACAACCATGAGTAAACCTTATGTAGTCGGAATCGACATAGGCGGCACCAACTCAGTGTTCGGCATTGTCAACGAACGCGGCGAAGTGCTTGCAAGTTCTTCAATCAAAACCAGAAAGCACAATAATATCGAAGATTATATCGATGAGCTCTACGAAGCCCTGACCAAACTTATCGACGAGGCCGGAGTAGCCGGCCAGATCCACGGCATCGGTATCGGCGCTCCCAACGCCAACTTCTATACCGGAGTGATCGAGCAGGGCGTGAACCTCCCCTGGCCTACCCCGATACCCCTGGCACAGCTTGTCAGCGAGAAATTCGGCATCCCCTGCGCCGTGACCAACGACGCCAACGCTGCCGCCATCGGCGAAATGACATACGGAGTGGCCCGCGGCCTGAAAGATTTCATCATGATCACCCTTGGCACAGGCGTAGGGTCGGGTATCGTCATCAACGGTCAGCTTGTCTACGGCCACGACGGCTTCGCCGGCGAGCTGGGGCATGTGATCATGAAGCGTAACAACGGACGTCTGTGCGGCTGCGGCCGCACCGGCTGTCTGGAGACCTACTGCTCGGCAACGGGTGTAGCCCGCACGGCCCGCGAATTCCTGCAGGCACGTCCGGATGAGCAATCGCTGCTTCACGAGATTCCCGAAGAGGACATCACCTCGAAAGATGTCTTCGACGCTGCGATGAAGGGCGACAAACTCGCCAAAGACGTGTTTGATTTCACGGGCGACATGCTGGGGCAGGCTCTGGCCGACTTTACGGCATTCTCGGCGCCCGAAGCATTCGTGCTCTTCGGCGGTCTGGCCAAGAGCGGCGAGCTGCTGTTCAAACCGCTCCGGGAGTCGCTGGAGCGCAACCTTATGTCGCTTTGGAAAGGGAAGATCAAAGTGCTGTTATCGGGCCTGAAAGAGGCCGACGCTGCCGTGCTGGGTGCTTCCGCTCTGGGCTGGGAAGCCAAATAACACCGATCTCCACCATATTGAAAATAGGCGGGCTTCGCATTTCGAAGCCCGCCTATTTTTTATTATCAAAGATTGGTCAGAGCACGTGTGTAAGTCCCTGAAGTATAAGATGAACCAGCCGGGTACGCTGCGAAAGCTCAGTGCGCAGACGTGTAGCCGTGGCCGGAGCGACGACAAGGGAAATGTCGGCGTAACGGTTTTCGCCATCAAGATAGTCGAAGAGTTTCTCGGCGGGGAAGAGCGCGGCCACGGCCTGCTGAGCCGCAGGCGAAGTGACCAGACCGCATACCGAGCCGGCCGAGGGCTTAGCCGCAGGCTGATTTGCAGGCGTAGCACCCGCAGAAGGAGCCGCTTGCTGAGGATAATCCACTGTCAGAGTGCGGGTTTCGTTGTTGACCACAACCCACGGGTCCTCCCCTGCCGCATTCTTGTCGGCCGTCTCCATAGCCGAGTCGACATCGTTGCGGCTGTCTACATCGTCAGCGATAAAGGGCGACAGGCGCTGAGCAGCCAGCATCGGGTTGAAGCGGTAAAGCGGCCAGTAGCCGGCCTCCACGGCGCGACGCTCCTCTATGATGGTGCATCCCATACCGGCCTTGATTCCATGGGCGATGCAGGGGCAGTAGCAGATCACAATCGACGGACCCGGATAGGCCTCGGCCTCGCGCAGGGCGTCAATGGCCTGCTGATAGTTGGCTCCGAGAGCGATAGAAGCCACATAGACAGTGCCGTAAGTCATCATCATGCGGCCCAGATCTTTCTTGAAGGTGCGCTTGCCTGCCGACGAATATTTCGCCACGCAGCCCAGCGGAGTAGCCTTGGATGTCTGGCCGCCCGTGTTGGAATAACATTCCGTGTCGAGCACAAGGATGTTGATATCCTCGCCCGAAGCCAGCACATGGTCCAGACCGGCGAATCCGATATCGTAAGCCCATCCGTCGCCGCCGAATGACCATACCGACGGTTTGCCGAGCATGTCGGCATTGTTCAGTATGGAGTCAAACTGCGGCAGGCGGTCGGCCTGCGGCACAGCCTTCAGCAGCGCCACAAGAGCCTGCCCCGTCAGGCGTGAGGCCTCTGGTTCGCTCCTGGCGTCGAGCCAGGCCTTCATGGCGGAAGCTATCTCGGGAGTGACAGCCGCTGACTTCGAAGCCAGAGCCGTCTGCATGGCCTGAGCCAGGGCGTCGCGACGCTGGCGGCAACCGACGGCGATACCGTAGCCATATTCGGCATTATCCTCAAACAGCGAATTACCCCAGGCCGGACCGCGGCCGTCGGCCTTGCGTGCACAGTAGGCATTGTCTGGATAGTCCACACCCCATACCGACGAGCAGCCCGTGGCATTGGCCACTATCAAGCGCTCACCGAAGAGCTGGGTGACGAGTTTGACGTAAGGAGTCTCGCCACAACCGGCACAGGCGCCCGAGAATTCCATCAGCGGCTGGTGGAACTGCGACCCGTTGATGGTAAAGCGCGGCACATAGCCGGGCTTCCAGGCCACATGCTCCTCACAGTAGCGCTCCAGCGGCATCTGGGTGGCAAGCTGAGTCTCGATAGGCTGCATCGACAGGGCATGACCCGGACAGATGGAGACGCAGTTGCCGCAGCCTTCGCAGTCGGCGGTATACACCTGAATGCGGAAGCGGAAGGCATCGAGCGACTTGGGTCCGTGGTTCTCCAGAGTGGAGAGGTTGGCGGGAGCCTGAGCCAGTTCATCCTTAGAGAACAGGAACGGGCGGATGGCAGCGTGGGGGCAGACGAACGAGCACTCCGTGCACTGCACGCACTTTGCGGGATCCCACAGCGGCACGTCGATGGCTATACGGCGCTTCTCGAAGGCGGTGGTTCCCATCGGCATAGCCCCGTCGGGCGAAAAAGCCGACACGGGGAGCGAGTCGCCCTCAAGCCGCAGGCAAGGCATGGATATCTGGTCGAAAAACTGCCTGGTATCCATAAGCTTGGTGCGCTGGGGGATATATTTCACTTTCTGGATAGGCTTCAGGTCGGCTGCATCGGCCCACGTGGCCGGCACATCGACCTTTCGGAGAGCGCCCAGCGCCGCGTCGGTGGCGGCAAGATTGGCGTTGACCTCCTTCTGACCTTCGTGGAGATAGGTTTGGGTGATTTCCTGCTTCAGGCTGGCCAGAGCATTGTCGAAATCCACCATATCGGCGAATTTCAGGAAGATGGTCTCCATCACGGTGTTGACTCTGACACCAAGACCTACCGATAACGCAATCTTCTGAGCGTCAACGGCATAGAAGTTAATCTTTTTCGAGGCCAGCTCGCGGCGCATGGCAGCCGGGAGGCGCACCGGCATCTCGGCGTCGCTCCAGGAGCAGTTGAGCACGAATGTGCCGCCCTCGCGCAGGCGGTCGATCATACGGAAACGCTCCACGTACGTATCTTTGGCACAGCTGACGTAGTCGGCCTGCTCGATGGAGAATTCCTCGCGGATCGGGGCGGAATCGACGCGAAGCTCCGAGATAGTGTAGCCGCCCGATTTCTTGGCCGAATAGGAGAAGAACGCCTGAGCGTAGAGCCCGTCGGCGCTGCCGATGATTTTTGCCGCCTGCTTCACAGCGCCGACCATACCGTCGGAACCCATGCCGTAGTGCACACTCTGGTGCATAGTGCCATGAGGCAGATGGTAATCGGGGTCGACCGGCAGCGAGAGGTTGGTGACATCGTCGTTGATGCCGACGGTGAAGAATCTCTTCGGCTCGGGTTTGAGAGCCTCATCGACGATAGCCTTGACCATGGCAGGGTTGAAATTCTTGCTCGAAAGGCCGTAGCGGCCGCCGATTATGCGCGTGGAGCCGCGGCCGCTGACCATCAGGGCTGTGGCCACATCCTTGAAGAGCGGCTCGCCATCGGCGCCCGACTCCTTGGTGCGGTCGAGCGTGACGACAGTATGTGCCAACGCCGGAATGGCAGCCAGAAGGTCGCGGCTGCTGAAGGGGCGGAACAGGCGCACTTTCACCTGCCCTGCCTTGTAGCCGCGTGAGTTCAGATCGGCCAGTGTCTGCTCTATTACCTCACACGATGAGCCCATCGACACGAGCACCACCTCGGGATCGTCGGGTCCGACATAGTCGAAAAGATGATACTGACGGCCAATCACCCTGGCCACGCGGTCCATCTGACGCTGCACTATGGAAGGGAAGGCGTCGTAGGCCGGATTGACGGCCTCGGCGTTCTGGAAATAGACGTCGGGGTTCTGAGCCGAACCGCGCACGGTGGGGTGCTCGGGATTGAGCGCACGCGAGCGGAACAGCTCCACCTTATCCCACTCTATAAGCGAGAAAATCTGCTCGTAGGGGATCACGTCGACAGAGGCCATCTGATTTGAGGTGCGCCATCCGTCGAAGAAATGGCATACAGGCATCAGCCCGTCGACGGCGGCCAGATGGGCCACCAAAGCCAGATCCATGGTCTCCTGCACAGTGGCCGAGCCGAGGAAGGCGAAGCCTGTGGCGCGTACGGCCATGATGTCGGAGTGGTCGCCGAAGATGCTCAGTGCGTGAGTGGCAAGCGAGCGCGTGCCCACATGAAACACGGCCGGGAGCCTGTTGCCCGCCATCTTGAACATATTGGAGATCATCAGCATCAGCCCCTGCGAATTTGTGAACGTGGTGGCCAGCGAGCCGGAGGCGAGAGCACCGTGGGTGGCTCCGGCGGCTCCGAGCTCACCCTCAAGTTCTTCAACGCGGAGCGGCACTCCCATATAGTTGCGGCGCCCCTGATTGCCCCACTTCTCGGCAGTGTCGCCCATGGAGGCGATGGGGGTGATGGGATATATGGTGGCGACATCGCTCAGAGCGAAAGCCACGTGGGTGGCGGCGGTGCAGCCGTCAATTATCTGCTTATTCATCATTTCCTGCGGTAATTAGTCGGTGGTGTCGGGGTAAAAGAAATAGCTATCATAACCGCAAGAGCTACAATAGCTATTTCTGTTATCTTTCGTAAATCTAAGCGCGGAGGCATCAATAGAACATATTGAAGAATACATCGGTGAGCCATATCCAGAGCGGGCAGGCGACGATGAAGACTATCACGTTCAGGGCAAGCGACGAAGTGGAAGTGGCCACATAGGTGTCGTATTGCGAAGCGATGATAATGCCGGAGAAGGCAGGGGGAAGTGCGCACGACACTACGAGCATCTTAAGGTTGAGAAGATCCATGTGGAAGATCAGACCCAGAGTGAGCACGAATGCGGGCATCACAAACAGCTTGAGGATTACACCCAGCCATGCCTGCCAGTTGATGTCGATTTTCACAGCCGAGAGCGTAATACCGGCGGCAAAGACGGCCATTGAGGCGTTGGCACCCTTGATAAGGTCGAACGAAGGCGAAGCCCACTTCGGCCAGGGGATACCGGCCACTACCCAGATTACGGCGAGGATAGGAGCCCATGCCACAGGCTGCTCAAGGGCGTGGAGCACCGGACCCCATGCGCTGGGACGCTTCTGCCCGGCGGGGAGCGGTTTGAGCTTCTCGTTGGCCGAGTTCAGCAGCGACAGACCCACGGGGATGCCGACCGCATTGACCACGATGCCGACGATTGCCACTACCAGGGCTACGGAAGGAGATGTGCCGAAGATAGGCTCCAGCACGGCGAAGCCGAGGAAGCCGATGGTAGGCGAACCGCAGACCAGGGCCATGATGGCGCCGTCGGCCTTTGTGTTGGATTTAAAGCAGTAACTGTAAATATAGTATACGAGCATGAAGCAGACCATGATGCCGACAAGCGAGATGATAGTCAGCTTGATGTCGCGTACGAGCATTTCGCGGCTGGCATCCACGATGGATACGAACAGGGCTGCCGGCAATGCATAGTCGAGCACCACCTTGTTGAACGCCTTGGCGCTGTCACCGGTGAAGATGCCTTTCTTGCCTGAAATGTAGCCGGCCAACATCACGACGATGATAGGGACTATCGCATAGACTAATATGTGTACCATAGAGCGTTGAAAGGTGAAAAGTGAGAACTAAATAAAGTAGAAACCGTTAGTTGCCTTCCCCGCGTCGCCGAGGGTCTCCCTCATCGGAGGAAGGCATCGCCTCCGGAACCTGTCAGCGGCTCCGAAGGTGTGCTTATTGTGGAAATAGATCAGACGGTGATGTCGATGAGCGGAGTAGGATTGAGGTATCCGATATGGCCGCTCTCCTTGCCTGCGTCGGCTGCGAGCTGCACGTCGATGATGGCGGGAGCCTTCGAAGCGACCGCTTCGGCGAGGGCTGCCTGGAATTCGTCGGGCGTGGTCACATAGTAACTCTTGGCGCCGAATGCTTCGCCGAACTTGTCGTAGCGGGCGTTGATGTCCAGAGTGGTCGGGGCGGGATCGGTGGTGTTGTACAGAGTCTTGCCGATGCCGTTGTAGATACCGCCATTGTTGAATACGCAGACGGTGACAGGGAGCTTGAAGCGGCAGATGGTCGAGAAGTCCATGCCGGAGAATCCGAAGGCCGAGTCACCTTCGATGGCTACGACGCTCTTGCCGGTTGCCACGGCAGCTCCGATGGCAGAGCCCATACCCATACCCATGATGGCCCATGTGGCGCAGTCGATACGATGGCGCGGCAGGAACATATCGATGGAGTCGCGGGTATCGTCGAGGGTGTTGGCGCCTTCGTTGACCAGAATCACATCAGGATTGGCTTCAAGCACTGCCTTGGCGGCTCCGAGGGCGCTCCAGTGAGTCATAGGAACGGTCTTGACGGCCAGACGGGCTTTGAATTTCTCATTCTTGACGGCCGATTCAGCCTGAATACCGGGAACCCACGCGGGATCCATCTGGAATTTATAGTTGTCGATCTTGGCGAGCATGGCTTCGAGAGAGCTGCGGAGGTCGCCGACCACAGGTGCGGCAATCGGGCGGTTGCAGTCGATCTCAACCGGGTCGATTTCGAGCTGGATAAACTTGCCGTCGGGATTCCATTTGCCATGGCCGCGCGACAGAAGCCAGTTGAGACGGGCGCCTACGAGCATTACCACATCGGCATCTTCCATGATAGTGGAGCGAACCGACAGGGCGCTCAGAGGATGGTTGTCGGGCAGCACGCCTTTGGCCATCGACATGGGATAGAACGGTACGCCGGTCTTTTCCACCAGTTGCTTGAGGAGGTCTTCCACCTGAGCCTGAGCTGCGCCCTTACCGATGAGGATGGCAGGCTTTTTGGCCTGCGAAAGGAGCTGCAGGGCGCGGTCGACTGCCTCGGGGGCGGGTACGATGGCGGGCTGCACATCCACGGGGTCGAAGAAGAGCTTTTCGGCTTCGGCACGGTCCATAATCTGGGCCAGAGCCGGAGTGGTCACATCCAGATATACACCGCCGGGACGGCCTGAGATGGCTGCACGATAAGCGCGGACCACGGCTGTCGGGATATCCTCGGCTTTGTTGACGCGGTAGGCGGCTTTGACCACGGGTTTGGCCACATTCAGCTGATCAAGGCCCTCATAGGTGCCCTGTTCAAGGTCGATAGGTTCGCGCACGGACGAACCGGAAATCTGGATTACCGGGTAGCAGTTGACCGTGGCGTTGGCGGTCGAAGTAAGGCCGTTCATGAAACCGAGCGACGACACGGTAAGGAACACGCCGGGCTTGCCGGTGACGAAACCGTGGGCGGCGGCGGCCATACCGGCCTGCTGCTCGTGGCGGAAGCTGATGAAGCGCATACCTGTGCCCTGGGCGATATAAGCCATTTCAGTCACGGGGATGCCGACCAGGCCATACATGGTGTCGATGCCGATGCGGCGGAGCGCATGGGCCAGAATATACATACCGGTCACCTGCTCGGGGAAATGAGGCGCAGGAGCCTGGCAGTTGCAAGTCGCGGCAGCAGGAGCAGCAGCGGCAGCTTTTGTATTGGAAGTATCAGGAGTAGTTTGCATATAGTTGAAAGTGAATCGTGAACACTTGTGGGATTCTAATGGATAAAACTAATAGTTTTTAGTTGTTAGGCCTCGGTAACTCGGAACCGAGTTACCTCGGCCGACAACCAAAACTAACAACTAAAAACTATATTTGAAGATTTATGAACTTCTACGTTCCCCACTCGTGGGGGTAGAGGGTTCAATAGGAACAGTGCAATATCTTGTGCAAACTTGCGTTTGCGGTGTTTCGATTACATTTTGCCGTCGGGCAGCGGAGCGGTGGTGCCGTTCTTGGCGAACGAAGCGATCTGATCGGCGGTGTAGCCGAGGTCGGTAAGCACTTCGTCGGTGTTGCCGCCCAGAGTCGGGCAGGGTCCGTAGGTAGGCTGATAGTTGCTCAGAGTGAAAGGCACGCCGACAGTGACGAATTCGCCGACCTTGCCGCCCTGGTTGATCTTGACGAGAGTGTTGCCGTCGTAGAGGCTCTGGTCGTCCATAATCTCCTTCGTGGAGAGAACCGGTGCCACAGGCACACCTGCCTTCGACAGGAGGTCGGTGACCTCATATTTGGTCTTGGTGATGGTGAAGCCTTCGATACGCTTGTAGATTTCCTGTTTGTGACGGTCGCGGGCGTCGGCGGTGTTGAAGTCGGGGTTGGTGAGCCAGTCCTCGAATCCGAGAGCCTTGCATGCGAGGGCGAAATCTTTGGCACCGCGCTGAAGGATCACATATACATAGTCGTTGGGATCGGTGGCCCAGTTCTTGCACTTGTAGGTCCAGCCAAGCACGCCGGAACCCTCCTGGTTGCCCGAGCGCGGAACGAAGTCGCCAAACTTCTCGTTGGGGTACTGGGGGAACTGGGTCAGATAGCCGATGCGGTCGAGCGTCAGCTGGTCGCGGGTCTTGATACGGCAGAGGTTCAGGCAGGCGTTGTGCATCGACTGATATACGAACGAGCCTTCTCCGGTGTGTTCGCGCTGAAGCAGCGCGGCGAGGATACCGATGGTACAGTGCATGCCGGTGTTGGAGTCGCCGAGGGCTGCACCCGACTGGGTAGGCACATTGTCGGGGCCTTCCCACCATCCGGTGGTCGAGGCTGCGCCTGCGGTCACCTGTGCTACAGGCTCGTAGGCTTTGAGGTTGGCATACTTTGAGGTTTCAGGGAAGCCCTTGATGGTGGCGTAGATACAACGCGGATTGAGCTGATGGACCACTTCCCAGGAGAAGCCGAGCTTGTCCATTGCACCGGGGTGGAGGTTCTCAATGAACACGTCTGCACCTTTAATAAGTTTTGTAAGGATAGCCTTGCCGTCGGGGGTAGCGGCGTCGAGGGTCAGCGATTTCTTGTCGCTGTTGAGCTGCAGGAAGTAGTAGCTGGGGCAATCGGGGTCAAACTGGAGTTCGTCACGGGTGGCGTCGCCTGTGCCGGGACGCTCAATCTTGATGACTTCGGCGCCGAGCCATGCGAGAAGCTGTGTACAAGAAGGGCCTGACTGGACATTTGTGAAGTCCACTACATTAATACCTTGAAGAGGAGCTGTATTCATAGTTGAAATATAAAGGATTAAAATTTACAACCGGCGCTTGGATTCGCTGACCCAGCGGGGGATTTAATGATTCTCTTGTCCGCCCCTTTTCGGGCGGCTTGCAATATTAAAACATCTAACCTTAAAAAAAGGTTTCATCGCGCCCGCATTTCTTCCGAATCTACCTCGGCCACGGGCAATTTGGATTTAGGAAATTGGCGAGCGGTTTCATCGGGCGAGCGGCGCGCAGCCGGGCATAGAAAAAGCCCCGGGCCTGATGGCTCGGGGCTTTCAATAAGGTTGGACTCGCAAGATTATTTGCGGATACCAAGCTCTTTCTGTGCGATGATGGCACGGTAGCGGTTGATGTCTTTCTTGATCAGATAGTCAAGAAGGCGGCGGCGCTTACCTACGAGGGCCTTCAGTGCACGTGCTGTGGTATGATCTTTATGATTTGACTTCAGATGCTGAGTCAAATGAGCGATACGGACCGAGAATAATGCAATCTGGGCCTCGGGGGATCCAGTGTCAGTCTTGCCCTTACCGTATTTCTCGAAGATCTCTACTTTTTCGTCGGAATTCAGATACATTCTTCAGAGATTTTTTGAGGTGATATAAATAAAATAGTGACGTAATGCTCGCGGCTTCGCGGGGAGGCCCCTGAGCATATTGCGGTGCAAAGGTAAGCATTTTCAGCGGAACAGCAAACCATTCCCTCACTTTTTCGCGATTTCTCAGCGATTTTTCGCAGATTTTTCATTATGCCATCCGGAAATTCTGCATTTTTCTACGGTTTTTTGCCGGGTCAAAGGCTGATTTTATGACGATAGCGTGAAAAATGAGAAAAATGAGAGGTGAAAAATTTGGCCAGTTGGGAAATTATGAGTAATTTTGCCCCGCTAAAGGTACGGGGGCTGACGCTCCCGACAGCGCAATGCGCTGGCAGTAGCACAGAATCAATAAAAAACAACATAAAAAAAGAAACATCTTCAAAATGATTATCGTACAAGTTAAAGAAGGCGACAACATCGAAAAAGCACTCAAGAAGTTCAAACGTAAATTTGAGAAAACCGGCATCGTCAAAGAACTTCGCTCCCGTCAGGCTTTCCAGAAACCCTCTGTTACCAACCGCAAAAAAATGATGAAAGCGGTTTACGTACAGAAACTTCGTCTGGTAGAAGACTAAAAAACGGCAAAATTTCCCGGCAAACGTTTGAATATGCCGGAATATTGTCTTAAATTCGCGTAGACCGAAGGCCCGACCGAGTCTCCACTACCCTATTGAGAAGGAGCCACGGCTAAGAGGCTGACGCGAATTTGACGATGTTGAATTCATTTGAGACATACCTGCGGTGTGAGCTGAACAGATCGGCTTACACCGTTTTGTCGTATATGACCGACATCCGCCAGTTTGCCGACTACATCACCGGGGGCCACCCCGACACCTTCCGTCCCGACGCCACGGCGCCCACCGACATATCGGCTTGGGCCATGGAGCTGGGCAACAGCGGAGTGTCGCTGCGCTCAATCAGGCGCAAGGTGTCGTCGCTCAGTTCGCTGTTCCGCTATCTGATGCGTCAGGGGAAGATGGCCGACAACCCCACGCGCCATGTGACCTTAGGGAAAATCAAGCCGCAGTTGCCGGTGTTCGTGCGCCGCGACGAGATGACCCGCATCATCGACAATCTCGCCGAAGAGGCCGCCGGAGACAAAGCCGTCAGCGCCCCATCTGAGGATGACGCCTCCATAGAGAGCGCCTCCTGCCATTCGCATGAAGAATGCGCACATTCGCATGAAGAAAGCGGACAGAAGCCCGATCCGTTCATCGCCGAGCGCAACTGGCTGATTGTGCTGATGTTCTACTCCACCGGGATGCGCCTGTCGGAGCTGATAGGCCTGACCGATGCCGATGTGGACTTCAGCCGGGGCGAACTAAAAGTGGTAGGCAAACGTAATAAGGAAAGACTGATCCCCTTCGGCAAGGAGCTGCGTGAGGCCATCGAAGCCTACCGACGCATGCGCGACAGCCTCGTGCCGGGTGCCACCATCGGACAGCGCCGGGAGCAGGCACTCTTCGTCGACCGGCACAATCGCCCCATGGGCGCCAGAGTTGTGCAGCGTATAGTCCATGAAGCCCTCGCGGGCAATACCCACGCCACTCGCCAGTCGCCTCACATCCTGCGCCACTCCTTCGCCTCCGATATGCTCAATGCCGGAGCCGACCTGCGGTCAGTGCAGCAGCTTCTCGGCCACGAATCGCTGAAGACTACACAGATATATACACACATAACTTATAGCGAACTCAAACAGAATTACAAACTCGCGCATCCACGCGCACAAAAATGAGTAGAGTATGGAAGTAAGAATTCAAGCAATCAACTTCGACGCCTCTGAAAAACTGATGGCCTTTATCAACAAGAAAGCCGAACGCCTCAACCGCCACAACGTGGCGCTGACCGAGCTCGACGTGAAGATGACGGTGGTCAAACCCGAATCGGCAATGAACAAAGATGTAGTGATGAAAGCAATCGTGCCTCAGGGCGAAATGGTAGCCAACAAACGTGCCGACTCATTCGAAGAAGCAATCGACCATTGCCTCGAAGCCATCGAGCGCCAACTCGAAAAATACAAGAAGATGTAAGTCTTCAGGATTGCCAGATAAAATGCAACCCGGGGAGCCTGCAGGCCCTCCGGGTTGTATGGTCTTATGGAGATGGGAAATCTTATAAGTCTTATAAATCTTATAAGGATTAAAGGCGCCGGGAGTGGTGGGAAAAGGTGCATCTGCCCTATCTCAGCTGTCGGTTTTTCATATAATCGCCCAGCCACAAGCCGCCTACTATCAGGAAAGCGCCAAGGCAGCCGATGGGCGTCAGCGGGTCGTTGGTGAAGATGATGGCAGCGATTATCATGGTGGCGATAGGCTGCACATACAGATAATTATTGGTGGAAATAGGGCCGAGGACGCTCATCACCTGCGACCACAGAATGTATGCCACCATCGAGCAGCCCACACCCAGGAACAGGAAATTGCCTATCACCTCTGGCCGCAGAAGCACCTCAGGCGGCGACATAGGCTCTTTGGATATAAACCAGAACGGGAGCGCCGTCACCATACCGTAGAAGAACGTCTTGCGCGTGATGAACTGCGCCGAATAGGTAACGTTGAGCTTGCGGAGCACTACAGAATACACCGCCCACGACCAAGCCGCTCCGAAGGCGAGCAGCTCGCCTAAGGTGGCGCTCTTGGAGTCGACAGCCGAAGCCTCAGAGGTGTCGAATCCATCCTTGAATACTATCATACCCACCCCGATAAAGGCTATTACCGAGCTGATCCACATCCATTTGCCCGGACGCTCTGCTTTGTATAGCGCTCCGATGAGCAGAGTGGTAAGCAAGGGGGCGAGAGTGGTAATCATCGACACCTCCGACACTCGGGTATAGTTGACCGCCGAATTTTCGGAGATAAAATAGATGGAGCCGCCGCAGAGGCCGCACACGGCAAACAGAAGCTCGTCGCGCCAGTTGTTGGCAAAGAGCTTCTTATGGCAGGCGATGGCCACAAGCGTATATGCAAATATAAAACGGTAAATATAAATCTCCACCGAGCCCAGATTATTGTTGGTCAACACCTTGGTCGATACGAACGATGCGCCCCACATGATGACTACAAGCAGGGCACAGCAATGACTTATCAGGGCAGTGCGGCGGGTAGAATATTTTCGCGATTTCGCAACCATAAATTCCGGATTAGTTCACGGACTGACGCCCCGTGGGGCTTCTCTACACAAGGCAGCAATTTTTCGATTGAGCTGGAAAGATGTGCGAATTTAGCTAAAATTCCGCAAATCTCAAACCCGCCGTGACGAAAAACATTTTTTAATAAACAAATCGGCCCCCGGCGTTGTAATATCTTTCAAAAAGCACTATTTTTGTATTGACTAACCAAAAACAACAACGTATAAACATGAAATCATTGAAATCAATTTGCTGCGCTGCATTGGCAGCCGCAATGCTCATGACGGGATGTAACTCAATGACCAACACCGGCAAAGGCGCCCTTATCGGCGGTGGAGGCGGTGGCGCTCTCGGCGCCGGCATCGGTGCCCTCATCGGCGGCGGTAAAGGGGCAGCCATCGGTTCGGCCATCGGCGCCGCTGTAGGCGCAGGCGCAGGCGCGCTCATCGGCCGCAAGATGGACAAACAGGCTGCTGAGCTCCAGCAGCAGATGAAAGATGCTCAGGTAGAGACCGTTACCGACAACAACGGCCTGCAGGCCATCAAGGTGACCTTCCCCGGCGGCATCCTCTTCCCCACCAACGGCACCACTCTTAGCGCAAGCGCTAAGACAGAGCTTTCGCAGTTTGCTGCCTCGCTGACCCAGAATCCCGACACCAACGTGCAGATCTACGGCTTCACCGACAATACCGGCTCGATGGAGGTCAACACCCGCATCGCCAACGGACGCGCAGCCGCAGTCGACAGCTATCTGGCCAACAGCGGCGTATCGCCCACTCGTCTGCAGTATCAGGGCATCCCGATGGCTGACTACGTAGCCTCCAACGACACCGCTGCAGGCCGCGCTCAGAACCGTCGCGTAGAAATCTACATCACTGCCAACCAGCAGATGATCAACGAAGCCAACGCCGGCACTCTGAAATAAGAGCCGGTTCGACAATATCTTATCTGATGCCGCTTCCGGCGGCTAAAGAACTCGGCGGCTGTCCCTTTTAGGGGCGGCCGCCTATTTTTTACGTGCTGGCGCGGCCGCCAATTTTTGCACGTAGCTGCGAGAGGTGGTGCACAAATCTGGACAACTATGTCACAAATTTGGTCATCTCCAAATATCGCCGGGCAGTAACTTTGTATTCAGAACATTATCTTCAATTAATATGAGAATACAAAATCTTCTACTGCCCTGCGCCTTCATGTGCATGGCAAGCGCATTGACCGGTGCGGCAGCATCCACGGCCGGATCCGTGACATCACCCGACGGCAAAAATGTAGTCGAAGTTTCGCTCGACGACAACGGCACGGCCTGCTACCGGCTGCTGCGCAATGGCAATGAGCTGGTCGGCCTGTCGAAAATGGGGCTGCGCACAGCCGAAAGCGATTTCACTTCGGGTCTGACCTTAGTGTCGGCGCAAACAGGCTCGCTCGACGAGACCTACTCCGTGCCTACCGGCAAATTCTCGGAGCAGCGCAACCACGCCAACGAGTGCCGGTTCTCCTTCGCCAAAGACGGTGCAGCCTTCGACATCGTGGTCCGCAGCTACGATGACGGCATAGCTTACCGCTACGAATTACCCGGCAACGGCACTGTCAACGTGCTCAGCGAGCAGAGCGAAGTGCTGATACCGGGCTTTGAAAACTGCCGGGGGCAGAAATATGTGGCCGACTACTCCACCCAGTACCCGGTTCGCGACTGGGCAGCCACCGCTTCCGTAGATAAAGGTAAAATGTGCGCACCGGTACTCGTTCGCACCGAAGCCGGCGACGATTCCTGGCTCCTGATAACCGAGGCCGCCGTCAATGGCAGCTACCACGCCTCGGCTCTCTTCCCCGGCTCAGCCGACGAGAAGGGTCTTTTCACCTTCGGCAACCCCGACGAAGTGACCGTCACCCTCCCCTTCGAGTCGCCATGGCGTACCGTCTACGCCGGAAGTCTGCCGGCATTGGTAGAATCGAATCTGGTCGACAACCTCAACCCGGCCACCACTATGACCGACACATCCTGGATAAAAGCCGGTCTATCGTCGTGGGACTGGGGCGGCCTCGACGGCAACCAGTGTCACGATTTCGAGACAGTGAAACATTTCATCGACGAGGCAGCCATCATGGGCTGGGACTACTTCACACTCGATGACGGCTGGGATTCGTCGGAGTACCGTCTCAAAGACGTCACCGACTATGCCGCTTCGAAAGGGGTGAAAGTATTTATCTGGTCGCATCAGAACCGTTTCACCAACGACGGGAAGCAGATGCGCGAGATATTCGGCAACTGGGCCGATCTTGGCTTTGCAGGCGTAAAAATCGACTTCTTTGAAAACGACAGCAAGGAATTCATGGAGAAATATGAGACAATGCTGCGCGTATGTGCCGACTGCCATCTTATGGTCAATTTACACGGCTGCACCAAGCCTTCGGGCCTGCGCCGCACATATCCTCACCTTGTGACATCAGAGGCCGTTTACGGCGGCGAGCAGTATTTCTTCAACCACCTCGCAACTCCGGCCGACCACAATGTCACCCTTGCCCTGACCCGCAATGTAATTGGCGCCATGGACTATACGCCCGTAGAGTTCGCCCGTAAAGACGGTGTGATCCGCCACACTACCACATGGGCGCATCAGGTGGCACTCGCCACTATATACGAGAGCGGCATCTGCACCATGAGCGACTATCCCGAAAATATGATATACAGCGTTTCAGCACCTCTGCTGAAAGTGCTTCCGGCATCATGGGACGAAACCCGCTGCCTCGAAGCCGAACCCGAAAGCTACATCACCATGGCGCGCCGTAAGGGGAGCGACTGGTACGTGGCCTCGATAAGCAAGGATGCGCGCACGGTGACTGTACCGCTCGATTTCATCACCACACCCTGCACCGCGCAGATATATAAGGATGGAGGCTGCCCCTCCGACATCGCGTACGAAGAGCGCACGGTCAATCCCGGCGACAATCTGTCAGTCGACGTCAAGGCTACGGGCGGATTCACGGTTCGTTTCAGCACAGACCCGCACCGGCAGCCTGTCCATCAGATTATTGAGGCCGAATCAGGCCGTCTCATAGGTAAAGCCACTATCGACAGCGACAGCCGCGGCAACTGCTCCGGCGGTAAAATGGCCGGATTCCTCGGCAACAATGAAGGCTCGCTCGAATGTGACGTGACCGTAGGCGAAGAGGGGATGTACGACGTCACCTTCTATTTCGTCACCCAGGATACCCGCTCGCTCGAAGTGAACGTTAACGGCGGCGAATACGTGCAGAAATACGAATTCCGCGGCAACGGTTTCTCGTGGGCTTCCGACGGTCTGGCTATCAAGACTGTAACCCTGCCTCTGAAGGCCGGAACCAATACCCTGGCTATGGGCAATGCCAGCGGATGGTGCCCCAACATCGACCGTATTGACGTCACTCCGGCTCTCGGCCTCAGCGACGTAAGCGTCGAAAACATAAAGCCCTACAACGGCAAAGGCGAAGTGTCGGCCACATTTGCCAACAACGGCAAGAGCGACCTTGCGGCCGTGACCGTGGCGTGGTCGCTCAACGGCGGCGAAAAGCACACCGAGGAGATCGCCCTCAATGCCGGCGAGTCGAAAGAGCACACTTTCAGCGTCTCGCCGCTTGACGCTGAGGAAGGCAACCACGTGCTGCAGGTATCGGTAGAGCCGAAAGGGAGCGTCATCGGCGATATGCTCTCGACGAGTTTCTGCGTAATGCCCGACGAAAACGGCAGCGCGGTGAGTCTTGCAGCAAACGGCGGCAGCATTCAGTCGTACAGCTCACAGGTGAATCAGGGTGAAGGAGCGGCAAAACTGCTCGACGGCGACGCCTCGACAAAATGGTGCGACAACTCCAACGACCGTCCGTGGGTGACAATCGCCCTCGACAAGCCCTACTACGTAAACAAATTCGTGCTCCGCGACTGCAAAACGCGTGAAAGTCAGTTCAAAAACATCGACCAATACACCATAGCGGTGTCGGACGACGGCGAAACGTGGCAAACCGTTGTCGATGCCAAGAACCGCAAGACCGATGACGTAAAGATCGACAACATCGCCCCCGTTAAGGCGCAGTATGTGCAGCTCAATCTTAAGCGCCCTGCCGGCGACTCGGCAACGCGCATCTACGGCTTCGACGTATACAAGACCACTCCCACGGGCATAGACGACGTTGCCGTCAGTAACGAGAAGGTAGCAACCGTAGTCAGCCGCGGTGAATCCGTGGAGCTGAACAATGCCACAGCAGGCTCTCTGGCAGTCTACACTGCCGCAGGCCAACTCGTATACAGTCGGCTTGCAGCTGCCTGCGACAGTCTCAAATGCGACTTCCCGACAGGTATATATATCGTCACGCTCCGCTGTGACAATACTCCCAAAGTCTGGCGAATGATAGTAAGGTAAGTTTTAGGTTGATAGGCTCAAAGCCTTTAAGGACATTAAGAACATTAAGGGTTTTAAGGACATTAAGGGTTTTAAGGGTTTTAAGGGTTTTAAAGTTCCTTCTTCTCATCAAGAGCCGAAAAAGCAATCCGGCGGCCTGATCCCCCTCTGAGGGAAGCAAGCCGCCGGATCGTTATGAATGGCAGTCGGGCTGTAAGCCGGGTTATGTCGGCACCTCCGCGAAGCGGACGGGGGCCCAAAGGGCGCGGACAGGTGCCGGTCCGTCATTTATCTATGCCGCGCGGTTGCCCGCGGGCTCCAGCAGTCTACCCCCCGGCAATGGGCGAGCAACCCATTTGGCCGCCGAAGCAGCCCTTGCCGGTATACTTGACCTTGCAACTCATCAGACGTGCGGCACGCCATCTCACGGTGGCGTCCGGTGGGCTCTTACCCCGCCTTTTCACCCTTACCCCGGGAGGTGGCTGACGCCTCGGGCCCTGAGGCCCTGCGGCTCCCTCGCCTTGCGTGGGGCGGTTGTTTTCTGTCACGTTGTCTGCACGGTCGCCCGTGCCTTCCCGTTAGGAAGCATGATGCTCTGTGTTGCCCGGACTTTCCTCACGCCGCCTTCCTCAAAGGAGAGGCTGCCCGCGACGGACCGTCCGACTGCCTTATTTTCTCTTTTCCCTTCGCCTTCAAAGCCTGAAGCGAGCACCGCCGCTGCGATGCGTCGGTTCAGTCGACATTATGCAGGGTGTGACCCATGCGATGCTTTTTTGTCGACATGTAGAAGCGGTCGTATTCGTTAGGCTGGATCTCGATGGGGACATTCTCCACGATTTCGAGGCCGTAGCCGCTCAGGCCGATGCGCTTGGTAGGGTTGTTGGTCATCAGGCGCATGCGTCGGATGCCCAGCAGGTGAAGAATCTGCGCGCCTACACCGTAGTCGCGTTCATCAGCCTTATGGCCCAGATGGAGGTTGGCCTCCACGGTGTCCATCCCCTGCTCCTGAAGTTTGTAAGCGCGGATTTTATCCATCAGACCGATGCCTCGGCCCTCCTGGCTGAGGTAGACCACGGCTCCGCGGCCTTCCTTCTCAATCATGCGCAGAGCCTGATGAAGCTGTTCGCCGCAGTCGCAGCGCAGCGAGCCGAATATGTCGCCTGTGGCACACGATGAATGAACGCGCACCAGCACAGGTTCGTCGGTAGCCACATCCCCCTTGATGATGGCGATATGCTCCAGCCCGTTGCTCTTCTCGCGGAAGGGGATAAGATTGAAGTCGCCATACTCCGTGGGGAGATGCACGCGTTCACCCTCCTCCACCAGCAGTTCGCTGGCAAGGCGGTAAGAGATGAGGTCGCGGATGGAGATGAGCTTCATCCCCCACTCGTCGGCGCGGCGCCGCAATTCGGGCAGACGCGCCATGGAGCCGTCTTCGCTCATCACCTCCATCAGAGCGGCTGCGGGATTCAGACCGGCCAGACGCGCCATATCGACAGCGGCTTCGGTGTGGCCTGCGCGCTCAAGCACACCGCGTGTACGCGCATACAGCGGATTGATATGCCCCGGACGGCCGAAGGTCGACGGGACGGATGCCGGATCTGCCAGGGCGCGGATGGTGGCGCAGCGGTCGTGGGCCGATACGCCGGTGGTGCATCCCTCAAGCTTGTCGACACTGACGGTGAACGGCGTGCCGAGCATCGAGGTATTGTCTTCCACCATGGGCGGCAGGTCGAGCTCGCGGCAGCGTTCGATGGTGAGCGGCGCGCAGAGCACTCCGCGCGCATGCTTGAGCATGAAGTCGATCTGCTCGGGTGTCACCTTCTCGGCGGCCACGATGATGTCGCCTTCGTTTTCGCGGTCTTCATCGTCGACCACAAGTATCATTTTCCCTTGAGCGAAGTCGGAGATGGCCTCTGCAATAGAGTCGAGGCGAACTCCGGGCTGCTCGCCGCCCTTGGCCTGAGTGGATTCCAGGCCGCAAGGCTTATTCTTTTCGGAGGTTGCTTTCATCGTTAATCTGTCTGTTGAAGATTTTTATCAGATGCTGATTGACGCGCATGGTCTTGCCGACGGTGCGCACCGTGAGCTGGAAGGGATACATATTCACCGCATCTATCACGTCCTTCCGTCGCGAATTGGCCAGATAGTCGACCACGGCATTGAGCGTAGCCTGTACCGAATCGCGCAGCGGGAACCGGCGGAAGAAGTAGTAGATACGCTGGGGCAAACGCCTGTCGTGGAATGCCGCCTGAAGCTGTTCGCATTCGTATTGCAGATTTTCCACCATGGCCAGTGCCGTGGCGGGCTCCACTTCCTGCATCGTGAACTCTTTCACTTCAAGCTCGCGGTGCATGCGCCCCGTGAGCCGGCGGAAGCGGTTCTTTAACGCATCAACGTCGAACACTGCCGAATCGTTCATCGCCTTATACGTAAAGAAGATGCCAAGCGGAAGCAGCACGGCCGAGCTCAGCCAGATACCCATCCACACCTCTACCTTGCCGTCGCGGGCCATCTTGTAGCCCGAGTTGTCGATGATGTAGTAGACGATGAACAGAAGCACCGAGATTACCAGCGGCGTGCCCAGTCCGCCCTTGCGGATGATGGCGCCGAGCGGAGCGCCGATGAAGAAGAAGATGATGCATGCAAACGAAAGAGTGAACTTCTTCTGCTTCTCTATCTCGTGGCGGCGTATCGTCTCGCGGTCGGCCTCCATCGAATAGCTGCGGAACTCAAATTCCTGCTTCGTACGCTGGGCGTGGCTGATGGCCTGAGTGAAATAGCTCTGCACCATCGAGGGGCGGTCGTGGTAGAACAGCGAATCCAGATCGATAGGCTTGGCAAGCTTCACGTCGTGCACGCGCTCCTGATGGGAGCCTTTGTCATCATAGACGCGGCGGACCATCGGCACTCCTACGTAGGTGCGTCCCTGAAGCTCGGTGGCATAGTCAGCGCCAATGGAGTCGACACGCTTGGTCACAGAGTCGATGGTGGCCTGCAGCTGGGCGATATTCTTACCCACATACTGATTGCGCATGCCGCTTTCGTCCATGCGGTTGAAGTTGGCATCGAATTTCAGCAGTATCTCCTTCAGGTCGAATGTCTCACGGCGGTAAGGCGAGTTGGCAGATGTTGCCGCTCCGCTCTGGCGCAGATTCTCAAACTGCTCGCCGGAATGAAGCTGCAGGAACAGATGCTCTTTGTCATCGGCAAGCTTCAGATGGCCGGAATCGGCCAGAATGATGCGGGCGTTGTCAAATCCTCGGCTCACATCGTAGATCATCATGTCGTAGAGCGTACCGGTCTCACGGTTCTTCTCCTGCACGTAGAAGTTGTAGCCCGGAATCTGGTCGTAGAATACCCCTTCGGGTATCTCCAGCTCGGGCGACTTCTGACGCACGGAAAACAGCAGCGTATACATCTTGGCCTGCGCCACCGGCAGCACATAGTTCTGGAAGAAGAACGCTCCCACAGCCAGCAGGAAGATGAATATGATGAGCGGACGCATCACCTTCATCAGCGACAGGCCCGACGCCTTCATGGCCGTCAGCTCAAAGCGCTCGCCAAGATTGCCGAACACCATCAGCGACGCCAGCAGAATCGACAGCGGCAACGCTGTGGGCACCATCGTCAGAGCTGCGTAGAAGAAGAGCTCGCCTATCACATGAATTTCAAGCCCCTTGCCCACCAGCTCGTCGATATAGCGCCAGAGGAACTGCATCAGCACGATAAACAGACAGATGAGAAACGTCATCAGCAGCAACGGCAGAAAACTCCGCAGCATAAACCGATACAAGCGCTTCACAATCATCCGTTTATCTTTATTAATTAATCTCTATATCGCGTCGGACCTCAATCGGGTCCGAACCGTGTGCAAAGTTACAAAAAAAATATGAAATGCGGCCCTCCTTTGCAGGCTGGCCGCATTTCCGATCTTTCTTTAAGCGATTATTAGAGCCGGACCGACAATATATGTTAACGGCTCTTATCAGTAGACGAGCTTCAGATCGTCGACATACATCACGGATGGTCCGCCGGCGAAGTAGTCGCCGCCTTTCGAAGCCGACATAGTCACGATGATGTTCACAGCCTTGGTGTCGGTGCGTTTGTAGTCAAGCGGAATCTCGAACTCTACCAGATTTTCACCTGCGGTAGCGCCTTCGAACACCTTCTCTCCGTAAGCAATGACGTTAGAGCCATTCTTATCGAAATAAACGCCTTCTTTGGTCTTGACGATGCAAGGCCACTTCTCGTCGTTGAACGACGACATAGTTCCGTCGACGATAGCGATGTAGATGATGCCCTTGTCAGGCTCTCCCTTGACGATGTCAGGAGCGCCCGTAGCGGTGTATGCCACCGTACCCGGGGTGTAGTGAATCCATCCCTTCAGGGCTTTCGGGCGCGAGGTGAACGGACGGCCCCAGCCTAACACTCCGTTGGTACCGTCAGTGTGGAGGTATTTGCCGACGAAGGCATTGCCTGCGGCAAACTTGCCGATAGAACCGATGCCGACAAACTGGCTCTCCATCTTCAGCGAATACGTTCCGTCGTGAACCTTATCGGTGGCCGGGAGGGTCACATTCTTGTTCATCGTCGATGAGCCCTGGTTACCGCAGTCCCAGAACATATCCGAGGCTGATTTGCAGATGAGATAGTATTTGTTGGAAGTGGTATCCCAGTCTTCAAACGAAGCGTTCTTCAGCTGATCTGCCGGCTCTGTAGTGAAGGTCTCGGCATTGGCGGGCTCGAAGCCGTCGCATACAGCCATATACTCGTAGGTTGTGCCCGGGGTCAGCCCGTCGACTACCGCCGTATAGGTGTCGCCGACGTTGGCGCGATGCGGAGCGCGCCTGCGCGAGCCGGCTGCGCTGGAAGCGTTGACGCTCTGCCATTCCGAAGAGCCCTGCGGACGATATTTGAAGCCGAGATTGGTGGCGTCGGCCTTCATCACGCGTCCGGTGAGAGTGACATGGTCTGACCAGGTGGTGGCGGCCGACGGCGAGATGGCCACGGTCGTAACCACAGCGTCGGTCAGAATCATGTTGAGCTTGCCGACGCCCACCTTACCGTTGGCGTCAGTTACCGTTACGGTCATTGTATGGCTACCTTCGCCAAACACTTTCATGAACTCTTCGCCGAGAGTAATCTTCATCTCCTCAAATTCGGGATTCTCCTCCTCTCCGGTATGCTGCACGAGCTGATACTTGAAGCCTTTGGCCTGAAGCTGAGACAGAATGTTCTGGTTCATGCCGAGAATCTCGAAGGCAGTGCCGCCGATGCCGAGATCGTCGAAGGCCGGGCAGGCAAGCTCTACCGACTTAATTGCCGATGTGGCCTGAATCCAGAGCTTCTTCTCAGTCAGTGTGCCGGGTTCGCCCACCAGCGGTTCGCTCATGTCGAATCCGATACCGCTGATGGCAGGTGCGGAATTGATGGTGATTACATCAGCCACCTCAATCTCGGTCTCGTCGATCTCGATTTTGAACAGGGCGCCGCCGAATTCCTCCTCGTTGCCGCCGTTCTGCTTTACGCGGATAGTGTATTTATAGCCTGGCTTGGCATTTTCGATCACACCCTCCTTGGTCACGGTCGTACCGTCGACAAGCTGCTTACCGGTGAAGGTATATTTCAGGTTCTTGTCGAATGTCGGCATCATGAAGTAGCCGGGAGTGGCTTCTTTGTCGCCGATACCGGCTTCATCAGCCGTGTAGGTCAGCGAACCGGCCTTGTGGCCTACCGTCACGGTATAGTCGCTGAGCATGGTGGGAATGTTGTCGTCGTATTTCACATCGACCACCACATTGGCGATCTTGCACTCCAGATTGAGCTGGATAGTGCTTCCGCCGGCGATGGTGAAGGGTACGCGGGCCTTGAAATGCTTATGCTCGAACGAGGCCGGCACGGAGTCGCCTGTCCAGGCTTCTGCCACATAGTTGTCGGCAGCCAGCCAGATACCTTCGGCGGGCACCTGACTGAAGCCGTTGTACTTGCGTACCGCACCCTTAGAGTTGGATATCCAGATGGTGGTGGCGGCGGCCAGCTCATCGTTGGTCTGGGCTACGCGCTGATGCGCTTTGCGAGCCTTCTTTGAGCCTGTGCCGGCTTCTGTCACATCTGCCTTTACATCATTGAGAATCGAGGGCACAAGGAGCACACGCCCCTCGCTTTCCGTCGAGTCGTAGTTTATATCGTCGCTGCATCCACTGAATGAAAACAGTGCCGTGATGGCAGCCAACGCAAAAATGGACTTGTTCATTTTCATTTACGTGTGATTGCTTACGATCTAAATTTCAGTACCAGGGTCTTGGTAGCGTCTTTTTGGTCAATGACCGTCACGATAAACTTATGTTCGGCCGCACCGTATATACCCATCAGCTGGCAGAACTGGGTGATGTCGAAGTTGAGCACCGTGGCTCCTATCACATCGGCTCCGGTCTTGAATCCGAGGCTTTCGAGACCTTCCCTGTATTCTCCGGGCTCGGCCAGATCGAACGAAGAGGTCAGCCCCACTCCTGTGAGCACTTCTCCGGTCAGCGTCTGCGAATCAATCTGCACTTTCACATTCTTGAAGCCATCGTCGGCCTTGAGCACCACAATTGCATCCTGAATGTCCGGGCCGAACTCTGAGCTGTTATTCCATCCCTCCAGATCGAGGGTCTCGGAGCTGAAGCTGATGGTTTCCACCGGCGGAACGTCGGGGTCGTCGGGCTTGGAGGGGTCGTCACCTTCCTGGTTGGGACGGTCGTCGGAGCTCATATTGTCTTCGGTGTTGGTCACCTTGCCGTCGACGTTCACCGTCACTGTGGAGCAGTTGACGTGGATGCCCTGGCCTATAGTCACTTGGCCGCTCTCTCCTTCGGGCAGGTTGCCGTTGCCGTTATAGGTGAATGACACCTTGCGGTGCTGGCCGGCCTCAACGCCCGTCAGAGCGTGGGTGAATTCCTCCTTGGCGCCGTTGACTGTACCGGTGAATTTCACCTCCATGGTCGACAGCCCTTCCACGGCTGCGAAATATCCGCTGCGGGTCTCTGCGGCGGTGTATTCGAGCGAATTGCCGGGAGTGGAAGTCACAGTCACCAGGAAATCGGCGCCGCCGTTGGAGGCGCGGAGCAGTTTGTCGCTGAACGTTACGCTCACGCGGATGTTGCCGAGCTTACATACGATGGGGTCCACATCGGTGATGTTGCCGTCGGTAATCTGGAAGCTCTGCGAGCCTACATAGTAAGGTTTGTCCCATTCGGCTGCTTCCACCTTGTGGGAGCGCACCCGGACGGTGTACGTTCCTACCTTGAATACGGGCATCGAAGGCATCGTGGAGTAGGTCCAGCTTGCCTCGGTGTCGCCGTTGGACTTCACCACATCCACCAGATAGTTCGACAGGTCGATGGTGGAGGGTGCTTTGCGCGGTGCGGCTGCGTCGGTGACGCTGCCCGAGAAGGGCGAATCCTTATCGTCGGTCACACCGTTGACAGTGGGGAGAATCGATGAGGTGTTGAGCTTGCCCTCACCGTCGCCACCTTCCAGGTCGGCGTTCCAGTTGTCGGAACAAGCCGAAAGGCCCGTCGCAACGATTCCGGCCAGGGTGATATATTTTATAATACCTTTGGTTTTCATTTCTGTTTACTTTGGCTTGTGTGAGGATTAATACTCAAGTGTGACATCGTCGATATACAGCTGTGAGCCCATGAATGTGCCGTTGGAGAGATTGGCGAAGCCCGGGCCTGAGAAGTTGCTGTCGGTGCGTTTCACGTATTCCATGCTGTTGGTCGACTGGAAGCGTACGTAGAGCGTGGCGCCCTTGGCCGAGGCAGCGGTGTAAGTAAGCGGAATCTGCTTGAAAGTATACGTCTTGGTAGCGTCGAGGTTCATAGTGCCTTGAGCCACGATATTGCCTGCAGCGTCTTTTACCCAGATTTCAGCAAAGCCCTTGTCGGCCGAGTTCTTGGGTTCATAGCGATACCAGAAGCCGAGAGCCGACGGACGGCTTACAAAGCTGATGCCGAGGTTGAGGTCGTCGGTGGTGACAGGACCCGTCGAGGTCTTGTTGGTCTTGTTGTCATCGCTTCCATAGCCGGCGGGGCGTGTCGAGCGCGAGGAGCCCAGATGCAGCAAGCCTACGTCGGTGTATTTGCAGGCGCCTGATGTACCCTTTGATCCGGTGGCTGTATTGCCGCTGCCCCATCCGACGGTGCGTATCAGGGCTGCAGTACCCGAGTGTGAGGTCGAGGAGGAGATGGTGCCCGAGATACGGCAGTAAGCAAAGTCGCTGCCCTGGCTGGTGGTCAGGGGGTTGTTCGTACCCCAAACCGACGCGGATTCCGATACGCCGGGGTACATGCGCTTCCAGTTGCTTCCGCTTGCTGATGTGCTCCATGTCTCCATGTCGCCGTTGGGGATGGCGGTGGCAGTCTCAGTGGTGAACGATTTGGGCTCACACAGGCGTCCGCCGACTTTGGCGCGCACATAGTAGGTGGTGGCGGGCTTCAGCCCTGTCAGCGAGAAGATGGTGCCTTCGTGGGTGGCGTTCACCTTCGCAAACTTAATATTGTCGGTGGAAAGCTGGAGCTCGGCTGCGTCGGCATCGACTGTTGCGTCGGTGCCGTCCTGATGGCTCAGCCCTACATAGGCGTGAGTTGCGTAAGCGTAGTTAGCCGGGGTCTCGACCTGATGATTAGGCACTGAGCGCGTTACCGTTAGGGGTTCGCTGGTCTTGCTGCCGGCGAGTACGCGGATGGCCACTGTGCCCGATTCGGCTGTTTTCACCGTCACATTGTATGTGTCTTCTGCGCCGCTGACGGGCTCTAAGGCTGTCACCTCGGCTTTCTCCCAGATTCCCAGCGAGTTCTTGATCTGAACGGTCACTGCGTCGGTGCTTCCGCCATTGTAGACCATACGGAAGCTGTAGGAGGTCTCGCCGTCGTAGATTTTCTGGTCGGAGCTGATGGAGAGCAGCAGCTCTTTCACATTAACCGTGAAGGTCACGGGGTCACTCACCTTGGAGTATTTGTCGGTTACGACCAGAGTGAAGGTGGAGCTGTTGTCGCCGCCTTCGGTATATTTCAGGTTCTTGATCAGGTCGGTGAACTCTACCATTGCCATCTTCGATCCTGCGGCCTCGAAGCCGTTGCGCTCCAGCCCGAGGGTGTTCAGCAGTGCGAGCTCAGTGGGGTCGCCGGTGGTGAGGTTCACCGTGCCGGGCCAGCCTTGCGTGTTGAGCCATGCCGAGCTGGTGGTCAGGATGCCGTGTGAGAGCGCTCCCTTGGCCTGAGCGACGATGCGCACGGGCTGCGCGGGCGCCGAACCTTCGACCACGGTCAGAGGTTCACCCTGAGTGAATCCCGAAGCTTTCAGCGTGGGTGCGGGAGCATTGAGCACCTCGTCGGAGAGGTCAAGCTCTACTGTCTCGTTGACCAGGTCAGAGTCGAAGGTGATGGTCAGCACGGCGTCGCCCACTTCTTTGGCTACGTCGACTGTGACGATATAGTGATGGCGGGCTTCGGCTCTGAACGAGGCGGCGCTCAGTCGGGCGCTCACGCCGTTGGGCTTAACCACGCTGCAGAACACTTCCACATTGCCCGGCTCTACATAGGCCGCTTCGCTGGCGTCGTTGTCGTAGGTCAGGGTGTTGCCCTGCGAGGTCAGGATCTCGGTGGTGTATGAGCGAAAATAGTTGAGGAAGGCCTCGGTATAGACCATCGACACCATCGAGTTGGCAAGTGTTGCCTCCACGCTCACGGGAGTCACCTCGTTTTCGCGAACGCCAAACTGGGTTGTGCCGTAATAGTAAGGTTTGTCAAAACCTTCTTCGCCATTCGTACCGTAGGAGACGGCCAGTTCGTATGCCCCTACAGGGAAGCGTTCCTTAGTTTCGTCGAAGAGCGACAGCGTCTCCCACGTCTTTTCGTATACGCCGTTGGTCGAACTGATGGTCATTCTCAATTGCGATGCGTCGACTTCCCGCCCGTTGGTAGCCACCTTGGCAGGCGCCTTATGGCTGCCAGCCTTGGCGGGCGCAGCCACGTCGTCGTTGAGCGCGATGTCGAGCACTACAGTCCCCTCTCCGCTGCCGGTCGAAGGGTCGAACGTGTCGCTGCAGGCTCCTGCTCCAAGCAGGCCGGCCAACGCAACCGTCCAGATTGTAAACCTCTTAATCATTTGATTGCTAATATAATGATAACTTTATTTTCAGGTGTCAATGTCTTCTGAGTCTGTTCTCAAGCCTTTTTCAACAAATTTTCACTCCTCCGAGTATCGGAAACCATGCCTGGGGGAAAACCGTCCGCACGGCCTTTCCCCTGTTTCGTTGTGTTTTTAAGCCTTAGACTGCTATGCCATTTCTTTTACTGAGCGAATTGCCCAGTCTATTCAAGATGCAAACTTACGACAAATTTTTTAAACTTCCGCCAATATATCTAAAAATCTGTTCAAATCTATGTCTTAAAATAAGAAAAGTGCGAAGAAAAACGTCATATATGCCAATTTCTGCCACGGCTTAACCCATCATTCGCCGCTATTTGTAGGCGGCTTTCCGGAAGGCCGCAGCGTTGGTCAGATGGTCAGAATATGATGAGGTGAAATCGTGATAACCCGACCCGTCGGCGCGGGCACACATATAGATGTAGTCGTGGTTCGGCGCAGAGATTACCTGTTCAATCGTCGCAGCCTCGGGCAGACGGATTACGCCCGGGGGCAAACCCTTGTAGATGTATGTGTTATATGGTGAATCTACCTTCAGCATATCTCCCGTGATTCTCTTGGCGGCGAAATCACCCGTGGCAAATTTCACCGTCGGATCGGCCTGCAGACGCATCCCCTTGTCCAACCTGTTGAGATACAGACGTGCTATCTTTCCGCGCTCGTCGCGCCGGTTCGATTCCTCCTCCACTATCGAGGCCAGCACCGATGCCTGCAGCGGCGTCAGCCCCTCGGCCTTGGCCTTGGCTTGGCGCTCATCGGTCCAGAATCGGCGGTAGTTGTCGCGTATCTTTTCGGTCAGCTCCTCAGGAGTCGCTGTCCAGTAGACTTCATACGTATCCGGAAGAAACTGTGCCTCAAGCTCTTCCGCCGCGATCCCTTCCTTTTCGGCTATCCTTGCCATGGCAGCCTTGAACTCGTCGGGCGAGAATTCCATCACGCTGCCAAGCCTCTCGGCCAACTGGTCAGATGTACGCAGATTGTTGAATGTCAGCTTGATAGGCGTCTGACGTCCCTTCCCTATCCTGCGGGCGATGGCCCAGGCCTTCTCGCCAGGCTCTATGCGGTAAGCGCCATGCGAAGCGGCCACGTTGCCGTTCCATAGATTACCCACTGTCGACCCGAAACTGTTTCCCAGCGATGTTCGGAGCGAATCGCGCACATCGTCTGCGGTTGCCGATGCGGGAATATGCACCCACACGGCCTCGCCGCCGTCGTACCCGGCCGACAGCTTGGTAAAATAATACACTCCCCAGACCATAACCACCAGCGTAATCACAGTGATCACCTGCCTGCGTGTAGCCCCCGCCCCGAATTTCTTCATATCTTCTTTCATTTGGCTCCTTTCATCTCTTTTTCGTCCCGCAAATTTACCCATTCTCATGCAAATCCCCAACCCGATCCTCAAAATCTGCCAAAGCAAACCATCATCACTGGATACAAAAAAACTGCTCCGGCACGTGTGCCGGAGCAGCCTGTATTTCCATCTCGGAATGGGTCTTATTTTTTTTCCTTCCGAGAGCGACTTGTCAGATTGGGACGCGAGGGGTCATTCCGACGTCCGTCGCTGCCCTCTGTCACAAATTATTCTGACAGAGGGTCAAGAGTGATGATCAGATATTTGCCCTGAGCGTTCAGATCTTTCATGAACTTCATCACGTCGTCCTTGGTGATGCTCTTGAACAGCTCCTCGGCGCCGTTGAATGTATCCACGCCGTTGAGGTATTCGCCGCCCATGGCATTCAGCCATGCGTCGTTCTTTTCCATACCTTCGCGCACATTCTTGATCGAATATTCAATCACATTGTTCACCTCTTCGTCGGTGACATTCGCCTCCATATTCTTGAACTCCTTGGAGATGAAGTCAAACACTTCCTGTTTCTTCTCAGGCTTCATCGGGAAGGTGCTCTGGATGGTGATGTTGTGGCCGTTGTTGAGGCGCGACATGTTGCCCTGAGCCCAGATTGAGTATACGGCACCCATCTCCTCGCGCACTGTGTTGATCAGGCGCTGCGAAAGGATCTGACCGGCTGTGGTGGCCAGAGCGCGGTTGGCGGGCGTGAAATCTTCGCTGCCCACCTCCAGAATGGCGGCGTAAGTCTGCGGAGTTTCCATCTTGGTGGTGAACTCGTGAGTCTTCTGGGCGGTCTGGAGTGCCAGAGCGGGATCATACTTGAAGTCAGAGGTCTTGGTGGCAGCATCAGCAGGCAGAGTAGCCAGATACTGCTCCATCAGCGGTTTGAACGTGTCCATATCGATGTTACCCACGAAGTAGAAGGTATAATCGGCTGCATTGGCCGTCATCTTGCGGGCGATGTCGATGGTCTGGTTCAGGTCGGCGGCAGCGATAGCGTCGGTGCTGAGAGCCTGCTTGCGCGCTGCGCTGTAGAGGGCCTTCATCAGATCCTGCTGGAATACGAACTGTGGATTGTTCTCCTGATTTTTCAGGACTCCGATCATCGACTGGCGGGTCGACTCAAATTCGTCAGGATTGATGGTGAAGTTGGTGAAATACATGTAGATAAGCTCCATCAGAGTGGGCAGATCCTTCGGGGTCGACTGACCTTCCACGTCGCGGGTAAAGTCGGAGAAGCTCATTTCCACTCCCACCTGCTTACCGCTCAGATATTTCTGAAGGTCTTTGTTGGTATAGTCGCCAAGTCCATTGACAGTGGAAGCTATCGGAAAGAATATCAGCGAATTGGAATATTCATCGGGGAATACCGATGTACCGCCCTTGGCCATGGCGTCAAACAGGATCTCGTCGGCCTTGAAGTCGGTCTTCTTCACGATTACATCCACACCGTTTGAGAGCGTATACTTCGTAGCGCCCCATTTCTCCACGGGCTGCTCGCTGACGATCTTGCCGGGAGCGGGAAGTTGCGGAATCAGCGGTTCGGCCTTGACCTCGTCTTTGTAAGGCTGAATATCTTCGGCCTCAACCTCGGCGGCAGCAGTGATGAAATCCTGCTCGGTGGGCACTTTCATCCCCTCCTCCTCGGGGAGCATGGCCAGCAGCACGCGGTTGTCTTTCGATACCATCTGCTGGAACACCTGATTGATGGCTTCCACGGGGATATTGTTTGCCATCAGATTCATGTTGTTATACTCCATTTCGATGCCGGGAGCGGGATTGTTGTCGATGAAGTGGCGCACGAGTTCCTGCACATAGACATCGTTCTCCTGCTTTTCGCGGTTGTTGTAAGCCTTCTCCAGGCGCGACAGGTATTCGCTGCGCGCACGGTCGTATTCTCCCACGGTGAAGCCTTTCTGGGCGCGGAGAAGTTCGCGGTAAACTGCCTTATACGAGGGGATCATATCGCCGCCTTTGGCCACAGCGCCCAGAGTCAGGGCGTCCTCGGTGTTGGCCAGCAGATAGTTGCCATAATCGGCATAAGCCTGCGCGAAGGGGACGTTGGGGTCTGACATCATCTCGCTGAAGCGATTGTTGAGCATCGCCCCGATCATGTCGGTAATATAGTCGGTGACCATATAGGCCATGTTATTGCGCTGTTCGCGCGGCATCGCCTCGTTTTTGAAGAATATATTGAAGATGGGGAAGCTCTGCTCCTTGTCGGTGCCGATGGCGTAGATGGTGCCTTCGGTCTGGGGAACTTTCTCATATTCACGCGGCTGAGCGTTCTGGGGCATCTTGATGGGGCCGAACATCTCCTTGATCTTATTCTCGATGCGGTCCACGTCGATGTCGCCTACCACGATGATACCCTGCTGATCCGGACGGTACCATGCCTCATAATAGTCGCGGAGCACCTGGTGGGGGAAACTGTCGACCACTTCCATGATGCCGATAGGCAGGCGGTGGCCATACTTCGAACCGGGATACATCTTGGGAAGCAGCTTCTCCAGGATACGCATCTGGCCCACATTGTTGGTGCGCCATTCCTCATGGATGATGGGGCGCTCCTTGTCGATCTCCTCACCAAGCAGCGACACTTCGTCGGCCCAGTCGTGGAGAATCAGAAGGCAGGAATCCTGCACCGATTCGCGCGCTGTAGGCACGTTGGAGATGTTGTAGACGGTTTCGTCCACTCCGGTGTGTGCATTCAGGTTCACACCGAACTTCACACCTACCGACTCCAGCCAGTCGCGCAGGCTGGTGCCGGGGAAATTGGTCGTGCCGTTGAAGCACATATGCTCCAGGAAGTGAGCCAGACCGCGCTGGCTGTCGTTTTCCAGAATCGAGCCGACTTTCTGCGCGATGTAGAAATCGGCCTGACCCTTAGGAGTCTCGTTGTGACGGATGTAGTAGGTCAGTCCGTTCTCGAGCTGACCTGTGCGCACTGCCGGATCCAGCGGAAGCTCTTCCAGCTGGGCAAAAGCCCCGAAGGCTGTAAAAGCCGTAAGCATCAGCAATGCTCTTTTGAGTAAATTTCTCATTAATTTAGGTTTTTGTAATATAATTGGTCAAATTTGGATATTCCTCTTTGTTAGACGCAACTTTGTCAAAATAGTTGCATCTTCAGTGCAAATTTTATTGGCCTTGCAGGCCGGACCGTGCGGAAGGTCAGCCGAACAGCCTTCGGAAAGCCTCCTCTACCCGCGCCACTTCAGCCACTTCGATGTTGAGTTTCGACTTGTCGACCCCTTTGAGCGAACCCTTGGGGATGATTATAGTGGTCATCCCGAGCTTTTCGGCTTCGCGCACACGCTGCTCCATACGCGTCACGGGGCGTATCTCGCCGGTCAGCCCGATCTCCCCGGCCATGCAGATGCCGCGGTCGATGGTCATGTCGACATTCGACGACAGGATGGCGGCGGTGACGGCCAGATCAAGCGCCGGATCAGCCACTTTCAGGCCTCCGGCGATGTTGAGAAACACATCTTTCTGCGCCAGCTTGAACCCCACACGCTTCTCCAGCACAGCCAGCAGCATGTTCATGCGCTTGGAATCGAATCCGGTCACAGAGCGCTGCGGAGTGCCGTAAGCCGCCGTCGAAACCAAAGCCTGAGCCTCGATAAGCAGCGGGCGTATCCCCTCCAGAGTCACCCCGACGGCGCATCCCGACAGCTGCTCCCCCTCCCTGCGGCTTATGAGCATCTCCGACGGGTTGGTCACCTCGCGCAGTCCGCGCTGACACATCTCATAGATGCCCAGTTCGGCGGTATTGCCGAAGCGGTTTTTGGTAGCCCGAAGGATGCGGTACATATACTGGCGGTCGCCCTCAAACTGCAGCACGGCGTCGACGATATGCTCCAGCACTTTCGGCCCTGCCAGCGTCCCCTCCTTGTTGATATGGCCTATGAGAATCACGGGCACATTGTTCTCCTTGGCATACCTCAGCAGCGCCGCCGCGCACTCGCGCACCTGGCTCACCGACCCGGCGACCGATTCCAGCGCGTCGGAGGCGATGGTCTGTATCGAGTCCACGATGATGAGCTGCGGCTCTATCTGGCGGATATGCTCGAATATATTTTCAAGCGAAGTCTCTGTGACCACATAGCAATTGTCGCTCATACGCCCGATGCGGTCGGCGCGCATCTTTATCTGCTGCGCGCTCTCCTCACCCGACACATAAAGTATGCGCCGGCTCTTGATCGACAGGATATTCTGCAATACGAGCGTCGACTTGCCGATACCTGGCTCGCCGCCCACAAGCACTATCGAGCCGCTCACCAGCCCTCCGCCCAACACTCTGTTGAGCTCTTCCGAAGGCATATGGATGCGGGTCTCGTCGCCGGCCTGTATGTCGCATACCTTCTGCGGCGTGCTCCGGCTGGCGCGCGACTGATGGCTGGGGCCTACTATCCCCTTGGTGGCTTTCACTTTCTCCTCCACCATCGTATTCCAGGCGCCGCACGACGGGCAGCGACCCTCCCAGCGCGGCGAGTCGGCTCCGCATTCTGAGCAGAACCACACTGATTTTTCTTTCGCTTTTGCCATATATTTGCTGTCTTTACCGCTGGCGCCGGCGGAACTCTCCGAGAGTTATACCCGTGGCCATCGCCACATTAAGCGACTCCACAGCCTCGCCCCGGCGCTCCGACGGATAAGTCGGAATGAGCAGCCGACGGTTCACTTCGCGCCCCGTGGCGGCCGATATACCGTTCCCCTCGTTGCCCATCACCACGATGCCGCCCTTCCCCAGCCGGGTGCGGTAGATGTCGTCGCCGTCGAGAAATGTGCCGTAAATGTCCGCTCCGCGCTCCCGGGCTTGCGCAAGCAGCTGCGGAAGGTCGCAATATACCACCCTCACGCGGCTCAGCGCCCCCATGGTCGACTGCACTACTTTGGGATTGTACATATCCACCGTGTCGTGCGAAGCCAGTATCAGCCTGACGCCGAACCAGTCGGCCACACGGATTATCGTGCCCAGATTGCCCGGGTCCTGCACTCCGTCGAGCGCAAGCGTCAGCTCTCCGGAGTCTATCTCCGCCGCTTCGATGCTGTCGGAGCCTTCGGGCATACGGCATACGGCTATCACCCCCTGCGGGGTTTTCATCCCCGACAGGCGGTCCATGTCGGCGGCCGAGGCCGTCAGCAGCTCTATATGCTTGGCTTTCAAGATTTCTGACGGAGGAAGCAGACGGACATTGGCGTCCAGCCAGGCGGATGTAGCCACGATGGTCTCTACGGCAAATTCGCCGATAGAGTCCGCCACTGAGCGTGTCCCTTCCACCACGAACCGTCGCTGCTCACGCCTGTGTTTGGCCTGCTGCAGAGCGCCGATTCTCTTCCGCTCGCTATTGCTTATCTGCCTCCATTCCATCTTTCTTGCTTTCAATTTTCCCGGGCGCCGCCGGCTGCTCCGGAACTGCCGGTCGGTCGGGATGGCGCCTTATGAGCGCGAATAGTTAGGAGCCTCGGAGGTGATGGCCACGTCGTGCGGGTGGCTTTCGTTGATGCCCGCATTGGTGATTCTGGTGAACTGAGCGTTGTGCAGCTCTCCGATATTGTGGGCGCCGCAATAGCCCATGCCTGAGCGCAATCCGCCAAGCATCTGGTATACGACCTCGTAGAGCGAACCCTTATACGGCACTCGTGCGGCAATCCCTTCGGGCACGAGTTTTTTCACATCCGACTCGTTTGCCTGGAAGTAGCGGTCTTTCGACCCCTTCTCCATAGCCTCCAGCGAACCCATGCCGCGGTAGCTCTTGTATTTTCGGCCGTTGAAGATGATGGTGTCGCCGGGCGATTCCTCCACTCCGGCCAGCATTCCGCCGAGCATCACGCTGTAGCCGCCTGCGGCCAGCGCCTTCACGATGTCGCCGCTGTAACGGATACCGCCGTCGGCAATCAGAGGCACATCGGTATCTTTCAGCGCCTGCGCCACATCGTAGATGGCCGACAGCTGGGGCACTCCCACTCCGGCTATGATGCGCGTGGTGCAGATCGAACCCGGGCCGATGCCCACCTTCACTCCGTCGGCACCGTTCTCCACCAGATATCTGGCGGCGTCGCCTGTGGCGATGTTGCCCACCACCACGTCGATTTCGGGATATTTCTCCTTCACGGCGCGGAGCACTCCGATCACACCTTTCGAATGGCCGTGGGCCGTGTCGATCACGATGGCGTCGGCCCCGGCTGCCACCAGAGCGTCCACGCGCTGCATCGAGTCGGCCGTCACACCCACTCCGGCAGCCACACGCAGGCGTCCCAGATGGTCCTTGCATGCGTGGGGTTTATCCTTGGCCTTGGTGATGTCCTTATATGTTACCAGCCCTACGAGGTGGCCGTCCTTGTCCACCACGGGGAGCTTTTCTATCTTGTGGCGCTGGAGAATATCGGCAGCCTCCTCCAGATTGGTGCTCTGCGAGGTGGTCACGATATTTTCCGATGTCATCACTTCGTCGACTTTACGGCCGAGGTTGCGCTCGAAGCGCAGGTCGCGGTTGGTCACGATGCCCACGAGCTTCTTATCCTCGTCGACCACGGGGATGCCGCCGATATGGTATTCCTCCATCATCTTAAGGGCGTCGCCAACGGTCGATCCGCGCAGGATGGTCACCGGGTCATAAATCATGCCGTTTTCAGCTCGCTTCACGGCGTGAACCTGACGCGCCTGCTCCTCTATCGACATATTCTTATGGATAACGCCGATACCGCCCTCGCGCGCTATGGCGATGGCCATCTTAGCCTCTGTCACCGTATCCATGGCGGCCGAGACTATCGGAACATTAAGCTTAATACGTCGGGAAAACTTGGTCGTGAGATTCACTTCGCGCGGAAGCACGTCGGAATAAGCGGGAATAAGGAGCACGTCGTCAAAGGTGAGACCGTCCATTTTTACCCTGTCTGCAATAAATGATGACATATATAATAGAACTGATGTTTGCGTTCCTCTTTTCGTTGCCTCGCCCTCAGGGCGAACAGCTGTAAGCCGCGCCGGTGGCCTATCAGGCCCATCCGGCTGATGCCTGTTTTATTGCGCACAAATTTAATGATTTTTTTCGGCATTTCCACCATTCTCCGCGCTTTTTCCCATCAGTTTTCCTTCGGAACGCCTTCGGAACGCCATCGGAACACATCGGAAAGCATAGGAAAGTATAAATCTTTTTCTTCCATCCGCGCTCTCTTGAAATTTCGCTTTTGCATTTGCGGAAAATAATTGCTAACTTTGCACCGCTTGAGCGGCCGGCGGCCTCTTCTTAAGGGCCCTCGGCTCCGCATCAGGTTTTCGGGGCGTAGCGCAGTCCGGTAGCGCACCTGGTTTGGGACCAGGTGGTCGCAGGTTCGAATCCTGTCACCCCGACCATCCCCCCGCTCCGCTCTGTTTTTACCGACGGCAGGCTGACAGCCTCACGGCTTTCAGCGCCCGCAGAGCGCAGCAAAGGGCCTCAAGCACCCATAGTTCAATGGATAGAATATTGGATTCCGGTTCCAACGATTGGGGTTCGACTCCCCATGGGTGTACTAAAAGCCCCTCCGCACAGCCCGCAAGCTTCGGAGGGGCTTCCTTTATCTTCATCTATCTTCATCATCCCCCTCAATCCCCACAAAAATTATACGACTTATTAGAATTATTAGAATTATTAGAATTCAATCTCCCTCTATATCTTGATGTAAATCCGGCGCTTATACAGCGGCAGCCCGATGAGCCATACCACCAGCACAAACGTCAGCGCATACACCAGCGCCGCTATGCCCGGCACCTGCAGCGTGGGCAGCGTTACATAGTAGTATATAAGATTCTTCAGACTGTAAAACCCAGTCTTGGCGGCCGCGTCGGGGAAACATTTCAGCCCCATGAAGATGGCTATTACCCACGCCACGCAGTAGAGAAACAGCGGATTCACTCCGTACACCTCGAAGAATCGGCTCCAGCGGCTCCATCCCTTGATATCGATCACCCATATCAGCAGCGCCAGCGTAGACGCTGCCATACCGCAGGTAGTCAGCACGAATGTCGGCGACCACACCTTCTTGTTGATCGGGAATCCGTAGCTGAAAAGCAGTCCGAGGAAGGTCAGCACCGTCCCCACGAGCATCAGTTTCAGCACACGCTCGCGATTGTCTGACGTCCCCAGCAGAAGCATCCCGCACCAGAATCCGATCATCACATGGGCTATCGACGGCAGCGTCGACAGCACCCCTTCGGGGTCGATCGGTATCTTCACAGAGCCGATATGAGTATAATACATATGGGCATCGGTCAGCAGAGCCCGGTCGGCGCGCGACAGTATGCTCGATGCGTCGGGCGCGTAGCCGTTGCCTATGAGCAGCATCAGCGCATACGCCACCAGTATTGCCGCAATAGCCGCAGGCAGCCATTTGTGATTCAGCCAGATAGCCAGCAGCGATCCGACGCCGTAGCAGATGGCCAGACGCGGCAGCACTCCCAGTATCCTTATATCGCCGAAGCATAGCGTAGCCTCCACAAGGCTCTTCCCCTCGACGATCGCTCCTTTGAAAAACATCGACATCCACGCCAGCCCCATACCGATGAGGAAGATCAGAGCCGTACGCCGGCATATCTTCCATATCAGCGGCCACGAGAACTCGAATTTGAACTTTCTCAGCGAAATATACGTGGAAATACCCATGATGAACATGAAGAAGGGGAACACCAGATCACACGGCGTCAGCCCGTTCCAGTCGGAATGCGACAGCGGGGTAAACGTCCCGTCGCCCCCGGAGTTGTTCACAAGTATCATCCCGGCTATCGTAATGCCGCGCATCACATCCAGCGCCAGTATCCTCTTGCTCTTTTTCCCCTGAGGCTGTGCCTGCGCTGTCGCAGTCATTTCCGGAGCCTGCGTCCCGGTGTTAATCTCTTTTTCCATCGTTTTCACGGTATTATTCATGCGTTAGCTCTTTAAGCTCCCAAATTTACAAATTTCCCTGCTGATAATCTTACTCGCGCTCCTAAAAAAGCTAAGCCGGAGCGTTGCCGCATCGGCAGCGCTCCGGCTTATTCATCTGTTTCAGCCCGGGGAAAGCCTCAGAGATAGTCTCTGGAGAGTCTTACGCGAAGGGCTTCAGGTTATCAGTTTTCAATCTCTGCGTCGGGAGATACCTCTTCGGCTGTCTCCATCACCTGTTCGATATCGTCTTTCGACCCTACTACCAGGCGGTCATACTGGCGCAGACCTGTACCGGCGGGAATCAGGTGACCGCAGATCACGTTCTCCTTCATACCCTCCAGCGTGTCGGTCTTGCCGTTGATAGCAGCCTCGTTGAGCACCTTGGTGGTCTCCTGGAACGAAGCGGCCGACATGAACGACGAGGTCTGGAGTGCGGCGCGGGTGATACCCTGCAGTATCTGCTCCGAAGTAGCAGGCACGGCATCGCGTACCACTACGGTACGCAGGTCGCGGCGCTTCAGGGCCGAATTCTCATCGCGAAGCTTGCGCGCGGTGATGATCTGGCCGGGCTTGAGGTTTTCGGAGTCGCCTGCATCGACAACTACCTTCTTGCCCCAGATACGGTCGTTTTCATCCATGAAGTCGCGCTTGTCAACTACCTGCTGCTCCAGGAAGGTGGTGTCGCCCGGATCGATGATGTTCACTTTGCGCATCATCTGGCGCACGATCACCTCGAAGTGCTTGTCGTTGATCTTCACGCCCTGCATACGGTAGACGTCCTGCACCTCATTGACGATATACTCCTGCACGGCCGTCGGACCCATGATGTTGAGGATATCGGTCGGGGTGATGGCGCCGTCCGACAGCGGTGTGCCGGCGCGTACGTAGTCGTTCTCCTGTACCAGGATCTGCTTCGACAGGGGCACGAGATACTTCTTCTCCTCGCCGAGCTTGGAGATGACGGAGATCTCGCGGTTACCGCGCTTCACGCGGCCGAAGTGTACCTCGCCGTCGATTTCGCTGACGATGGCAGGGTTCGACGGGTTGCGGGCCTCGAACAGCTCGGTGACACGGGGCAGACCGCCCGTGATGTCGCCGGCGCCTCCCGACGAGCGTGTAATCTTCACGAATACTTCACCGCTCTTCACCTCCTGGCCCTCTTCGAGCATCAGGTGGGCGTTCACAGGCAGAGCGTATGTCTTCAGCACATTGCCGTCGGCATCCACGATCTGGCCTTCGGGCACTTTAGTACGGTCGCGCGACTCGATGATGATCTTCTCACGCAGACCCGACTGCTCGTCGGCATCCACACGGTATGTGACGTTTTCGATAAGGTTTTCGTAATGAATCTTACCGCTGACTTCACTGACGATTACGGCGTTGAAGGGGTCCCATTCGCAAATCACGTCGCCGATCTTCACTGTGTCGCCGTCGTGGAAGTAGAGCTTCGAACCGTAGGGGATGTTGGCCGAGGTGAGCATCATGTGGGTCTTCGGGTCGATGATGCGCATTTCTGCCAGTCGGCCGATGACCACCTCAACAGGCTTCCCTTCGGGGGTCTTCTCGTCGGTCTCCACCGTGCGGAGCTCCTCGATTTCAAGGATACCGTCGTAGCGCGATGTGAGGGTCGAGATGGCTGCGATGTTCGAAGCCACACCACCGACGTGGAACGTACGGAGGGTAAGCTGCGTACCGGGCTCACCGATCGACTGTGCGGCGATAACGCCGACGGCCTCGCCCATCTGCACGGGGCGGTTGGTGGCCAGGTTGCGGCCGTAGCACTTGGCGCAGACGCCGTGTTTCGACTCGCAGGTGAGCACCGAGCGGATCTCTACCGATTCGATAGGCGATGCGTTGATGCGGTCGGCTGCGGCATCGTTGATCTCCTCGCCGGCCTTGACGATTACCTCGCCTGTGGTCGGGTCGATGATGTCGTGGACTGATACGCGGCCGAGAATACGCTCGCCCAGCGAGGCCACCACTTCGTCGTTGTTCTTGATCTCGCGGCATACGAGTCCGCGGAGCGTTCCGCAGTCTTCCTCGCGGATAATCACGTCGTGGGCCACATCGACCAGACGACGGGTCAGATATCCGGCGTCGGCCGTCTTCAGGGCCGTATCGGCCAGACCCTTACGTGCACCGTGGGTGGAGATGAAGTACTCCAGCACCGACAGACCCTCCTTGAAGTTGGACAGAATCGGGTTCTCGATGATCTGACCGCCTTCGGCTCCGGCTTTCTGAGGCTTGGCCATAAGGCCACGCATACCGGCCAGCTGACGGATCTGGTCCTTCGAACCACGGGCGCCCGAGTCAAGCATCATGAATACAGAGTTGAAGCCCTGGTCGGCCTCGGTCATCTGCTTCATCAGCACATCGGTCAGACGCGAGTTCACGTGTGTCCAGATATCAATTATCTGGTTGTAGCGTTCGTTGTTGGTGATGAAACCCATTGCGTAGTTGTTCATCACTTCCTCTACCTGCTCGTAGCCTTCTTTTACGATGGCTTCCTTTTCCGGCGGGATGATCACGTCGCCAAGGTTGAACGACAGACCGCCGCGGAAGGCCATGTAGTAGCCCATATTCTTGATATCGTCGAGGAACTGTGCCGAGCGCGGAATACCGCACTTCTTGATCACCTGGCCGATAATCGTACGCAGCGACTTCTTCGAAATCAGCTGGTTGACGTAGCCGAGCTCTTTAGGCACGAACTCGTTGAAGAGCACACGGCCCACCGAAGTATTCTCCACGATGTGGCGGATGGGGTTGCCGTTTTCGTCAATATCGTCGACCATCACGCTCACGGGAGCATGAAGCGTCACGCGGCCTTCGTTGTAGGCGATCTGAGCCTCCTCGGGTCCGTAGAATTTCGAGCCTTCACCCTTGGCGCCCTTGCGGAGCTTGGTGATGTAGTACAGACCGAGCACCATATCCTGCGAGGGGACGGTGATAGGTGCGCCGTTGGCAGGGTTAAGAATATTGTGCGAGCCGAGCATCAGCATCTGCGCCTCGAGGATAGCCTCGTTGCCCAGAGGCAGATGCACTGCCATCTGGTCACCGTCGAAGTCGGCGTTGAATGCCGTACATGCCAGCGGGTGCAGCTGGATAGCCTTGCCTTCGATCATCTTGGGCTGGAAGGCCTGGATACCGAGGCGGTGAAGTGTCGGGGCACGGTTCAGAAGCACCGGATGACCCTTCATCACGTTCTCCAGAATATCCCATACCACGGGTTCCTTGCGGTCAACGATCTTCTTGGCCGATTTCACGGTCTTGACGATGCCGCGCTCGATGAGCTTGCGGATTACGAAGGGCTTGTAAAGCTCGGCAGCCATATATTTGGGGATACCGCACTCGTGCATCTTCAGCTCGGGGCCGACCACGATTACCGAACGGGCCGAGTAGTCGACACGCTTACCCAGAAGGTTCTGGCGGAAGCGGCCCTGCTTACCTTTGAGCGAGTCGGACAGCGACTTGAGCGGGCGGTTGGCGTCGGTCTTGACGGCCGACGATTTGCGCGAGTTGTCAAGCAGCGAGTCCACAGCCTCCTGAAGCATACGCTTCTCGTTGCGGAGGATCACTTCGGGTGCCTTGATCTCGTTGAGGCGTTTCAGACGGTTGTTGCGGATGATGACGCGACGGTAGAGGTCGTTGAGGTCGGAAGTAGCGAAACGGCCGCCATCCAGAGGCACCAGCGGGCGCAGATCCGGCGGAATCACGGGCACTGCCTGAAGGATCATCCATTCGGGCTTGTTGCGGTTGGCCGATGCGCGGAACGATTCTACCACCTGCAGGCGCTTCAGAGCCTCTGTCTTGCGCTGCTGCGAGCCGTCGGTGTCGGCGATATGGCGCAGCGAGTAGCTGAGCTCGTCGAGATTCAGCCCCTTCAGCAGGTCGAGGATGGCCTCGGCTCCCATCTTGGCGATGAACTTGTTGGGATCATCGTCGGGCAGCTGGGCGTTGTCCTCGGGCAGAAGGTCTACAAATTTGAAGTAGTCTTCCTCGGTCAGGAGGTCCATCTTCTGAATCTCCTCGCCAAACGGTCCGGGGTTGATTACGATATAACGCTCATAATAGATCACGGCATCAAGCTTCTTCGAGGGGAGTCCCAGAAGATAGCCGATCTTGTTGGGCAGCGAGCGGAAATACCAGATGTGGGCCACGGGCACCACCAGCTTGATATGACCCATGCGCTCGCGGCGCACTTTCTTCTCGGTGACTTCCACACCGCAGCGGTCGCACACGATCCCTTTGTAGCGGATGCGCTTGTACTTTCCGCAATGGCACTCGTAGTCCTTTACCGGACCGAAAATGCGCTCGCAGAACAGGCCGTCGCGCTCGGGCTTGTAGGTGCGGTAGTTGATGGTTTCGGGCTTGAGCACTTCGCCTGACGACTTCTCGAGTATCTCCTCGGGCGATGCGAGTCCGATGGTTATCTTCGAGAATGAGGTCTTCGACTTATTTTCTTTTCTAAAAGCCATATTTTATTTTAAGAGAGCTTACTTTGAATGGTTTCTGTTAAAAATATGCGGGTCCTGACAGTTGATTCCCCGTCAACTTCGGAGAGAGGGGGCTGTCGGGGGGATCACTGCTCGAGGTTGATGCTCAAGCCGAGACCCTGAAGCTCGTGGAGTAGCACATTGAGCGACTCGGGAATGCCGGCCGGCGGCATAGGCTCGCCTTTGACGATAGCCTCGTAGGCCTTGGAGCGGCCGGTCACGTCGTCACTCTTGATGGTCAGAATCTCCTGAAGTACATGCGATGCGCCGAATGCTTCGAGCGCCCATACCTCCATTTCTCCGAAGCGCTGACCGCCGAACTGTGCCTTACCGCCCAGAGGCTGCTGAGTGATAAGCGAGTACGGACCGATCGAGCGGGCGTGCATCTTATCCTCAACCATGTGGCCGAGCTTAAGCATGTAGATCACACCCACAGTGGCAGGCTGGTCGAAACGCTCGCCTGTGCCGCCGTCGTACAGGTAGGTCTTACCGTAGCGCGGCAGGCCGGCTTTGTCGGTCCATTCGTTAAGGTCGTCGAGCGATGCACCGTCGAAAATCGGGGTGGCGAACTTCTCGCCCAGCTCGCGGCCGGCCCATCCGAGCACAGTCTCGAAAATCTGACCGAGGTTCATACGCGAAGGCACACCCAGAGGGTTCAGACAGATATCCACCGGCGTACCGTCGGCCAGGAAGGGCATATCCTCCTGACGTACCACACGCGACACGATACCCTTGTTACCGTGACGGCCGGCCATCTTGTCGCCTACGCCGATCTTACGCTTCTTGGCGATGTAGACCTTGGCGATCTGCATGATGCCCGAGGGAAGCTCGTCGCCGATGGAGATGTCGAACTTCTTGCGGCGGAGTTCGGCGTCGATCTCCTTCGATTTGCGCAGATAGTTCACGATCAGGTCGCGGATCAGGTCGTTGGTGTGAGCGTCGTTGGTCCATTTGCTCAGGTTGACCGTATCGAAATCCACATCCTTCAGCGCAGCTGCGGTGAATTTGCCTCCCTTGGCGATGATGTCGGTGCCGAGGAAGTCTTTCACACCCTGCGAGGTCTTTCCCTGGGTCAGGGTCATCAGCTTCGAGATCAGGATGTCTTTCAGCTTGCTCAGGCGCTCTTCGTATTCCTCATCGAGCTTGGGCAGCTGGGCCTGCACGGCCTTGTTGCTGCGGCCGGTCTTGGCGGCGCGGGCGAAGAGGTTGCTGCCGATTACCACACCCTTCAGCGAGGGGGTAGCCTTCAGCGACGCATCCTTCACATCGCCTGCCTTGTCGCCGAAGATGGCGCGAAGCAGTTTCTCTTCAGGCGTCGGATCAGATTCGCCCTTCGGGGTGATCTTACCGATCATGATGTCGCCCGGTACCACGTGGGCACCGATGCGGATGATGCCGCGCTCGTCGAGGTTGGCGGTGGCGTCTTCGCTCACATTGGGGATATCCGAGGTGAGCTCTTCCATACCGCGCTTGGTCTCGCGTACTTCCAGCGAGTACTCGTCGACATGTACAGAGGTCAGGATATCCTCCTTCACCATGCGCTCGTTAAGCACGATGGCATCTTCATAGTTGTATCCCTTCCAGGGCATGAAGGCCACTTTCAGGTTGCGTCCCAGGGCGAGCTCGCCGGCCTCGGTGGCATAGCCTTCAGTCAGCACATCGCCTTTCTTCACTCTCTGACCCTTGTCGCAGATAGGACGCAGGTCGATAGTGGTGCTCTGGTTGGTCTTGCGCCATTTCGGGATATGATATTCTTTTACAGGCTCTTCGAAGGCCACAAACTCTTCCTCCTCAGTGCGGTCGTAGCGGATGCGGATGGTGGTGGCGTCAACAAACTCTACCACACCGTCGCCCTCGGCCATGATCTGAGTGCGCGAATCGCGCACGAGCTGCTCTTCGATACCGGTGCCGACGATAGGAGCTTCCGAACGCATCAGAGGCACTGCCTGACGCATCATGTTCGATCCCATCAGGGCGCGGTTGGCGTCGTCGTGCTCCAGGAAGGGGATGAGCGATGCGGCGATAGAGGCGATCTGCTGCGGAGCCACGTCCATCAGCTCTACCTCCTGCGGCGTCACGATAGGGAAGTCGGCATCCAGACGGGCCTTCACCTTAGGATTGATGAATTTACCGTTGTCGTCGACCGGTGCGTTACCCTGGGCGATCACTTTACCCTCTTCCACCTCGGCGGTAAGATAGGTCACATGGTCGTTGTCAAGGTCTACCTGACCGTCTTTCACACTGCGGTAAGGAGTCTCGATGAAGCCCAGGTCATTAATCTTGGCATATACACACAGCGACGAAATCAGACCGATGTTCGGGCCTTCAGGCGTCTCGATCGGGCACAGACGGCCGTAGTGAGTATAGTGCACGTCGCGCACCTCGAAGCCGGCACGCTCACGCGACAGACCGCCGGGGCCAAGGGCCGACAGACGGCGCTTGTGGGTGATTTCTGCCAGCGGGTTGGTCTGATCCATGAACTGGCTCAGGGCGTTCGTACCGAAGAAGGTGTTGATCACCGACGAAATCGTCTTGGCGTTGATAAGGTCGATGGGGGTGAACACCTCGTTGTCGCGCACATTCATACGCTCGCGTATGGTACGCGACATACGCGCCAGTCCTACGCCGAACTGATTGTAGAGCTGCTCGCCTACTGTGCGTACGCGACGGTTGCTCAGGTGGTCGATATCGTCAACGTCTGCCTTCGAGTTGATAAGCTCGATGAGATATTTGATAATCTCGATCATATCCTCCTTCGTGAGCACCTTCACATCCATCGGAGTGGTCAGGCCGAGCTTCTTGTTGATGCGGTAGCGGCCTACCTCGCCCAGATCGTAACGCTTCTCTGAGAAGAACAGGTTGTAGATCACCTCGCGTGCCGATGCATCATCCGGCGGCTCGGCGTTGCGCAGCTGCCGGTAGATGTACTGGATGGCTTCCTTCTCCGAGTTGGTGGTATCCTTCTGGAGGGTCTCGAAAATAATTGAATAGTCGGAAGTATTGGCATCTTCCTTGTGAAGGAGGATGGTCTTGACACCCGAATTGAGGATGTCGTCGATATGTTTCTCCTCAAGCACTTCCTCACGCTCTGTGATGAGCTCGTTGCGCTCGATCGAGACTACCTCGCCGGTATCCTCGTCGACGAAGTCCTCAACCCACGTGCGGAGCACACGGGCTGCCAGCTTGCGGCCGATGGCCTTCTGAAGATTGGCTTTCGTTACCTTCACCTCTTCGGCAAGGTCGAAAATGTCGATGATGTCCTTGTCGGTCTCCAGACCGATGGCACGCAGAAGAGTCGTCACAGGGAGTTTCTTCTTGCGGTCGATGTAGGCATACATCACATTGTTGATATCCGTGGCGAACTCAATCCAGCTTCCTCGGAAGGGGATGATTCGGGCCGAATACAGTTTCGTACCGTTGGCATGTGTGCTCTGGCCGAAGAATACACCGGGCGAACGGTGAAGCTGCGATACTACCACACGCTCAGCACCGTTGATCACAAACGTACCCTTGTCGGTCATGTAAGGGATCGGACCCAGATACACATCCTGCACCACCGTGGCGAAATCTTCGTGGTCGGGGTCTGTGCAATAAAGTTTCAGCTTCGCCTTCAGAGGCACACTGTAGGTCTGACCGCGCTGCAGACACTCTTCTATCGAGTAACGCGGCGGATCGATATAATAGTCGAGAAATTCAAGTACAAAATTGTTGCGCGTGTCGGCGATGGGGAAATTCTCCGCAAACACCTTGTAAAGACCCTCGTTATTACGCTTTTCCGGCGGGGTATCAAGCTGCAGGAAGTCTTTGAACGACTTCAACTGAACCTCCAGAAAATCCGGATACGGAAGCGGATTCTTTACCGTCGCAAAATTTACGCGGGGTTTGTTCGTTGTTGACATCTATTGAATCTTGGTGTTAAGCTTATCGAATGGCGACTTACTTCTTTGTTACACTCTTGGAGAAAGAGCAAAAAATGTGAGAAAGAGCAAATAACTCGAGAAAGAGGAAATCGAAAAGGAGGAATATCTTATTGCAAGCTCAAAATCTCAGAAGCAACGCTCCAGAAATGAGAAAATCATCGTTTGCAGCCCCTTATGGCTCCCATTTCGGCCTCTCCCCTATCTCAGCCGGCATCCTCGCCAGCCTCCTGGGTCATAAAAGCCTTTAGTGCCTTTAGTGCCTTTTGAGTCCTTAGAGTCCCTTTGAGTCCTTTGAGTCATTTGAGTCCTTTGAGCCCTTTGAGACCTCACAGGGAATTGTTTAAGCGTGTTAAACTTTCCTAAAGTTGTCTAAAGGTTTGCAAACTTTGTTAAAGCATACCTCCTTTTCACGCAAAAAGGTTAAGCATTGGCTTGCGCCATTGCTTAACCATTTTGTCGCGGTTAGTGTGTTGCTTTATTATTTCAGCTCAACTTCAGCGCCAGCTTCTTCGAGCTTCTTCTTCAGGTCTTCGGCAGTTGCCTTGTCGGCACCTTCCTTAACTACGCTGGGTGCGCCATCGACCATTTCCTTAGCCTCTTTCAGGCCCAGGCCGGTGAGTTCCTTCACGAGTTTAACAACCTGCAGTTTTGCTGCGCCTGCGCTCTTGAGCACTACATCGAAAGAGGTCTTCTCTTCAGCGGCGGCTGCGCCTGCGGCGGGACCGGCTGCTACTGCTACTGCTGCAGCGGCGGGTTCGATGCCATATTCGTCTTTGAGGATCTGAGCGAGTTCGTTTACTTCCTTTACGGTAAGGTTAACGAGTTGTTCTGCAAAAGCTTTGAGATCTGCCATTTTTGTATGATTTTTGATTGTTTGTCAAATTGGGTTTGGTTTAATCTTCTTTTTTGGAGAGGGTTTCAAGAATGCCATGCAGCTTGCTGCCACCGGAGGTGAGAGCTGATACCACATTCTTGGCGGGCGACTGAAGCAGTGCCACAACGTCGGCAATGAGCTCGTTCTTGCTCTTGATCGATGCAAGTGCGTCAAGCTGATCTGCGCCCAGATATACGGTCTCTTCCACGTATGCACCCTTGAGTGCGGGAAGTTTGTCGTCTTTCTGGATGAAATCCTTCAGCAGCTTGGCCGGTGCATTGCCCACGTTGGTGAACATGATGGAGGTAGCGCCTTTCAGAGCGGGATAGATCTCGCTGTAGTCTACATCCGAATTCTCAAATGCTTTGTGAAGCAGCGAATTCTTTACGACCATCAGCTTGATATCGTTCTTGAAGCAGGCACGACGCAGCTCCGATGTCTTCTCTGCGTTAAGTCCGGCAGTCTCTACCAGATAGAAACCGGCGTACTCTTTCAGAGTCTCGGAGATTTTGTCAATGACTAAAGCTTTATCTTCCTTTTTCATTGTCGTCAACTTTAATTTGATTAATCGTCAATGGTCTTGGTGTCGACCTTGATGCCGGGACCCATAGTGCTCGAAAGATAAATACTCTTGATATAAGTACCCTTAGCGGTAGCAGGTTTGAGTTTGATCAGCGTGTTGATGAACTCACGGGCGTTGTCTGCCATCTGGGCGGCGGTGAAGCTGACCTTGCCGAGCGACGTGTGAACGATACCGTTCTTGTCGACCTTGAAGTCAATCTTACCCTTCTTAACCTCTTCTACGGCTTTGGCAACGTCGACCGTCACTGTGCCGCTCTTGGGGTTAGGCATCAGGCCACGCGGGCCGAGAATACGACCCAGAGCACCGATTTTACCCATGATTGCAGGCTGAGTGATAATCACGTCGATATCAGTCCAGCCACCCTTGATTTTTTCGATGTATTCGTCCAGACCGACGTAGTCGGCTCCGGCAGCCTTAGCGGCGGTTTCAGCATCGGGGTTGCAGAGAACGAGCACACGGATCACCTTGCCGGTACCGTGAGGCAGTGTTACCACGCCACGTACCATCTGGTTGGCCTTGCGGGGATCTACGCCCAGACGCACGTCGATATCGAACGATGCGTCGAACTTTGCGTAGTTCGTCTCCTTTACTTTCTCTGTTGCCTCGGCGAGCGAGTAGGCTTTCCCGGCTTCAATCTTCTCTAAAGCTAACTTCTGATTTTTTGTAAGTTTACCCATTTCAATTGAAGTTTTTAAATGTTTTCAGGGAAGGCCCCTTTTACGGTGATACCCATGCTGCGAGCTGTACCGGCAACCATACGCATTGCCGATTCAACGGTGAAACAGTTCAAATCAGGCATTTTGTCGGTAGCGATGGTCTTCACCTGCTCCCATGTGATCTCTGCCACTTTCTGACGGTTGGGCTGTGCCGAGCCTTTCTTCACCTTCGAAGCCTCCAAAAGCTGGATGGCCACCGGAGGAGTCTTCACTACGAAGTCAAAACTCTTATCCGAATAATAAGTGATGATTACAGGAAGCACCTTGCCGGCCTTGTCCTGGGTGCGGGCGTTGAACTGCTTGCAGAACTCCATGATATTGATACCCTTGGAGCCCAGAGCGGGACCTACAGGAGGCGAGGGATTGGCTGCGCCGCCTTTAATCTGCAATTTGATCTGTCCAGCAACTTCTTTTGCCATTGTTTAAAAACATTTATTTGTTTTACGAATTGCATCCGGCTTCCTCACGGCCTCCGATTCGTAACCATCGGATCCTGCCATTTCTGCCTGAATGCCGTTACTTGCGAACGCTGCCCCTTCCGGGCATTCTCAAACCTTGCGGCCTTCGCGGTCTCTCCCTCTTCGGTTAGGCCGTCGGTTTTCGTCGGGCTTATGCGCCTTCCGACTATCCGACGGATGGGCCTGGGGAGCGAACATTCATTGAAAACCCTCCGTCGGCTCAGCTTTCCGGCCTTTTCCGGCCTCCAGCCTCGCAGCGGGGGTAATCTTTATTCACGTTCAACCTGCGAATTTTCCAACTCCAGCGGAGTCTCGCGGCCGAAGATTTTTACACTCACTCTGATCTTCTTCTTTTCGGGCATTACCTCAGTGATCTTCCCGTTGAAGCCCTCGAACGCTCCGGTCGTAACCTTCACGGTCTCACCAACCATGAAATTGTTGGTGTCCTCTTCGAGATTCTCATTGATGTCGTCGGCAGTCCCGAGCATCCTCAGCACCTCGCTCTCGCGCAACGCTTCAGGCTTGGCATCCTTGCCGCGGCCCTTCAGGAAGTCGATTACGTTGGTGGTATTCGTCAGCTCGTGGATTACCTCCCCTACGAGTTCTGCTTCGACAAACACATATCCGGAATAAAGATTGCGTTCTTTCACAACCTTTTTTCCGTTCTTGATAGTGAGTACCTTTTCCGTGGGAATCAATACCTGGAATACGTGGTTTCCGAGATCCGTGTTCTTGATGGCTCCATCCAGAACTTCCTTCACCTTCGCCTCTTTTCCAGATATGGCACGCAATACGTACCATGCTCTTTTTACATCAGCCATTGATTATACCACTTTAAAGATTACTTGCCGAGGCTGTAAATCAGGTGCATGATGTTGTCGACCACTTGATCCATGACGAAGATTATCAAAGCGATAATCACGGAAGCTAACATCACGATACAAGCGCTCTTAATCAACTGCGTCTTCGTAGGCCAAGAAGTCTTATAACGAAGCTCGTCGTAAGACTCCTCTATATTCGTAAGTAATTTCAATTTCTTCATTTCAGTTTCGTTAGCACGGGTTGAGAGACTCGAACTCCCGACACTTGGTTTTGGAGACCAATGCTCTACCAACTGAGCTAAACCCGTGTGTTAGCTCCGGCTTTTCCACGTCGGCTTGCGCCTTTGGGGCCAAGCCGGAGCTTGTTTCGATTATCTGATTCCATTAGGAAGGTCAGCCACTAAGCCACCTTCTCTGAGGAAAGGATTAGTCGAGGATTTCGGTGATCTGACCCGAACCTACGGTGCGGCCACCTTCGCGGATAGCGAAACGCAGACCCTGATCGCAGGCTACCGGAGTGATGAGGTCAACGATGATCTCAACGTGGTCGCCGGGCATTACCATTTCTACACCTTCGGGAAGAGTGATTTCACCAGTTACGTCAAGCGTACGGATGTAGAACTGGGGACGGTAGTGGTTGTGGAACGGGGTGTGACGGCCACCTTCTTCTTTCTTCAGGATATAAACCGAAGCTTTGAATTTCGAGTGGGGTTTAACAACACCCGGGTGGCAGATTACCATACCACGCTTGATTTCTTTCTTATCGATACCGCGGAGGAGCAGACCTACGTTATCGCCGGCTTCACCCTGATCGAGGAGCTTGCGGAACATTTCCACACCGGTTACGGTCGATTTCAGGTTTGCACCAAGACCCATGATCTGAACTTCGTCGCCAACTTTAACGACACCGGTTTCGATACGGCCGGTAGCAACGGTACCACGACCTGTGATCGAGAACACGTCCTCAACAGGCATAAGGAAGGGTTTATCGATGTCACGCGGAGGCAGGGGGATCCAGTTATCAACATCGTCCATCAGCTCCATTACCTTAGCTTCCCACTGGGGTTCGCCGTTGAGGGCACCCAGAGCGGAACCGCGGATGATAGGAGTCTCGTCGCCGTCGTATTCGTAGGCCGAGAGGAGTTCGCGCACTTCCATTTCAACGAGTTCGAGCATCTCTTCGTCGTCAACCATGTCGCACTTGTTCAGGAACACAACCAGACGGGGCACGTTCACCTGACGGGCGAGAAGGATGTGCTCGCGGGTCTGGGGCATAGGACCGTCGGTAGCGGCAACTACGATGATTGCACCGTCCATCTGGGCAGCACCGGTTACCATGTTCTTCACGTAGTCAGCGTGTCCCGGGCAGTCAACGTGTGCATAGTGACGGTTGGCGGTCTCGTATTCTACGTGTGCGGTGTTGATTGTGATACCACGCTCTTTTTCCTCGGGGGCGTTGTCGATCTGGTCGAACGACTTAACCTCGGAAAGACCTGCTTTTGCAAGCACGGTGGTGATGGCAGCGGTAAGAGTGGTCTTACCGTGGTCAACGTGACCAATAGTACCGATGTTTACATGCGGTTTGATTCTTTCGAATTTCTCTTTAGCCATAACTTTGCTATTATTTTTTTTAGTAAATTGATAATTGCTATATCTCAAAGGCCGGGTTCACTCGCCCTTCCCTGCCCTGAGGGCGGTTCTGGCTGTGTCATCCGGTCGGATTTACATCAATCTTTCTTTCAGCAACATACCACGGCAATGACGACGCACTGTCGAGGTTGAAGCTTGGAGAGACTGATATCAGAGCCGATGACGGGATTTGAACCCGTGACCTCTTCCTTACCAAGGAAGTGCTCTACCACTGAGCTACATTGGCATTATTTTAAGTTTTAGAGCGGAAGACGAGGCTCAAACTCGCGACCCTCAGCTTGGAAGGCTGATGCTCTATCAACTGAGCTACTTCCGCATCGGTTTTTCAACCGCCGGTCCGACGCTTTCGCCGGACTCGTTCTATCGGCAATCCGATGATTCGGAAGTTGATTTGTGGGCGCGGATGGATTCGAACCACCGAAGTCGAAAGACAGCAGATTTACAGTCTGCCCCATTTGGCCACTCTGGAACACGCCCATGTGTTCATTCCTCGCTTTCCGCCTCCTCAGATTGCCTGATTGGTGAGCCTCTTGTCGGATTCGAACCAACGACCCCGAGATTACAAATCACGTGCTCTGGCCAACTGAGCTAAAGAGGCAAATTCAATGTTCTATGCTCCGGGAAGCTGTATCTGTTTCCCTTTTGCGGTTGCAAAGTTAAGTAAGATTTTTATTCTACGCAAACATTTCAGAAAAAATTTCGCAAAAATTTATCCAAATCCGGCTTAAATCCGGCTCAGAATCGCGCCAACCCCTTCTGCCTCACTATTCTGAGGCAATCCTCACCTGCCTCACCGCCCGTCCACCGCAGCTCCACAACCTACTCACTGCTCGCTTACCACCTGTCCACTACCAGCTCTCCACCGCTCATCTCCAGCTCTCCGCCCGACCACTACCCGCTCTCCGACCGCATGCGCCTCAAGAATAGCATTAGATTATCCACCCGAATAAGAATTTTTGCTATCTTTGCATTCAGGGAATCCGGCCGCCCGCCGCAATCCGCAATCCGGCCACAAAATCGAGTCCGGCCGCCGGATCCACCGTCTGAATTTGTCAACCAACTACACATTATATTATGAAAGAAGCAATCGCATCGCGCCTGATGGCGCTCCGCAGCGAAATGAAAGCCTCCGGCGTCGACGCCGTCATCATCCCCCAGACCGACCCCCATCAGGGCGAATACATAGCCGACCACTGGCAGGTGCGCCGCTGGCTGTCCGGTTTCACCGGTTCGGCCGGTTCGCTGGTCGTAACCGCCGACAAGGCCCTGCTCTGGACCGACTCGCGCTATTTCCTCCAGGCCGAGGCCCAGCTCTCCGGCACAGAAATCCAGCTCATGAAGGACGGTCTGCCCGAGACCCCCTCAATCCTCTCCTACCTCACCTCGACCCTGCATAAGGGTCAGACCGTCGGCATCGACGGCGCCCTTTTCTCCATCGCCGAGACGGCTTCGATGCGCAAGACCCTCGACCGCGCCGGCCTCAGGCTCGATAACCATTTCGTCCCCGCCGACAAGATCTGGACCGACCGCCCCGACCTCCCCTCCGACCCCGTGTTCATCCACGATGTGAAATACGCCGGCGAGACCGCCGAATCGAAAATCTCCCGTGTGCTCGCCGAGGCTGCGCGTCAGGGCGCCACAAGCCTCTTCATCTCGGCTCTTGACGAAATCGCCTGGACGCTGAACATCCGTTCCAACGACGTAAGCGACAACCCCGTGGTCACCTCCTTCCTCTATCTCGCCCCCAAGGGGAGCACCCTCTTTGTCAAGGTTGAGAAGATCGGCGCCGAAGTTGCAGCCCACCTCAAAGCCTGCAATGTGGCCGTTGCCCCTTATGCCTCGGCCTACGGATTTCTTGAAGCCCTGCCGGCCGATACCTGCGTACTGGTCGACGGCTCGCGCACGTCGGGCCGCACCCTCGACGCCCTCGGCCAGCGTGCCGTGATCGGCGAGTCGGCCGTGGCGATGCTCAAAGCCGCCAAAAACAATGTGCAGATCGAGGGCATCCGCAAATCGATGGAAATCGACGGCGCCGCCCTCGTGGCCGCCTTCATGGACATCGAGCGCATGGTGGCCGCCGGCGAGCCGCTCACCGAAATCGGCGTGGCCGAGCTCCTGACCAAATACCGCTCGCAGCAGCCGGGCTACTTCTCAGAAAGCTTCGGCACCATCGCAGGCTACGGCCCTCACGGCGCCATCGTCCACTATTCGGCCACTCCCGAGACCAACGCCACGCTTGAACCTCACGGCTTACTGCTCGTCGACTCAGGCGCACAATATCTCACCGGCACCACCGACATCACCCGCACCATCGCCCTGGGCACCCCCACCGACGCCGAGCGCCACGACTTCACCCTCGTAATGAAGGGCCACATCGCCCTGGGCACCGCCATCTTCCCCGAAGGCACCCGAGGCGGCCAGCTCGACGCCCTCGCCCGCCAGTTCCTCTGGCGCGAAGGCCTCAGCTACCTCCACGGCACAGGCCACGGCGTGGGCCATTTCCTCGGCGTCCACGAGGGTCCGCAGAGCATCCGCCTCAACGATGTGCCCGCCGACCTGCGTCCGGGCATGCTCACCTCCAACGAGCCCGGTCTCTACCGCGCCGGCGTCCACGGTATCCGCTGCGAGAATCTGGTGCTCACTGTTCCCGCTTTCGAGACTGAGTTCGGACGCTTCTACCACTTCGAGACCATGACGCTCTTCCCCTTCGACCGCTCGCTGTTCGACCTGAGCATCATGACCGAGAAGGAGATCAACTGGGTCAACGGCTACCACGCCGAAGTGCGCGTCCGCCTCACCCCCTACCTCAACGCCGAGCAGGCAGCATGGCTCGAAGCCAAGACCATGCCGCTCTAACCCGTGTGAGCCCACAGCGTTAAGTCACCTACCAAACAGACCTCACAGATATGGCACTCATCATCCCCCTGCGCGGATTCACCCCGAAAATCGGCAAGGAATGTTTCCTGGCCGAAAACGCCACCGTAGTCGGCGATGTCGAGATGGGCGACCAGTGCAGCATATGGTTCAACACCGTGCTGCGCGGCGACGTCAACTCCATCCGCATCGGCCACCGCGTCAACATCCAGGACGGCTCCGTGCTCCACACATTATATAAGAAGTCGACCATCGAGATCGGCAACGATGTCTCCATCGGCCACAACGTCACCGTCCACGGCGCCAAAATCCGCGACTATGCCCTCATCGGCATGGGAGCCATAGTCATGGACGACGCCGAAGTGGGCGAAGGCGCCCTTGTAGCCGCCGGTTCGGTAGTGCTGTCACGCGCCAAGATCGGTCCCCACGAGCTGTGGGGCGGCTGTCCGGCCAAGTTCATCAAAATGATGGAGCCTGACAAGTCGCGCGAACTCAACGAAAAGATAGCCCGCAACTATCTCTTCTATTCGCGCTGGTACACCCACCCCGACGAGCCCAATCCCGAGCCCGCCCAGTAACCCGTAAGCCGCCCTCAATATTATACGGGCTGTCAGGAACACAATAAAATCAGGAGAGTGTACATACATTCAGGAGAGTGTACCAGAATTTTGATACACTCTCCTGATTTTAAATTATTAGCGGACAATAATAGTTTTTATGGGGCAGATGCAAACCCGTTTGGGAAGTTAAATTTTCAGTAGCATTTAGAACCGCTTACTTTGTCAGAAGCGCGACAGCGAAGTCAAGCATGGTATCCGTGCCGCTCAGGGCTGCCTGAGGGTCGAGATCTACGGCGCATCCCTCCGTGGGGTCTACGCCGAACTCGGTGAGGCGCCCCTCGGGATCGCGCACCGGCGAAGCCGAGAACCTCACTCCCCACCCGTTGGTAAGTTCCGACGAGAAGGGCATCCCGGAGCCGCCGCCGGTAGTCGCCCCGACGATTTTCACCTGCGGCAGCGATTTCATCACCGACACAAAATTGTTGGCCGCCGAGAAGGTCGACCGGTTGGTAAGCACCACCACCGGCTTGAACCACATGATGCGGCCTGCCTCCGCCGGAGAATAATAATAGGCATACGGCTCGGAAAAATCGCCGTGACCCGGGCCAGTCTTATGGCAAATGGTGCCGGCCAGAATGCGCTCGGAGATAAACCGGCTCACGATGGTCTCCACATTCGTCATCGACCCGCCCCCGTTGTCGCGCACGTCGATTATCAGGCCGTCGGCTGTGGCAAGATAGGCCAGGATGTTGTCGAGGTTGCTCTCCCCTACCGGCGACGAGAAGTTCGAATAATACATGTATCCGACGTTCTGCGGCAACAGTCCGTAGTCGATGCCGCCCGCGGTGCGGTAGTTGAAATTGAAATAATATTCCTGCACCAGACGGCGGTTGAAATTCTGAGGGTAGTCGCTCCACCAGCGGCGATAATAGGATGTGGCAAACGGCGTCACGAGGTTCGTATGGCCGTCGCGCAGCTCATTGAGCATATCGGAGCATACGCCGAACAGCTCCTGCTGGCTCATATCGTCGGCAATACGCGGAGCATACCGGCGGTGGACATCGTTCCAGTCCACCCCCTTCTGCTCAAAGAAGCAATAATGCTCGTCGAGGATGGTCCATAGCTGTTCGAATGTGCCGCGCGGCGTCTCCTCATATTCTTCTATGTCGTGGCAGCTGCTCAGCGCGCATGCCATAGCCGCCACAGCCAGAGTGGCCGCCGTCCGTATATGTTTCGGAAATATCTTCATACTTAAAGCTTCCCCACTATCCATTTTTTTAATTAATAGGCGTAAACTATCGACATGGTCTCCTTCGACGGGAAATTTCGCGGCGATACCGACATCCAGTCGCCCGTTGCTCCCACCACGAAGCCATAACTGAAAATCCGTGTGGTGATATTGTTCACCTCCGACGAGAAGATGCGGCTGCGGAAACCGACTCTGAGCCTTGTGGAGGATACATCGAGGTCGGCGCACACCAGATTGTCCCAGCGGAACATATTCCACGGCAAAGCCCAGTGGACCAGTCCCGACCTGTTGCCTAAATATATCTCATAGTACAGCTCGTCGTATTCGGGCGAGAAGAATGCGCCGGTCAGGGGCATCGACGTCTGCCACAGCAGCATCACCGGCATCCAGCCCAGGCGGGTCTTCCATGTGGCGTGGCCCGACACTCCCACAGTGATGTCTACTTTGGCCGAGGCGGGATTGTTGCCATTACGCGCCGAGTAGGTGCATCCTGCGTTGAGAGCGGCGTTGCCGCCCACAGCCACTCCTATATTATAAGGGAGCGCCCAGCGGCGGAGCATCCCCCACGAGGCGTGGACGTTGAGATAATCGAGCGTTGCGTTGCGTGCCGGATTGTCGGCATGATTGAATTCCACACTTATCCGCAGCTGCTGGCGCCAGCGCTCAGGCGAGAATTTCATAGCCTGGATGCGGTCGTAGTCGAAAGCGGCATGCCAGCCGGTGTATTTCAGAGGACTGAGGTAAGTGTCGCCAAGATGCGACGAGCCCACCGACAGCATATAGCTGGAGTTGACCGGGCGGACAATCTCCGCCTTCTCAGCGGCGGATGCCGCTTCGGCGTTTGCTTCCGTATCGGCGGCATAAGCATCTACGGAGGATAGCCAGACGCAGGCTGCGACGGCCATCGCCATCGCCCTGCGGCTTATGCGCTGAAAAGATGAAGATAGTGACATAAGGCAGTGTTCAGAATATCCGTTTCTGGCCGGTGATTTCATCGCGCAGCTCCTCGTCCGACTTCTCCGGCTCCGCTTCCGGTTCGGCTTCTTCGGTCTGGACAGCGGCTTCAGTGGCCTCAGCGGTCTCCTCAGCCTTCACCTCCTCTGCGGCGGCTTCCGGATTGGGATCTATCTCACTGATTTCGCCGATTTGGAACGTAGTGAGGCGTTTACCCTTGGCTTTGAACGATTTGACGCCGATAAACTCTGCCGCATCTACCGTCATGGCCTCGCGGAAGGCGTCTCCTCCGGCAAAACTTACCAGGAAGCGGGCTCCAGGAGTGTCGCTGAGCAGAATCAGCGACGACTTCTCATTTTCGCCGATAAAGCGCTGTTTCTTAGCCGATTCATCGAATGTAAAACGCTTGATGTAGGGGTATCCCTGATCGGCGTCGTTGAGAATAGCGGTCCAGACATGGTCGCGGCGATATTTCTCTATCACAAGAATATTCTCGTCGTAATGGTTGGCTGCATCAAACGATGTCAGATAGTATTCGCCGCTCTTGGTGACGACCAGCACACGGTCTGTCCCCAGGAATTCGCCCAGATAGTCGCCGCGGCCGTCGTAGTTGAGGCGCAACACGTCGAAATCGAACCATACCTTGCGGCCGCCGAGGGTCGAGGTTCCCTTCTCCTTGAGCGAAAAGCGGTGAACTTCGTTGCGGGTCACTATGTTGCCCTGGCTCTGGCGGCTCTTGATGCGGAGTTCGCTGAAGTCGACGTCGAACTGCAGGGTCTTCAGGCGCGGTTTGGGTTTGAGCGTCACGCGCACCACCTCGGCCTCGCCGTTGGGGTTGGCCGAGAACCATGCGATACGCGATCCGGGCTTCTCCTGAGTGAGGTTATACTCCTTATCGCGGGTCACTCCCGTAACGCAGAATCGCTTCATATAGAATGTGCCGGTGGGCTGACCCTCGAATGTGCCGCCGGTGCGGCCGTCCTGATAGATTACATTGTAGACCGTGCGCGAGTCGTTGCGGACGAACAGGCCTATATGGCGTATGTTCTTCCCGACGAATAGCTTGTCGGCCACGCGGGTTACTTTGTAGCGGCCGTCGTTGTAGAAGATAATCACATCGTCGATGGGCGAGCAGTTGAACAGGTATTCGTCGCGCTTGAGCGAGGTACCGATGAAGCCCTCCTCGCGGTTGATGTATAGCTTTTCGTTGGCCTCGGCCACGCGCTGCGCTTCGATATTGTCGAATCCGCGGATTACGGTGCGCCTGGGGAACTTCTCGCCATATTTGGCCTTCAGACTTTCGAACCAGGCGATGGTATGCTCGGTGATATGGGCCAGTTTGTTGCAGATATCGGCTATCTGCTCGTTGTAGCGGGCTATCAGGCGGTCGGCTTCCTGAGAGTTGAACTTCAGGATGCGTTTCATCTTGATTTCCAGCAGGTGCTGAAGGTCCTCGTCGGTGATGGGACGGCCCAGCACGGGGCGCCCGTCGGCGGTGGCGGTCATCAGCGTGGCGCCGGCGTCGGTGTCCATCGGTTCGGCCACCTCGGCCACCACGAAGGGTTCGAGGCGCTTGCGCAGATGGTCGTAAACGGCTTCGAGACTTTCGCTCTGCTCAAACTGACGGTCCTTGTAGATGCGCTCCTCGATGAAAATCCGCTCCAGCGAGGCCTGATTGAGCATCTCGCGCACTTCGCCGAGCTGAATCTGAAGCTCGCGGCGCAGAAGCTCGCGTGTGCGGTTGGCGCTATGATGGAGCAATGCACTGACAGTCAGGAAGCAAGGCTTATTGTCCTGAATCACGCAGCAGTTGGGCGAGATTGCCACCTCGCAGTCGGTGAAAGCATAAAGCGCATCAATGGCCTTGTCCGACGAAGTGCCGGGCAAAAGGTTTACCACGATATTGGCATGTTCGGCGGTATTATCCACCACGTTGCGTATCTTGATCTTCCCCTTTTCGAAGGCTTTAAGAATGGAGTCAATCACGGTGCGGGTGGTCTTCCCGAAGGGTATCTCCGTGATTGCCAGAGTCTTATTGTCAATCTTCTCGATTTTGGCACGTACGCGCACCGACCCTCCGCGCTCGCCGTCGTTGTACCGGCTCACATCCACGAACCCTCCGGTGGAGAAGTCGGGATAGAGCGTAAACTCCTCTCCGCGCAGCGAAGCCACGCAGGCGTCGAGAATCTCGTTGAAGTTGTGAGGCAGAATCTTCGACGACAGACCCACGGCGATACCCTCCACGCCTTGGAACAGCAGCAGCGGGAACTTCACCGGCAGGGTAATAGGCTCCTTTTTGCGGCCGTCGTAGCTGGGTTCCCAGTCGGTGATTTTTGAATTATAGAGGGTTTCGAGGGCGAAGGTGGAGAGGCGCGCCTCGATGTAACGGCCTGCAGCGGCATCGTCGCCGGTGAGGATATTACCCCAGTTACCCTGAGTATCGATAAGCAGCTCTTTCTGACCGAGTTGCACCAGGGCATCCTTGATCGAAGCGTCGCCGTGGGGATGATACTGCATGGTATTACCCACGATGTTGGCCACCTTGTTGAAGCGGCCGTCGTCAAGGGTCTTCATCGAATGGAGGATACGACGCTGCACCGGTTTCAGACCGTCGTCGATATGGGGCACGGCACGGTCGAGGATTACGTAGGAGGCGTAGTCGAGAAACCAGTTGCGGAACATTCCGTTCAGGCGCAGGCGCGAAGCCTCGGTGCCGATAGTGGGCGGCAGCGTGGTTGCTTCCATCTCAATCTCCTCAGCCTCCCGGTCGATATCCTCATCCTCCCGGTCGATATCCTCATCCTGCCGGGCGGCATCCTCGGATGTCGCAGTGGCATCTTCGGCAGGAGCTGCGGGAGCCTGCTGAGCAGCGTTAGATTCCTGATTTTCTGTGTTTTTACCCTCCTCTTCAGGGTCGGCAATATTTTTAAGGTCGTCAGACATAATCTGCTGTAAATTACTTTAAATGCAAAGATACGAAATTTTTCTCAATAATTTTTCGGCAAAAACATTTGCGTGAAAGAAAATGAAATCGTAACTTTGCACTCGCAAACACGGCGGGATAGCTCAGTTGGTTAGAGCGTCGGATTCATAACCCGGAGGTCCCGAGTTCAATTCTCGGTCCCGCTACCTCCCAAGCCCCATCGGCCTACGCCGGCGGGGCTTTTCTTTTGCCCGGAAAGCAACAGCCACAACCGATTGATCCGAAGTTTTCGGGCTGCCGGGGGCGAATTGTTGGCTGCAAACAATGCGACATTCAAATATATTCGCTACATTTGTAGATGAGTAAACTTTTCAGCCGCTGACGATATGATCTACTGGATAATTCTGATGATTCTGCTCCTGATTGTGGAGGTATTCTCCCAGATGGTATGGAGCGTGTGTCTCGCCATAGGATGCGCCGTGGCTGCCTGTGTGGCTGCCGCGGGCGGTTCGCTGACCTGGCAGGTGGCCTCGATGGCCATAGCCTCGGTGCCTGCCCTGCTCATCCTTTTCCCCATCATCAAGCGGCTTCAGCGCAACCGGCACGGCAGCTATTCGGCTCGCACCGGCATGGAAGCCCTGATAGGTCGTCACGCCATTGTCACCGACGAGATACGTCCGGGCCGCATGGGCCGCGCCCGCATCGACGGCGACTACTGGCAGGTGGTAGTCCCTTCCGCCACTGAGACCATCCACGCCGGCACGGAGCTGATCATCCTCTCCTACGACTCCATAGTGCTGACCGCCCGGCCTCTCTCCGCCTCAGAACATCCCTTAAAACCCTAATTTTCCAACCCCGTATCAGCCAAACTGATACATCTCACCAACCTTTTCACATATTTGAATCTTTATGGAAACTCTGATTCTTGCCATTGTGGTGCTTGTCCTCGCCATCGTCGTGCTCTATGCCGGCGTAAAAGTCGTACCCCAGTCGGAAACCCGCGTGATAGAGCGTCTCGGCCGATTCCACAGCGTGCTCGGCCCCGGCCTCAACTTCATCATCCCCTTCATTGACAAACCGAAGACCATCTACACGCGCCGCGTGGAAAACGCCATCGGAGGCCGCCCCATCGTACGCACTACAGCCACCACTACCATCGACCTGCGCGAGCAAGTCTACGATTTCCCGTCGCAGCAGGTGATTACCCGCGACAACGTCACCACCGAGATCAACGCCCTGCTTTATTTCCAGATCACAGACCCCAAGAAGGCTGTCTACGAAATCGACAATCTTCCCAACGCCATCGAGAAACTGACGCAGACGTCGCTCCGCAATGTCATCGGCGAACTCGAACTCGACGAGACCCTTACCAGCCGCGACACCATCAACTCGCGTCTGCAGACCATCCTCGACGATGCCACCAACAAGTGGGGCGTAAAGGTAAATCGCGTTGAACTTCAGGATATTACTCCTCCCGAGAGCGTGCGCGTGGCCATGGAGAAGCAGATGCAGGCCGAGCGCAACCGCCGTGCGGAGATTCTCAACGCCGAGGGTGAGAAGCAGTCGCTCATCCTGCGCTCCGAGGGGGAAAAGACCTCGCGCATCAACAGCGCCGAAGCCACAAAGCAGGCCGAAATACTCCGCGCCGAAGGTGAGGCTCAGGCCATTATCCTCAACGCCCAGGCCGAGGCCGACGCCATCCTGCGCGTGGCAGAAGCCGTGGCACAAGGCCAGACCGACCCCGCCACCTACATGCTGGCAATCAAATATATCGACACCCTGCGCGAGATGACCTCAGGCAAAGACAATAAGACCGTCTACATCCCCTACGAGGCCAGCTCAGTGCTTAGCTCCATCGGCTCCATCAAAGACCTTTTCAATAAATAAGCCGCTCTGAGAAAAGATGGAGGCACCGGCAGCCGCAGAACAGAATCCGCTGAAAACCGACCAATCGCAAGGTCAGCTTCGTCGCACCCGCGGGGTGTCGGAGCTGACCTCGCGCATCATAGCGCTGGTGCGGTTTCCGCTTCCGCTGGCGGTGATGGCCGTCCACGTGTTCCGCACAAAGCCGTTCACAGCCCACGGCGTCGACTACAGTTTCGACGATATGCCGCTGACCCACACGCTGTTGAGCTTCGTCCAGCAGTTTGTGGCTGATTTTTCCGTGCCGACTTTCTTTTTCATCTCGGGGCTGCTCTTCTTCGCCGGAGGATTCTCCGCCGAAATCTACCGGCGCAAACTCAAGCGCAGAGCCCGGTCGCTTCTTATCCCCTATATCGTATGGAATCTGCTCGCGCTGGGATATATAGCAGCGTTTGAGCTGCTTCCATTCAAATCGGACATAGCCTCCATCTGTGGCGAAGGGTTTGAATTCACCGTCGGAGATATTCTGCGCGGCATGTGGGTGGGACTGAGAGACACGAATGTGCCGTTCGCCGGCACACTATGGTTCATCCGCGAGCTGATGACCGTGATAGTGCTCTCCCCTCTGCTGGCGTGGATGGTCCGCAAACTGCGCTGGTGGCCGCTGGTGGCATTCTGGGCCGTATGGGCGGCATGCTTTGTGGTCGGAAGCGAAGGATACCTTAGATTCATCTCCAGCGCTCTGCTGTTTTTCACAGCCGGGGCATACTTCAGCCTCAACCATCTTGATCCGGCGCCGATTTTCGTACGCCGCTGGCGTTGGGCGCTCGCAATGTTCGTGGGGCTGGGAGTAGTGACCGTAACATGCTCCGAATCACTTCCCGCCGAAGCCCTGCGCGCCCTGAAGGCGCTCTCCATCCCCTGCGCCCTGGTGATAGTCTTTGCCGTGGCTGCCATCTGGGGCGGAACCTCGCTGCGCCAACGCCTGTTAGGGCAACGGGCGCTCAGCGACGCCATCCCCGGCATCGCATTCTTCATCTTCGCCGCCCACGGCATCCTGTTTTTCCACTGGAAAATAGCGATGTTCACCCTCCTGCGCCCCGAATCGGACGCAGCCTGTGCGCTCACCTTCATAGCCACATACGCGACGCTCTTCCTGCTCATCTGCGCCGTCTACCTGCTGCTGGGCCGCATCTTCCCCACCATCCAGCGCCTCCTCTCCGGCCGCCTGTAGCAGCAAAGAGAAAAATTGGGAAATTTTGGAAATGATATCTAATCGCCATAGGAAGTGTGCAACGCTCATGTTAACCCACTGATAATCGACATATAAGAGTTAGCACTTACACATTTCCACCCATTTTGAGGGTCAAAAACTACACTTTTCCATCCGTTTTGAGGGCAGAAAACTACACTTTTTCATCCGGCGATAGCAAAATATTCCACTTTTTACAAGTCGGGATTTGATATCAAATAAAGGAGAGTTAAGGCATAGTTGATACTACAAGCAATAATCTACAGATTATCAGGCGGTAGGGATGCGATAAATCGCATCCGCCCATTAATGCACCGGAATATCGGCTTAACCCAATTATTTTTATATCAACACATAATGCAGACGCAATCTATCGCGTCCAAATGCTGGTTATTTGACGAAGCGCAGGCTTATTGGTCATATCCGGGTAGGTCGCACCAAGTCAGGCATATTCGGGCAGGTCGCACCAAGGCGCGACCCTACAGGTTGATTGTCAGGCATTTAGCACATCTGACAAGGTTTCATCCGTCTGTAGGGTCGCGCCTTGGTGCAACCTATCATGCTGGTTATCTGCATTTTACAGCCAGAACATGCATCTGCGGGGTTGCTTCTTTGCTTCCGCAGAGTCAATTTATAGCGTTGGCGAGGGTTATTTTTTGGCGAAACGCGAGGTCTGCTCGGAGATGAGGGCGTCATCGTCGAAGTAGTTGATCTTCATGGCGGCGCGGACCTCGTCGAGCGTCTTGGCTGCCACCTTGCGGGCTTCGATGGAGCCACGGTGGAGGATGTCGTAAACGGCGGGGATGTTCTGTTCAAATTCGTGGCGGCGCTGACGGATAGGTTCAAGGGTCTCGTCTAGCACCTTGCAGAGGAGCTTCTTGACAGTGCCGTCGCCGACGCCACCGCGCACATAATGGTCTTTCAAGGCCTGAAGGCTGGAGTATTCCGGCAGATATTTGGCCATGTGGTCATCGGAAGCGAATGCGTCGAGGTAGATGAACGGGCAGTTGCCTTCGAGATGGCCGGGGTCCTCGATGTTGAGATGCAGCGGGTCGGTGTACATGCTGTTGACCTTCTTCTTCACCTCCTTCGACGAGTCGGACAGATAGATGCAGTTGCCAAGCGACTTGCTCATCTTGGCTTTGCCGTCGGTGCCCGGCAGGCGCATGCACACGGCATTGTCGGGCAGAAGGATTTCCGGCTCAACCAGCGTCGGACCGTAGACATTGTTGAAGCGGTTGACGATCTCGCGGGTAAGCTCAATCATGGGTGCCTGGTCCTCGCCGGCGGGGACAGTCGTAGCCTTGAAGGCTGTGATGTCGGAGGCCTGGCTGACCGGGTAGCAGAAGAAGCCCAGGGGGATCGACTGCTCGAAGTTGCGCATCTTGATCTCGGTCTTTACCGTAGGGTTGCGCTGCACGCGGCTTACGGAGACGAGGTTCATATAATAGAATGCCAGCTCGGTGAGCTCCGGCACCTGGCTCTGGATGAATATAGTAGTCTTTTCGGGGTCGATGCCGGCCGAGAGGTAGTCGAGCGCTACCTCAATCACATTCTGGCGCACCTTTTCGGGATTGTCGGCGTTGTCGGTCAGAGCCTGGGCGTCGGCAATCATCACGTAGATCTTATCGAATTCGCCGGAATTCTGCAATTCGACACGGCGGCGGAGCGAGCCTACATAGTGGCCAAGATGGAGGCGTCCGGTGGGACGGTCGCCTGTAAGTATGATTTTTTCCATGATAACAATCGGAATTATGTCAGAAATTTATACTGCAAAGTTACGGATTTTTTCGAGATTATGGCTACATTTGTCACAAACTTAGGTACAAATCAAAAACAACCGATTAATGATGAAACATTTCGCAATGCGAGCTCTTGCCCTGGCCATAGCTGCCATGGCGGGCGTGGCATCGATGAGCGCCGTCGGCAAGTACACCTACGACAGTGTGCCCGGCGACCCCCTGCATGCCAAGATCTACACTCTCCCCAACGGGCTGAAGCTCTTCATGAGCCAGAACCCGAGAGCGCCGCGCATCCAGACGTATATCGCCGTGCGCGTAGGCGGCAAGAACGACCCGGCCGAGACCACCGGTCTGGCCCACTACTTCGAGCATCTGATGTTCAAGGGTACTCCCAATTTCGGCACCATGGACTACACCGCCGAAAAGCCGATGCTCGACAAGATTGAAGCGCTGTTTGAGACCTACCGCCAGACCACCGACTCTGTGGCCCGCGCGCAGATCTACCATGAGATTGACTCCATCAGCTATGAGGCCTCGAAGCTGGCTATCCCCAACGAATACGACAAGATGATGGCCGCCATCGGCGCCAACGGCACCAACGCCTACACATCTACCGACGTGACATGCTACGTGGAGGATATCCCCTCCAACGAGATCGAACGCTGGGCGATGGTGCAGGCTGACCGCTTCCGCGACCCCGTGATCCGCGGATTCCACACCGAGCTTGAGACCATCTATGAGGAGAAAAACATGTCGCTGACCAACGACTCGCGCAAAGCATACGAGAAGATGCTGGCACTGCTGTTCCCCTCGCACCCCTACGGCACCCAGACTGTGCTGGGCACTCAGACCCACCTGAAGAATCCCTCGATCACGAACATCAAGAAATACCATGACCAATGGTATGTGCCCAACAATATGGCTATCTGTATGTCGGGCGACTTCGACCCCGATGAGGTGGTCGACATCGTGACAAAATATTTCGGCGACCTCAAACCCAACCCCAACATCGAAAGCCAGCGCCTGAAGGTGAAGCCCGAAGCGCCCATCACCGAGCCCCTGCGTGGCGAAGTGTGGGGCCACAACGCCGAGCAGCTCATCCTGGCCTGGCGCATCCCCGAAGCCAAGAGCGAGGACACTCCGGCTATCCAGATGCTCTCCGACCTGCTTTCCAACGGGTCGGCCGGTCTGATGGACCTCGACCTTGACCAGGCACAGAAGCTCAACGGCTCCGGAGCCGGGCTGTACGGCATGGTGGATCAGGGCGCCTTCCTGCTCATCGGCGTGCCGCGCAGCGGCCAGAGCCTGCAGGAGGTGGAGACGCTGCTCACCGGCGAGATCGACAAAGTGCGCCGCGGCGATTTCTCCGACGATATCCTCGAGGCTGTGAAAGCCAACAACCTGCTGGCTCTCCAGCAGAGCCTGGTCACCAACGACAGCCGCGCCAACATGTTTGTCGAAGCGTTTGAGAACGGCGAATCATGGGGCGATGCGCTCAAGTCGTTAGACCGTATGAAGAAGATCACCAAGAAAGACATCGTCGATGTGGCCAACCGCTACCTCGGTCCGAACAGCTATGTGGCCATCGCCAAGCGTCAGGGCGAGCCCAAAGACGAGCTGAAGATAGCCAAGCCTCAGCTCACCCCCATCGCCACCAACCGCGATGCCGCTTCCGACTTCCTTCAGAAGCTGGTGGCCATGCCCGTGAAGCCCATCGAGCCCCAGTTTGTCAATTATCACAAAGACCTCCAGACAGCCAAGCTTGACAACGGCTCGCTGCTGCTCTATACCCACAACCCATACAATGAGGTATTCGAACTGACGTTCATCTACGAGACCGGCACCCTGGCCGACAAGATGATGCGCCATGCCGCCGACCTGCTCGACTATGCCGGCACCGCCGACATGACTCCGGCCCAGATCCGCGAGGAATTCTACAAGCTGGCCTGCTCCTATAGCGTCAGCATCGGTCAGAAGCGCTCCTACATCGTGCTTACCGGCCTGAGCTCAAATATGGTGAAAGCCGTGAAGCTGCTTGAGAAATTCCTGAAGGAGGCCTCGGTCGATGCCGGCACCTACTCCGACTATATCGCCACAGTGGAGAAACAGCGCACCGACGCCAAGGCCAACCAGCGCGCCAACTTCACCGCCCTCTCGCAATACATCTATTTTACGCCTGAGCAGCGCAAACGCACCTTCGTATCTATCGACGAACTGAAAGCCGCCACACCCGAGAAGCTGCTCAAAGCCACTTCCGACCTGCTGGGGCTGAGCCACCGTGTGATCTACTACGGTCCGGAGAGCGAGAAGCAAGTGGTTGCCGAACTGAACGAGAACCACGTAAAGGGAGTCAAGCTGCAGACGCCCGCCGCGCTCGAACCGATGGAGCCGGTGATTACCGACGAGTCGATTGTATACGTGGCACCCTACGACGCAAAACAGCTGCAGATGGTGATGCGCTCCAACAACGGCAAGAAGTTTGATGCCGCTCTGCACCCGCTGCTGACAGCCTACAACGAATACTTCGGCGGGTCGATGAACAGCATCGTCTTCCAGGAGATGCGCGAGGCACGCTCGCTGGCCTACTCGGCATGGGCAACTATGAGCGAGCCGAATCAGCTCTATCTCCCCTACGGCTATATGGCCCAGATTTCGACTCAGAACGACAAACTGATGGACGCTGTCGGTGCCTTCGACGACATCATCAACAATATCCCCGAGAGCGAGGCAGCCTTCGCCCTGGCCAAAGACGGCATCGAAAAGCGCCTGCGCACCGACCGCACCCTTGACGACGGCATCGCCTGGTCGTATATCAGCGATGAGAATCTCGGTCTGGCTCCGGCCATCAACGCCGACGGCACCATAGCCGAAGGTGGAGTGAACCTCGACAAGAACACCTTCGAGGCTCTGCCCGCCATCAAGTTGCAGGATGTAATCGACTTCCAGAAAGCCAACGTCAAAGGCCGCACCTACCGCTACGGCATCCTCGGCAAGATTGAGGATCTGGATATGGAAGCTCTGTCGAAGATCGGCAAAGTGGTAGTTCTCACCACAGAAGACATCTTCGGCTACTAATCCCCGCATCCGCCGGTAAGGCGGCTAATCCCGCCTAACCGGAGCTTATTAACCGGAACTTTTTGCCGGAACTTTTTGCCGGAACCTATTATGTGCCGGAGTCACAGGCCTAAACCGCCCGCGACTCCGGCACTCTCTTTTCCCATCTTCTTTTTGCCACTTTTTGAGGCTGCTGCAACGATGCATGCCCTCGGAATGCCTCAAAACTTCCAAGTGATTTGCCTCAAAACTTCCAAGTGAGTAACGAAATCGCGCCAAATTGGGTAACGAAATCGCGCCAAATTGGGTAATTTCAGACTAATCGTTTTGAAACTCAAATATTTGTATTAACCTTGCAGAGTAAATAAAATTACTATGAATTACAGGGAAAGAATTGCAGATAAAATGCTTCGCGAAAAGCTTGATGCGATGGGAGCTGTTTTGATTGAAGGCCCCAAGGCATGCGGCAAAACAACCACCGCTGAGCAACAGGCTAAATGCGTAATTTATATTGATGACCCCACTAAACAGGCTCAATATAAGTTGATGGCTCAAACTAATATCGGCGCATTGCTCGATGGCGCTACTCCAAGACTACTCGATGAGTGGCAGATGTTACCGCAATTGTGGGATGCAATCCGGTTTACGGTTGACCACCGTGAGGGAGATGGCCAATTTATATTGACTGGATCTGCTGTACCTGCTGATACGAGCGAGATCCATCATTCAGGAGCCGGCCGGTATGGCTGGCTTCTTATGCGGCCGATGAGTCTATGGGAATCAGGCGACTCTACAGGCGAAGTGAGCCTTGGCAAACTGTTTACATCTCCCGAAGCTATAGGCGCATCAAGTCATGTAGATATCGCCCGGCTTGCATATCTGATATGCCGCGGCGGATGGCCGAGAGCAATAGCAAAGCAAACGGAAAAATCTACATTGCAGCAGGTAGTGGAGTACTATCGGGCGATTGTTGGCAGCGATATTTCGCGTGTCGACAATGTGCGGCGCGACAGTGAACGCGCCATGCGGATTATGCGGTCATATGCCCGGCATCAGGGCGCGCAAGTGAGTGTGGCTACCATATCAAAAGATATATCTGCCAATGAAGTAGATGCGGTTAGTGAATCAACTATCAAGGCATACCTCACGGCGCTGCGAAAAATCTTCGTTATTGAAGATATGCGTGCCTGGAACCCGAATTTAAGAAGCAAAACCTCCATTCGCACATCTGATACAAGGTATTACGTCGACCCATCGATTGCCGTGGCAGCATTAGGCCTCGGTCCGGAGGATTTGACGAATGACTTGGAAACTATGGAATTGCTTTTTGAGACACTATGTATGCGAGATTTGCGAGTATATGCGGATGCGATAGACGGCAACGTATATCATTATCGTGATAAATCCGGATTGGAATGTGATGCGGTGGTTCATCTGCGCAACGGGCAATATGGATTGATCGAGATAAAACTTGGAGGCGACAGCCTGATTGAAGATGGAGTGAAAACGCTGACGGCTCTGTCGTCGCTGATTGACACAACCCGCATGAAAGCGCCTGCATTCAAGATGGTGCTGACCGGCGTGGGTGATTATGCCTACTGCCGTCCGGACGGCGTCTACGTCGTCCCCATCGGCACCCTCCGCAATTAATCCGATTCGTTTCACGCTCTGAAAGCCAGTTTAAAGTCGGCAAGAACTCATTTGAGAGATATTCGGGAGCGAGGGAGAGAAAAAAGATGAGCAAATAGACGGGAAGGTGGGAAAAATTTCGTAATTTTGCGGTTGACAACCGAGAATCAGTGATTTTCGGCTGTGGTACCCTAAGACTAAGGTCATAGGAACCAAGATTAGAAACCAAGATTTAGGTTATAACGCCCAAGACTTTGGTCAGAAAACCAAGATTTCGACTGAAAACCCGACCAATGACAACAACACTATACTTAATACTTAATTAAAATGGTAAGTTATAAAGATCTCGGCCTCGTGAACACCCGCGAGATGTTTGCCAAGGCCATCAAGGGAGGCTACGCCATCCCGGCTTTCAACTTCAACAATATGGAGCAGCTGCAGGCCATCATCAAGGCTGCAGCCGAGGATAAATCGCCCGTAATCCTTCAGGTATCGAAGGGTGCCCGCAACTACGCCAACGCGACTCTGCTCCGCTACATGGCTCAGGGTGCCGTAGCATACGCTAAGGAACTCGGCTGGGAGCAACCCCAGATTGTGCTTCACCTCGACCATGGTGACAGCTTCGAACTCTGCAAGAGCTGCATCGACTCCGGCTTCTCGTCGGTGATGATCGACGGTTCACACCTCCCCTATGAGGAGAATGTAGCCCTGACCAAGAAAGTAGTTGACTACGCTCATCAGTATGACGTAACCGTAGAAGGCGAGCTCGGCGTGCTGGCCGGCGTGGAAGATGAAGTTTCGGCTGACCACCACACCTACACCGACCCCGAAGAAGTAATCGACTTCGCAACCCGCACCGGCTGCGACTCGCTGGCTATCTCGATCGGTACAAGCCACGGCGCATACAAGTTCACCCCCGAGCAGTGCACCCGCAACGCTGAGGGCCGCCTCGTTCCGCCGCCACTGGCATTCGACGTGCTCGACGCTGTAATGAAGAAGCTCCCCGGCTTCCCCATCGTGCTCCACGGCTCGTCGTCAGTTCCTCAGGAATATGTCGACATCATCAACAAATACGGCGGCAACCTGCCCGACGCTATCGGTATTCCCGAAGAGCAGCTCCGCAAAGCAGCCAAGAGCGCCGTATGCAAAATCAACATCGACTCCGACTCGCGTCTGGCTATGACAGCTGCCATCCGCAAAGTCTTCCATGACAAGCCCGCCGAATTCGACCCGCGCAAATATCTGGGCCCGGCTCGCGACGAGATGGAAAAACTCTACAAGCACAAAATCGAAAACGTGCTCGGTTCGAACGGCAAAGCCGAATAATCCGAGACCATTCGCGATAATCCCCTAAAGCGGGCGCCTCTACCGGCGCCCGCTTTTTTTGCGTCCAGCCGGAGGAAATTTTTGAGGAAAGACTTGACAAGGGCGGTCGGCGCGTTGTAACTTTGCGGTACGAGAACAAAGAGCCGATCAGGCCATGTATTTTTCCGATTTAAAGACCATTTTTAATTATGAGAACTGAAGGAATGAACGCCGCAGACGCGGCTTGCGCAAACGCAAACTTAGAGAGCAGCCAATCAATCAACTACTTACGCTCAATAGTAGCGCAGAAATGCGAAAGAATCATCCGCGAGATTATCATCCACTGCTCGGCCACGAAAGAGATGAAAGATTTCGGCGCCGGGGACATCAGGCGCTGGCATCTCGAACGCGGATTCAACGACATCGGGTATCACTATGTGGTGCGTCTTGACGGGACGATAGAGCCCGGACGACCGCTTGCCAAGGCCGGAGCACACTGCCTGAACCATAACCGCCACTCTATAGGGGTATGCTACATCGGCGGCCTGGCATCCGACGGACGAACGCCGAAGGATACGCGCACGGCAGAGCAACGGCAGGCGCTTCTATCTTTGCTTCAGCACCTTATCGACCGATATCCGCAGGCAAAGATACATTCCCACCGCGACTTTGCAGCCAAGGCCTGCCCATGCTTCGACGCCACCGCGGAATATGCCGGGCTGAGACCTCGGAAATAGCGCCATTTGGAAGGCGATTAGGGCTCATCAGGGTTGGTCACGAATGCAAAAATCAGTAAATTTGCATATAAATACCTCCAAACACCAAACCAAGAACACCCCATGTCAAAATCACATCTTGCTCTTCTGATTGCTATCGCCGCGTCAGCCAGCTGTTCAGCCGCGCTCCGCGACGACGTGCCCCTCGACGCGCGGCCTTCCCCTGAGGGAGAGTGAGGAGAATGCCGTTGCACTTCTTATTGGAATCTTTCTGACTTTATTGCCTACTTTATTATCAGGTGAGATTAAAAATATTCGCTGTTTTTGCGTAACTTTGCACCACTGAAACAAACCAACGAAACCTTTATTCCAATACCCCGGAATAGCATTTAACCTTAAAAGATGGAATTCAAACAACCGCAACTGTGGCTTCGCGTGCGCGACTACTTCATAATCATGTTCGGCATAGCCATGTATGGTCTGGGCTTCTGCGCCTTCATAGCGACAGCGCCCGATAAGGTGGTAATCGGCGGCATGGCCGGTCTGAGCCAGGTGATAGATATGATCACCTGGGGCACGATGGGCTTCCATGTACCCTACTCGGTGACGATTTTTACCGTCAACATACTGATGCTGATAGTGGCCTACAGGATCGTGGGACGTACGTTTGTGATCCGTACGCTATTCGGAGTATTGTGCATTTCGACGGCGTTTGCAGTGTTCCAGCCGATGTTCACAGCGCCGCCCGTTGAGGGTCAGACGTTTATGGACGTAATCATCGGAGCCGTGCTCTGCGGTCTGGGTATCGGCCTGGTATTCATCCACAACGGGTCGACCGGAGGTACGGATATCGTGGCCGCCGTAGCTTCGAAAAAGAGCAATGTGTCGATCGGACGCGCGATGATATATTTCGATCTGTCGGTGATCTCCTTCTCGGTGTTGCTGAAATTCATGCTTCAGCCGGATTTCAACTTTCAGGATGCAGTGCCGGCGCTGGTTTACGGTGTGATTACGCTGTTTGTCATCCCCTTCATGGCTGACACGATGATAAATACCAACCGCATGGCGGTGCAGTTCACCATCTTCTCCCCCTACTGGGAAGATATAGCCACAGCCATCAACAATGAGGCTCAGCGCGGCTGCACGGTGCTCAACGGCATGGGATGGTATTCCAAGAAAGACACCAAGGTGTTGCTGGTAATGTGCCGCAAAATCGAATCGGTCACCATATTCCGCATCATCAAATCGATCGACAAAGACGCATTTATCACTCAGGCGCAGGTGAACGGCGTATATGGTAAGGGCTTCGACGAAATCAAACTTAAGATGCGCAAGCCCAACCATACGCCTGATCTTCCGGAGCGTCCCGCCCCCACGGCCAAGATTGTGTAGGAGGAGAGCCAAGAGCACGGATATTTTTTATCTGATAAATCTTATAATTCGGATAAATCTTATAATTCAAATAAATCGGATAAGCTATTCCGAACTTTTTGACTGGTTTACTCCGAACTTTTTGAAAAGGGAGGGTGGATAATTCGTATAATTCATATAATTCATTATTACTGTCCGCTAAAAATTTGAGGACTGTCTAAAACCTCGATAGGAAGAATGAGCAACAGTACAGCATCTAAAATTCAAATAAATTGTTTCCATGTAACTTTTACCACAAAACTCTAAGAAATATTATTTATACATTTATTTAATTCGTAAAGATTATTCACAAGTTTTTCAAACGAAACGGTTTCTCCGTATATCATGTGTGTAAGCATATTCTCATAATCAGCTTTCCACTGTTCTATTATAGATGGAGGAGGAATAAAGTTTAACGTATTTGGATAAAGAGAGTCATAGTCAAATCCACGCAATCCGATGAATGTACGACGATGCTCTACAACTTGACGATAAAGCTGTTCGTTACGGATTGCACTTTCTGCAATAGGTGTCTTTAGCATTTGACCAATATCGTACATATGTCGCGACATACGTTCTATTTTAATCAACTCTTTGTCTTTGGCAAATTCTTCGTGCAATAGAAATATCTTTTCAAGAAACGTGCGTTCGGGAAGAACGGTTCGGACATTAAACTTGGATTCTGCAAAAGGTGCATTAGGATAAATATTATCAATCATTGATTCAATTGGAACTTCGCTCACTGGTTCACTCATAGACCTTCCACTGACCTCTACTTTGACTTTTGGTAGAATATACAAACCATTTTCTCCTTCAACCGAGAAAGTTAAAACAGAATCGTAATTAATATTTATGGTTTCAGGATCTGTTGTAGAGATAGAAGTAATATCAACATTAACTTGATATTTGTCTTTTGCAATACCATTTTTATACAGTTGTTCTGCTAAATCATATTGCATGGTCTCTCTAACGAAAGAACATGTAGCTCGGCGTAATTTATCACTGATTTGTGTTCTTGATAGGATTCCACTGAAACCTAAATATTCCCTGTCAATGGCAATGTCTATATCTTCAGAGAATCGGTTGATTAAATGCCAACATTTACTCAATGACGTACCTCCTTTGAAAGACAAATGTTGTGCGTATGGAAGGTTAAACAAAGCTCGAAGCACTGCCGTAACCCACCAATCTTTTTCTATTACCTCACGTTGCCTTATGTTTAATTCCGTAGAAACACGGTCAAGTACATCTATTCGGTCTTCCTTTGATAAATCAATACACTACTGTCCACTAAAAAAGGACAGGGTTAAAAATTAAATAAATTCGGTTCACTTGAATCATAGAGAACATTGACACTTTTGAAATTCGATTTGTAGAAGAGGTCTCGCAAACAGGTTTTGTCGGTCAGCGAGATTCCGAGAATCTTAAGGACTTCATAGATGCTTCGCTCCAGTTTCATATCGTGCTGCACTATTGCCACAAGGCAATAAGTAATTATGGCAC
>ERZ808037.96-NODE-96-length-93080-cov-5.759341_pt1 | contig 93080 bp, 72 predicted proteins | sample MGYA00380190_ERZ808037 | MGnify/ENA primary metagenome ERZ808037 (study PRJEB31490, sample SAMN06133399) | mouse gut metagenome | isolation source: J9 | host: mice | place: China: Chengdu | collected 2015-05 ... | reverse complement strand
CTGGTTTTTATATCCTTTGGGGTTTTGCTTGTGGATTTAAAAACCTTTTGTCTTATTTTTCTACAGCCTTTGTGTTGGGAAATATGCTTAATAAAGCCGGTCGCTGCCCTCCTGCAGAATATGGGCAAGGAGCGCTTCACAGCCTTCCAGTATATCATCGAACGTAATATCGAAGTTTCCGGTATACCAGGGATCTGCGATGTCTCTGGGATGTTCGGTGTAGTCTAAAAGCAGAGCCACCTTTTCTTGCGGATCTTCTTTGAGAATCCGCAGCATATTTCTTCGGTTCCATTGATCCATGCCAAGGATGTAGTCGTATTGATCGTAGTCGGAACGCTTCATTTGAGTGGAACGGTGGTTTCCTATGGGGACGCCGACTTCCTTTAGCTTTCTCCTGGTTCCGTGATGGACGCCGTTGCCGATCTCCTCGGCGATTTCGGCGGGGTCGCGGCCCGTCACCAGGCCAGCGGTGGTGAGCAGCGCGGCCACCTGCGGGCGGTTCTCGGGGTCGAAGGTGATGTTGCGGTCGGAGTCGGTGGGGCTCTTCTTGATGAGCTTGGCCGTCTCTTCGGCCGTGGCGCCGAGCATGATCGAGTTGCCGTACGACTTGCTCATCTTGCGGCCGTCGAGTCCGGGGATCTCTGGGGCGTCGGAGAGAATCGCGGCCGGCTCCGGGAAGATCGGGTTCTTCTTCGCGTAACGCTCGTTGAAGCGACGCGCGATCGTGCGAGTGATCTCCACGTGCGGCAGGTTGTCTTTGCCGATCGGCACCACGTTCGCCTTGCAGAACAGGATGTCGCACGCCTGGTGCACGGGGTAGGTGAGCAGCAGGCCGGTCAGTGCATGGCCCGACGACTCCATCTCGGATTTGACGGTGGGGTTGCGGTGCAGCTCCGCTTCGGTCACGAGCGAAAGGAATGGCAGCATGAGCTGGTTTTCGGCCGGGATCGCGGAGTGCGTGAAGATCATCGTGCGCTCGGGGTCGATGCCGGCGGCCATGTAGTCGATCACGAGGTTGAGCACATTGTCGTCGATGTGCTCGGTCGTGTCGCGGTCGGTGATCACCTGATAGTCGGCGATGATGATGTTCGTGTTGACGCCGCGGTTCTGCATCGCCACACGCTCTTTGATCGAGCCGAAGAAGTGGCCCAGATGCAGGCGGCCGGTCGGGCGGTCGCCGGTGAGCATGGTGAATTTGCCCGGATTTTCCTCGAGCTTCGCGAGCGTCTCATCCGAGCGTTTCTTCGCTGCGAGGAAACTCGCGCTCATCTCATTGCCTGCGGCGGTCAGTCGCGCCTCGTGTGCTTCAGCCATGCTCTTCAACGTCCTTATGCCAAGAAAAAACGGGAAATCGTAGTGGTCTCATCGTAGAAATCTGAGCAGACAACAACACAGGTCATAATAAGTGGTACTCTCTTATGTGATGAATCGATAGCAAACAGTTAATCCCAGGGGGTCAGATGGGCCGCGGACGTCAGAAAGCCAAGCAGCAGAAGATAGCTAGGAAGCTCAAATACCTGACCACTGACACGGATTATGACGAGCTTGCCAAGGAGTTGGGCGCGCACGAGCCCGGTACCGGTTCATATGACCCGTTCGCCGACGTCGAAGACGAATACACGCAGCCCGAAGAGGCGCAGCCGGAAGTCACCGAACCCGAAGACGATCTCGACGAGTACGCCAAGTGGGCGGCCGAAGCCGCGGCGAAAGCCACCAGTGGCGAAATGCCGGTCACGCCGGCGCCCAAACCGCACAAGCCGATTCCGATGCCAGTGCCGGAAAGCCTCAAGCACACCAAGCACGAGTGAGTTCGGCCGCACGGCGCACACTGCATCGCGCCATGTGGCCGGGTGGATATGCGCGGATTCCATATATTATGGAATCCGCGCATATCCGTATGGGGTGCGCTCAGCCGAGCGGCAGTAGCGCGGAGAGGTCGTCGCGCTCGCCGACCGCGGTGATATGCCCCGCGGCGCGTTCCTCGTCCCAGGTCGTGACGCCGCTCGCCACGCGCAGCCAGACACTCGGGTCGAGTTCGATCACGTCGGGCGGGGTCAGGTTGTGCGGGTCGCTCGCCGGGCCGTCGAGGATCTTGATCGCGCCCCACGGCGCCACGCGCACCTCCACGCCGGAGCCGGGCGCCTTGAGCTCGAGCATGTGCAGTGAGTAGCGCACGGCGAGCGCCATCACTGGGCGCGGTAGCTGCGGCGCGAGCTGTGTGCGCGGCACGGTGCCTTCGAGCGCGTGTGCGGCGGCGCACCAGTCGTCGAACGCCTGCATGCCCGCGGCGATGTCTGTTTTGCGAATGACTGCCATGGGGCCATTGTGCGCGCGGGCGTGGATTGCGCATGGCGCGTATGGTGGCGCGATGCATGACCGCCCGTCCCGCAATGCGGACTGGTGCGCGCACAAGGCGGGTTTGCTACGGGCGTATGCTATGATTTTGAGTTTGAGAACGTATGCATATCGGGAGTGACCGTCTGGAATCCAAACAAAGACAAGAGCAGGCCTCATTCCAGTGTGCGTTCACGGAAAAATGACATGTTCAGAGGAGTCATAGATATGACCGAACTTACGGCACCGAAGTCCTCGGTAACCGCGGCGCAGTTCGCGGACGAGATCCGTAATGAGCTTAAGTACACGCAGGGCGTCACGCCTGAGCAGGCAAAGCCGGCGGATGTGTACGTCGCGGCGGCGACCGCCGTGCGCAAGCACCTGATGGATTCCTGGATGAAGACCCAGCAGGACATGATCAACGGCAACACCAAGGCCGTTGGCTACCTGTCCGCGGAGTTCCTGATGGGCAAGCAGCTGCGCAACGCGCTGCTGAACTCGGGCCTGACCGAGCAGTTCGAAGCCGCGGTGAAGGAACTCGGTTTCGACCCGCAGCAGGTGACCGACGCCGAGTACGAGCCGGGTCTGGGCAATGGTGGCCTCGGCCGTCTGGCTGCGTGCTTCATCGATTCGCTCGCCTCGCTGGGTGTGCCGGCGTTCGGCTATGGCATCCAGTACCGCTACGGCATCTTCCGTCAGGAATTCGATGAGGAAGGCCGCCAGATCGAGCGTCCGGATTACTGGCTGACCAACGAAGACCCGTGGGGCCACATCGACTATGAGCGCGATCAGCGTGTGAGCTTCGGCGGCGAGGTCGTCGAGGAAGACGGCAAGCGCGTGTGGAAGCCGAGCTGGTCGGTCCGCGCCATCCCGGTCGACTACATGGTCCCGGGCTATGAGTCCGGCCGCGTCAACACGCTGCGCCTGTGGCAGGCCCGCAGCTACGACGAGTTCGATCTGCTCACCTTCAACAAGTCCGAGTACCTCGACGCGGTCAAGCCGCAGGTCAAGGCAGAGAACATCTCCAAGATCCTGTACCCGGAGGATTCCACCGAGGTCGGCAAGGAGCTGCGCCTTGAGCAGCAGTACTTCTTCGCCTCGGCTTCGATCCACGACGCGATCCGCGTGTTCTACCCGAACCAGGACAAGCCGGACCTGACTACGTTCCCGGACAAGATCTGCTTCCAGCTCAACGACACCCACCCGGTGATCGGCATTCCGGAGCTCATGCGCATCCTGCTCGACGAGTACGGCTACGATTGGGACACCGCGTGGAACATCACCACCAAGACCTTCAACTACACCTGCCACACGCTGCTGCCTGAGGCGCTTGAGGTCTGGCCGGTCGCCCTCATCTCCAAGCTGCTGCCGCGCCACATGGAGATCATCAACAAGATCAACGACCAGTTCATGCACGAACTCGAAGAGATGACCGACGACGAGGCCAAGGTCGAGCGCATGCGCATCGTGACCGCCGGCGACACCCCGTCGGTGCGCATGGCGTACCTCGCTTCGTACGCCGGCGAGCACGTCAACGGCGTGGCCGAGCTGCACTCGCAGCTGCTCAAGGACGTGACGCTGCGCGACTTCTCGGACCTGTTCCCGAAGAAGTTCACCAACGTGACGAACGGTGTGACCCCTCGCCGCTTCATGAAGCTCGCGAACCCGGGCCTCTCCGACCTGATCACCGAGGGCCTCGGCACCGACAAGTGGCTCGAGGACCTCGAGCTGCTCAAGAACCTCGAGCCGCTCGCCCAGGACGACGAGTTCGTGAAGAAGTTCGCGCAGGTCAAGTACGACAACAAGATCAAGTTCGCTGACTTCGCCAAGCGCGAGTACGGCTTCGACATCGACTCGAGCACGATGTTCGACACGATGATCAAGCGCCTGCACGAGTACAAGCGTCAGGCCCTGAAGATCCTCGAGGTCATCGCCACCTACGCCGACATCAAGAGCGGCAAGGTCAAGATCGAAGACGTGACCCCGCGCACCGTGATCTTCGGCGCCAAGGCGGCCCCGGGCTACTACCTGGCCAAGATGACGATCCAGCTCATCAACAACGTGGCCAAGGTCATCAACAACGATCCGGACGTCATGGGCAAGCTCAAGGTCGTGTTCCCGTGGAACTACAACATCCGCGTGGCCCAGTACCTGATCCCGGCGACCGAGCTCGACGAGCAGATCTCGCAGGCCGGCAAGGAAGCCTCCGGCACCTCGAACATGAAGTTCGCCCTCAACGGCGCGCTCACCGTCGGCACGCTCGACGGCGCGAACGTCGAGATCCGCGAGCGCGTGGGCGCCGACAACTTCTTCCTCTTCGGCATGACCGTCGACGAGGTCGAGAAGATGTACGCCGACGGCTACGATCCGGCGAAGTACTACGAGGCCGATCCGCGCCTCAAGGCCGCCATCGACATGGTTGCCAAGGGCACGTTCTCGGACGGCGACGAAGACACCTACGCCCCGCTCGTCTCCGACTGGCTGACCAAGGACTGGTTCATGACGCTCGCCGACTTCACGGCGTACCACGACATCCAGTCCGAGATCGAGACCCTCTACGGCGATCAGCTCGAGTGGAACCGCAAGGCGATCATCAACGTCGCCAACTCCGGTTACTTCAGCTCCGACCGCTCCATCGAGGATTACCTCGAGCGCGTGTGGATGACTGGCCCGCTCAAGTGAGCCGTGCGCATTAGCGACTGAGAAAAGACGCCCCGGGTTTATAAGCCCGGGGCGTCTTCTTATGTAGCGGCACGGGCGCTGCCCGTAATTAGGGTACAGTGGGGCGGGTGGTCCATGGGGCATGAAAAAGCGCATCCCAAAGGATGCGCCCTTGATTGTATGATTGGCCGCTTATCGGCGGTCGAAGCGCGCGCCCTGCGGGTCGCTCTGCTTGGCGAAGAGTACAATCGCAGTCACTGCGCCGGCGAGCATGATGAGCGAGCCAATCAGGATGCCGGCCATGCCGCCTCCGACACCGCCGCTGCTGCCGCTCAGGCCGGAAGTCACCGCGCCGATCGTCGAGAAGGTCATCACTAGGGCGCCCAGGATCTCAATGCCGTAGGGGAGCGCGACCCAGCCGCCCGGCAGGTTCGCGTCGTGCACACGGCGCACGGCGAGCGCGATCTGCGGCACAAGTATGGCGAGGCCCCAGATTGCGCTCAGCACGTTGAAGAAACTGGAGGCGCGGGTGAGCATGTTGAACACGAAGGAGACGAGGAAGAGGAACAGCATGACCCACCAGAACTCGCCGCGCGAGGCACGGCCCGAGAACGTGGCGTACTTGGTGAAGAAGCGCTTGATGGCATTCACGAAGTCGATGCCATACCATGGCATGTTGATTGGCGGTTCAGCCGCGGTGGCGCCGTAGGCGCCCACCAGCATGCCGGGCTGCGCTGGAGCATAGCCCGGGGCTGCCGCCGGCGGCATCTGGTCGTACGATGGCGTGCCCGCGTACGGCAGGCCCGTGCTCGTCGTGTACGAAGCGGCCGGCGCAGGCGGCACGTTCGCCATCGGCGCGCCATATGCCGGCGTGGCGGCGGGCGCGGGCGGCACGGTTGGCGCCTCATATGTCGGGGTGCCGTAGGTCGCGGCGGTCGGGTCGACGGGCGCCGGCGCAGGGTAGACGGGCGCGGTATACGCCGGAACGGCCGGCGCAGGTGCATTGAACGCCGCCGCGTTTGGATTGGCTGCCGCAGGGGCGCCGCCGTAAGCAGGTGCGTTGAATGCCGCGGCGTTCGGATCCACCGGCGCGCTGTACGCGGGTGCGCTGAACGTCGCTGCAGACGGGTCTGCGGGCGCACCGTACGCCGGCGACGGGTTCGGTGCAGGCGTGCTCGTCTCCGTGAACGTGACGGACTCACCGTAGAGAACCGGCGCGGGTTCGTTCGGCTGCGGCGCCTGCGGCGCGCTGCCTGCGGGATTCGCGGAGTCGTACACGGGGGTCGGCTCCTGGGGCGCTTGCGGGTCAGGCGTGGCAAACGGGTCGGTCATGATTGGCTCTCCTTGGTGTCAGTGTTGTACAGTGCCGCTAACGTTTGCAAACAGCGATGATCGCAACACAGCAATATGGTGGTTCTGAGTATATGGCGCACTGATTTGCGCGGCAATTCGGTGTCCGAAAACGGTTGCATCGCCGTGGCATGGCGACGTCCTTGTCGCCGCATGTGCGGGCAATGCGAAAGGCCGCACCACAGTGGTGCGGCCTTCATGCTGGGGCGCCGGCGCTATGCGCCGTCCCAATCAGTATCCGAACCGTCAGGCGGCGTCTGCGGCAGGGGCGTCGGCCTTGTCCAGGTCGTCTTCCGTCTTGCCTTTCGCGAGCGTCAGATCAACGGGGGAAGAGCTGTTCTCCCACGGTTCCTCCCACGGATCGTAATCTGGGTTCTGCTGCTTGTAGACGTAGACGCCCACGACTGCGGCGAGCAGGGCGCCGAAGAGCAGCGCGAAGAACTTCCAACCGTTTGAAGACTTATGATTCTCCATGACGGCTCCTTTCCATGTTGGCGTTGACCGGTGTCCCCAGCCAACTCTGCTCTCCATCATAAAGCCAAGGCCGCATCTGCGCGACCGCATTGTGCTGATGGCAAGTCGGGTTCGGCTGGCATGCACACCCGCCTTCCAGCTTACCCCATGCGCGCGCGGGAACCGGTCGGGCTGTGCGCATTGGTAGGGTGGCGGGTATGGCACATCAACGTTTCAGTCTGTTCCCCGATTCCCCCCATATGCGGCAGGTGTTTTCCGCGCGCTCCATCCGCGCCCGCTGGCGCAACAACGACCCCGTGGTGACCGTTGCGATCATGCTGGTGTGCATCGCGCTGTGGATCGTGGAACTGCTGCTGGGTTTCCTGGCGCCGCAGCTGCTCAATGGATTGCTGCAGTTCGGCATGTTCCAGCCGGCTTCCGCGTTCCGCGAGCCGTGGACGTTCATCACGTCGATGTTTCTGCACGAACCACGGTCGATATTCCATATCCTGTTCAACATGCTCACATTATGGGCGGTCGGGCCGTTCCTCGAACGCCTCATGGGGCACTGGGCGTATCTGGTGCTGTATGCCGTCTCGGGCATCGGCGGCGGCATGGGCATGATGGTGTGGGCCGCGTTGAGCGGCAACCAGTTCAACTGGCTCACCGCGTCGTATGGTGCGTCGGGCGCGCTGTTCGGTCTGTTCGCCGCGTGTCTCGTGGTCTACCGCAAGGTGGGCGAGGACCTGCGCTCGATGCTCATCTGGATGGGCATCAACTTCCTGATGCCGCTCATCACACCGAACATCGCCTGGCAGGCGCATCTGGGCGGATTCGTCGTGGGAGGTCTGCTCACGCTGCTCACCATCGACGGCGTGCCCGCGCTGCGGCGCACATCGACGCTTGTGCGCATCGGCATCTATGGCGGTGTGTTTGTGGTGATCATGGCGGTGGTCTTCGCGTTCTGCAACGCGGGCAATCCGGCGTTGCAGCCTATGGTCTGGACCGCCAATCTGGGGTGACTGACGCCGCTCAAGAGAATTACACGCATGTAGTTATCCACACATGTGGAAAACCTTGTGGATAAGTCGGGGATATCGTGAGGATTCAGGCAAAAGTTATCCACAGGGTAATCCACAAATGTTGATATCTCTATGGCTCGCCACTTGTGGACAATGTGGATAGAAGTTATCCACATTGCTGAGAATCGGCGGAATTCCAAGCATAATTAGGGATTCTCAATACAGCGAATCCCATATATAGTGGCAATCCAGCTATCCACATTTCACGTTATGTCAGAACATATGCTGCCCTGTGTGTATGACGTCCGTCTGCCCCAGCCAGACGGACGTCATGCTATGAGGCTTTCCGTATGACGTTCGTCTGGGGGTTTCTGAGGTTTGTCATGATTTGGAGGGTACAGCATGACGTTCGTCTGGGAATGATGCTGGGAATGATGTTCCTACAATGGTGCTATGCCGAACCATATCCCCCGTGATGCCGCGCCGCACGCGAGCGACATCACGCGAATCCACATATCCGAGGCTACGCGCGCGTTCATCGACGCGCACGCCGGCGAGGACCCGCGCGACCTCGCCCTGCACGCCAAACGCGGCGAGCCGGGGCTCGACCTGCCGTTCGCGCTCGACCAGATCGCCGGCCGGCGCATCGCGCGCACCAAACTGCCCGCGTGGGCGGCGTGCAGCGGTGTGGTCTACCCCGCGCATGTGCCGATGGAGCAGTGCTCGTCGCAGTTCACCGCGCACACCAAGGCCCGGCTGGCGTGTGAGCTCATCGCCGACCTGCCGCACCCCACGCGGCTCGTGGACCTGACGGGCGGCTTGGGCGTGGATTTCTGGGCGCTCGCGCAGCAGTTCGACGAGGCGGTGTATGTGGAACGCCAGCCGCAGCTGTGCGCGCTCGCCGCACACAACCTGCACGCACTCGGCGTGCGCAACGCGCGCGTGGAGCACGCCGAGTGCGTGGAGTTCCTGCGCACCATGCCACCCGCCAGCATGATCTATGTAGACCCCGCGCGCCGCGATGCACACGGCTCGCGTACTTACGCGATCGAGGACTGCACGCCGGACGTGCTCGCTCTGCGCGACGAATTGCTCGCCAAGGCGCCGGTAGTGATAATCAAACTCTCGCCGATGCTCGACTGGCGCAAGACGGTGGAGGATTTCCAAGGGATGGTGCAGCGTGTGGCCGTGGTCTCCACTGGCAACGAGTGCAAGGAGCTGCTGCTCATGCTCACGCGCGCGCCGCATGGTGATGTGCGCGTGGATTGCATCAATGACGGCGACACGGTGACATTCACCACCGCCGAGGACCAGCGGCCGTCGATTGCGCCGGCCGGGTCGATCGAGCGGATGCGCTACCTGGTGGAGCCGAACGCGTCGATCATGAAGGCGGGTGCGTTCGCCGCACTGCAACGGCAATGCCCCGGCCTTGCGCAAATCGGCCCGAACAGCCACCTGTTCGTGGGCGAACAGCCGGTGGGGGCGGTGCCCGGGCGCACGTTCGAGATCGCACGCACAGGCGGCATGGGCAAGCGCGAACTCAAAGCGCTGCTGGAAGGCGTGACGCATGCGAACATCGCCGTGCGCAATTTCCCGCTCACCGCGCCGCAGCTGCGCAGGAGACTCAAGCTCAAAGACGGCGGCAATGACTATCTGTTCGCCACAACGGACGCGGGCGGGCGCCATGTGCTGATCCTCGCGCACAAAGCCCCGCCCGCAACCACATGAATATGGGCGCTCAGCGCCAGCCCACGGTCATCAGGAACCCGACCAGGATGAACCCGAACGCGATGGCAAGGTTCCAGAAACCGATGCCCGGAATCGGGTAGGTGTTGTTGGTCAGGTAGAACACCACGGCCCAGACGAGGCCGATCACCATGAGCGTGCAGAACAGCGGCACATACCAGCTCGGGTTGGCCTTGGTGCCCTTGATGCTCTCTTCGACGCGCTTGGAGTTCTCCTTCTGGCGCTGCATCATGCGGCGCATCTGCGGGGTCAGCTGGGATTCGTCCACTGTGGAATCGAGCACGCTCTGGATCTTGCCGAGCGGAATCTCGTCGTTCTCCACATAGGTGGCGGCCTCGGCCAGCGTGGGGTGGTCGTCGTGCGCGCCCTTGCCCTGATCGGCAGTGGTTGGCTCGGCTTCCTCAACCGTCACGCTCGCCTCAACCTCAGTCTGGCCATCCGTGGGTGTTTTGTGCAGCTCTTCGTCAGCCATTTGTCTTATCTCCTTTAATAGGCTACTGGTTATCATAGTGGTTGCACTCGAAACGCGAAGTCCACAACGGCCATTTGAGCAAAATCACCATATTTCGGAGGCGGCATGGCGAAGCGTACACCCAAGCACGGCACACGGAAAACACTGATCGGCAGTATTTCCGTGTTCCTGGTGATCATATTCGCGGGCTTTCTGCTCGTCACCAACATGCGCGTCAACCGCACGACCACGGTCTCGTCCGACGCCGCGGAGCTCGTGGAGAACCGTGTGAAACAGGCCGACAGGCTGCAGCAGGAGGTCAACGAGCTCAGTGCGCAGGTGGGCGCCCTGAGCGCGCAGGAGGACAGCCGCAAGTCCACGGCGAGCGAGAACGCAGGCTCGAGCACGATGCTCCCGGCGGTGGAAGGCCCCGGGATCACCGTGACGCTCAAGGATTCGTCGATGTGGCAAAGCGTGGCCGACACCGCAGGCTCAAGTGTGGACTGGGACAAATACGTGGTGCACCAGCAGGATGTGGAGGCCGTGGTCAACGCGCTATGGGCCGGGGGTGCCGAATCGATGGAGGTGATGGGCCAACGCCTGCTGCCCACGTCCGCGGTGATCTGCTCGGGCAATGTGCTGCTGCTGCAGGGCAAGAAGTATTCGCCGCCGTTCACGATCTCCGCGATCGGCCCGCCCGAACTGATGAAGCATGCGCTCGACAATTCGCGGGCCGTGCAGATCTACAAACAGTATGTGGACGCGTTCGGCCTGGGGTATGAGGTCAAGGACGAAGAGCGTCTGGAATTCGCGAGCACACCGCTGCTGCTGCAGCCGCTGCAGTACGCGCGCGTGGACGAATAGTCCCGTACACCAACAGGGAGATACACGAGGGGAATCATGAAACACAGCCAGCAATCCGCGCCCGCGCCTCGCCGCAGCATCTCGCGGTCGATCATCACGGTCATCGCCGAGGTCCTGCTCACCTTCGCCGCGATCTGCGGCCTGTACGTCGCATGGATGCAGTGGTGGACGGGCGTGGAATCCGCGCATGTGCAGGAAGAGACGCGCCAACAGGTCGCCTGGGCGCAGCCCGACGCCGGCGGCGCGCTCACGATCGCGCAGCCGCAGCAAGGCGAGCCGCCCGTGCAACCCGAATCCGCGCGCGTCGGCGAGCTGATGGCGCGCGTGTACATTCCGCGCTTCGGCGACCAGTGGGAGCGCAACCTGGTGCAGGGCACGTCGCTCGTGGAGCTCAACCAGCACGGGCTGGGGCATTACGAGACCTCGCAGATGCCCGGCCAAGTGGGCAATTTCGCGATCGCCGGCCACCGCAACGGCTACGGACAGCCGCTCGGCGACGTGGACCGGCTGCAGCCGGGCGACGCGATTGTGATTCGCTCGCAGGACTACTGGTACGTCTACCAATACACGAACTACACGATCGTGACCCCGGACGACGGTTCGGTGATCGGGCCGAACCCCGAACACCCGGGCGAAGCGCCGACCAAGCGCATGATCACGATGACCACATGCGAGCCGAAATACACGACGCCCACGCACCGCTGGATCAGCTTCGGCGAACTCGCATACTGGGCCAAGGTGGCCGACGGCATTCCGCAGGAGCTCGCCAAGGAGGGCCCCGGCGGCGCCGTGCAGTTCGTGAACAACGAGAAACAGTCGTTCTTCACATCGATCGGTTCGCTCGCGCCGTACGTGTGGGGTGCGCTCGCCATCTACGCGCTCGTGTTCGCGGCCGCCGCCGTCGCATGGCGCTGGCCGGCGCTGCGCGCGATCCGCGAAGGCCGCATGCCGCTGCCCGACGCCGACATCTACGGCTGGCTGCTGCGCCACCAGCCGGGCGCCGCGCCGGTGCGCTGGCTGCTCGTGCTGCTGCTCGTGTTCGCCGCGGTGTGCGCGCTGTTCCAGTGGGGATTCCCGTGGGCCGCCGGCAATATCGAGTTCCTCAAACAGATGTCGAATTACGTGACGATCTGACGAACAGACAAGAGAGAGCCCTAAGATGAATGCTATGGAACAGGCCAACGACCACACCACCGGAGCCGCGGATGACGCCGCGCGCATCCTTGTGATAGACAATTATGATTCGTTTGTATACACGATTGTCGGGTATCTGAAGACCTTGGGCGCCGAGGTGACCGTGGTACGCAACGACGCTTGCGACGCGCAGGCGGACGGTGCGCTCGACGGCTATGACGGCGTGCTGATCTCGCCCGGCCCTGGTGCGCCCGCCGACTCCGGCGTGAGCGAAGACGTGATCCGGCTGTGCGCGCGCGAACGCAAGCCGATGTTCGGCGTGTGCCTGGGCATGCAGGCGCTCGCCGAGGTGTTCGGCTGCACGGTGAGCCACGCGCCGACGATCATGCACGGCAAGACGAGCCTTGTGGAGCATACGGACGACGAGATCTTCGCGGGCGTGGCGAACCCGATGGTCGTCACACGCTACCATTCGCTCGCCGTGGAGCCGCAGTCGGTGACTGGCGAGCTCGAGGTGACCGCGTGGACGGTGGACGACCACATCGTGCAGGCCATCCGCCACCGTGAACTGCCGATGGTCGCCGTGCAGTTCCACCCCGAATCGGTGATGACGCAGGATGGCTACCGCGTGTTCGCCAACTGGCTCGCCGAGTGCGGCCAGCAGAGCGCAGTGGAGCGCAGCATCGGCCTGCAGCCCAAGATCGTGCGCTGACAGACGGATTCGTCCGAGGTCCGCAGACGCGGCCCGATGCGATTGCGGGGCGTGTGCAGTGTGCACACGCCCCGCAATCACAGTGTTGGCAGCCCCAACGGATCAGTGGCCGTTGTTGTTGCCCGAGTCGCCGTTGTTGTCGTTGCCGCTGTTTGAGCTGCTTTCGCTCGGGCTTGGGCTCGGTTTGTCCGGCGCCTTCGTCTTCACCGTGACCTCGGAGCCCTTGTCGACGCTTTCGCCAGCGTTCGGCGAGAACGAGTCCACCGTGGCGTCATCGCTCGAGTTGCTGCCGTCGGCGAGCTTGAGTGTCAGTCCGGCGTTCTGCAGCGTCTGCTTGGCCTCGCTGAGTGTCATGCCGTTCAGGCTTGGCACCTGCACCTTCTCCTTGCCGGTGGAGACCCAGATCGTGACGACGCTGCCTTGCGTGACCGACGCGCCCTGGTCGGGGTCGAGCCTGATCACCGAACCGCTCGGCACGGTGTCGGAGGCCTCGGTGAGCACCGTGGTCGTCAGGTGCATGTCGGTGAGTTTCTTGACGGCGTCGTTCTGCGAGAGGCCGACGATGCCGTCCGGAATGCGTGTCATGCCCGACGAGACCCACAAGCTGATCGTGGAGCCCTTGGGTTGCGATGTGCCCGAAGCCGGGTCGGTGCGCGTGACGCAATCCTTCGTCACCGTGGCGCTGTCTTCGGTCTGCACGGCCGGGTTCACCTCGAATCCAGCCTCTTCGAGTGCCTCGCGCGCCATGTCCTGCGAATAGCCGGTCACGTCGGGCACCTTGATCGAGCGCGGGCCCGTGGAGAACCACACGTTGACCGTGCTGCCCGTCTGCACGCTCTTGCCGCCCGCCGGGTCCTGTTTGGTGAACATGCCTTCGGGCTTCGACGAATCGGTGTCCTGCTTGATGCTCGCGCGCAGGCCCAGGTCCTCGAGCTGCTTGCGTGCGCGCGCCTCGGTCGTGCTTTCGCCGAACGTCGGCACGGTCACGAACTGCGGCTCGTTGCGCTTGTGGTTCCACACGAGGAATCCGGAGAGCAGGCCGAGCACCACGAGCACGCCGATGATCGACCATGCGATCGCGACATTCTTCTTGTGCTTCTTCTGCGCCACGGCCGCGCGTTGCTGCGCGCGCGTCGGCAGCTGCGTGCCCGTTGCGGGCGCGCCGACCTGCTCGAACTGCCCGGTGACGGGGTTGAACGCCTGCGTGGGCGCGCCCGGTTCGGTGACCGGCGACGTGTAGGGCACGGTCTTCGCGTTGTCTTCGGCCTGTTTGCGCGCCTTCATGTTGGTCAGGTCGGTGAGCGGATTGAACGCGGCCGCCACCGGCATACCGCCGTTCATGAACGCGAGGATGTCGTTCTTGAACTCCGTGGCCGTCGCGTAGCGGTTCTGGCGGTCCTTGGCCATGGCCTTCGCGCAGATCGAATCCCACATGACCGGCAGGCCGGGCACGATCGCACTCGGCTTGGTGGCCACTTCGGACACATGCTGGTAGGCGATCGCCACGGCGGAGTCGCCGGTGAACGGCGGCCGGCCGGTGAGCATTTCGTAGAGCACGCAGCCCGCGGAGTAGAGGTCGGAGCGCATGTCGACGCTTTCGCCGCGCGCCTGCTCGGGGGAGAGGTACTGCGCGGTGCCGACCACGCCCTGCGACTTGGTCATCGTGGTGGCCGAATCGTCGAGCGCGCGGGCGATGCCGAAGTCCATGACCTTGACCACGCCCTGCTCGGAGATCATGATGTTGCCGGGCTTGATGTCGCGGTGGATGATGCCCATGCGGTGCGAATACTCGAGCGCGGAGAGCAGCCCGATCATCACATGCTCGGTGTCGCGCTGCGACAGCGGGCCGTTCGCCTTGATGATGTCGCGCAGCGTCTGGCCCTTCACATACTCCATCACCAGATAGGGCAGGTGCTCGGTCTGGCCGTTGTCGAGCGTGACGACCTCTTCGCCCGAATCGTAGATGTTGACGATGTTCGGGTTGTTCATCTGCGCCACCGAGTGCGCCTCGCGGCGGAAGCGCGTCAGGAAGATCTCGTCGTGCGCAAGGTCGGGGCGCATGATCTTGATCGCCACGGTGCGGCCCAGGCGCGTGTCGAGTGCGACATGGACCTCGGCCATGCCGCCCCGCCCGATGAGCTGGCCCAGCTGGTAACGACCGCCGTCAAGAGTGGTTGGCATTGTGCTGCTCATTGCTGCTCCTTCGCTTGCAGGCGTGTGCCAGGTCGTAGAGTCGAATGGAAGAGTGATTGTGCGTGGTCCTCATCGGCCGTGCGCGGCAGCATGCCGGCCGGGTCGTGGTGCGGCGCGCTCACCACGCGGCGCGGCATGCGCGCGCTCGAGGTGATCATCGTCGCGTCCGCAGCGCTTGTCTGCTGGTCGAGCAGGCGGCGCTGGATGCGCGTGAGGATGCGCGCCACGGTCAGCGCGTCGTTCGGCCGGTCGAGCGGGTCCTTCGACAGCATCGACATCACGAATTGCGACAGCTGGAAGTCGACGCTCGCCGGCAGCGGCGGTACCGGGTTGTTCACATGCGCGGCCGCGATGTCGACGGGCGTGGCGCCGGTGAACGGGCGGTGCCCGCACAGGCCTTCGTACGCCACCACACCGAGCGAATAGATGTCGGACTGCGGCGTGGCGTGCTTGCCCTGCGCCTGCTCGGGCGAGATGTACTGCGCGGTGCCGACGACCATGCCATCCTGCGTGATCTGCTCCTGGTTCGTGGAGTACGAGACACCGAAATCGGTGATCTTGACCTCGCCGTTCTCGGAGACCATGATGTTCGCCGGCTTGACGTCGCGGTGGATCACGCCGTGCGAATGCGCCACGAACAGGCCGCGCGCCACCTGCACGAGGATCGGCAGCAGCTCGGTGGGGTCCATCGGGCCGTTGAGCTCGTGGAACAGGTCGGCGAGCGATTTGCTCGGCACGTATTCCATGATGAGGAACCCGATGCCGTCGTGCTCGTAATACTCGAACAGCGCCGCGATGTTGGGGTGCGCCAGATTCGCGGAGTTGCGCGCCTCGGCACGCAGCCTGCGCAGTTTCGATTCCTGGTTCGTCGTGTCGGTGCGCAACGCCTTGATGGCCACTGGGCGCCCGAGCTGGATGTCGAACCCTTTCCACACTTCGCCCATGCCGCCTTGCGCGAGCCGCGAATCAAGGCGGTAACGGCGGTGAATCAGCTGTCCTTCAATGAGTCTCATTGCTTCAACGCCTCCTTCATTACTGCCGTCATGATTGGTCCTGCTGCAAATGATCCATATAAATCCACATTGTGTACGACGACCGCCACTGCGATCTTGGGGTTGTCCGCCGGCGCGAACCCGATCGTCCAGCCGTCGATCGAACTGTTGTCGACGCCGATCTGTGCGGTGCCGGTCTTCGCCGCCACGCGCACGCCGGGGATCTCGAGGTTCGGGTTGCCTTCCGTCACCACGGCCTCCATCGCCTCGGTCAGTTTCTTGGCGGTGTCTTCGCTGAACGCCGTGCTCATCACCTGCGGTTTCGTGTCCGGCAGCACCGAAAGGTCGCTGAACCGCACACGGTCCACGAGCGTGGGCTTCATGACCTTGCCCTTGTTGGCCACCGCCGCGGCCACCATGGCGTTCTGCAGGGGGGTGACGAGTGTGTCGCCCTGCCCGATCGAGGCGAGCGCGAGCTTGTCGCCGGCCACGTTTTGCGGGAAGCGCGAAGCCACGGCGCGCATCGGCAGGCCGGTCGAATCCGCCCCGTCGATTGTGAGCGTCGAATCGAAGCCGAGTTTCTTGGCCATGTCCGACACCGTTTCGTCGCCGAGCGCCACGCCGAGCTGCGCGAACGCGGTGTTCGACGAATATGCCATGGCGCTCTTGAGCGAGATCTTGCCGTCCGAGCCGTCGCCGAGCGACGACGAGTTCGTCAGCTCGGTCTGCGTGCCGGGCAGCGTGTAGGCGGAGCCGGCCGGGATCTGCGAATCGAGCTGGTATTTGCCTGATTCGAGCGCGGCGGCCGCCACCACGGTCTTGAACGTGGATCCGGGCGGGTAGAGCTGGCTCGTGGCGCGGTTGAGCATCGGATTGGAATCGTCGTTCACCAGTTCGGTGTACGCCTTGCTCGCGGAACCGGTGTCGTGCGTCGCCAGCGCGTTGGGGTCGTAGCTCGGCGAGCTGACCATGGCCAGAATGCGGCCGGTGCTCGGTTCGATCGCCACGACGGAGCCGTCCTGGTCGCCGAGCTCCTGCGCCGCCACGGTCTGCAACGTGGTGTTGATCGACGTCTCAATCGAGGCGCCGCGGTTCTCCTCACCGGTGAACACGGCTTTGATCCGCTGCCAGAACAGGGCGTTCGATTCACCCGTCAGCAGGTCGTTCTCGGAGGCTTCGATGCCACGGTCGGCGTTCTGCGTGACCGAGAAATACCCGGTGACCGGCGCATAGAGCGCGCCGTTCGCGTACGAGCGCTGGTACGAGAACGCGTCGTTGACGGGGTCCGATTTGGCGAGCACGGTGCCATCGGAGGCGAGGATCGCGCCGCGCGGCGCCCCGTACATGTGATAGAGCGAACGCGTGTTGCGCGCGTCGTGCGAAAGCGAGTTCGACTGCACGGTCATGATGATCGACGACGAGATGCCGAGCACCACGAACAGCACGAGCACAGCGGTGAACAGCTGTCTCAGGCTCTTGTTCATGATTCGTCACCTCCCGCGGTGTCGTCGGTGGAACGCAGCGGCGCGAACACCTCGGTCGCCTCGCCATCCTGCACGGGCGGCGCCGGCGGGGCCGCGTGTGCGCCATGCCGCGGGGCCAGCGGCACGACGGGCATGGCAGCGGTGTGGCCGGGCTCGTCCACCTGCGCCGTGGCCGTCGCGCTGCTGTGGCGCGACGTGTCTTTCTGCTGCTGGCGCTGCTGGAGCGCAGAAAGCGCCTCCATGCGGAACGTGTCGCTCATCGTGTCGACCTGCGGCTTGTTCGCCGCGTTCGACATGATCACGAGCAGTGCGGCCAGGATGTAATTCGCAATCAGTGACGAGCCGCCGGCCGCCATGTACGGCATCGTCAGGCCGGTCAGGGGGATGACGAGCGTGATGCCGCCGACCACGGTGAACACCTGGAACGCCATCGTGAACACGAGCCCGGAGGCGAGCAGCTTGCCGAAGCCGTCCTTGATCTTCATCGCCACGACCATGCCGGCCGCGATGACGAGCAGGTAGAGCAGCAGGATCGCGAAGATGCCGACGAGGCCGAGTTCCTCGCCCGCGGAGGCGAAGATGAAATCGGAGTTGGCGAGCGGTGTGATGGCCGGGTGCCCCTGGCCCAGGCCGGTGCCGAACAGGCCGCCGGCGGCGAGGCCGAACAGGCCCTGCACGATCTGGCTCGAACCGCCCGGATAGCGGTTGTAGATCACCGGGTCGAAGGGGTGCAGCCACGCTTCCACGCGGTATCCGACGTGCGCGAAGATGCGCGCGGCCGCAATGCAGCCGATCGCGAAGGCGACGCCGCCGATCAGGATCCAGCTCGACCGCCCGGTGGCCACGTACAGCATCGCCACGAACATCGCGAAGAACATGAGCGAGGTGCCCAGGTCGTGCTGCACGATTAGCACGCCCATCGAGGCGATCCACACGATGACGATCGGGCCGAGGTCCTTGAGGCGCGGCAATTGCAGGCCGAGCACCTTCTTGCCGCCCACGGCCAGCTGGTCGCGGTGGTTGAACAGGTACGACGCGAAGAAGAACGCGAGGAACAGCTTGGCGAACTCGCCCGGCTGCAGCTGGTACGAGCCGATGCCGATCCAGATGCGCGCGCCGCCGATCTCGCGGCCCAGGCCCGGCACCATCGGCGACAGCAGCAGCGCAAGGCCCACGACCATGCTCACATACGAAAAACGGCGCAGGATGCGGTAATCGCGCATGCAGACGAACAGCACGTCGCAGCACACGAGCGCGATGCACAGCCAGATCATCTGGCGGCTCGCCACGAGCGTGTCCGACTCCGCGTCGATGCGTGCGATCATGAGGATGCCCAGCGCGGTGAGCATGAACACGCACGCCATGATCGACTGGTTCGCATACGGCTGGAACCGGGCGATGAGCGCCCATGTGATGATGAACATGGCCGCCGTGGCGATCATCATCACGAGCACATTGCTCGGCAGGCCGCCGTCGATGCGCGCGAACATCTGGAAGAATCCGAGCGCCGCGATCACGATGGCGAAGAGGATCTGCAGCAGGTAACGTATCTGGACTTTGGCCATCACGAATCCTCCTGCGAAGCCTTCTTGCTTGGGCTGGGGCTTGGCGAGGACTTGCTCTTCTTGGCCTGTTCCTCAAGGCGCTTGCGCTCCTCTTCGGCCGCCTTCTTCTTGGCTTCCTGCTCCTGCTGCATCTGGTTGAACTGGTCTTCGATCAGGTCCACATGCGCCTGGGCGTCGCTGTAGCTGTCGGCGGGAATGCCCTGCTTGAGCTGGTTGCGCCACTGTTCGGGCAGCTCGCTGATGTGCATGGAGGTCTGCTCGATTGGGTGCGAAAGCTGCAGGCCGAAGATGTTCGTGGGCACACCTTGGTAGATCGCCACCTTGCCTTCGTCTGCGGCGAGGTAATACTGGTTCTGGCTCCACGCATAGGCGCCCCACGCGCCGCCACACAACGCCACAAGCACCACGACGGCCGTGATGACCGCGGCCACGCGCCCGTGGAAGCGCTTCGTGCGCGCCTGCTTCTTCTGGTCGAGCTGTTCCTGGTGGATCGCCCGCGCCACTTCGGGGTCGTTCGGGTCGGCGCTGTAGTTGCCGTCCTGCTTCTGCACCACCGGGATCTCGCCGGTGTCCGGCGTCGTGCGCTCGCCGGTCTCCTCACGTACGTCCGACGGCTGGCCCACGGTCTGGCTCGACTGCTCGTCCTCGCCCTCGGCGCGCGGTTTGCGCGACGCGATCAGCGCGGCCGCGCGTTCCGCCGGCGATGACGTGGAGATCAGCGGTGGCGCGGAGACGACCGGTTCATGGATGATGTCGGCCACCGCTTCGAGCGTCGCGCTCGCCGCGCCGCCGACGATCGGCGTCTGGTGCGGCAGATCGAAGCCGTCGGCGTTCAGCGCGAGCGTCGCGTCGGCGATCACCGCGCTCACATTGTCGGTGCTGCCGGCGCGCAACGCCATCGAGACGAGCTTCTGCGCGCACTCCTCGGGGTCGGTGAAGTGCAGCATCGTCTCTTCGATTGTCGAATCCTCGAGCACGCCGCACAAGCCGTCGGAGCACAGCAGCAGGCGGTCTCCCGCGCGCGCCGTGCGGATCGAGATGTCCGGGCGCGCGTCGATGTCGAAGTCGCCGAGCACGCGCATCACCACATTGCGCTGCGGGTGGTTGCGTGCTTCGGACTGGCTGATGCGCTTGGTGTCGATGAGGTGCTGCACGTAGCTGTGGTCGCTCGTCAGGCGCATCAGATGGCCGTCGCGCAGCAGATACGCGCGTGAATCGCCGATGTGCGCGAGCACCCAATAGTCGGCCACGAGCGTGATCGCGGTGATCGTGGTGCCCATGCCGGCGAGTTTGCGTTCGCGCTTCGCCTTGCCCACGATCGCGTCGTGAGCGGCCATCGCGGAGGCCTCCATGATCTGCGTGGCGCGCGCCACGTCGCCGTTCGGGGAGTCCTGTTCGATGTGCGCGAGGGAGCGGATCGCGATCGTCGAGGCGGTGTCGCCGCCCGCATGGCCGCCCATGCCGTCGCAGATCGCCACCAGGTGCGCGCCGGCGAACGACGAGTCCTGGTTATTCGACCGCACGGTGCCGACGTCGGAGACGGTCGTCGAATACATGTACAACGTGGGTTCTTCGGAAGAGGTCATCGGTGCTCAATCACCTCAGTTCGAACGTGGTGGCGCCGATGCGCACGGGGACGCGTGGGGCCAGGATCGTGGGTGCGTTGATGCGCTGCTGGTTGACCACGGTGCCGTTGGTGCTGTGCAGGTCCTCGATGGCCCACGAGTCGGTTGTCGGGTCGGGGTAGACGCGCGCATGGTGCGACGAGACGAACTCGTCGTCGAGCACCACATTGTTGGACGAGGCGCGGCCGAGCGTGATCACACCATTGTTGAGCGGCACGGACGTACCTGCGAGGGGGCCGTCGATGATCACGAGCAGGGTCGGCTTCTGCTCGGCGGCCTGCGGCTGCGCCGCCGCGACGGGCACGGCCGCGCCGGCGGCGGTGGATGGGGGCGAACGCAGCGGCTGCGCGGCGGGGGCCGGCACTTCGGCCTTCTTGCGCGCCTGGCGTTCCTTGCGGCGGCTGGCACGCGACTTGCGTGGGCTGAACGTGGCCACGTCGCGGTACAGCGACCGCGAGATGAGCCAGACGAACACCCACAGCAGCAAGAGGAACGCGTACTTCAGTACCGTGAAAGTGAGTTCGGTAATCATAACGAGTGGTGGTGGTCTTCCGGATTACTCCTGATCTTGGGAGGAGGCCCAGTACAGGATGCGCGTGCGGCCGATCGTGATCGTGTTGCCGTCGAGCAGGGTGGCGGCGGGGACCTGGTGGCCCTCCACGTACGTGCCGTTGGTGGAGCCGAGGTCGCGTGCGATCACGCCGTTGTCGGTGATGTCGATCTCGAGGTGCTTGCGCGAGATGCCCGGGTCGTCGATCACGATGTCGCAGCCGGAGCCGCGCCCCAGGATCGTCTTGTCTTTCGTGAGCAGGTACTGGCTGTTGTTCACTTCGAGCATGGGGCAGTCCTCGGTCTGCGCGTCGGTCGTGACCGGCACGGCATTGCCCTGCACGGACTCGGACGTGAGTTTGAAGTTGCCTTTTGTCTGGTCGAGGTCCTCTTCGAAGATCACCACGACCGGGCCCACGAACGCATAATGCTGGCTCTTCGCGTACTGCGTGAGATTGTCGGCCAGTTCGTTGGCGAGCGCCTCGGACCCCCACTGCTCGATGCGGTCGAAATCGGGGGTGCTCAGCTTGAATCGGTATTCGTTCGGCGCCACCGTGCGGTCGCGTCCCACGGGCATCGCCTCGGCGTCGATCTCGCGCTCGAGCGCGCTGGAGAGGTCGACGGGCTGCAGGTCTTTGGAGCCGAATTTCGCGAATACTCCGTTGACCGCGCCCTCCACGCTTTTCTCAAAACGATCAAGAACGCTCATAGTTGTCCCTTTCTATACTCCACCTATCCTACGCGGGGTTGCCAACAGGACGGCTTTTGTGGGTGCTAGCGTAAGGCGGTATGACGAAACCATTGCAGCCCGCCGCCGGCCAGGTGGCTGATTCCATCCAGTCCGAAGCCGTGCGCGAATACGCCGCCAACAAGGCGCGCACAACCCGGTTTACCTGCGGCGCCCCGCGTTGTGCCACGCTGCTCGGTGACGGCGAACGCATGCTGTTCCTGCGTTCCGACGGCAGTGAGGACACGGTGACGGCGTTGTGGGTCAGCGTGAACAACGGCACCGACGCGGTGGGCGAGTTCATGCTTGCCGACCCGCGCACGCTGCTCGCTGACGCCGACGCCGAGGATGTGCCGGCCGAGGAGCGCGCCCGCCGCGAGCGCGCGCGTGAAAGCGGCAGCGGCATCGTCGCGTACAGCGTCGACGACGCGGGCCGCACGGTGCTGTTCACGATCAACGGCGAGCTGTTTGTCTGCGAGCTCGGCGAGGACGGCGTCACCGCCGAAACGCGCCGGCTGGAGCTCACGTTCGACGATGACGGCGAGCGGCAGTACGCCACGCCGATCCTCAATCCGCGCGTCAGCCCGGACGGTACGCGCGTGGCGTATGCGACCGGCACGGCGGTTGTGGTGGCCGAGACCGCGACCGGCCGCGCGCACGCCGTGTTCACCGTTGCCGAACAGGACCGCGCCACGATGCGCGCCGGTCTGGCGGAATTCGCCGCTGCCGAGGAGATGGACCGCTACAGCGGTTTCTGGTGGGGCCCCGATTCGCGCACACTGCTCGTGGAATGCTTCGACTCCGCCGCCGAACCGTTGTGGACGATCAGCGACCCGGCGAACCCGGCCGACCCGGGCATGCGCCACCGCTACCCGCGCGCGTTGACGCAGAACGCCGTGGTGGACCTGTTCGCCGTGCACCTCGCCGATGACCGCCTGCATGTGGACCGCACGGCGCTTGTGGATTGGGACAACACCGCCTACGAATACCTGGCCGTGGTGCGCTGGCAGGCCGGTCAGCGCCCGCTGCTGCGCGTGCTGAACCGCCTGCAGACCGACGAGCAGATCCTGCGCGTGGACGTGCCCGAGGAATCCGGATGGGCGCATCTCACGTCGATCGACGAGCACACGATGCCACTGCTGCCCGTCAGTGTGCTCGAGACGCATCATAACGACCAGTGGATCGACCTGATCGACGGCACGCCCGCCTATACGCCCGACGGCCGGCTGATCTGCTCCGTCAACGACATGCGCGCCGACACGAACCGCCTCACCGTGGACGGCGTTCCGTTCACCCCGGCCGGCTGGCAGGTGCGCGCACTGCTCGATGCCGACGACGGCACGGTGATGTGCGTCGTGCAGCGCGCGCCCGAACTCGCGCCCGACGTGCCCGACGCGTGGCGCGCGACGGCGGCGGACCACGATGCGCGCAGCTTCGACGTGGTGGCGATCGATTACGAAGGGCATGTGTCCCCGGTGACCGACGAGCCGGGCGTGTGGGGCGCGGCCCGCCGTGGCGACGGCCTCATGATCGCCGGGCGCGACATGGCGCATCCGCAGGCGCAGATGATGCACTACTTCCGCGGCAACGGCGTGCACGTGAAGAACCATGCGGCGGTGCCCGGGCTCACGATGAACGTGCGGTTCGCGCGCCTCGGCGAGCGCGGCCTGCACGCGGCGATTGTGGCGCCCACCGGCGCGCAATACGCCGGCGCGCGGCAGCTGCCCGTGCTCATGCACCCGTACGGAGGCCCGGGCTTCCAGGAGGTCACGATGAGCATGGCCGCCTACTGGGACGCGCAGTGGTGGGCCGAACAGGGGTATCTCGTCGTCGTGGCCGACGGGCGCGGCACGACCGGCCGCGGCCCGCGCTGGGACCGCGAGATCCACGAATGCATGAAAGACGTGACGCTCGCCGATCAGGTGGATGCCGTGCACGCGCTCGCCGACGCCGTGCAGGCCATCAACACCGGCCAGCCGCACGCGCGCCACGCGCATGCCGCCGTGCGCGCGCTGCCAGAGCCGGATTTGGAGCGCGTGGCGATGATCGGCTGGTCGTACGGCGGGTTCCTTTCCGCACTCGCCGTGCTCCGCGCGCCAGACGTGTTCGCCGCGGCGTGCGCCGGCGCCCCACCCACCGACTGGACGCTGTACGACACGTGTTACACCGAGCGGTATCTGGGGCTCGACCCCGAGGTCTACGCGCGCAACAGCATCATCGCCGACGCGCCGCGCCTGCGCCGCCCGCTCATGCTCATCCACGGGTTCGCCGACGACAACGTGACGATCGCGCATTCGCTGCGCCTGAGCCAGGCGCTCATGGAGGCCGGCCGCGAACACACCTTCCTGCCGCTCACCGGCATCACGCACATGACGAACGACCCGGCCGTGGCGCGCAACCTGCTCGTGCTGCAGCGCGACTTCCTCGCCCGAGCGCTCGCCCGCTAGGCGCGCGTGCCGCTGTGCGCGCACAGGCCGCGCATTGCCTACTATGGTCGGTATGGAAATCGCGATGATTGACGAACGGCACTTCCGCGCCGCCGTGGAGCAGACCATGCTGCCGGCGATAGCGCACTGCAGGCACAGCGGCACGATGCGGCCGGCCACCGAGGACCATCTGGGCCATCCGCTGCCGCCGCTCGCCGAACTCGGGCACCTGCACTACGTGTGTTACGACGTGGGCGAATTCCAGCAGCTGCACATGCCCGGCGCGTCCGCGCGGAACCACGGCGCCGTCGTCATCTCGCACGGGTTCTCCGAATTCGCCGCGAAATACGCCGAAATGGCATGGTATTTCCTGCTCGCCGGATTCTCCGTGTGCATCCTCGAGCACCGCGGGCACGGCTATTCGCAGCGTGATGTGCGCGACGACCAGGTGGTGTACATCGACGATTGGCGGCGGTACGTGGCCGACTTCGCCAAGTTCACGCGAGAAGTGGGGCGCGGGTACGCGCAGGGCAACCCGCTCACGCTGTTCGCGCATTCGATGGGCGGCGGCATCGCCGCGGCCATGCTCGAACGCTATCCGAACATCGTGGACCGCGCCGTGCTCTCGTCGCCGATGATCGAGGCGAACATGGGTCTGCCCACATGGCTCGCCGCGACGGTGTGCGGGGCGCTCGCCGACGCGGGCAAGGGCAAGCGCATGGCGCCCGGCCAGCACGGGTTCACCACGGCGATCAATTGGAAAGAGGAACGCGGGGCGAGCGCGACGCGCGTCACATGGTTCAAATCATTGCGCGACGCGGACACGCACTACCAGACCACCGCACCGGCGAACGAGTGGGTGCGGCAGGCGGCGCGGCTTTCGCCGGCGGTGCTGCGGCAGGACATGTGCGAGCGGATCGAGACGCCCATCCTCATGTTCCAGGCGGGCGCCGACCATTGGGTGCGCAACAGCGCGCAGAACGAGTTCGCCAAACATGTGCGGCGCGACGGTGGCAACCTGCGGTTCATCCGCGTGCCCGGATCAGTGCACGAGATCTTCGCCATGCCCAACGACGCCATGGCGCCGTATCTGCAGCATGTGCTGCGCTTCCTGCAGACCGACGAAGTGGTGACGGTGTTGCCGTAAGGCGCGGTGCGTGGGGCCGGTCGCTCGTTACTATGGTCGCGGAAGACATGCGACTACGTGGTGAGGCAGGGAATGAAGTGACGCAACAGCAACGCAATGTGGAGGAGATGCTCGAGCGGGCCGCGCGCACTGAACAGCGTGATGCCGCACAGGAACTCGCGGACAAGACCCAGGCGCGGCCGAATGTGGCGCAGACACCGCGGCGCATGATGGCCGGCATCGCCTGCACGCTCGTCGGCGGCGTGCTGTGGGGCGTCAACGGGTCGGTCTCCAAGATCCTCATGGAGCAGTACGACGCCAGCCCCATGTGGGTGGCGTGCGTGCGCGAGATCTTCGCCGGGCTGATCTTCCTGGCGTGCGGGGCGATCGGTTCACCTAAAGCGATGCGCAAAGCGTTCACAACCGTGCGTGACTACCCCATGTACCTTGTCACCGCGCTCACCTGCGTGACGCTTGTGCAAGTGGCGTACCTGTTCTCGATCCATTGGACCAATGCGGGCACAGCCACCGTGCTGCAGACGGTGAACCTGCTCATGGTGCTCGTGTACGTGTGTGTGCGCGGGCGGCGCAAACCGACCGTGCGCGAAGTGGTGGGTGTGGCGCTCGCGTTCGCCGGCGTGTGGCTGCTCGCCACCGGCGGCGACCTGGGTGCGCTGTCGCTGCCGCTGCCCGGCCTGCTGTGGGGCCTCGCCGACGCGTTTGCATGCGCATGCCTCGCGATCATCCCAGTCAAACTCATTGCGAAATACGGCAATTTCGTCGTCAACGGCATCACGTTCCTGCTCTCCGGCCTCATCCTCACGCCGTTCGTACGGCCATGGGCGCATGTACCGGCGTTCGATGCGCGCGGATGGTGGCTGCTCGTGTTCACCGTGGTCGTCGGCACATTCGTCGCGTTCTGGCTCTATATGGCGGGCGTCGTGCGCATCGGGTCGATGCGCGCGACGATGTTCGGCACGATCGAACCGGTGGCAGCGACGGTTACCGCGGTCATGTGGACAGGGGCGATTTTTACGCCCATCGACCTTATTGGCTTCGCGCTCATCCTCATCATGGCATTCTTGGTGCATTGACATATGGTGCGTACGAGCGGCAGGAAAGGGGCATGGCATGGGCGAACATGGCTCCGGACAACGGATTCCGATCAAGCAGATCTACAAGTCGTTGGTGGAGCTGCAGCACTTTTCCACGTTCCGGCTGTTCAAGATGATCGCGGCGATCACCGTGACGACCGTCGTCGCATGCATGCTGCGGCTCCTGTTCAATGATCAGGAACCGTTTTCGTTCGACATCGCCGCCATGCTCAGCACCCGGTTCAATGAGACGTTCCAATTGGGCGCCGAGACGACGAGCCCGGTCGATTTCATCACCGCCATATGGGGCGTGGTCGTGACGATCTGTCTGGGCGTCGCCTTCCAAAGCGAGCACTACGTCTCCGACCGCGACGCGATCGGCGATTTCAGCGGCCTGCTCATGTGCGCGGCGCTCGCTACCGCGTTCATCACCGGCTTCTGGCTTCCCGAGATGTACCACACCAACGGCATCGCCAAAACCGCCATTATCACGGGCGCGGGTTGCCTGTTGATGGGCTGGATCCTCAACTACGGCAGCCAGATCTACATCACCCACCGCACCATGAGACGCAACGAGCGGGCGCGCGATGTGGACGTGGAACAGTATCTGCGCATGCGGCGGATGCGCACGCGTGGGCAGTGGCCGGTCTGGGCGGCCGCGGTGTGCGCGGCCAATGCATTGTTCTGGATTGCGATGGCCGCGGCGGACGACCAGATGCACCGCTTCGGGGAAGGTCATGCGTGGGTCGCGCTGCTCGCCGCCGCATTGGTGTCCACAGCGATGGTGCTGTTGTACGCCTATGTGAGGCAGCGGTTCATCACGGCTCTGGCTCCCCGTATATGGAGCCAGGTCGTCGGGGCGGCGCTTGCGGTCTCCGTGCTCGTCGTACTGTGGTATGCCTGCGTCATCCTGTGGGTCGCGTTCACCGGCAGCGTGGACGTGCGCGCGTGGGCGGTCGCGGCGATTGCCGTGTGGGCGCTCGCAAACATGGCCGTGGCACACGCCGTATTCTGCCGGTTCGTTGTGCGCCCTGTGCGCGCGCTGCTCCAGGACGCGCGCTTCACGCAGAAGACGATGCAATGGCAGCACTACGACCTGTTTGCGCAGCTCGTCGGGTCATCCGCGCTTTCGCGGCGCGACATGAGCGAATACGGGCTCAACCTGCGCCTGATGACCGTGCCATGGCAGGTCGTGCGGCGCGCGCAGAAGGCGGGGGAGCCGGCGGTGGCGCTCATGCCGGAATGCGCGGCGCTGTTCTTTCCGCAGGCCGAAGAGAACGGCGTGCCGCTCGTGGCGTTCACAGCCGCCGAGCTGCATGCGCTTGTCGGCTTCGTGCGCCGCAGCCACGACTGGCAGGACTCGCCCGAGATGAACGTGCGCGTGCTCAACGAGATCGTGCAGTGCGCGCACTGTGAGCGTGAGGCCGTCGAAGAGACACTATGCTTCTACCTCGCCCTCATGTGCGACGACGTGCGCTACACCGTGCTGCTGCGCACACGTTGAATCCGCGCGGTTTCTGCCGACGAGCACCTGCGCTTCGACCGTCAGTTCGTGGATCTGGCCAAGGTCAAGTGCGTCGATGTCCACATTGAACAACAGCGGCGTCATATGCGCGAAGGCGCGCACGTCATCCGGCGGCATGGCGAAGGTCTGTGAGACGAGGCGCGTGTCCAGAACGTCGAAATGCCGGGCGAACTGGTCGACCATCTGCTCGTTCGAATAGTCGGTATGGCGCAGGTGCGCGCTTGCGAGCTCGCGCAACTGCTCGTCGTGCCGCGCGCCGGGGACCACTTTGACGACAATGCCGCCGGGGCGCAGCACGCGGCCGAACTCGCCGTAGTGTACGGGGGAGAACACGTCGAGGATGCAGTCGACCGCCGCGTCGCGTAGCGGCAGGTCGGCCAGATTGCCCACGAACCAGCGCACGGCGAGGCTCGTGTCTTCGCGCGCCGCCTGCTGCACGGAATCCTTGGAGATGTCGAAGGCGAGCACGTCGGCCTGTGGATTCGCCTGCTGCACGGCGCGCGCGTAGAAGCCCTCACCGCAGCCGGCGTCGAGGACCGCCGGGCGCGGATTGGCGGGGCAGTGGGTGCGCACGGCGGCGAGCACGGCGCTCGCGATGTGGCTGTAGTAGCCGGCGTTGAGGATGCGTCCGCGGTTCGCAAACGACTCCTTGCTGTAGAACTGCGACTGTTTGGCGGCCGGCGCGAGGTTCACGTAGCCCTGCTTCGCGATGTCGAAGGTGTGCCGGTTCGGGCAGCGCAGGCTTGTGCCGGCAAGATCGAGTTCGGCATGGCACAGCGGGCAGATGAAGTAGCGGGGGCAATCGTGGAAACGTGCGAGTCGTGCGGGATTCATGCCGCCATAGTAGCCGCCGCGGGCGTCACGGGGTCGGCGCTTACGCGTCGATGGCGTTGCGTGCGCGGGCGGGGGTGATCATCGTGAGCATCATCACCGAAGGCTCGAGCGCGGTGATTGCATGCGGCAAGCGGGTGGGGAAGTAGACGAGCTCGCCTGGCGCCACCTCCTGTTCGTCATCACCGCCCTTGATGAGCAGACGTCCGCTCAGCACCTGCACAAACACCGGCATCGCGGCCGTGTGTTCGCTCAGCTGTTGGCCAGTGTCGAACGAGAACAGCACCACGTTGCCCCCTTCGGTATGCATCACGGTGCGCGACACCGTGGCTTCCGGTTGTACGCTCACCATATTCGTGAGGTCTGGCAGTACTTGCATCTGTGATTCGTCGGTGTTCATGGCGATCCTCCTTGGCGTAGATTGCTATTTCCATCATGGGCGCCAGAGGAGATGGGGTCAATAGCGTGCGAATTGTACGCGCTTCGCCGTGAGTTGCGTAAAATCCTTGCGCAAACCACGCTGTTCCCGTAAGAATTTTACGCAAAACCTGTATTCTGCGTAAAATCCTTGCGCTAACGTCCCTATGGGCGTGCGAATTGTACGCGTCCCTTACCGCTGCGCGTAAAATTCATACGCATCTGAGGCGGCCCGGTTCCTATATGCCTTGATCCCTTATTGGATTCCATGTTGCTACGGGTGGTCTCGGCCTCCGGCTCCTCCACGGTCGGCTTCCTGCGCTTGGTCCCTTATTGCTACGGGTAGTATATGTTTGTCGAAAAACAATATGTTTTGGGTCATTTTCCACTACCCGTAGCGCTGAAGGTTCCAGGAGGCGAGCGGCGGTGCTTGGACGTACGGGTTCAAGTACCGCCGTGCTTTGCGTGGATGCCGCCAAAGGATGGGCGTATGGAAACCAAAGACTGCAGTTGCTTTTCAGATGTTTGGTACCTTTGGGAGGGCTGTTCCGCCAACGCAAAACGGCTGACTTCGTTGGAAATCAGCCGTTTGTGAAGAGTGCGAGCGGCGGGACTTGAACCCGCACGAGCATACGCTCACTGCCACCTGAAGACAGCGCGTCTACCATTCCGCCACGCTCGCAGACAAAGAACTACCCTACACTACACCGTCGATTAGTGCAATTCGGCGTGTTGCGTTGGTCCGCAAGGTGCTGACCATGGTGGCTGCTTTTGCCCAGACGGGATGCTCCTGAAGAGGATGTGGGGCTGCGGAGGTATTCTACATAGTTCATCACATTGAGGTGGGGCGTTTTGTGGGCAGTGGGAGACCGCTGAATAGCCCGGCCCATATTTCCGCCTTGTATGGGCACTCTCGGCGGAACGTGTATTTCGCCCGCATTGGCGTTTTTAGTGGATTGGGCGGAAACCTGCAGGGATGCGGATTGTATCTCGCTTACGCGAGTGCTTTATATGCGGTGCCGACGAGTATTGGCTTCGAACAATGGCGAAATTCCAAGGGTATGGGACATCGATACTCGAAGGTGGCCGATTATGGCACTCGCGTAAGCGAGATACACCCGTACGCTGCGTCTTACCCTAAGCGCGGCGTACATTGGTGCTGGTGTTGCCCGTTCGCCTTCACCCGCGCGAGCCGTTCGCGTAGAACCGCGCAAGCGTCGCGTCACGGAATTCGTCGAAATACCCGCCGTCAATCGACGCGCGGATGTCGTCGAGCAGATGCACGAAGAAATACTCGTTGTGGATCGTGGCGAGCGTGAACCCGTTCATCTCCCGCGCGCGCAGCAGATGGTCCACGTAGGCGCGCGAATAATGCGTGCATGTGTAACACGTGCACCCCTCTTCGAGAGGGCCGAAGTCGTGCTTGAACTGCGCGCGTTTGATGTTGTACCGGCCATCGCGTGTGAAGATCGCGCCGTTGCGTGCGCACCGCGCGGGCGCGACGCAGTCGAACGTGTCGCCGCCGTTCTCCACGCATGCGAAGATGTCGTCCACCGCGGCGATGCCGAGCACATGCCGTGGCCTCTCCTGGGGCATCTCGTCGCAGATCCACGCGCAGATGTCGCCGATGATGCGCTTTTCCATCGCGCCGCCAATACCGACGCCGTCGAAGTCGAGCGACGCAATCTGCTGGGCCGCGCGCCGGCGCAGGTCCTCGTAATTCGCGCCCTGCACCACGCCGTAGAGCGCCTGGTACGGCTTGCCTACACGCGATTCGGTGAGGCGTTTGTGCTCGTCCACACACCGGCGCGCCCAGCGGAATGTGCGCTCGACGGAATTCTCCTGATAGCGGCGCGTGTTCATGAGCGTCGTCAGCTCGTCGAACGCGAACATGATGTCGGCGCCAATCTTGTGCTGGATGTTCATCGAGATTTCCGCGGAGAAGCGGTGCAGTGACCCGTTGAGCGGCGATTTGAACGTGACGCCGTCCTCGTCCACGAACGCCAGGCGCTCCTTGCCTTTGGCGATCACATCGTCCGATTTCATGTCGGTCGTGTCCATCGCGAGCGTCTTCTTGAATCCCGCGCCGAGCGAAAGCACTTGGAATCCGCCGGAGTCGGTGAACGTGGGGCCGTCCCAGTTCATGAACTTCGCGAGTCCGCCGGCTTCGTCGAGCACATCTTCGCCGGGCCGCTCATACAGGTGGAACGCGTTGGACAGCAGGCATTGCGCGCCGAGCTGCGCCATCGACTCGGGCAGCACCGCCTTCATCGCGGCCTGCGTGGCCACCGGCACGAACGCGGGCGTGCGGATGTCGCCGTGCGGCGTGTGGATCACGCCGGTGCGGCCGTAGCGCGCGCCGCCGCGCCCCCTGCCGGTGGGGGAGTCGGTGAGGCGGGTGTGCTGTTCGAAGGAAAATGCGGAGCGGTCGCCCGGCTGTCCGGGCTCCGCGCCGCGCGGATGTGCGAGAAGACTTGTCATGCTGACCACTGTAGATGGGCCGGTGTAGATGGAATCCACCATTTCTTCAAAAGATATGTTCGCAGTTTTCAAGAAACGTTCAGGAAACTTCCAGCACTGACGTTTTAACTAAAAGACAGTGCTTCAACCAACGGCGTAATTGCAACGATTGTGCGGTTACGATCGAGGGAAGCGAACGATATACGTGAATGAACATTTCGAGGAATGGAGCGTCATGACTGACGAACACAACACCCCGTGGGGCACGCCCGGCGACCCCGCGGACCATGGCACCGATCCGGCCGCGCCGCACACCGCGCCGACGTCGCCGAGCACAGGCGTGCAGGGCGCCGCTCCGCTGCCGCCCGCCACGTCGGGCGCACAGACAGATGCGCACGACACTTCCGCATACGACGGCGCTTCCGATGCCGGCAATCCGTCGCCGGTGACCGCTGCACCGGCGGCGGCCGGCGCGCCTGCCAACGACACCGATGGTGCAGTGACGACGCCGATTCAGGATGACGGCGACCTCTCACCACTCGAATCGCCAAGCGGCCCGTACCGCCCGGCTCCGCAGTATGGTGCGTTCCGCCCGGGCCAGACCCCGGCGTCTCATCAGCCTGCGGCGAATCCACCGACGCAACCGACCCAGCAGATGCCGCCGTTTGGGCTGCCGTATCAAGACCAGAACCAGCATCAGCAGCCGCAATCGCAGCCCACGCAGCCGTTTGGCGGGCTATTTGGACAGCCGAGCCCCGCGCAGCCGAGCAATCCGCACGGTCAGCAGCACGGCGGCGCCACGCCGACCGGCCCCACCACACCGCACGGACAGAACTCGTTCGGCGGCCCGAACAACCCGTACAGCGCGCCGATGAAGCAGGCCGAGCGCACGCCGAACAACGTGCTCGTGGCCGTGGTGGCCGCAGTGGTCACCGCCGCGATCTGCCTTGGCCTGGGGTATGCGGCGCTTGCGAACGGCTGGGTGAACATCCCCGGCTCGGGTTCGATGACCAGCCTGACCACCAACAAGGGCGGTGAAGGCACGGCGAAGGTCGAAGGTGGCGAAACGCCCGACTGGACCGCGGTCTCGAACAAGGTCTCAAAGTCCGTCGTCTCGATCCAGACGCAGACGCAGAGCGGTGTCGCACAGGGCACTGGTGCGATCCTCGACAAAGACGGCAATATCGTGACCAACAACCACGTGGTCTCCGGCGCGCAGCGCATCGTCGTGACGCTCGACAACGGCGACCTGTATGAAGCGAAGACCGTGGGCACCGACACCACGACCGACCTAGCGGTGATCAAGCTCGAGAACCCGCCGGCCGACCTGACCGCGGTCGAGTTCGCGGACTCCGACAACCTGGCCCCGGGCGAGCCGGTCATGGCGATCGGCAATCCGCTCGGTTACGACGGCACGGTGACGACCGGCATCGTCTCCGCGCTCAACCGGCCGGTGACTGTGATGGACGAAGACAACACGCAGATCGTCACGAACGCGGTGCAGATCGACGCCGCGATCAACCCGGGCAACTCGGGCGGCCCCACGTTCAACGCGGCCGGCCAGGTAATCGGCATCAACTCGTCCATCGCTTCGATGGCCTCCGGCTCCCAGTCCTCCGGCTCGATCGGCATCGGCTTCGCGATCCCGTCCAACCTCGTCAAGCGCGTGGCGAACGAGATCATCAAGAGCGGCAAGGTGCAGCATGTGGCGCTCGGCGTCACGATCCAGAGCGGCACCGTGACGGCTGACGGCGTGACGCGCGGCGGCGCCGTCGTCAAGGCGGTGGTGGACGGCGGTCCGGCGCAGGAAGCCGGCGTCAAGGTGGGCGACACGATCGTGGGCTTCAACGGCCTGGCCGTCAGTGACAACTATTCGCTCCTCGGCTTTGTGCGCGCGGCCGCCATGGATTCGACCGCCAAGCTCACCGTGGTACGCGACGGCAAGACGCTCGAGCTCAATGTGAAGTTCGACAAGGCCGAAGACGCCGTGAATGGCACGAACCGCCAGGAGTCCAACAACCAGAACCAGCAGCGCAACCAGAACAACGGCAATGATGGTTCAGACGACGGCGACGGGCTGATCAACCCCTTCGAGGGCCTGCTGCGCTAAGGCATACCGTCCGCTCAGCACGCGAGTCCCGCCGTTCCCCTGCACGGGGAGCGGCGGGACTCGCCATATTTTGGCCTTGGCCCGCTCCCGAATTGAGTTGTCGCATGGATGTTGCTAGGGTGACCCGTATAACTGAAGACAGTGCAATCTTTTTACGCCGTGTATCGAGTGGTCACGCAACGCGTCATTCGATGGGTTAACAAGGCGTGATTGGTGCATGCGGTTTGTGCCGCATGCATGGAGATACCGGACCGTAAGGAGATGCGATGAGAAAAATCATCGATCTGTGTAAAGAAGTGCCATTGCTGCCGATTGTGATTCTGGCGGCGATTCCTTTGGCGCTCATCCCCTCGTGGCGCCCATGGGGCCATATCCCTTCCGCATTCGACCCCGGTGTGGGCGAATGGATCGTGATCCTGCTTGTGGCATGGACCATCATCACCAGCATCCGCGAAATGATCAAGAGCCTGCGCGAAGGCCATGTGGGCGTGGACCTACTCGCGGTCGTGGCGCTCGCCTCCACCGTGGCGGTGCAGCAGTATTGGGCGGCTTGGGCCGTCACGCTCATGGTGGCGTCGGGCGACGCCATCGAGTCCTACGCGCAATCCAAGGCGCGCGGCAACCTGACCGCACTCATCAAAGCCGCGCCGCAACAGGCGCACGTCGTCACATTGCCCGGCGTGACCGGCACTGACGCCGCAACCGATTCCGAAGGATTCCGCGCGGTGCAGCAGGCAATCGACGACGCGCAGCGCACCGGCGAGACGCTCAGTGCGGGCAACGGCCACTTCACCACCGTGCCCGTGGACCAGGTGAAGCTCGGCTCCGTGCTGCTCGTGCTGCCCGGCGAGATTGTGCCGGTCGACGGCACGCTGCTGTCCGGCTCGGCCACGCTTGACCTGAGCAACATCAACGGCGAGCCGGTGCCACGCACGGTGTTCTCCGGCGCGAAGGTGCTCTCCGGTGCTATCAACGGCTCGACGACGATGATGATCCGCTCCACATCGCTCGCCAAGGACTCTCAATACCAGCAGATCCTCAAACTCGTGCAGTCCGCGCAGGATTCGCGTGCGGCCGTGGTGCGCACGGCAGACATGCTCGCGGTGCCGTTCACCATCATCTCGTTCCTCATCGCCGGCATCGCGTGGGCGGTCTCCGGCACGCCCCTGCGATTCGCGCAGGTGCTCGTGCTCGCCACTCCCTGCCCACTGTTGATCGCGGCGCCGGTCGCGTACGTGGCCGGCACTGGCCGCCTCGCCAAAGCGAGCATCCTCATCAAAGCGCAGGACGTGCTCGAGAATCTGGGGCGCGTCACGCACGTCTTCTTTGACAAGACCGGTACACTGACCGTCAAACAGCCGCGCGTGGTGGGTGTGCAGAAGGCAAAGGACGCCCCTGCGAGCCTCACCGAAGACGAGATTCTGCTCATGGCCGGCGTTATCGAAAGCTACTCCGTGCACGTGCTGGCCAAAGGCATCACCGAAGCGGGCAAAGAGGCGATGGAGCGCCTGCACCGTGTGCCGAAGAGCGCGCGCGTAGGCCACCGCAATCCGCGCACTGCCGCCGGCGAACTGCCCGATCCAATCGAGAACTACCCGGTGGTGGGCAATATCGTGGAAAACGCGGGCAAAGGCGTCTCTGGCACGGTGGACGGCCACCCAGTGCGCGTCGGGCGTTTCGCATACGTGACCGGCGAGCAGATCGCCTCGGCCACCGCGCACAACGCCCAGGAGGCGGAGGCCAATGAGAAGGCGATGGAGCGTGAGGACCACAAGGCAGCGGACCTGTGGCCCACGCAACTCGAGCCCGACGAGATGGCCACGTACATTGCCATCGACGGCAAGCTCGCGGCCCGCATCGTGCTGCGCGATGTGCCGCGTGCCAATGCGCGCAAGTCCATCGACCGCCTGCATGAGCTCGGTGTCAAGGACCTGACCATGGTCACGGGCGACAAGAAGGCCTCCGCCATGATTATCGCGAACGAAGTCGGCATCACCGACGTACGCTACGAGCTGCTGCCCGAAGACAAGGTGAACGCCGTGCGCGAAGCCTCCGAAGAAGCTGCGAAGGGCAAGGACCCGTGGTGGGACCGCGTCATGACGAAGCTGCTCGGCGAATCGATGCACCGCCCTGTCACGATGATGGTCGGCGACGGTGTGAACGATGCGCCCGTGCTCGCCGTCGCGGACATCGGCATGGCCATGACCGACGGCACGTCGACTGCCGCTTCGGAATCTGCGCAGGTCGTCATCATGAATGACGACATCGCATGCGTGCCGCGGGCCATCTCCATCGCGCGCCGCACCAAGCGCATCATGTTGCAGGCGGTGTGCGTGGGTCTTGCGCTCGCGATTGTGGGCATGGTATGCGCGGCATTCAACCTGATTCCGGTGGTTGTGGGCGCGTTCCTGCAGGAGGGCATCGACGTCGTGTCGATCCTGTGGGCGCTCACCGCCCTGTTCGACAGGGACTGAGACGCTGCTTCTCTCGGCATATTCGCTGTTTTGGTCGGTGTTTTCGCTGTTTCGGTCACTTTTTGGCTTGATAAGTGACCAAAACAGCGAAAACACCGACCAAAACAGCGAATTCATAAGGGGTGAAGCAGGAAAGCCGGCAATGGATGGGGAAGGAGAGAGATGGTGCTTAGAAAGGTAATGCACGCGGCTGTGAGAGACGCGGCACGCCCGCTTGATCCAGCTTGGCGATGAGCCGTTCGGGTTGGTACACATCTTCGGCGAAGCAATGCACAATCTTCGTCACGTGCTGGGCGAGCAGCATCTGATCGCGCGACGCCTGCCGGGTGATGTTCTCCTGCAGCGCGTGCCGGGTCATCGTCGGATCCTGGTATTTGCGCAGCCCGTCATATTCGAGCACGATCATGCGCCCATCGTCGGTGCGCCACAGGAAATCGACGCGGAGCGGATAGTCCGGGTGGTCGAAGTTCTCGAACTCGCACTGCAATTCGGGAATCGCGAACCCCGCGCGGATGATCGTCGCGTACACCAGCGATTCGCCGCCATTCTCCGCGAGCGGATTCGCGTAGGCCAGCACGCTTTCGATGCGCGCATGGTCCATGCGCCGGCCGGCGCAGTACGCGCGCAGCTCGCTTTCCGTCAGCCCGTGGGCCAGTACATAGTTGATGATCTCCATCGACGATTCGAATGTGCCGAGCATCACGGCATCCACCACCGTGCGTGGCAGGGATGTGGCGCGCACGCCATTGACGATGACCGGCTCATCACCGCGCACGAATATCCTGCGCAGTGGTTGCCGCGAATCACGCACGGGCATGGCCGTGGCAGGTGCGTTGCGGCATGTGCTGTAGCGCTTCCCGCCGTATGGATTGCTGCTGGTGTGCGCGCTGGCGATGGTGATCAGTCCTTCATGCATGGACCACGGGTGCGGCAGCCCATGCGCCTCCACCGCGGATTCGCCGGCGGCCGTCCAACCATGGTTGAGCTGGAGTGCGCGCAGTATATGGAGGTGGCGCTCGCAGCCGTTCATCGTCTGCCATGGTTCGGCGGGGCAGTACAGGTTGATGTACGGGTTGACCATCAACCCTTGCCGGCACATGTACTGCAACCCACGTTGCACAGGGCGCGTTGTGCCGACGACGCACCGCTGTTCCGCGGCCGCCTGCCGTATCAGGGAATCGATCTGCACTCTGGTCGTTCTGCTCATGCGGGTACGCTACTGCACCCTCCGCGGCGGTGACCAGCCCGCACGCCCGCTGTGGTCGGACGGCCCCTGCGTCTGTGCAAATGTGGATAGCGCGCGCCGTTTTCGCTGTTTTTGCCAGTGTTTTCGCCGTTTTGGTCACTTTTTGGCTTGATAAGTGACCAAAACAGCGAAAACGCTGGCAAGGACGGCGAAAACACTGGAAGGAACGGCGAAAACATCGAAATCAGGGCACCGCGCACCCCTCTTCCATCGTTCGCCCTCGTCGACTACTCTAGAGTTCCGTGACTCAAGATTCTGAACTTCGTATTGCTGTAATCGGCGCGGGCCCCGCCGGCGTCTACTCTTCCGATATCTTCCTGCGCCAGCTCGCCAAGCTCGGCGACGAACTGGGCCTGGGCACGAACGCGCGCATCGACCTGTTCGAAAAGCTGCCGGTGCCGTTCGGCTTGGTGCGCTACGGTGTGGCCCCCGACCACCCGTCGATCAAGTTCATCGCGTCGGCGCTCGAAAAGACGCTCGACAACCCGAACATCCACCTCTACTGCGACGTGGAGTTCGGCAAAGACGTGACGCTCGAGGACCTGCTTGAGCGCTACGACGCCGTGCTCTTCGCGACCGGCGCGATCAAGGACAAGCCGCTGCGCATCCCGGGCGCCGACCTTGACGGCGTGTTCGGCGCCGCAAAGTTCGTCGAATGGTACGACGGCTACCCGACGGGCGTGCGCGAATGGCCGCTCGAAGCCGAGGAAGTCGCTGTGATCGGCGGCGGCAACGTGGCGATGGACGTGGCTCGCGAACTCATGCGCAACGCCGACGACCTCAAGGCCCGCACCGACATTCCCGACAACGTGTATGAGGGCATTGCGCGCAACAAGGCGAAGGTCCTGCACCTGTTCATCCGCCGCGGTGTGGCCCAGGCGAAGTTCTCGGTGCAGGAACTGCGCGAAATGGAGAAACTGCCTGGCGTGCAGCTCATCATCGACGAAGATGACTTCGAACTCGACGACGACACGATCGAGGAGGCGGGCAAAGACAAGCTGACCCGCCAGATGGTCGAGGAACTGTTCGCGATCCGCGAGATGGCCGAGGATATGGAAGACGATGGTGACGTCGACTTCGAAGGCAATCCTGCCGACCGCAAATACTATGTGCACTTCAACAGCGCGCCGACCGAGATCCTCGGCGAAGACGGCAAGGTCGTGGGCATCCGCGTCGAGCGCACCGAAACAGGCGCCGACGGCGTGATGCACCGCACCGGCGAATTCACCGACTACCCGGTGCAGGCCGTCTACCATGCGATCGGCTACCAGCCGGAATCCGTGCCGGGCATCGCCTACGACGAACGCGGTGCGCATCTGGCCAACGCGAATGGCGACGGCCGCATCACCGTGGACCATGAGACGCCCGATGTGCGCGAGCGCCTCTACGCCACCGGCTGGGCCAAGCGCGGCCCGGTGGGCCTGATCGGTTCCACGAAGTCGGACGCCCTGCTCATCGTGACGAACATGCTCGAGGACCTGTCCGCGGCGAAGGAGCATGCGCAGCTCGCCGCCGACCGCGACCCCGAATCGATCGACCGCCTGCTCGCCGAGCGTGGCATCAAGCCGATCGATTTCGCCGGCTGGAAGCGCATCGACGCGTACGAGCGCGCCGAGGGCGCGAAGGAGGGCCGCGAGCACAAGAAGGTGATCGACCCCGAGCAGTTCCGCAAGCTCGCGCACGACATCGCGGACTGATTCTTCGCGCCCGTTGCCTATAGTTGTCTCGAGAGTTTTGTCATCCAGGTAGTTATGGGAACGGGTGCGGGAAGATGCATCGAAGTGGGCGGTCGGCGCAGGGTCGCAACAACATTCCTCCAATGACCGATGTGCAGCTCGACAACGCCATCGTGCGGCATGCGCAATCGGCTTCGCGGTGGAAGACCGTCTGTTTCAGCGCTTTGCTCGTGGCTGCGCTTTCCGCTGCGAGTATGGGCGTGGCGGCGCATCAGACTTCCGCTTCTGCGGCGGCGCCGGCCGCGTCGGCCACCGCGACCATGCAATCGCAGGCACAGCCGACCGTCTCGCCTTCGCCGACCCCCACAATCACGCCCACGCCCACGCTCGCGCAGGTCGTACCGTCGGCGTTCGCCAATCTCAACCAGCTGGACGGCTCGTCGACGCTCGCGTCCGCGGGCGTGGAGCTCAACGAGATGCAACGCTCGCAGCTCATGGAGCGCATCGAGGACTTCCGGGCGCAGGGTTACCAAGCCTCGTTCGTGGTCGTCGACATGCGCACCGGCGCCGCCATCGCGTCGTACGGCGGCATGCCCATGTACACGGCGTCGTCGATCAAGGCGCCGTACATCGTCTCGCTCGCGCAGACCGGCGCGGTCGACATCAATGCCGTCGCCACATCCGCGACCGCCGACGCGGCCGGGCTCAACCAGCTCATCACGCAGACGCTGCAGGTCTCGGACAACGACACGTACGAGGCGCTGTACAAGCGGTTCGGTGCGGCGCCGACCATGCAGTGGCTCGCCGGCACCGGAGCGACCACGGGTCTCAACGGGTATTACGGCGACGTCACCGCCATCGACCTGGCGCGCATGTGGGTCAACAGCTACGACTACCTGTTCGGTGCCTCGGCGGACGCGGCGGATGCGCAGGGGCGCACATGGCTCGCGCAGCAGATGCGCAGCTCGCTCAACTCGTCGATAGCCGCAGTGCACGGCGAGGGTGAGATCGTCGCGTCGAAGGCCGGCTGGATCTACGGTGAAGGCAATCTGTACGCGTACAACGACGCGGGCATTGTGATCCCGGCCGGGTCCATGCAGCTGAGCGAAAAGCCGCAGGGCTATGTGCTCGCCATGCTCACGAACGCGTGTGCGCGCGACGACCTGCTCACCGCGCTCGCGCAGACCGTCGACGACGCCATGCGCGCCGCGTGAACGCGCGACCCTTGCCGTAGACTGGGGCTATGAACGGGAAAACGCAACTGCACAATCATTACAATGGGCTGAAAACCGCGCTGCTCTTTGCAATCATGTGGGCGATCATCATGATCATCTGGTGGGCCACAGGCGCGAGCGTCAACACGCTCGGGTACTACGTGATCATCGGGTTGGGCGCATCATTCGTCTCGTACTGGTTCTCCGACAAGCTCGCGATTGCATCGATGCACGCGCAGCCGGTGACCGAACAGCAGGCGCCGGAACTCTACCGCATTGTGCGCGAGCTGTCGCAGAAGGCGGGCAAGCCGATGCCGCGCATCTACGTCGCGCCGACGGCCACGCCGAACGCGTTCGCGACCGGCCGCAACGAGCGGCACGCGGCGGTCTGCTGCACGCAGGGCATTCTGCAGATCCTGGACGAGCGCGAGATCCGCGGCGTGCTCGGGCATGAGTTGATGCACGTGTACAACCACGACATCCGCACGTCGGCGATCGCGGGCGCGATGGCGACGGTCATCTCGTACCTGGGCTATTCGCTCATGTACTTCGGCAATTCCACGCGCTCGAACCGCGATTCGGACAATGGCGCCGGCGCGTTGGGCGCAGTCGGCGCAATGCTGAGCGTCATTCTCGCGCCGATTGCGGCGTCGCTCATCCAGATGGCGATTTCTCGCACACGCGAATATGACGCGGACGAGGACGGCAGTGTGCTCACGGGCGATCCGTTGGCGCTCGCCTCGGCGCTGTACAAAATCGAGAATGGTGTGGCGGCGAACCCGATGCCACCGACCGCGACCGACCGCTCCGTGGCGGCGATGATGATCGAATCGCCGTTCTCCGCGCGGGGGATCTCCAAGATGTTCTCCACGCATCCGCCGACCGCGGACCGCATCGCGCGCCTGCAGCAGATGGCGGCGGCTATGGGCGCGCCGGGCGTGAACGCGGGTATGACGACCGGTGAAGTCGGACCGGGCTACGCACAGCCGTATTCGCAGACCGGCTACCGGAGGTAGTGCTGGGTCACCGCGTGTGGTACGCTATCTTCTTGTGACTGCGTGAGTGGTCACCTGCGGATGTAGTTCATCGGTAGAACGAAAGCTTCCCAAGCTTTAGAGGCGGGTTCGACTCCCGTCATCCGCTCTCATATATACCATCCCTCTAGTCTGAACCCTTGGAAAATGGCCGATTCTAGAATCTCATGAATCTTGTGAACCTCATGAATCACATGAAGTGCGAGCCATTTTGAGAATTATTTGGCAACACACTTCTGAGGACCGCGCCGTTGCTATGGGTAGTGCTTCCGTTGCTACGGGTAGTGCTTCCGCAGGCAAATCCCATCTACAACCGTTGAAAAATAGCGGTTTCCAGGGGTGGGGCGAATGAAAAAGCACTACCCGTAGCGGAAGAAGCACTACCTGTAGCGGCGAAAGGGGCTGTGCCGCCCAACCCATGACGCCGAAAGAATAGATACAAGACGGGTACAAGCACGCCGATGTACCGTGAGACCATGTGTGCGCATTACGTGGGATTGTCAGACGAGGAAATCAACCTGCTCATCGCCCAACTGACCGGCGGGCGGCCGGTGGCAGAACCGGAATCGCCGGAGGAGTACAGCCAGCAGGAGTTCGACTATCCGGAACCAGAGGATGCCTCAACAGAGCGGCGAATCGACGTCTACCCAAAGTCGGTTGTGCCGGTGATCGTCCCCACGTTCGACACGGCGGTCGGCGTTGATCGGCTCGCGCCAGGCGCACTGGAACGTGCAGACCTCGAGTGGGGCTACAGCTCACAGTGGAATCCGCAGCCGATCTTCAACACGCGCATCGAAAGCGCCGATAAGCCAATCTGGCGCGCGTCAATGGAGCATGAACGCTGCATCATCGCCTGCCGTTGGTTCTACGAGTCAAGCGGCACGGAGACGCGCATCAGCGAGTGCACCGGCCGCACGATCAAACAGCAGTACATGTTCACGATTCCGCGCATGCCGGTCATCTTCATCGGCGGCATCCACCGCAGTCACGAGTATTCGATGGTGACGACGCGCGCGAATGCGAGCATGGCGCCGGTGCACCCGCGCATGCCGCTCATTCTGCACCCCACCGAGCTCACCACATGGCTCGGCCCGGACTACATGCGGTTAGCCGACCGTTCTGCCGTGCCGCTTGACGCGCAGCCGGTGCATTAAAACAAATCGTCGTGGGAGCCGGTCCGTGTCAATACTAGTCTTTCTTGAATTGCGTGGTGCGAAAGATGCGGTTAAGCATCCATTCGATCCTTCATCAATGCTTCAGTGGTGGTAAAGGATCTGCCTTTATGCAGGGTCGACCTGACGGCGTGCCTTGATGTTGGCTGGTCGTTCACGCATGATGGTAAATGGCATACCGTTGTCGAGAATCGATTGGCGTAGGAATGCGTTAAGCGCGGTGGAGAGATCCATACCTATGGATTCAAACAGCGCTTTGGCTTCTTCTTTTACTTCGCGATTTGTACGGAAGCTCACGGTTGTTGTTTCGCTCATGCTGTTGCCTCTTTCTGTGGGCTATCGCAGCGGTCACCCCTGTGCAACTTATGTAATGCATTGTTATACATTTGCATTTCGAGGTGGTGTAGAAAAGTTGGACTCTTTAGTTGGATTCATGGCGATATCGAGGTAATGGGGCATGAGGCGCATCGCCATCGAGGGGAGCTCGAATCGCTTCTACAGTGCTTGATCATCGCGTTGCCGCACACCGGGGTAATGACAGGCACCGACCGGTTTCTTTCTCATGTTCGGGACATACCAGAACCAAGGAAAAGCGTGTGCATTAATGGGCATGTTCAATAAAGATAGGAAGACATGCCTACTGCCACATCGTGTTACAAGCAGGATAAGCAAAGTGTGATATAACTTTCGTGTTATTGTGCATTTTTGATGAGGGGGAGAGCGCCACAATGAGCAAAAGAAAACTTTCAGCAAGTGCTTTGGTGGCTTTGATTGTGTTGAGCGTTCCAATGGAGGCATTCGCCTCGGAGCGGACTGATGTGCCGGGTCTATCGGATTTTGCGCGCACTTCAAACTCGATATATTCTGACAGTACTTCTTCTTATGTAATGACTGACGGGCAAGCGCAAGAAGCTTATCGTTATTGGACGTATGATAAAATTCGCGAAGCGATGCATAACCGCATTGATTTGCGATCGACCTATATGGATGAGGTGGGTTTACGGCATCAAAACCCGCAAGATAATATCACTACATCTTTCGCTCCCGTTGAGCCTGCGCTTCCTCGCGCTGCGGTGAATGCTCGCTCTGGCTTCACTGAAGATACGTCTTCCATGCCGACTGGACTGTTGATGTTTACGGCGGACGGCGTTGCTGCAAGTTGCAGTGCATCCTTGGTGAACAGCAGTTCGAAGAAATTGGTGCTCACTGCTGCGCATTGCTTGCATGGAGGGAAAAACTCAACTTGGTATAAGAGTTTCATGTTCACACCTAGTGCTGCACCTCATGGTGGACAACAGATGTTTCCGGGTGGCACGGCGAGGGTCTTTACGGATTGGCTTGAAAAAGGCGGTTCTGCAGGTGAAGAAGCTAACGATGTTGGATTTCTTTCGGTCAATACTTCTGTATTGCCCGATTCGTTGAAGAATCTGGTAGCAATATACGGTGGCCATGGTTTCGGCCATTCGAATTTGGGTAGCTTTGATGCGACGATTTTTGGATATCCGAAGAATCCTGGGGACAATAGGGTGCCGCAGTCATGTGGGGCTACAGTGAGCACCGTATATCCGCTCGGCATAGGAGACACTTTGAAGGCTGAGGGGTGTTCTTTTGTGGACGCTCGGGGGTCGTCCGGCGGTCCTTGGTTGCAATTATATGATGCATCAACCGGTGTTGGTTGGGTGAACAGTGTGACTTCTACCTCGGATGTCATTGCACAGCAATTATATGGGCCACGGTTCAATGACAGAGTATATAAATTATATACTGACTCAAATAATGACTAATCATGGTGAAGGAAAAAACTGGCCGAGTGCTTGGATATGCTCTTTTCATCATGTCTGTGGTATGTGTGCTGGCCATAGTCGGCCTCTGTTTGGCTCAACGTGAGGATTCCAGGACATTTGTGGTGACCGCATTGGTGGTGAACTCCTCTGGTGATCCGATGCGCAACTGCTTCGTATCCTTCACCCCGAAAAGTAGCCGCAGAACCGATGCGATGGCCAGATATACCGGGGTGGACGGAAAGGTCACGCAAGCCTTGCCGGCGGATACATGGGAAGCGCAGACAGTGTGTTCGGTTGATCCGGAAGGCGTGATGCCGTATCCCGGTGGAAAGACGCGTGAGGCAACGGCCGTCGTTGATGTCACAGGAGACACCGCGGTCAGATTGGTCGTGTGAGCATGCGTTGTGACGGTATTCCCGCTGTTGGGTAGGGGCGGGGCTGCGTTATGCTATTAGGCATTTCATGCCGAGCGTTTTCCGCCGGCCGACAACGCGTGATCAAGGTGAGGTAGATGGCGAACATGATAGTCAATTCGTCGAACGGACTCGGCGCTGATGTCGTGCATGGCGGTAGCATGGTCGACGCGCGCCATCCCGCTGGCAACCACCACGGCCTCGGCCTATTCGCCCTGGCCGCCGGCGCGTTCGTGCTCGGCGCGGCTGAATTCGTGATGATGGGCATCCTGCCGCAGGCCGCGCAGACGATGCACGTGAGCATCCCGTTCGCCGGCAATTTCATCTCCGCATATGCGATCGGCGTGTGCGTGGGCACGTTGTTACTCGTGTTCGGGCGCCGGATTCCACCGCGCACCCTCATCATCATCTTCATGATCATCGCGCTCGCCGGCAACGCGCTGAGCGCCGCCGCGGTGAATGCGCCGATGCTCATCGCCGCGCGGTTCCTTGCGGGCCTGCCGCATGGCGCGTTCTTCGGCACGGCCACACTGATTGCGAAACTGCTCGCGCAGAAAGGCAAGGAAGCGCGCGCCGTCTCCGCCATGGTCACGGGGCAGACCGTGGCGAACATGCTCGGTGTGCCCGCCGGCACATTGCTCGCCGAGCACATGACGTGGCGGCTCGCGTTCTGCCTGCTTGCCGCGATCGCCGCGCTGACCGCGTTGTTGGCGCGCTTGTGGATCCCGTACATTCAGCCAGTGGAGGACGCGGGTCTACGCGGGCAGTTCCGCTTTTTGCGCAAACCGGGCCCGTGGATGGTGCTGATCGCCGTGTTCGTGGGCAATACCGGCATTTTCTGCTGGTGGAGCTACGTGAGCCCCTGGCTGCAGAAAGTGGGCGGCTGGCCGTCGAACATGGTCTCGGCGATGATGATGCTCGCCGGCTTCGGCATGGTCGTGGGCGGATTGTGCGGTGGGCGCATCGCCGATCATTGGCACCCCGGCGCCACGTCCGCTGTGGGGCAGGCCATCGCCGGCATCGGGCTCATCGCCGTGTTCCTGGTGCCGGGCTCGCGTTGGAGCACCGCATTGCTGACGTTTGTGATCGCGTTCGGACTGTTCTTTGTCTCCGCGCCACAGCAGCTGCTGATGGCCGAAGCGGGCAAGGGCGGCGGTGAGCTGATCGGTGGCGCCACTGTGCAGATCGCGTTCAACTTCGGCAACGCCGTCGGTTCGTTCGTCGGCGGCGCGGTGCTGAACTCCACCGCGATGAACTACCATTACCCAGCGCTCAGCGGCGTGCCGTTCGCCGCGGTTGCTGTGCTGCTGCTCGTGCTGTACGCGTTGCGGTATGAGCGCGGTTTGCTACAATAATGCGTTGGATCGGCGAACGGCGCCGGTTCCCTGACGGCGGTCAAGTATCAGGAACGCGCAAAGACTTGCCATTGGAGGCACGTCATGGCGTGGATTGTTCTTGTTCTGTCCGGTATCTGCGAAGCGGTGTGGGCGGTCGCGCTCGATAAATCGCAAGGATTCACCAAAATCATTCCGGTGATTGTGTTCTTCTGCGGTCTGGCCGCAAGCATGGCTGGACTGTCGTATGCGATGCGCTCGATCAGCGTCGGCACCGCCTATGTGATTTGGGTCGGCATCGGGGCCGCGATCACCGTGGTGTATGGCATGGTCGTGGGCGAAGAATCCGTGTCGGTGCTCAAGATCCTGTGCCTCATCGGCATGGTCGCGTGCATCGCCGGCCTCAAACTCGCGAACTGATGTGTGTTGCCCTGTGTGTCCGCCGCACAAATCGCAGATTCGGGTCGCCAATCGATTTGTGCGGCGGATGGAGACGCGGGCATCTGCTGAGTTAGCTATCTGCGCGGGGCGCATGAACAAAACAGTGGCCTGAGCGGTCACTCCGGATCGCTCAGGCCACTATGCTGCGACCCGTGCTCAAGCCTGTGCAACGCGCTGCTCAAGCTGCAGCAGCGTGCGCTTCATCTCGACGCCATACGCATACCCGACGAGATTGCCGTTCGCGCCGATCACGCGATGGCACGGCACGATGAACAGGATCGGGTTGCGGTTGTTCGCCGAACCCACCGCGCGCACCGCCTTCGGCCGGCCCACGGCCTCGGCAATCTGCGCGTAGGTGCGTGTCTCGCCGTACGGGATCTGCAGCAGCGCGCGCCACACGGCCTGCTGGAACGGCGTGCCGTACGTGAACGCAATTGGTGTGGTGAACTGCCGCAGATCGCCTGCGAAATACCGCTCCAGCTCGTGGAACGCCAAATCGGTCAGCTCGGTCGGTTCACCCGGGCCATCCGCCGCGTTGTCCGCCTGCGTCACGATGCGCAGCCCGGTGACCGCGCCGTCGTTCCAATCCACGCGGACCGGCCCATATTGGCTTGTGTATACTGCAAATCCCGCCATCGCACTCTCCTTACTTATCGGCCCGCGGCAATGCGGGCGCGCCTGCTGCCCATGATTATATGGGCAGCAGGCGCGCGGGGGTAGAGCAACATGCCGGTGCACGTTGTGCTCTGCGCAAGATTCACACAATCCGTGCCGTCATTCGGCGGATGCGACCGCTTGTTCCGCCTCGCCGACGGTGCTCAGCACATTGAGCGTGCGCGGGTAGCCGATGTACGGCAGGCATTGCAGCACGACTTTGCGCAACACATCGGCGCTGTTGCCCACGCCGATGTTCGCCTTCGCGTGTGCGAGCAGCGGCAGCTCCACACCGCGTGCTTCGAGCACCTCGTTCGTGATGCCGAGGAACGGGCGCACGCGGCCGATGCCGAGGTAATCCACCGCCTGATACACAGTTTCCTTCACCTGCACGGGCGTGAGGCCCGCGTCGAGCGCGCGCACCAGCTGGATGCGGAATTCGTCGGCGCCCTGGCAGCCGAGCAGTGTCGCGAGGATCGCGAGATAGCGCGTCTGTGGGTCGAGCGCGGTGTCGGGATCCTGCGCCACTTCGACGTCCGCGAAGTGGCGCATGCGCTCGGCGAAACCTGGGTCGGTGCGGCGCAGATCGTCATTCTGATTCGTCATGATGAGCCTGATTTCTGAGTATTGATTATTTGGTATTGACTACTTGAGCTTCGCGTATTCGGTTTCGTCGACCGGCTCGAGCCACTCGTTGCTCTTGCCTTCGCCCGGCACATCGATCGCGATGTGAGAGAACCAGCTGCCGGGCGCGGCGCCGTGCCAATGCTTCGTGTTCGCGGGAATGTGCGCCACGGTGCCCGGGGTCATCGCGACCGGCTCCTGTCCTTCGGTCTGCGCGTAGCCGCGGCCGCCCACGCAGATGAGCATCTGGCCGCCGCCCCGCGTGGCATGGTGGATGTGCCAATGGTTGATGCAGCCCGGTTCGAACGTCACGTTCGCCATGCTCACCTGCTCATTGGAGATCGACGCGAGCCAGCTGCGGCCGGTGAAATGCTGTGCGTACGCGCTGTTCGGCTCACCGACCGGGATTGGATATGCGTTCATATGTGCCTCACTTTGTTGGCTGTCTGCCTTGCATTATTGGCCGATTGTTTGTATGCAGCAAATCATGAGAATGCATAGGTTGTATGCGGATTTCGCATATGCAAAAAGCCGGCTGCGCCATGCAAGTTGCGCAGCCGGCTAAACCCTTGCCTGGGCTACAGGTTCTTCTCGAAGAACTGTTCAATCGCCTCGAACGGTCCGCCTGGGCGGGCTGATGCATGCCCGACCTGAGACGGCGTTCGGTTTGGCATGCAACGGCGCCGCGACCGCCCGTTGAGCCCGATCGCCGAACGGTTCCTCACGCAGATCCGCAGTGCCGGCTGATTACAGATGTGTGATGCACAGCAGGGGCAGGCTGAAGCACACGCAGAACCCGCAGAGGCCGGTCACTGTGGTGACCACGGGGCGGACCAATGATTTCCAGCCGCCCATGCGTCCCTGTCGGCGGTATCTCTTCTCCACTACGGCCGCGCCGATCCAGCATGCCAGACCGGCGACCGTGCCGGCGACGAGCAGCCACAGGTTCGTTGCGGAGTGGTTGAGCCATGCGCGGATCGCGTCATTCGGTGCGCCGTCGAACGACGACAGCAGCACCGGCATCACCAGTGCATAGCCGAGAATGAGGAGCGCGGCTTCCGCGATCAGTACCATGCGGTGTGTCTGTTGGTTCTGCTCGTTTGCCATACGTGTGTTCCCTTTCCCTGAATTGGCCGCGCGCAGGCTCAGTCCTCGCCTTGCGCGGCCTTCGGCACGCCGCCCATCTCGCACAGTTCGTCGATTGTGACGAACGAATACCCTTGCTTCTTCAGGTCGTCGATGATGCCGGGCAGGGCCTGGATGTCCTGCGTGCGGTCGCCGCCGCCGTCGTGCATCAGCGCGATCGCGCCGTTGTACGCGTTTTTCATCACCTCGTCGTGGATCGCCTTCGCCCCCGGCCGCTTCCAATCCAAGGTGTCGATTGTCCACAGCACATTCCTGTCCAGCACGGTGGCGGCGTCCTTCCACTGCTGCACGCCGAACGCGCCGTACGGGGCGCGCAATGTGCGCGTGACGGTGCCGGAGGCTTCCTTGAGGTCGGCGAAGCTCGTGGTGATCTCCTTGCGCAGCTCCTGTGCGGACATGTTGGGCAGGTAGGGGTGCGAGACGCTGTGCGAGGCCACCTGGTGCCCCTCCTTGACCATGCGCTGTTCGAGCGCGGGCATGGCGAGCGCCTCTTCGCCCAGGTCGAAGAACGTGGCCTTCACTTTTTTCTTCTTGAGGATGTCGAGAATCGGCCCGGTGTATTGGCTCGGACCGTCGTCGAAGGTCAGCGCGATGACCTTCTTGCCTTCGGGCTGCGGCGAGAACGACTGCACAGTGAGCTTCTTCATCGGCTCCACCGTGCGCTTCTTGATTTCCTGTTTCGACCGCTTGCCTATCCAAATTTCGTCCGTGCCGTCCTCGCCCTGCTGTGTGACCACTTGGATCGGCCCGTTGTTGAGGTTGATGTCTGTGGTGAACGGCACAGTGCGCTGTTCCACGGTGTGCTCCTCGGTGCGGTCGGTGCCCGGCGTGACCGTCATCGTGGTGGCGCGGGCGAGCGTTGTGCTGCCGTACTCGCTCACGGGGATGGTCGTGCCGTCGAGCTTGACCTGCACGGCGTTGCCGCCGGCCGGCTCGAGCACGTCGCCTTTGAGCGAGACGAGCCTGCCCGGTTTGCGTTGAAAACTGTCATGATCTTTCAGGAACTGCGCAACGGTCGTGTCGGCGCGCGCGTGCAGTTGATCGCCGTCCACGGTGATGCTGACCTGCCGCCAGTGGTTCTGCCACATCCACCAGCCGAATCCCGCGCCTGCCACCACGAGCAACGCCACCGCCACGGTGACGAGCGCTGTGGCCACCGGCCCCATGCCGCGCTTGGCCGTGGCGATGTCCAGTTCCTCGACATCGCCGGTGTCCGCGGCGTCTGCTGCGTCTTCGAGATTCCAATCGTCGTTGGGTCGCGGGTCTGTGCTGTTCATCGTGGTCACAACGCTTTCTTCGTGTGAATTGAGATGCCTGCTGCGGGTATCGGTGGGGTTGGTCTGCTGTAAGCCAGCCTAGCAGAGTCGCCCGTAGACGCACTCTTATATACATGTGCGCGCACCACTCTTCACAATTGGCGTGATGTAAGCGACAATTCCACGCTCAGGGCGTGTTTTTACGCATGGGCGCCGGTGGCGCGCGGGATAATGGTGCGTATGACTATTGCAACGCCGGAACGATATGCCCAGATGCTCGACGCCGCCCGCCGCGGCGGTTACGCGTACCCCGCGATCAATGTGACAAGCAGCCAGACGCTCAATGCGGCTCTGCAGGGGTTCGCGGACGCCGGATCGGACGGCATCATCCAAGTGTCGGTCGGCGGCGCCGCCTATTTCTCCGGCCAGCGTGTGGCAGACCGTGTGACCGGTTCGCTTGCCTTCGCCGCGTTCGCGCACGAGGTGGCGCGCAAATACCCGAACATCACCGTGGCCCTGCACACCGACCACTGCGCCAAGCAGTACCTGGGCGAATGGGTCGAGCCGCTGCTCGACATCGAGATCGACGAAGTCAAACACGGCCGTGAGCCGATGTTCCAGTCGCACATGTGGGACGGTTCGACCGTGCCGCTGCACGAGAACATCGAGATCGCGCGCCGGCTGCTCGACAAGTCCGTGCAGGCGCACACCGTGCTCGAAATCGAGATCGGCGCGGTGGGCGGCGAAGAGGACGGCCATAGCGCGGAAATCAACGAAAAGCTGTATTCCACGGTCGAAGATGGCGTCGAAGTGGCCAACGCGCTCGGACTGGGCGAGCGCGGCCGGTACATGGCGGCGTTCACGTTCGGCAATGTGCACGGCGCATACAAGCCGGGCGTGGTCAAGCTGCGCCCCGGCCTGCTCCATGAGATCCAGCAGGGCGTGTGGAACGGTGTGCAGAGCGGCACGGTGCATGCCGTCCTCGACGCGGACGTGCCCGAAGGTAAGCCGTTCGAGCTCGTGTTCCACGGCGGCTCCGGCTCCACCGCGCAGGAGATCGCCGAAGCCGTCTCGTACGGGGTGGTGAAGATGAACATCGACACCGACACGCAGTACGCGTTCACGCGCGCGGTGGCGGGCCACATGTTCCGCCATTACGATGAGGTGCTCAAGGTCGACGGCGAAGTGGGCAACAAGAAGATGTACGACCCGCGTTCGTGGGGGCGCGAGGCGGAGGATTCAATGGCCGCGCGCGTCGTCGAGGCGTGCGAGCGACTCGGATCCGCCGGCCGCGCGCTCAAGTAGTCGGCCCGGCAGACGCTCCGTCGGCGCGGTTTCGCCCCTCTGGCACCCCCGCCTCTAGCCAAACGGGCAGGGCGTGGGGTAACCTTGCCTCGGCGGGAATACGGCGACCCAGAGGAGCGAACATGCCCGGAATCGTATTGATCGGCGCCCAGTGGGGCGACGAAGGCAAAGGCAAAGCCACCGATCTGATCGGCACCAAGGTGGATTACGTCGCCCGGTTCAACGGCGGCAACAACGCAGGCCACACGGTGGTGGTGGGCGACGAATCGTATGCGCTGCACCTGCTGCCGTCCGGCATCATCAGCCCGCGCGCCACGCCGGTCATCGGCAACGGCGTTGTGGTGGATCCCGAAGTGCTGTTCCAGGAGATCGACGGGCTCGAAAGCCGCGGCATCGATTGCTCGCGTCTGCTCGTGAGCGAATCCGCGCATATCATCGCGCCGTACCACCGCACGATCGACAAGGTCACCGAACGCTTCGCCGGCAAGAAGAAGATCGGCACCACCGGCCGTGGCATCGGCCCGGCCTACGCCGACAAGATCAACCGCGTGGGCATCCGTGTGCACGACCTGTTCAACGAGGAGCATCTGCGCGACAAGGTGTCCAGCTCGCTGCACCAGAAGAACCAGATGCTCGTCAAGCTCTACAACCGCAGGCCCATCGACGTGGACCAGACGGTGGAGGAGCTGCTCGAACTGGGCAAGCGCCTCAAGCCGTATGTGGCGAACACCTCGCTCGTGCTCAACGACGCCCTCGACGACGGCAAGACCGTGCTGTTCGAAGGCGGCCAGGCCACGATGCTCGACGTGGACCACGGCACCTACCCCTTCGTCACGTCGTCGAATCCCACGGCTGGCGGCGCCTGCACCGGCACCGGTGTGGGCCCGACTAAGATCGACCGCGTGATCGGCGTCTCCAAGGCGTATGTAACGCGTGTGGGCGAAGGCCCGTTCCCCACCGAACTGTTTGACGAGTGGGGCGACTGGCTGCGCGCGCAAGGACACGAATACGGTGTGACGACCGGCCGCCCGCGCCGCTGCGGCTGGTTCGACGCGGTGGTCAATCGCTACGCCACGCAGGTCAACGGCCTGACCGACATCGTGCTCACGAAGCTCGACGTGCTCACCGGGCTCGACGAGATCCCGATCTGCGTCGCCTACGACGTGGACGGCGTGCGCTACGACGACATGCCGACCGACCAGGCCGCGTTCGCCGCCGCCAAGCCGATTTACGAGACGATGCCCGGCTGGACCGAAGACATCTCGCAGGTGCACAGCTTCGACGAGCTGCCGGCCAACTGCCAGGCCTACGTCAAGCGCCTCGAAGAGCTGTCCAATTGCCGCATCTCGGTCATTGGCACCGGCCCGCAGCGCGACCACATCATCGAGATCCATTCGCTCATTGACTGACGTCCACCACGTGGTGTGCGCCGTCCGTGGCCTGTCGCAGTGGGCTATCATGGGCGGCACACGCCCAAGCCCAAAGAAGTACCGAGGCGGTGACACCCCACAATGCATACGTACGACGACGGCGGTTCGCGCGGTCAGTCGCTGACGGCACACGCCGAACCAGACAGTGAACCAGCGGCGAACGCGGACTCAGACAACCCGCTGCCCCACGATTTCGAGCAGGAACTGCTGCGCCCGCACCCCACCGGCGCCGCGGCCGCGCGCAAACCGCCGAGTGTGCCGCTCGCGCCGCTCAAACGCGTGCAGGCCCGGTTCAACCCACTCGCCGACGCCATGGTGTATCTCGTCGTGTTCATCGGCGGTTGTTTCGGCACGGCGCTGCGTTACGGCCTGTGGCTGTGGCTGCCGTACCAAGGCACCACGAACCGCCTGCTGATGGCGTTCCACCCCGCCACGTTCATCGCCAACATGATTGCGACCTTCGTGTTCGCACTGCTGTCCTCATACATGACCCAGGCGATCTGGGTGCGCAAACGTGCGCGGCAACTGATCAGCCGCGGTGTCGGCATGGGCATGTGCGGCGGCTTTTCCACGCTGTCGGCCATGATGATTGAAGACATCACCGCCATGCACAACGGTGGCTATTGGGGATTCTTCCTCTACACCATGCTCACGTTCATCGCGGGCATGGTGGTGGCATGGTTCGGCTCATGGCTCGGCCTGCAGCTCACCCGGAAACGTTCCGCCAGGCAGGCGGTGGCCGACGTGATGCGCATGCAGACGCGCGCCAAACCGGCAATCGGCGTGCGTGTGCCGACCGACCCGGATGTGGCGGGCGCACGCCTTGCCGACCCGAACGACAAGCTGCAGTCGGCGTCGCTCGCCGCGCTGGCCGCGACGACGCACACCGGCGACCCCGACCCGGACACCGACGAAATTCCCGTGGTGGCCGATCCGATGACGGGGGAGGTGAAGTGATGGGCCAGTTCCTGCTGGTGTGCGCGTGCGGCGGTGTGGGCGCCGTGGCGCGGTTCGTGCTCAACACGTCGATCCAACGCAGCTGGCGCAAGCTCTTCCCGCTCTCCACGTTCATCATCAACGTGCTCGCGTCGCTGCTTGCGGGTGTGGCGGCCGCTGCTTACACATACCAGACGGTGAACTATTACACCTATCTGCTGTTTGTGACCGGCTTCCTCGGCGGCTTCTCGACGTTCTCCACGGCGATCAACGAGATGGTCTCGCTCGCCAAGGGCAAAAAGTTTGTGATGGCGGCTTTCTATTTCGTCGTCACCCTCGTCATCCCGTTCTCCATGGTGATCGTGGGCTGGTGGGTCGGTTCGATGGGGCGCTGAACGCTAGCGTGTCGTGGTGCGCGCTTCGAGCGTGACCGGCACAATCTCGGGTTCTGGCGTCTGCATCATCGGTGATTGTGCATCCCCCGCGAACCGGGTGATTTCCGTTTCGATCCTGCCTGCAAGCGCGTGCGCGATCGCGTCGAAATCCTGACGGACCACGGTCAACGGCAGCCCTGCGCAATCGGCGGCCATCGTGCCGTCGTATGCCACGATCTGCAGTTGCCCGGGCACGGCGATCCCGCGCATCGTCGCCTCCTGCATCGCGAATGCGGCGGCCAAATCTGCGCCGACAAACGCGTCGATGCCCGGGTGGGCGTTGAACACGCCATGCACCGCGCGCCGCACGCCGTCGAGGTCACACACCTCGCCGGACTCGACGTACGTGTGCGCGATGCCCGTCTGGGAGAGGCATTTTTCCAGCGTCTGCACGTAGCGCACCGTGGGGAAGGTCGTGTTCGATCCGCTGAGATCGGTGAATTGCGCGCGCGGGCCGCCGACAATCGCGACGTTGCGCGCGCCGGTGCTGGCAAGCAGGTCGGCGATCAGCTCGCCGCCGTGCGCGTGGTCCGAGCTCACCTGTGCGATGTGCGCGCCGAGATTGCGGTCGAAGGCGACGATCGGACGTTCGATCGACGTCCAATAGTCGGTGTCATGCGTGGTGTGCGCGGCGACGACGAGCGCGTCGAGGCTGCGCTGACGCAGCATCTCGACGTACTGCGCCTCGCCGCTCGCGGAATCGACGGTCGAGCACAGCATGGTGCGCAGTGAGCGGGCGGCGAACTCGCGCTGCAGATGCGCGGTGAGCGTCGCGAAGAACGGATGCTGGATGGTGGGCACGATGACGCCGACGATGCCGGTCTTGCCGTGATAGAAATTGCGGGCGAGCTCATTGGGCACATAGTTGAGTTCGCGCATCGCCTGCTCGACCTTGTCGCGCATGTCCTGCGACACATAGCCGGTGCCGTTGATGACGAGCGAGACGCTGCTCAACGAGACTCCCGCTTTCTTTGCGACATCGCGCATGCCGACCATATGTGCCTCCTCGCTGTTGTGCTCTGGGGTCGAACCGGTTTTATTGTATGCGCAGCCGCCATGTGCGCCAACCGCCGTCCCGTGTGTGCTTGTGGGCGCGGCGCTTGGCGGCTGTTGGTGACTGGATGGTAGATGCGGGCGGTCGTTTGCGCGGCGATTGGCGGCTGTAGGCGTCTAGTGGGTAGTTGCCTACAGCTGTTTTCCTACTTTGGATTGGCTGTTGGCGTCTATGAGGTAGCGGCATCCGACCATTTATCCGCACCAAGTTGGCTGTCGGTGTCTAGTGGGTAGTCATGGTGTGCTGTTTATGCAGAGGGAGGTGGCTGTGGATGTCTAGGAGGTAGCCACGCGCAGCCGTGAAAAAGGAGACGGGTTGCAGAGAGGTGAGGAAGGTCTGGGTAGGCGGAAGGAGAAGGGGGAGGGGTATATCCTAGAGGTCCTGCTGTATATCGAACCGGTTCGACACGCCGAGACGAAGATGGTTGCATGGCTGTGGGAACAGTGTGATAATCGCTATCGAACCGGTTCGACACAGTAAGCGTACGGCTCACCGCGCGGAAAAGCGCACCTGTGCTGAATCGGCTCCCGGACTACCGGGCCGTTTAGTCCCAACGGCGTGATTGATCGACCATAACCGACTCGACGAGGAGGAACTCGTGAAGAACAAAGTGCAGCTCATCACCTATGCGGACCGACTGGGCGATGGCAATCTCGCATCCCTGACCGACATCCTGCGCACCCGTTTCGCCGGCGTGTATGAAGGCGTGCATATCCTGCCGTTCTTCACGCCGTTCGACGGCGCCGACGCCGGCTTCGACCCCATCGACCACACGAAAGTCGACCCGCGCCTCGGTGATTGGGATGACATCGCCGAGCTCTCCAAGACACACGACATCATGGTCGACGCGATCGTCAACCACATGAGCTGGCAGTCGCGCCAGTTCCAGGATGTGCTCAAGCGTGGTGAGGAGTCCGAGTATTACCCGATGTTCCTGACGATGAGCTCGGTGTTCCCGGACGGCGCGACCGAGGAGGAGCTCGCCGGGATCTACCGCCCGCGCCCGGGCCTGCCGTTTACCCACTACACCTTCGCCGGCAAGACGCGTCTGGTGTGGGCCACGTTCACGCCGCAGCAGGTGGACATCGACACCGACTCCGCCGAAGGCTGGGCGTATCTGATGTCGATCTTCGACCAGATGGGCAAGTCGCACGTCAAGTACATCCGCCTCGACGCCGTCGGTTACGGCGCGAAGGAGGCCGGCACGAGCTGCTTCATGACGCCCAAGACCTTCGAACTGATCTCGCGGCTGCGCGAGGAGGGTGCCAAGCGCGGACTCGAGATCCTCATCGAGGTGCACTCGTACTACAAGAAGCAGGTGGAGATCGCCGCGAAGGTGGACCGCGTCTATGACTTCGCGCTGCCCCCGCTGCTGCTGCATTCGCTGTTCACCGGCCGCGTGGACGCGCTCGCGCACTGGACCGAGATCCGCCCGAACAACGCCGTCACCGTGCTGGACACGCACGACGGCATCGGCGTCATCGACATCGGCTCCGACCAGCTCGACCGCTCGCTCAAGGGCCTCGTTCCCGACGAGGACGTCGACGCCATGGTCGAGACGATCGCGAAGAACACGCACGGCGAGTCGAAGGCCGCGACCGGCGCCGCCGCGTCGAACCTCGACCTGTACCAGGTGAACTCCACGTATTATTCCGCGCTCGGCGGCAACGACCAGCACTACATCGCCGCGCGCGCCGTGCAGTTCTTCCTGCCGGGTGTGCCGCAGGTGTACTACGTCGGCGCGCTCGCCGGCAGCAACGACATGGAGTTGCTCAAGCGCACCAATGTCGGCCGCGACATCAACCGCCACTACTACACGACCGCAGAGATCGACGCGAACCTCGAGCGACCCGTCGTACGTGCGCTCAACGCGCTCGCGAAGTTCCGCAACGAGCTGCCCGCGTTCGATGGCGGCTTCAACTACGCCGTCGACGGCGAGACGATGAGTTTCACGTGGAACGATGGTGCGACTTCCGCCACCCTGCGCTTCACACCTTCGCGGGGCATGGGCGCGGACAACGCCCAACCCGTCGCGGCGCTCACGTGGACGGACGCCGCCGGCGAGCACGCGAGCGACGACCTGATCGCGAATCCGCCTGTGGTGCACATGGACTGAACGCCGCAGCATTCTGCGCAACTCCCGCCCGCCGCTGCCTATGCTGGGTATTCGTCGCCGCCCTCATCATGCGCATCCGCAATGTGAAGTGATTGTCGCTTTTACTGTGCGAAGAGGTGCACGTAGTCGTCGGAACTCATGCTGCGCACGGTCGAGCGCTGGAATGCGGTGCGATCACGGGTGATGATGAAGTCGATTGAATTGATTTCCGCCACCGCCCGGATGAGTCCGTCCTCAAAATCGGGCTCATCCGATCGCGCCGCCAGTTCGCAAGCCTCCTGACCGACTGATAGTACTACGAATAGGTCAAGAAACAGCTCGATATATTGCCGGGCGGTTTGCTCATCGATGTATTTGCGTGCAATGTAATACATGTCTTTCAGTGAGCCGGGGGTTGCGAAAATGGTGAGACTTTCTGCTCCGGCCATGTGTACAAGCGTCGCTGCCGCGCTGGAGTGCGGTCTGTCTGGCACTATGTAATCGAGCAGGATATTGGTGTCAAGCAGGATGCGGCGTGCATTAGACATGTCGGTTCCTCAGTTCCTCACGAACCTCACTGTCTGACATGGTGGCGAGTGGCGTGCCGCTCGGTACTGTTGCACGGAGCGCCTCCAGGCGCTGCATCGTCGTCTGTTTGCGTGAACGCCGTGAACTGGAGTCGTCATACACGGGAATGTCGCCAGTACTGGCGATGTGCGCCCATAGATCGCGAATCACGCTGTTTGGCGTGGCGCCTGCTTCGCGGATACGTGCGTTCGCAATGGCCTTGGTCGTGGAATCCACACTTGCGCTGACCGTTGATGTGCTCATATGCCCTCCCCATTATCCGTATATCTACTGTAGATAATTCTACCATTGATTATGGGTGTTGTAAGGGATGTACGAGACCATCACTCTGCCCCACACGCAATGCGCGGTTAGTGGCAACGGCTGCGCACACCGTACAGTGCGGCTATCGTTGTCTGTATGAACGATCAGTCACCACAACAGAACCCGAACGAGCCCGAGCGCCCCGCGCCGCGCCCGTTCCCGAACTCCGACTACGTGCGCCCGGGCATCGACGACCGCCCCGATCTGGACAAGGCGCTCACCGACGAGGACAAAGCCGCGGTCGCGCGCCTCGCCGTGCGCCAGAAGCCGAAGACACCGCCCGCCGCGGCCGACCAGCCGGAAGTGCAGGCCGCCGCGATGGGAGTCACCGCGCCCGTCGGTGGTGCGGATGAGCCCGTGCCGGACCTCGAGTCCGCATTCCTCGACATGCGCGACCCGATGGTGGATGCCAACGGCGACCGCCCCACGAAAACCCAGATCCTGCGCATGAAGATCGGGTTCGCATGCACGGCGTTCTTCCTCGCGCTTGCGCTCGCCGCGCTCAACATCACGCTTGTGCCTCAGGAGCTCGATGCGCTGAGCGGCCCGGTGGGCGGTGCCATTGGGCTCGCCTGGGTGCTCGGTGTGGGCATTGTGTGCTCATTCGTCGCCACGATCTTCTTCCTGCCGCTGTCCGACCACACGCGCACGCCGTTCGGCCGTCGCGCGCCTTGGTTCGCCGGCGGCACGATCCTCTCCGTCATCTTCGCGTTCGCCCTCAGCGCGTGCCATGCGCCGGCCGCCGTCGGCATCGTCTGGGCGATCATGCAGATCGGCATCGCCGCCACGCTGTGCTCACTGCACGCGTCGCTCGGCGAGCGCGTCCCCGACAAATTCCGCGACGCCGTGGGCCGCTGGCGCACGGTCGGCCTGCTCGCGGGCCTCGTGTGCGGCATCTGGCTCGGCGTACTGATGGCGCATAACCCGGCCGAAGGCATGGATCTGTGCGCCATCGGCCTGCTCATTGCGGGCATCGTGGGCCTGTTCGTGATTCCGCGTGAATCGTCGACGGTCTACTCGCGCGCCAGGCCGATGACGAACGACGATCTGCTCGTGACGCTGCGCGTGCCGCACCCCACGCGCGCATGGCGCATGATCTGCTTCACGCGCCTGTTCGCTTCGGCCGGCGCGGTGCTCGCGATCGCGTTCGTCTGGTTCGTCGTGCGCTATCTGCACGGCGCCGGCGAGGGTCTCGATGTGCGCGCCACGATGATCATGGTCGCGTTGATGGGCCTGCTGGCGTGCGCGATGGCGCTGCTGAGTGAAGGCGTCACCGACCTGATCCGCTCGTCGACAGACAACGACCAGCTCGTGCTCATGGTGGGTGTTGTGCTGTCGATTGTCGCGGCGGTCGTGCCGCTCGTCAGCTATACGACCGCCGGCCTGTATGTGTTCGCGGGTGTCGGCGGGTTCGCCGTGCACATGGTCGACGATGCGCTGCAGGCGCTCGCCGTCTCCTCGGTGCCGCAGCTTGACCGCACGGCTGGCTACCTGGCCGTGTTCAACTCGAGCGCGACGCTCGGGCGTCTGCTCGGCGTTGCGGCCGGCGGATTCGTCTTCGCCTTTGCGGCCACGTTCTCGAGCGTCTTCCTGTGGGCGGCGGTCGCGTTCGCGCTCGCCGGGGTGTGCGCGGCCGTGGCGATCGCCTCGTTGCGCAAGCAGGGATGATGTGGCTGCCTGATCGCCGAGCCACCCGTATCGCAGATGAAGTTGTCTCACTATGTGGATAAACGAGGGTGATGCAGGATGGCTCGGCGTAGGTTCGGTGCCAACGTGATGACCACGCAGAATATACGAAAGGAGGCTCGTCATGGCCGGTAATGCACGACTGCAGATTGTACGAATTATTATCTCGCCATCGGCGAGCTGATTCGTATATCCGAACACAGCCCCGCCGATGGTGGCGGGGACGGATCGTGAACTACCTCAGACCCCGCCATGTGTGCGGGGTTTTTGCGTTTGTGCCCCAATCCATGAACGCAGGCACACTACCAGGAGGTTTTCATGACCGCAGTCGAAACAGAGGCGGAATCCGCCGCAGCCACATTCGCCCGGCCGGCGTCGCGCGCAGAACGCTCGTCGGTGGGCACGATCATCGCCGCATCCATGGTGGGCACGACGATTGAGTTCTACGATTTCTACGCGTACGGCACCGCCGCGGCGAACTATTTCCCGCACGTGTTCTTCTCCGACACCACGAACCCGACCGTCGCGCTGTTGCTCTCGCTCGTCACGTTCGCCGTCGCGTTCCTCGCGCGGCCGGTCGGTTCGCTCATCTTCGGGCATTTTGGCGATTCGATCGGGCGCAAGGCGACGCTCGTCGTCTCACTCATGACGATGGGCGTGGCGACGTTCCTCATCGGTTGTCTGCCGGGCTATGACGCGTGGGGCGTGTGGGCCGTGCTCGCGCTGTGCGTGTGCCGCTTCGTGCAGGGCATCGGCCTCGGCGGCGAATGGTCGGGCGCGGCGCTCGTCGCGACCGAAAACGCGCCGGCGGACAAGCGCGCGCTGTACGGTTCGTTCCCGGAGCTGGGCGCGCCAATCGGATTCTTCCTGTGCAACGGCACATATGTGGTGCTCGAGATGTTCAACGACGACGCGGCGATGCTCGCGTGGGGGTGGCGCGTGCCGTTCCTGCTGTCGTCGCTGCTCGTGGTCGTCGGTCTGCTTGTGCGTGTGCACATGGAAGAGACGCCCGCGTTCCGGGCCGCGCAGCAGAGCCAGCGCGTCGTCAAGGCGCCGGCCGTTGAGGTGTTCCGCACGAGCTGGCGGCAGGTGCTGCAGGCCACGTTCCTCGTCGCTGTCACGTACACGCTGTTCTACACGCTCGCCACATGGTCGCTCGCGTGGGCCACGAAAAGCGACGCACAGGGCGGCGGCGGACTCGGTTTCTCCACCAAGGAATACATGACGATGCTCATGGTCTCCGTATGCGTGTTCGCGGTGTTCATCGTGCTCTCGTGCGTCTTCGCGGACCGGCTGGGGCGCCGCCGCGTGATTATCGGTTCGTCGGTCGCGCTGCTCGTCTTCGCCGCCCTGTTCCCGCTGCTGATGAACCGCAATGTCGTCGGCGTGCACAACACCGCCGCCGCGATGCTGTTCCTATGCCTCGGCTTCGCGCTCATGGGCATCGCGTTCGGGCCAATCGGGGCGCTGCTGCCGGAACTGTTCAGCGTCAACGTGCGCTACACCGGCTCCGGCATCGGCTACAACCTTGCGGCGATCGTCGGCGCGGCGTTCGTCCCGTCGGTAGCCACCTGGCTCTCGTCGCATTGGGGCGTCGGTTCGGTCGGCCTGTATCTGGGCGTCATGGCGTTGTGCTGCCTTGTGGCGATCCTGACGTGCCATGAAACCAAAGATGTGGATTACATGCAGTGATCCTGAACTACGTGCACTGTTCGCGGCGTTGAGAAAGGAGGTTGTGGCGGCTGCGCGGCCGCGCAGAGAGTGTCCACAATGTGGGCCGATTGTCTTGCTGATTTCAGACAGACGACAGCGGATATGCGCCATTTTCCAAAAGAATCCGTGTATATCCCAAAACGAAGCGTCAATGGTATCCAAAAGATGGACTTGAAGCGGAAGCACCTGCGGATTTCAGTAATATGAGGATTCAGTTTTGGAGACAAAAACTCCAACACGGTGGGAAACTTGCGTACACGGATTGCCGCCCCAAACCATGGTGCGTGCGGTCCATGTAACAGACACACAACAACACAAGCATCGCGGCAGGCTAAGATGCCCGCGCTGCAGACAACAAAGGAGTGCCAATTATGGCAGCACAGATCTGGTACGAAGACGACGGCGATCTCTCGGTTCTCGACGGCAAGAAGGTCGCGATCATCGGTTACGGCTCGCAGGGCCACGCGCATGCGCTCAACCTGCGTGACTCCGGTGTGGACGTCGTCGTCGGCCTGCGTCCGAACTCGAAGTCCGTGGAATTCGCCAAGGAGCAGGGTCTGGAAGTCAAGAGCGTCCCGGAAGCCGCTGCCGAAGCAGATGTGATCATGATCCTGGCTCCTGACCAGTATCAGAAGGGCATCTGGGAGAACGACATCGAGCCGAACATCAAGGAAGGCGCCGCTCTGGCCTTCGCGCACGGCTTCAACATCCACTACGGCTACATCAAGCCGTCCGAGGACCACCCGGTCTTCATGGTCGCCCCGAAGGGCCCGGGCCACATTGTCCGCCGCGAGTATGCGGCCGGCCGCGGCGTCCCGGTCGTGACCGCCGTTGAGCAGGATCCGCGTGGCGACGGCTGGGATCTGGCCCTCGCGTACGCCAAGGCCATCGGTGCCCTGCGCGCCGGCGCCATCAAGACCACCTTCAAGGAAGAGACCGAGACCGATCTCTTCGGTGAGCAGAACGTGCTCCTCGGTGGCGTCAACAAGCTCGTCGAGATGGGCTTCGAGGTCCTCACCGACGCCGGCTACCAGCCGGAGATCGCCTACTTCGAGGTCTGCCACGAGCTCAAGATGATCGTGGACCTGATGAACGAAGGCGGCCTGAACAAGGATCGTTGGAGCTGCTCCGACACCGCCCAGTATGGCGATTACGTCAACACCGTGATCGACGAGCACGCCCGCGAGCGCATGCAGTACCACCTGCAGCGCATCCAGGACGGTTCCTTCGCCCAGGAGTTCATGGACGACCAGGCCGCTGGCGCCCCGAAGTTCAAGCAGCTTCAGGAAGAGTACTCGAACGTCCGCATCGAGGAAGTCGGCCCGAAGCTCCGTGCGATGTTCTCCTGGAACAACGAAGCCGCGAAGGACGCCGACGAGGCCAACTCCTTCACCGGCAAGATCGCCCGCGCCCAGGTCCAGGACGCTGAGTGATTGTGGCCCGGACCCAACCGCCGGGTAGCCTGACCTAGGTTTCAAGGTGGGGTGCACAACAACCGTTGTGCACCCCACCTTTGTGTTACGGGTAGTGCTCTTTTCGTTACGGGTAGTGCTTTTCCAGGAATCTTCTCCCCATAAACCGCTATTTTCCAACGATTCTACTTGGCGCTTGCCAGCAGAAGCACTACCCGTAGCGAAGAGGGCACTACCCGTAACAACAGAAAGGGACGTATTTCGAAAGGATTGGGCGAGATTGTCATCGGAATCGGCGATATTGCTCGATATCTGGCGTGTCGCAGTGTGAGGAGCACCTCGCCGGTGATGGATACTCAATGAACTATAACAAGTATAAAAAGTATAACGGCGCCCTGTTTTGGCAAGTGCCACAGAAGCTGCTACATTGGTGCTCCATGTGTGGAAGAGCCATGATGGCGAAGGTTGCAGCGGATATTCCCTGCGCGCGTTGATGCGCATCCTCTGCCTTCCATGATCCGGTGATCCGGACGAACAAATCAACAAACCATTTGCGGCGCAGCCGGTCGGCTGACGTCTGCCGTGGCATGGCATCACATCGTTTTCTTATGCAGCGTCCGTAATCTCGGACGTCGCCCGCATGCGCGCAGACGGCCGCTTCACTGAGAAAGTGAGCCATCATGACACACCATCCCCACTTGCAGTCTTGGCACATGCGCGTTGCGCTGTTGCTCACCGGACAAGCGCTCTCGCTCGTCGGGTCGAGCATCGTGCAGTACGCGGTTTTCTGGTATCTCGTCATGCAGACCGACTCGGGCGTCACGATGACGGTTGCGATGCTCTGCGCATGCGTGCCGCAGGCCGTTCTCTCGCTGTTCGGCGGCGCATGGGCAGACCGCTGGAACAAAAAGGCGCTCATCGTCCTGCCCGACGCGCTCATCGCCGCCGTCACCGTCGCGCTGTCTGTCTCGATCGCGCGCGGTGCCGCCGGACTCGCGCTGTTCTTCGTCGCGCTTGCGATTCGTTCGGCCGGTGCGGGCGTGCAGACGCCGGCCGTGCAGTCGTTCATTCCTCAGATCACGCCGGAGGAGAAGCTGCTGCGGGTGAATTCAATCAACGGCACGATCCAGTCGGTCAATATGATTGCCGCGCCCGCGATCGCCGCCGTGCTCATCAACATCATGCCGCTGTGGGCGATTTTGTACGTCGATGTGACGACGGCAGTGGTGGGCATCGCGTTCGTCGCGCTGATCCGCGTGGCGCGCGGAGGCGAATCGGGCGCCGCTCCCGCCATCTCCGTGTTCGCCGACATGCGCACCGGGCTGCGGTATGCGTGGCGTTACCCGCGCATCCGCAGTGTGCTCATCGCGTATGCGTTCGTCTGCTTCATCAACATCGCGCCGATGAACCTCACGTTGATTTTGATGAACCGCGGATTCGGCGGCCAGCAGCTCGACCTCGGCTTCACCGTGCTGTCGACCACGGCAGACAAGCTCGCGGCGAACGAGATGGCGTGGAGCATCGGCATGGTCGTCGGCGGCGCGCTGCTCGCCGCGTTCGGCGCGCGCGTCTTCCGCAACAACATGGTGCTGCTCGCGTGTGCATTCATCGGCATGGGCGTGTGCACCGCCGGGCTCGGGCTTTCGCCGACGCTGCTCGTGTATCTGTGCATCGATTTTCTTGTGGGATTGTGCACATCGCTCGGTTCGTCGCCGACGTTCACGCTGCTGCAGCAGGAGAGCACGCCCGGCATGCGCGGGCGTGTGTTCGGTCTGCTCACCACATTCTCCGGTTTCGGCACGCCTCTCGGCATGCTCGTGTTCGGTCCGCTCGCCGATGTGATCGATGTGCGCGTGATCTTTGTGGTGGGCGGTGTGCTGACGATCCCGTTCGGCGTGTGGCTGCTGCGGGTCGACAGGCGGTGGGCGCGCAAAGCGAAATAGCCGTTTCAGCTACCGCCCTTTCGTTTTTCTGTTACGGGTAGTGTTTCTTCTGCTACGGGTAGTGCATATTTATCGAAAAACAATATAATATGCCCTGTTTTGCACTACCCGTAGCAGAGAAAGGACTACCCGTAGCGGAAGAGGCGCTACCCCGCATACGGCAGCGCCGGCAGTTCGGCGCCGTTGAACAGCGGCGCCGGGCCCCAGCTCTTCCACGCATACCGCACGGCGGTGGGGGAGCCGACCTGCGGCGCCTCGACGCGCACCGTCACGCGCTCGCCGTCGCCGGGCAGGATCTGCGCGCCCGCATCCACATACACGCCATCCGCGCCGGCGATCTCGAACCCGGACTCTCCAACTGCGCGCGCGCCGGTCGCGCCGGCCGCCGCGCGCATGGTGTCGGGCGTCGTGCCGCGCCAGTGCAGCCCTTGCGCGTTGGTGAACGTCACGTCGAGCGCGCCGGGCGCCGGCGTCACGCCCGCCACGCGCGGGCTTTCCGCCTCGACATCCGCGCGCCCGTACACCCCGCGCAACGCCATGTCCGCGATGCGTGTGCCGACGGTCGTCTTGTCGAGCGGGTGGATGTTGTCGAACTCGCCGCAGTCCATCGTGCACACGAGCAGCACGTCGTTGAGCGTCTCGCTCGCGTCGAGCTGCGCCGCGCGGATGACGGGCCAGTGTCTCGGGTCCTCGCCGCGCGCGGCCACCTGCCCATCGATCCACTGCGGCAGCTGCACCACGATGAACGGCAGCGCGTCCGCCCCGGCGTCGGCCTGATATCCGACCGTCGGCTCCGCATACCCGCCCAGATTCCACAACGTGCGCCATTCCTCGATGAGCAGGCCGAGCAGCTCGCGGTACGATTCGCACTGCGCCTCATCTTCCTCGCCTTGGTACCAGAGGAATCCGCGCAGTGTGTACGGTGCCACGCGGCGCACCATCGCCTCGTACGGCGCGCTCACACGGCGCTCGGAGAACGGTGTGACCGGCGGCGGCCACGGGCATGGGCCGATTTCCACGTCAATCTGCGGCTGGGTGATGCCCGGATGGGCCTCTTTCATCGCCGCCACGCTGTTGTTCCACCGGTCGAACACCGTCTGCCACTCGTCCGCCTCGGCGCGCATCTGCTCCTCGGTCTTGCCGGCGATCGCCGCCTCGTACCGCTCCACGTACGGGCGGCCGGCGTCGGAGCCGATCAGTGTGGCACGGCTCATCCAACTGGTGATCGACGTGCCGCCGATGTAGCAGTCGATGATGCCGACGGCCACATCCGCGCCGAGCTGCGCGCGCAACCGCGCCCCGAAATGGTAGGCGATGGCGGACATGCCGGCGACTTGCGGCGCGAGCGCAGGCTCCCAGCCGGATGCCGCCTCGGCCGACTCGTCGATACGCCCCGCCTTCGGTGTGTTGTAGAAGCGCAGGAGTGGGTCGTCCGCCGCGGTGATTTCCTCGGCACCGTGTTCGCTCGTGTGCAACTCGAGCTCCATGTTGCTTTGGCCGCCGGCAAGCCAGACCTCGCCGATCATCACATCCGCGAACTCGAGCCGGTTTGTTTCATGTGAAACACGCAGCGTATAGGGGCCGCTTGCCGGCAGCGCGGGCAGGATCGCGAGCCACGGGGCCTCGGTCTCATGCTCTCCGTACGCCTGCGCCACGGCCATCGTCTGCGCGACGGTCACACCTTGGTCATCCATCAGATCGACCACCACGCGCCCGCCGGCCGGCGCCGCGCCGAACACGGCGACCGGCGTCTCGCGCTGCAGCACCATATGGTCGCTGAACACGGCGGCCACGCGCAGCGAGCCGTTGCGGGTGCGGTCCGCCGCGCCGCTCGTGCACTCCCCGCCGTCGGCGACCCCGCTCGCCCCCGGTGCGATTCCCGTCACTGTGACCATGCTGTTGCTCCTCCGCTCATTCATCCAATAATTCCAACGCTTACGCGCGCGTCACCGTTCCCACAGCTCCGCGCCGAACGACTCGAGGTACGCGCACAGTTCGCGCGCCATCTCCTCGTCCTCGGCGATACGCGGGTGCCCGGGCGTGCCAGTGCCCGCACGTGAATACGCGAAATGCGTGACCTGCGGGTCGTTGCACTCCGCCACCACTTCGTCGATCGCACGGTCCCAATTCGCGTCATGCTCAAGCACCGTCGTGGTGCATACGATGTGCGCGTCGGGGTATTGCGCGCGCAGGGCGTGGATGAAGTCGGCGTACCGCGCGCGCCAATGCACCGCGGTCTCGCCCGTATAGTCGCGTGCCATGAAGTCGTCGGGGTGCGAATCGTTCTGCCCGAGCGCGATGACGACGACGTGCGGGTCGTAGTCGTGGAAATCCCACATGATCGGCTCGCTGATTGCGGGATTGTACGCCGCGCGGTTCCAGATACTCTCCATGCCGATGTAGTCCGGCGCGTTGAACCAGCCGATGCCGTCGAGCAGCGGCGCGCCGCCCTGCGCGATGATGCGCAGGTCCGCGCCGAGCTTGCGGGCGGCGATCGCTCCGTATGAATACCACGAGTTGCTGTAGCCCGACAGGTCCACGTCCGGGTCGGCCTTGCCCGTGTACAGCACGGCCTCGTTGCGCTCGCCGCAGCTCACCGAATCGCCGTAGATCTCGATGCGGCGCTCGCTCGGCGCCTGCGCGGGTGCGCTGACGCGCGCGTCACCATCCACAAGCACGCCGGCGAATTCCAGATAGTGCATGCCGCCGTCCTGGCGTTTGAAGACCACGGCCTCGTGCTCGATCGTCGGCAGATGGTCCGCGATCGTGAGTGTGAGCATGCCGGTTTCGGGGTCCTCGGCGCAGTTCGCGGGCATGTCCGGCTCGGCGGGGCTGGGGATGCGTACGCTGTACTGGGTGTTGTCAATGATCACACCAAGGCGGATATCGCCGTAATTCCAATGGTTGCGCAGGCGCACGGCGAGCGTGCGGCCGGTGAATCGGAAGCGGGCCTGCGTGTACGGGTAGACCCACAGCTGGCCGCCGTCTGCGGTGGCTGTGATGCGGCCTTGCGTGCGCAATGACTCGTCTGAGGCGGAGATGAACTGCATGACACTCCTTTGTGTGTGGCTGTGCGCGCGGGTTTCGCGCGCGCTGGGCACTGTCGATTATCGGCGATAACCGTACGTGTGTCCACCGGTATCGATGATAGCGAAGCCGTTGAGCGCGACATGCTGAAGCGCTACAGTATTTGGGGGATTTGGGGTTTGTTGATAATCTATTCAACAAGACGGCGAGCGCGGTGCTGCGCGCGCATAGGCGCCAACGAGAAAGGAATCAGCAATGACGATGACCTTCCCCAAGGGGTTCATGTTCGGCACGACCACCGCGGCGTATCAGATCGAAGGCGCGGTTGCCGAAGGCGGCCGTACGCCGTCGATCTGGGACACGTTCTCGCACACCGGCCACACGCTGAACGGCGACACCGGCGATGTGGCCGATGATTTCTACCACCGTTGGGAAGACGACCTCAAGCTGCTGCGCGACCTGGGGGTGAACGCCTACCGATTCTCGATCGGCATCCCGCGCGTCATCCCCACGCCGGACGGCAAGCCGAACCAAGAAGGCCTCGATTTCTACAGCAGGATCGTCGACCGCCTGCTCGAATACGGCATCGCGCCTATCGTGACGCTCTACCACTGGGACCTGCCGCAATACATGGCGTCGGAAGACGGCCGTGAGGGCGGCTGGCTCGAGCGCGAGACGGCGTACAGGATCGCTGATTACGCCGGCATCGTGGCCAAGTGTCTGGGCGACCGCGTGCATACGTACACGACGCTCAACGAGCCGTGGTGCGCCACGTACCTGAGCTACGGCGGCACCGAGCAGGCTCCCGGCCTGGGCGCCGGCCCGCTCGCGTTCCGCACCGTGCACCACATCAACCTCGCGCATGGCCTCATGTGCCAGGCCGTGCGCGCCGAGGCGGGCGGCAAGCCAGAGCTTTCGGTCACGTGCAATCTGCAGGTCTGCCGCGGCGACGCGGACGCCGTGCACCGCCTCGACCTGATCGCGAACCGCGCGTTCCTCGACCCGATGCTGCGCGGGCGCTACCCGCAGGAGCTCTTCGCGATCACGAAGGGCATCTGCGACTGGGACTTCATCCGCGACGGCGACCTCGCGCTGATCAACCAGCCGATCGACGTGCTCGGCCTCAACTACTACTCGACGAACCTCGTCAAGATGAGCGACCGGCCGCAGTTCCCGCAGAGCACCGAGGCGTCTACGGCGCCCGGCGCGAGCGACATCGACTGGCTGGCGACGGCCGGCCCGCACACCGAGATGGGCTGGAACATCGACCCGGATGCGCTGTACGAGACGCTTGTGCGGCTCAACGACAACTACCCGGGCATGCCGCTTGTGGTGACCGAGAACGGCATGGCGTGCCCCGACGAAGTGGAAGTGGGACCTGATGGCGTGAAGATGGTCCACGACAACGACCGCATCGACTATCTGCGCCGGCACCTTGAGGCGGTGTACCGCGCGATCGAGGAGGGCACCGATGTGCGTGGATACTTCGCGTGGTCGTTGATGGACAACTTCGAGTGGGCCTTCGGCTACAGCAAGCGCTTCGGCCTGACCTACGTGGATTACGAATCGCAGGAGCGCATCAAGAAAGACAGCTTCGAGTGGTACCGCCGCTTCATCGCCGACCATAGCGCGCGCTGAGACGCCCGCAGCACTCAAGCGGCTGGTTCCGGTTGTTCGCCGGAACCAGCCGCTTTTGCGTCTGAGGCATCTTTATGGTCCTAATATGTATATGGAGCGAACGGGTGCGCTGTACATCGGCGGCACATTGAGACACGCCGAATGCGTGAAGCGCTTAATACTTTTTTGGCTACAACGTGAAGGTGGAGTTGACGGCAAGGGAAGGCGGTCGATGCGGTGTTTGCAGGCGATAATTGTTGAAAACATTGGGAAAATGGTTGTATTGATGACAACGCTTGCATAACATTTGAGCTGTGCTGACCACGTGTAGACACGACGGAACTACTTAAGCGCTTGACAAACTGTAAGAAGTCGGATATATTGATTCCATCGTTCGCCTCAGGCAGGCAGAGAAGCCCAGAGGTGATCACAGCTCACAGTTGAGCGGGGATTCGGCGACGAAGCCCGGAAGATAAGGAAGGACAACAGAATGAACGTCAAGAAGATTGCGGCGGCCGGCATTGCGGCGGCGTGTCTGATCAGCGTGGCGGCGTGCGGCGGCAACGGCTCCGCGGACTCCAACAACAAGTCCGGCGTCACGTACCCGGAGATCAAGCTCGGCGAGACCGGCAAGGACCTCAAGGCCGAGATCACGTTCTTCAACGGCCGTACCGACATGGGTCTCGCCACCTACCCGGGCAAGAACTGGGAGTCCTACATGAAGGACTTCAACGAGATGTACCCGGGCATCAAGGTCAAGGTGCAGACCGATTCGAACTATGCCGATTCCGCGCTCACCCGCCTGCAGGCGAACAATGATTCGTGGGATGTCATGATGATCCCGGCGGTCGACCGTTCCGAGTTCTCGAACTACTTCGTCTCCTACGGTGCCACCGAAGACATGGACAAGGAGATCAAGCTCGCCAACGAGAAGGCATACGATGGCCAGACCTACGGCATCGCCACCGACGGCCAGACCTCCGGCGTCGTCTACAACGCCAAGGTGTTCAAGGAAGCCGGCGTGACCGAGCTGCCGAAGACCCCGGAAGAGTTCCAGGCCGCGCTCAAGAAGATCAAAGAGAACACCAAGGCCATCCCGCTGTACACCAACTTCGCCGAGGCGTGGGCCATGGGCGCATGGGACGCCTACATCGGCGGCAACGCCACCGGCGACCCGAAGTTCATGAACCAGGTCATGCCGCACGACAAGACCCCGTTCAAGAAGGACGACAAGGCTCCGGACACCCACCCGTACGCCGTCTACAAGACGCTGTATGACGCGGTCGCCAATGGCTACACCGAAGAGGACTACTCCACGACCGACTGGGAATCCTCGAAGGGCCGCATCAACAACGGCGAGATCGCCACGATGGTGCTCGGCGCCTGGGCCGTGCCGCAGATGAAGCAGGCCGGCGACCATCCGGACGATGTGCAGTACATGCCGTTCCCGATCACCGTTGACGGCAAGCAGTACGCCACGCTCGCCGGCAACTACTCGATGGGCATCAACAAGAACTCCGACAAGGACCGCCAGGAAGCCGCGATGATCTTCGTCAAGTGGATGACCGAGAAGTCGGGCTACGCCAAGAACGAAGGCGGCATCCCGATCGTCAAGAGTGACGACTCGCTGCCGGAGACCTATGAGCACTTCAAGGACGTTGACCTGATCGTCGACGACCCGGCGAAGGAAGGCGAAGAGGATCTCTTCGCGGACATCAACTCCGATTCCGAGCTCGGCATCAACAACGGCAATGGCAAGAAGATCCAGGACATCGTGACCGACGCCGCCAACAAGTCCAAGACCATCGACCAGATCATGGGCGAATGGGACGAGAAGTGGGGTGCGGCTGTCGAGTCCGAAAGCTGACCCACCCGCGCGGCCTTAGGCCGGCGCGCAGATAGACCAACTCCTCCTTTCCCTTTCCTCTAGAACGGTGACGGCCCCTCACGCGAGGGGCCGTCACCGTTTGTACATGTGTGCGACCGGGTGAAAAACGCGGATTGGCGGTATGCGACGGCTATATATTATGCGCTTAAGTATTATGGGGTGTAGGGGAGAAGCGTCTGGAAGCGCGAAAAACGGCGCAAAACGGCAGTTTTCCTAGTCTTCTTGGAGTGGGGAAGAGGATATTGTGGAGGGCCACATGAGAGGCGCCACACGGCAGGACACTGCAATTAAGTTGGCCTCAGTGTGTTGCGCTGAGTCAACAAATGACGAAAATCATTGGGATTGCACGGTTTTTGCGCGCGACACGACGCAACTTAAGCGCTTGACAAACTGAAATCACAGCGATATATTATGTGACATCACTTATCACAGGCAGGCAGAGAAGCCTGAGGTGGGTACCCGAGCAGGATTCACGGTTGAATCCCCAACGGGGCCGCGAACCACCAGCATTCGCGGTTGGATAAGGAAGGAACAGAGACCATCATGACTACCTCACAACCGGCTGTGAGCACCGCCGAGGCGGTTCCGTTCAACAAGCAGCCCCGCGACTGGAAGAAGATCGGCATCATCGTCCTCTTCTGCGCGCTCCCCATTGCATTGCTCGTTGTGTTCACCTATCTGCCGTTCTTCCAGATGTGCGGATACAGCTTCTACAAGATGAAGTACATCGGTACCCCCAAGTTCATCGGCCTGAAGAACTACACCGACATCTTCACCCGCCCGGACCTGCTCGCCACGCTCAAGCTCTCGCTGTACTACATGGTCGGCGCGCTGATCCAGGTCGCCCTCGCCCTCTATCTGGCCACCGTGCTCGCCTTCAAGGTCAAGGGCGGCAGCTTCTTCAAGGGCGCCATGTTCTTCCCCTACCTGATCAACGGCATTGCCATCGGCTTCATCTTCAAGTTCTTCTACACCCGCGGCTACGTGCTCGACTCGGTGCTCCAGTGGTGCGGGTTCAGCCTCGACAACCTGCCGTACTGGCTGCGTGACCAGAAGGTGAACAACTGGTCGCTCGTGGCCTCCTCGGTATGGAGGTACCTGGGCCAGACGATGATCCTCTTCATCGGCGCGATCATGTCGATCGACGGCTCGCTCTACGAGGCGGCGGAGATCGACGGCGCCAACAAGTGGCAGCAGTTCAAGCACATCATCCTGCCGGGCATCCAGACGATCCTCGTGCTCAACATCATCCTCTCGATCACCGGCTCGCTTTCCGCATTCGAGGCGCCGTACGTCATCACCTCGGGCGCCAATGGCACCGGCACCTTCTTTGTACAGATGGACAAGATCGCGCACTCCGACCAGAAGGTCGGCCTCGCCTCCGCAATGGCCGTGGTGCTGCTCGTGATCATCATGATCTGCGCACTGATCCAGAAGGTCGTGATGAACTACCTGTTCCGTGACGCGGACGACGGCACCGCCAAGGCCCGCAAGCACGCCCAGAAGGTGGAAAAGGCCCGCAAGAAGGCCCTGCGCAACCAGAACAAGGTCACGGTCGGCGCGGCACCGCTCTTCAAGAACGGCTCGGGCGCCAAGGCGGAAACGGCGGTGGAGTCATGAGCAGCGCAACCGTCAACGCCCCCGATACGAACAACATGAACCCCATGCACAGCGAACCAGAGAAAGGAATCGCCATGGAAACCCAGGTGGAGAAGGTCAGCCCGCTGTACCACGCGCGCCGTGGGATCCTCGTCTTCCTTAAGTATTTCAGCCTCGTCTTCATCACGTTCTGCATCCTGCTGCCCCTCGTCTCGTGCGTGTGGACGGCAGCGAAGACGGACGCGGAGTACAAGACCGGCAATGTGATGGCCATGCCGCACAACTGGTTCAACTTCAGCAACTACGTCGAGGCGTTCAAGCTGTCGAACATGGCCGTGGCGTTCCGCAACAGCTTCATCGTGCTGGTGTGCGTCTGCTTCATGACCACGATCATCGGCACCCAGCTCGCCTACGTGCTCAGCCGCTTCCAGTTCCCCGGCAACGCGTTCATCCGCGGCGCGTTCACGATCGCGGCACTGCTCCCCGGCATCGCGATGCAGGTGGCGGTCTACAAGATCATGGGCTCGCTCGGCATGATCAACTCCCTGTGGGGCTACATCATCATGTCGATGGGCACGGATGTCATCTCGATCTACATCTTCATCCAATACTTCGAGAACCTGCCCATATCACTCGATGAGGCGGCGATGATCGACGGCGCAAGCTACTTCACGATCTACGGGCGCATCCTGCTCCCGCTGCTCAAGCCGGCCATCGTGACCGCGCTGATTCTCAAGGGCGTCGGCATCTACAACGAGTACTATGCCGCGAACCTGTACCTGCAAGACAAGCAGAAACTCGGCACGGTCGCCATCTCGCTATACGCCTTTACCGGCCCGCAAGGCAGCAAATACAACCTGATCTGCGCCGGCGTGATCGTGACGCTGCTGCCCGCCCTGATCCTGTTCCTGATCTTCCAGAAGCAGATTTACAACGGCGTCGCCGCAGGCGCGGTCAAGGAGTAATCCGCACACAGCAACAACACGTTTCTTTCCCCCTTTCCTCACCATCAGGAGCCGTGCCGATCGAATGACGGTCGGCACGGCTCCACTCTTTCCCCATTCATCCGATCTGTCGCCCCTCGACGCAGAGGCCTGCGCAGACCCCAACAAGGAGGACATCATGACCCACACCCCATCCACTTTCGCCCCGCTGCACAGCGGCTGGACGCTCACCGCGATGAACCCGGAGGTGGCGCCGGCCGAGCTGCGCGACCGGCTCGTTGCAGGCATCCCCGCGACCGTGCCGGGCGAAGCCACGCTCGACCTGCTCAACGCCGGCCTGATCGACGACCCGTTCGACGGTGACAACGAGACCAAGCAGCAGTGGATCGGCGATGTCGACTGGCGGTTCACGTGCCGCTTCGATTGGCATGACGATGGCGCGGACCGCCATGACCTGGTGGCGTACGGGCTCGACACCGTGGCCACGATCGAACTCAACGGCGACCCGGTGGCGCAGACCGAGAACTGCCACCGCAGCTACCGCTTCGACATCAACGACCTGCTCACCGACGGCGCGAACGAACTGACCATCACGTTCATGTCTCCCGTGCGCTATTCCGACCAGGCCGAGCAGCGCCGCGGCTACTACCCGCACACCGAGCACCACGCGTTCAACCAGATTCGCAAGCCGAGCTACACCTTCGGCTGGGACTGGGGCATCGATGTGGCGAACGCCGGCATCTGGCGCGAAATCGGCATCGACTCGTGGTCGGGCGTGCGCCTCGCCGAGGTGCGCCCGCTCGTCGACGTCTCGGCGGACGGCACCGGCATCCTCAACGTGCACGTTGTGGTGGAGCGCGCCGGCAAGGGCCGCATCATGAGCCCGATGGACGCGCACAGCCAGCAGACGCCCGTGCCCGTGCACGTGACGCTCGAAGGCTACGGCACGATGCTCGAAGCCGATGGTTCCGTGGACCAGGGCCGCAACGAGACGACGATCACAATCGCCGTGCCCGAAGCGAAGCTCTGGTGGCCCATCGGCTACGGCGACCAGCCGCTCTACGCGGTCTCGGTCAAGGCCGGCGACGACCTGCAGGCCGAATGGGACGGCCGCATCGGCTTCCGCACCACGCATGTGGACACGCGCGCCGACGAAGTGGGCCGCCCGTTCCAGATCTACGTGAACGACGTGCCGGTGCACGCACACGGCTACAACTGGATTCCTGACGACGCCTTCATCTCGCGCATCTCGAAGCGTGATTACGAGCGCGGCATTCGCGATCTGGTAGAAGCCAACGCGAACATGGTGCGCATCTGGGGCGGCGGCATCTACGAAGACGACGTGTTCTACGACCTGTGCGACGAGCACGGCATCATGGTGTGGCATGACTTCATGCTCGCGTGCGCCGCGTACCCGGAAGACGCCGAGACGAAGGAAGAGGTGGAGGCCGAGGCCCGTGAGCAGATCATCCGCCTGAGCCCGCACCCGAGCCTGATCGTGTGGAACGGCTCGAACGAGAACTACGTGGCCTACGCGGAGTGGGGCGGCTACAAGCAGGCCCTGCGCGACGACGACCGCAAGCCGAACGACTACGGCTACGGCGAAAAGCCGTGGGGCGACTACTACTACTCCGAGCTGTTCCCGCAGCTGCTCGCCAATCTGGACCCGACGCACGTGTACCTGCCGAGCTCCCCGATGAGCTTCACGCGCTTCACGAACGCCAACTGGGACACCGACGGCACGATGCACATCTGGGACGCGTGGAACCGCGCCGACTACACCGTGTACGCCGACTACACGCCGCGCTTCGCCGACGAATTCGGCTATCAGGCCCCACCGGCGTGGAGCACGCTCGTCGGCGCCGTGCACGACGAGAAGCTCGAGCCCTTCGGCGACCAGATGCTCGTGCACCAGAAGGCCTCCGGCGGCAACTACAAGCTGGCGCGCGGCATGCGCGGCCACATCACGCCGGGCAATCTCAACGACGTGAGCTTCGGCGGCGTGGTGAACGGCACACCGAAGGACGGCGAGCACAGCTGGCTCATCCCCACCGACGACTGGGCGGACATCGAGGATTGGCACTGGGCCACGCAGCTGCAGCAGGCGCAGGCGATGCGCTTCGGCGTGGAGCACATGCGCTCGCTCGAACCAGTGAACGCCGGCGCGCTCATCTGGCAGCTCAACGACGACTGGCCCGTCGTCTCGTGGGCGGCGGTCGACTTCAACGGCCACCGCAAGCCGGTCTGGTACGCGTCGCGCGATTTCTTCGCGCCACGCCTGGCCACGATCCAGCCGCGTACAAGCGAGGAATACCGCGAGACCCACAGCTGGGAAGGCGTCAAGACCGATACGGACCACCTCGAGCTGATCGTGCTCAACGACACCCGTGAGCCGTGGACCGGTTCGTGGACCGTGGAACGCCGCACGCTCGACGGCGACGTGCTCGCCACGCAGCGGATCGACAACGTGACGATCGACGCGGTCGACCACCGCGGCTTCCCGCTCGATGAAGACGTGGCACAGCTGGGCGACGCCGCGAACGAGCTCATCGTGGCCACGCCGTCCGACGATGCGTTCCCGCGCGTCATCTTCAACGGTGCGGAGATCATCGACCAGCGGCTCGCCGCGCCGGCAGACGCCTTCACTGCCACCGCCGAGCGCACCGCAGACGGCGTGGAGCTGACCGTCACGGCGCGTGACTATGTGCGCGACCTGTTCTGCATGGTCGACAAGGTGGATCCCGACGCGCGCGTCGAAGAGGGCATGGTCAGCCTGCTGCCGGGCGAATCGGTGACCCTGCACATCACGACCGGTCACACCGGTGACCCGGTCGATTTCGCCGCGGCGAACGTGCTGCGCACGGCGAACGACCTCAAGCGGTGAATCACGGGGCCCCGGCAGTGCGCAGCCGCCGGGGCCCTTTGCCCACTGGCTCCGCGCACGCCGCATTCGGCTCGCAGCGTGCATGCACGGGCAGCGGCGTACGATGGTCTTAAGCGATTCATTCGTGCAGCCCAAGTACAGCACATGACTTAATTTAGTTAAGCAACCGGGTGTTCAGCCGCCTGAACATGAACAGCCCGACCATTCGGCGCGGAGCCGAAGATGAGGAGCGGAGCATGGCAGCGCAAAAGTCGAAGGTGACTATTTTCGATGTGGCGAAGGCTTCAGGGGTGTCCAGCAGCGCTGTCTCGTACGCGCTCAACGGCAAGCCGGGCGTGTCCGAGGCGACGCGCGCCAAAGTGCTCGAAGTCGCGCGCGAACTGGGGTGGAAGCCGAACGGCGCGGCCCAGTCGCTCGCGCAGTCGAAGACGCGGCGCATCGGCTTGGTCCTGGGGTACGACCCGCAGCTGCTCGCGGTCGAACCCTATATGATGAGCCTGATCTCCGGCCTCGGCGCGGAGCTCGAACGCAAAGACTATTCGCTTCTCGTGCGCATGTCGATGGACCATGACGATGAAGACGCGATTATCGAGGACTGGATCGCCACGAGCAACGTGGACGCCATGCTGTTGCTGAATCTGGAGATCGGCGACGACCGCATCGAGACGATGAAGCAGAACCCGCAGATGCCGGTGCTCGCCGTGGCCGACGCCTCGCTGACCGCCGGCCTGCCCACGCTCGCCAGCGACGACGCCGCGGCCGTGGGGCTCGCCGTGCGGCACCTGTACGACTTGGGGCACCGCAGCATCGCGCGTGTGGCCGGCCCCGAAGAACTCGGGCATTCGTACATCCGCGACGCCGCGTTCTCGGAAGCCACGACCGAACTCGGCATCCGCTACCGCTGCCTGCACACCGACTACACGCCGGCCTCCGGTGCCGGGGCCACACGCCGCCTGCTCAGCGTGAACCCGCGCCCCACCGCAATCATCTACGACAACGACGTGATGGCGCTCGCCGGCGAAAGCGTGGCTGCCGTGCTGGGCGTGCATGTGCCCAGCGAGCTTTCGATCATGTCGTGGGACGATTCGTTCATGTGCGAGGCGGCGCACCCCGGCATCACCGCGCTCAACCGCGACATCGTGCGCTCGGGTCACATGGCCGCCTCGCTGATGCTCAAGCTCATCGACGGCGAGGACGTGGGCGTGGTCGAAGAGCCGCCGTATGTGCTGAAAGTGCGCGAATCTACCGGTCCTGCGCCGCAACGGGACTAGCGGGGCCCATTACGGCGTCCTCCGCGGCAGGGGTGCACGGCAGCCAGCATCACAGCCGCAACCAGCGTGGCTGCGATTGCAGCCGACAACGCGGGCAGTGCCGCCGATCCACTGTCGGCCAACCGTGTGTCCGAAGGCTGCCAGGCGGTTGGCGTCTGACTGGAGGGTGGCTGTGAATGTCCCGTCTGCCGCGCCTGCTCCGGTTTTGTGGGCTGCGCCGCGCCATCGGACGGCTCCGCGGGATTCCCCGAGGGATCGCCGGCGACGGTCTCCAACCGCAGGAACGGGAACGTCACCTGGGATTGGCGAAGATCCATCAATGCCGTCTGGCTCTCCTTGCCGGTGAATGCGTCGATCGCATTGCTGTCGGTGGTGATGCTGTCGCGTGCGGGGCTGTCGTCGGGTATGCCGAGGCCGCCGCCGAAGCGGAATTGATGGACGTAGGAGGGGCAATCCTCTTCGCCGTTCCAGCATGCGGCCCCGTACACGGGGCGGACATTGCCGATGCCCTCCGAATCCTCGGCGCTGCTAAAGACGGAGACCTGGTAGCCGGCTGTGCCGAGGTCAAGGTCGGCGAATGCGGCGCGTGGCGCCGACGCCACGATGGTATTGCGTCTGATCAGATCGAGTGACACATCGGCGACCCGGTCCATGGATGGGGTGGCATCGTAGACGCCGCCGCCATACCGTGCGCCATCGTTGCGTCCGTCCACCACGACCGCCTTGCGCCATGGGCCGCGCGTGAACGTGTTCGTGCCGGGCAACTGCGGCGTGGGGGAACCGTCCTCCGCCGCACCGTTCGCGTGCACGGTGTCTGCCAGCAGAATATGGAAACGTTGCGTGCTCATATGGTTGCCACCCCAGGGGTTGGTGATGGGGGTCTGCACGGAGGTGGCGAATCGCACAACATCGCCGTCGCTGTACATATCGAAGGTGCGCAGGTCAAAACCGCCCGGGGCGAAGGACCCGTCAGCCGGGTAGACGTAGCTTCCGGGGCCATTGTCGTCGCCCTGCGGATCCGTGAGTGTGCCGATCCGTTGGCCGAGCGCATAGACGGTGTACCGTTTGACATTCATGATACCGTTGGCGCCGGTGGCGGTGACGCGCACGGTGTTGTGTACTTCAGGCAATGTGACCGCTGCGGTGAATGCGCCGTTGTCCACAGTCTGCCGCTGCTCTGCGCCCCCATTGACGCTGATGCCCACCGTTGTGGCGTTGGTCGTGCCCCGCACAGTGATGGTGCGTTGTTCCGCGGTCTGCCCGTCTTCGAGTCCCTCGACGGCAAGCGCCGGTGATGCCCCCTGCGGCTGGCCGTCCGCGGTCGCATCCCAGTTGTCGTACAGGCGCGGGTCGAAATTGAGTCGCCCCAGCTCGTTGTGCGCCCAGTTGTTCCCCGCTTTGATGACCGGCACGCCGCCCACCGTGTAATTGTGGAGCAGGAGGCCCATGCCGTCGGCTGTCTGGTTGCCGATGTGCACGGGTGTGCTTTCCGCATTGGTGAATTGGTCGAAGAAGCTCTCCTGCGCCGGCATGGTCAGGCCGTTCCAAGAATCGATGTGCAACCCGTCGATCGTGATGCGTTCAAGGTTTTGTAACGGATAGATGCGCATTGCGCAGTTCGCCATGCCTTCCACATGGGTGTTCGATATGGTCAGGTCGCGTATGGTGTGGGTGGTGTCGGCGGTGTCCGATGCGTTGCCGTCGAGGTAGGACGATGCCGAATTGATGATGCATGTGTTGCGTTTCTGGTCATTCCAGTACATGCGGTTGTGGATGACGCTGGTGCCGTCGACGACGACATCCTCCACGTCCCTTGGCGTCCATCCCCATTGGAACACCGGTCCGTTCTCGTTCTTCCACACCACGGTATTGCGTACGCGCACATGGGAATGGTAGAGCTTGATCGCGTCGTCATTGGCATGGAAGAACGAATTGGCCAGTGTGGTCCCCCGGTACAGTTCCAGTCCGTCGGTCTGCCAGTACCATCCGCCGACCTGCTGGTAGTTGTTGACCCGCATGGCGAATGGGCCGTCCTCCACGCCGTACATGACGAAGCTGTGATATGGCGGATTGGCAACGGTGACACCGTCCAATGTGAGCGTCTGTGGTGCGCCGGTCGATTCGAACTGCAGCATCTTCACGCATGAGCCATGGCAGTTGGCGTTGTCTTCGGAGCGATGGTCGTATCCGTTGTTGGTGTCCGCCTCATAGGGGTACTGCTCCCCGGACAGCACGCCGTGCCCACTGACCTCCAGTGAGGAGGCGTGGGTGAGGAACTGGAAGGCGCCTTTGACATAGGCGCCGGCTGCCAGATGGACCCGTGTGATGTTGGCTGGCAGCTTGGCGTGGTATTTCGGGCCCATCCAATAGAGACCAGGGCCGAAGTACAGCGTTGTGACGTCCGACGCCTCGTCGAGGTCGGTGACCGCCCCTGGGGTGATTTGCCGCACATGCGGATCGTTCGGGTCCGGGGCCGTGGCGTCGGCATTGTGCCGTTGTGTGGGTTGTGCGAACACCAGCATGGCGTTGCGCGGCTCGGTGCCGACGGTCTGCCCGCTTGCCGGATCCATGGTTAGTTTGCCGGACCCCGCTGAGGCGTCGTTGTATGTGGTGATGAGCTGCGGGTCGAACTCGACGGAGAAACGGTGGCCGTCCTCACTGTAGGGCACGCGGATGCGGACCGTGTGGTCGTCGATGAGCGTGGCTGTGAATCCCAGCGTTGTTGGTCGGATCGTGACCTGATCCGCGGAAGCGATGGTCTGCCCGGTGTCGAGGCTGACGTCGACGTCCACATCGGTGGCGTATTCGAAGGTGGACCAAGACATCGTCAGGTTGTTGTCGGCTGCGAAGTCGGCGCCGTCCTCGCCTGTGTACCCGCGTTTGCCTTCGCCGCTGCGTGGAACGCTCAGGTAGGTGAACGAATCGTAGCGTGCCCGGGGCTGGTTGGCGGGGCGCACGGCTGTGGAATAGAAGGGGGAGCGGCGTACGGTGTCGTCGCCGATCGCCCCGGTGGCGCTGGTGTCCATCTTGTCATGCCACCAGGTATGCAGCTCGGGGGTGTCCACCGTGGCGGGCGAGTCCGACGGTGGTTCTTGGGCGGCCGCGGTGGCGGCTGGCGTAAGTGCCTGTGGTACGGCAAGCGTGGCGGCGGCGCATGCCGCGGCCGCGCAGGCCCATATGCGCCGGCGCCGTCGCGGGGCTGGTCTGTGGGGGTTGGGTGGGATTCCGGTGGTGTCATCGCATGCGCGGCTGGCGAGATGGTGTGTCATGGTGTGTGCTCTCCTTTGAGTCGGCGTCGGCGGACATCGTCGTCCGTTGGTGGGCCAGTGTATCAAAGAAGAAAGAAATTACGAAATGTTTCACCTTGTTTTCAGGCAAAAGTGTCCAAGGTGTCATTCATTGCGGTTGCGGCCGGTCGATTCCCTGACAATGAGCTCCGGGTCGAACAGCAGTTCGTTGCGCCGGGCGACGGAGGCCGCGTTGTTGGACGGTTCCAGCAGGCAATTGACGGCGGCGCGGCAGATCTGGGGGAGCGGCTGGCGGATCGTGGTCAGCGATGGCGTCATGTATTTCATTGAGGGGGAGTCGTCGAAGCCGATGATGGAGACGTCCTCCGGGATGCGCAGTCCGAGGACGGAGGCGGCGCGGATGGACCCCAGCGCCAGTTGGTCATTGGCGCAGGCGATGGCGGTGGCGCCCTGCCTGATCAGCTCCATGGCCGCGATCTGCCCGGACTCGAACCCGTAGGTGGTCCAAATGGTCATGCCGCTGGGATGCTCGATGTGGTTCTCCTGGAAGAAGCGTTCGGCCGCCTCGTGCTTCTGCACCGACGGATGGTGCTTGCGGTCGCCCAGCAGCAGCCCGATGCGCTGGTGGCCCAGATCGGCCAAGTGCCGCAACGCCATCGTCATCGCCTTGGCGTTGTTGGTGCCGAGGTAGGCGCCCTTCATCTCGCGGTGCGCGCCGTTGAGGAAGACGAGCGGTATGTTCCGGGCGAGAAGCGTGTCGTAGGTGTCCGCCGGGGACCCCAGTGTGTCATAGCTTCCCGCGAGGAAGATGGCGCCGGTGAGCGGTTGTTCCTGCAGCATCGCGATGTACTGTTCCTCGGAGACGCCGGTGAGTGTGTAGCTGCAGGAGAAGGCCAGCAGGTCATGCTGCGCCAGCAGCGTGGTGAGCGTGGTGACGTATTCGGGGAAGATGGGGTTCACGAGATCGGGGGAGATGATGGCGACGGGTTTTTTGCCATTTCGCTGCAATCTGTCTGGAGACACGCCGAGCTCGCGGATCGCCCTCACGACGTTTTCACGCAGTTCCTCGGAGACCCCGGGCTTTGAGTTGATGACGCGGGAGACTGTTGCGGGGCTTACTCCTGCGTGTGATGCGATGTCGGCAAGTGTGGTGCCCATGGGATTCTCCGTCTGTGCCGGATCTCGATGAGATGGGTGGAAATGATGACCTAACAAAGTGTATTACGACGGCGCCGCCGCTCCGTTCGGTAAGAGTGAAATAATCTGAAAGAGAGAGGAAACGTTTCGAAAGATGTTATAGTTGGGAACACCTGCATGGAGCCGTGCCGTTCAGGGCGGCCGCGCAAGGGGCATATACGAGACGAAGAATCAAGGAGGATGCTTCGGATGTTCAGTACAAGCAAAGCGTTGAAGGCGACGGCGTTGTCATGCGCCCTGGTGATGCCGTTGTCCGCATGCGGCGGGGGTTCCAACACCACCGCCGACGGCAAGCCGGTCCTCACCGTCCAGGTGGTCAAGGACGCCCGCGCAATCAAGATGTCCGAGATGGGCTGGACGAAGGACCTGGAACAGGCCTGTGGCTGCTCCATCCAATGGCAGGACGTCGCCGCGTCCTCCTGGGACCAGCAGCGTCAGGCCTCGCTCGCCGCCGGAGAGGTCGCCGACGTGACCATCAGCGGCTTCGGCTCGGGCGACATGGGCGAATACGGCAGTCTTTTCATGGATCTGAAACCGGAGATGGACAAGCTGCCGAACATGAGCAAGCTGTTCGAGGCGGAGCCGTACGCCCGCGCCATCTCCACGACGACCGACGGAAGGATCCTCGGCGGCCCGAGCGTCGCACGCGGGGCCGCCAGGACCAGCAACCACATGTTCATCAACAAGCAGTGGCTGGACAAGCTGGGGTTGGAGGTGCCCACCACGTGGGATGAACTCGCCGACGTGCTCAAGGCGTTCAAGGACGGCGATCCCAACGGCAACGGCAAGGCCGACGAGATCCCGATGGACTTCAATGCCCCGGGCACCGGCGGATTCGGCCTATTCCAGCCGAACGTGCTGCTGGCGAGCACCGGCATCACGGTGCCGAACGGCCCCCTTGGCATGTACGTCAAGGACGGCAAGGTGCACAATTACCTCACCGACACGCGTTACCGCGACCTGATCGTGTATCTGCACGAGCTGTGGGAGGCGGGTGTGATCTCCTCCGACGCGTTCACCCATGACTGGTCCAAGTACACCGGCACCGCCAAGGGCGAGGGGAAGACCGCGATCGTCGGGTTCACATGGATGTGGACGCCGTCGGATATCTTCGGGCCGGAGCTCGGTGACCAGTACATCACGATTCCGTCGCTCAAGCAGCATGCGGACCAGAAGGAGCCGCCGGTATGGGCGTATAACGGCGATGACCTCGCCTATCAGGCGGACCGCATCGTCGTCTCCGCCAAAGTCGCGAACAAGGATGCGGCGCTGAAGTTCGTGGACGCGTTCTACAGCCCCGACATCTCCGTACAGGCCCGTTTCGGCACCTTCGGCACCGCTGTGCGGCGTAACGGCGAGAACGACTACACGATCCTGGATCCCCCGGAAGGCCATGACAACGCTGCCGACTGGCAGTTCTACCAGTCGTTGGCGGACGGCGCGCCGGGATGGCTCAGCGACGACATCAAACTCGGCCTCCCCTCCATCCACACGGAGGTGGTGCCGGTGGACGCGGTCTATGACGAGGACTACAGCCACGTGGACTTCGACAACGACATCCTGTATTCGAACATGCCGATGACGCCCGAGCAGACCAGCGCGATGAACGCGAACAACACCGGCATCACGCAGGGCGCGATGAGCAAGTTCGCGCAATGGGTGACCAAGGGCGGTGTGGAACAGGAATGGGACGCCTACGTCGAGAACCTGAAGAAGAACAAGCTGGACGAGAACATCGAAATCGAACAGCAGGTCTACGACGCGTTCAAGAAGAACATGGGCATGATCAAGGTCAACCTGAACAACCGCGCGGAGGAATCGGAACAGTCTGAATGACGCGCCGGCGTGATGGGGGACACCCGGTCCGGGCGTCCCCCATCCCCCTCCGTGCCGGCGGCCTCCATGGAAGGGGCCGCGGGGCGGGCGGATGTGCAATGGAATGGGGAACATATGAGTGTGAGCGCAAATGGCCGGCCGACGGTCATCGACAACGTAGAGGCGCGCAGGAAGGCGCCGCTGTGGAAGAGGCTGCGAAGGCATTTCCGGCTGTACTGGCAGCTGTGGGCGTTGGTGATGCCCGCGATCTGCTTCACCGTGGTGTTCGCCTACATACCGATGTACGGTGTGCAGCTGGCGTTCCGCAGATACGACATCACGAAGGGCCTGACCGGCGGCAAATGGGTGGGATTCCAGTACTTCAGGCAGTTTTTCAACGACCCGTTGTTCGGCGAGATCATCGCGAATACGTTCCGTATCAGCCTGTGGACGCTGACGATGGGATTCATTGCGCCGATCCTGCTGGCGTTGCTGATCAATCAGATCGGCGGCGCAAAGATCAAGGGATTCGTGCAGACCATCACCTATATGCCGCATTTCATCTCCACTGTGGTCATGGTCTCGATGATCCAGATCTTTCTGCAGCCGGGCAACGGCCTGCTTGGCCGGTTCCTCGGTCGCGAAAGCATGATGGGCAATCCGAAGGCCTTTGCGCAGATCTACTGGATCTCCGAGGTGTGGCAGCACATGGGATGGAACTGCATCATCTATCTCGCCGCGTTGTCCTCCGTGGACCTGGCGTTGTACGAAGCCGCGAAGATCGACGGCGCGAGCCGTCTGCAGCTGATCCGCTACGTCGACATCCCCACGATCATGCCCACCGTTGGCGTGCTACTCATCCTCAACATGGGTTCCGTGCTGGGCGTCGGCTTCGAGAAGGTGTGGCTGATGCAGAACACGCTGAACATCACCGCATCCGAGGTGATTTCCACCTATACATACCGCATAGGCATCCTTGACAACCAGTTCTCGTATTCCACCGCGATCGGCCTGTTCAATTCGGTGGTGAACTTCGTCTTCCTGGTGGTCGCCAACGCCATCGCGCGGCGCACCAGCGACACCAGCATCTTCTAGGAGGGTACAATGGCACTCGCAAGGCACAGGGGCGTATCCGCCAGCCATCCCAAACGCCAGAGGAAGACGCCGTCGGACGTGGTGTTCGAAGTGGTGCTCACCGCCATCATCGTGGTGATCCTCCTGGCGATCCTCTACCCGTTGTGGTTCGTCATCGTCGCATCGTTCTCCGACCCCGCCGCCGTGGCGACCGGGCAGGTGACGCTGCTGCCGAAGGGGTTCAGCCTGGGTGGATACGCGAAGATCCTCACGGACACCCGTATCTGGATCGGCTACCGCAACACCATCATCTACACGCTGCTGGGCACAGCCGTCAACCTGGCGGTCACCATCCCCGCCGCGTTCGCCATGTCGCGGCGTGAATTCAAGCCGCGGCGCATCATCATGTTCCTGTTTGCCTTCACGATGTTCTTCAGCGGCGGCCTGATCCCCAGCTACCTGCTGATGAAGCAGTTGGGGCTGCTCAACAGCATATGGGTGTTCATCCTGCCGGGGGCGTTCGGCGTCTACAACATGATCATCGCCAGGTCGTTCTTCGAAAGCTCCATCCCCGAGGAACTCTACGATTCGGCGCGCGTGGACGGCACCTCCTACTTCGGCTTCTTCTTCCGCATCGTATTGCCGCTGTCGAGCGCCATCATCGCCGTAATCGCGCTGTACTGCTTCGTGGGGCATTGGAATGATTACTTCACCGGTCTGATCTACATCCGTGACCAGGACAAACAGCCATTGCAGAACATCCTGCAGATGATTCTGCTGGCCAACCAGACGGAGCACGGAGGCGCTTCGATGTCCGCCTTGCAATCGCAGAACTTCGCGGACCAGATCAAGTTCGGCATCATCATCGTCTCCACGGTGCCGCTCATGGTCATCTACCCGTTCCTGCAGAAATACTTCAACAAGGGCGTGATGATCGGGGCGATCAAGGGATGAGGCCAATGTGCGCGGTGGAAGGCAACGGGTGCTCCAATGCAACGATTCGCCCTCGGCTATGAACGCCTTGCCCGGATGGTCATGCTCATCGCCGTGGTGCATATGGCCGTCCTTGTGCATACGGTCTGCGGTCTGGTGGCGTTCGGGCTGTTCCCCTCGATCGGGGCCTCCTGCGCGGTCTACCGCCAGTGGCTCATGTCCGAAGACCGTTCATGGGGCATACGCCAGATCTGGAGTGCCTTCCATGCGGCTTGGCGCGCCGATCTGCGCGCGGCCAACCTGTTCGGGTGGGCGCTGGCCATCCCTGGGCTACTGCTGCTCTGGGAATACTGGTTCGTGCAGCACAACGACCTGGGACAGCTGGGAATTCTGGCCTCAGGTGTACTGCTCGTAGCCAATTTGGCGTATCTGCTCATGACATGCGTGGGTTGGTCGGTGCGCTCCCATTACGCCGAACGGGCCGGATGGGTCATCCGCATGTCCGCGTCGATGGTGGTCGCACGGCCGCTGTGCTCGTTGTTCATCGTGCTACTGCTCGCCACCATCTGCTACGCGTACTACACATGGCCTGGCCTGGCGGCGGCGTTGGGCATCGCCGTGCCGATCTTCGCCATCATGGCCTCGGTCTATGCGTGGGGCGGCCTTCCCGGCATGAACGCACATGACGCTAAAGAACAACGGGCGCGCCCATGATATGCGTACTTTGGATTTGAATGTTGTGGAGGAAACATGGTGTATGAAGCGTTCCGGAACCTCACGGAAGGATTCCGGCTGATCCCGCCGTCCGATCGCATGGTGGAAGGCGAACGGTGGCGCGTGAGCGTGCTCACGGACTCCCTGATCCGCCTTGAATGGTCGCAGGACGGCGTCTTCGAAGACGGTGCGACACAGATGGTGCTCAATCGTGATCTGGGCAGACCCATTCAAGCGCGGATCACGCGGCAGGGCGATGGGGTCATCATCGAGACGCCCGCCCTGAGGCTCGAATACGATGGCGCCCCATTCAGCGGGGAAGGGCTGTCCATCGTTGTCAAAGGTGTGCCTTGGAGCCAGCACAACACCTGGCATTATGGTGATTCCCCGCGGGGAAACCTCAGGGGCACAGCCCGGACGTTGGACGAAGCCGACGGCGGCATTGCCCTTGACGAAGGGGTGCTCTCACGGGATGGATGGAGTGTGCTCGACGATTCGCCGGACAATGTGCTGCGCGCCGTTGACGAGGTGGACGGGCAGCCCAATGTGTTCGGCACATGGCCGATGAGACGCGAGCACCCACAGACCGACCTGTACTTCTTTGGCCATGGGCTGCGGTTCACCGAGGCGATTGACGACTTCTACCGGCTCACGGGCCCCGTGCCGCTGTTGCCCCGATGGGCGCTTGGCAATTGGTGGAGCCGTTTCCACCGGTATACCCAGTCCGAATACCTTGATCTGATGGATCGATTCCGCCGCGAAGGCATCCCATTCACCGTCGCGGTGCTGGACATGGACTGGCATATGACCGACGTGGATGCCCAATATGGCTCCGGTTGGACGGGGTACACGTGGAACCGTGAGCTTTTTCCTGACCCCAGACGGTTGCTGGCCGATTTGCATCAGCGTGGATTGAGGGTGACACTCAACGAGCATCCGCGCGATGGCATTCGGACGTTCGAAGACGAATACGCCCAGGTCGCGCAGGACATGGGCATCGATCCCTCTTCCGGTGCCACGGTGGGTTTCGACCCGGCAAGCCCACGGTTCATGGACGCCTATCTGCGCATGCATGACCGCATAGCCGCGGATGGAGTGGATTTCTGGTGGATCGATTGGCAGCAGGGGGAGGTGACCCGCCAGCGTGGGCTCGATCCGCTCTGGATGCTCAACCACATGCAATACCTCGCTTCGGCGCGGTCCGGGCGCTGGCCGTTGACGTTCAGCCGGTATGCAGGAATCGGTTCGCACCGCTACCCGATAGGGTTCTCCGGCGATACGGTGGTGTCTTGGGAATCCCTCGACTTCCAACCCGGCTTCACGGCAACCGCATCGAACATCGGGTATGGATGGTGGAGCCATGATATCGGCGGCCATATGCGTGGCATCCGTGATGACGAACTCGAGGCGCGCTGGTACCAGTACGGGGTGTTCAGTCCGATCTGCAGGCTGCATTCGAGCTGCTCCATGTTCGGCGGCAAGGAGCCTTGGAACTTCGCGCAACCCGCCCGCTCCGTGATGACGGACGCGTTGAGGCTCCGCCATGCTCTCATTCCATATCTGCACACAATGAATTACCGGGCGGCCTTTGCATCCCGTCCACTGGTCGAACCGATGTACTGGGAGCATCCGGAGTGCGCAGCTGCATACGAGTACGCGAATGAGTACCGGTTTGGCACTGAGCTGCTCGTGGCTCCCGCCACGCGGCGCATCGACAGGGCGTGCGCGCGCTCGCGGACCGATTTGTGGCTGCCTCATGGCGATTGGTTCGATTTCTTCGATGGGCGTCATTATCGTGCTGCCGGAACCGATGGGCGGAGCCTGTCGGTATGGCGGCCACTTGACCGTTACCCTGTATTCGCAAGGTCTGGCGCCATCATCCCCATGCAATGTCAGGAAGACGGCGACGGAACGTGGAATGCGGCGGGCAATCCGCGGCATCTCCGTGTGCTCGCATTCCCAGGCGATGGCGAATTCGTCATGAGTGAGGATTGCGGTGACTGGGAGTCGGTGCGGGCTGGGCAAGTCGCCCATACGCGGATGGAGCAGATATGGGATGAGGGCGATGTGGTTTTCATCGTGGATGCCGTCCGCGGGGCGTCGGATGCGGTGCCATCGCACCGGGATTGGACCATCGTGTTCCGTGGCGTGGGATTTGTGGGATCCGGCCCGCTGGACGGCGGTGGAGAGGCCGGCCGGATCACAGCCCGGGTGAATGGTCTTCCCGTCCCCATGTCGGTGACGTACGACAAAGCCTCATTGTCGTTGAGTGTGACCGTGCGCGGTGTGCCGAGTGCCGATACAATGTGGCTGCGCATCCCCACCAGTCTGATCGCACTCGCCGGCAATCCCGTTGAGGACGATGTGCGCAGCCTCTTGATGTCGGCGCAGATGTCGAACGTCGGAAAGGACCTGGCGTATGACGCACTGATGAGCCAAGGGACGCTTGGCTTGGCCACGGTGCGGTCCTACGGTGGGGCAGGCGAAGATGGCGACGATGAGGCGCATGTGCCGGACAGTGTGATGGCCGCGCTCGAGGAGATCATGCTGCGGCTGTGACGCACCCGTTGCGCACAAGGCGGCGTATCGCGGTCAGTCGTTCTGATCGGTCGGAGTGTCGCGCGGTTTGAGCTGGAACGCCTTGCAGGTCCAGTACATGATCGCCCACATTGAGACGCCGGCGCCGAGGATGCACCACAGGATCGGCACCCAGACGATTGCGCCGGGGACGAACCACATGAGCACGAACGGCAGTGCGATGAGCACGACATTGCCCAGCGCGAGCAGCGGCTTCATCAGCGACAGCCGCGCTGACTGGCGAATCTGCTCCCACCACGACAGTTTGCTGCGTCCGGACAGCGGGAGCACGAACGACAGCATCATCGAGGCAATGGCGAGCGCTCCAAGCGTGACGCCATAGACGATCGATGCCGTGTCGCCGGTCTGCCGGGAAATGTACCACAGGTCCACGGCGCCGATCGCGAAGAGCGCGATGAACAGCAGCGAAGACAGCATGTTCACGCCGAAGCGGCGTTTGAATGCGCGCCAAAATGCGCGGAACACGCCTTCGTCGGTGTCTTCGACAATCTCGCGCGCCACTTCGCAGGCGGCGGATGTGGACGGCCCGATGGTCACGATCGGGATCGAACAGACGAACCATGACACGGACAGCATCGCGAGGTCGCCGATGCGGCCCATGACCGTGTTGTATGGATTGTCCTGGCGGAAGATGCCTGCGCTCATCATGTGCTCCTTGGGGTTGTCTGGTCGGTCACTGGTACAGGTAATCGATGAACCGCTGCGCGTTCGCCTGCTGCTTGGTGTTGGCCACAATGCCCACGAGCGCATCGCTGCCGTCCGCGTAACGGTGCCATTCGCCGGCGCGCTCGAGCTTGAGCCCGTAGGGTTCAGCGGCGCCCTTGCCGCTGCCGGAATCGTCCACGTCATCGGCGAGCTGCGAATCGTCGAATCCGCGGAAATCCTGCGTGTACGCGTGCAGCTGGCCGTATTCGGTGGCCGGGAGCGCCTCGTGCAGATTGCTGAAGTAGCCGTAGGAGGCGAGTTCCTTGAACACGGTCGGCGGCGCGATCACCACGTCGATCTGCTCGCTCGAGATCATGGTCTGCAGTTTGGAGATGCCGTCTTTCGTGGTGTCGAAATAGTCGTCCACAATCACGTCGGCGCCGAGCTCGTGCTCGGTGGATTGCTCGAGTTTGGCGGCCTCACCCAACGGCAGCGAGCTGTCGACGACCGCCGCGTACAGCGCGGGCCGTTCGCGCGGCGAGACGATGCGCACGATCACGAATGCGCACAGTGCGATGACGATGACGGTGGCGATGCACGGCACGAGGAAGTGCTCGCGGAAATACGCGGCTTTGTGTTTGGCGGGCAGTTGCATGAAAATGCGCAACTTCGACGCGCCGGCGTATTGTGGGGCGGCGGTGAGCGTGTCGATCGCCTCGCGTTGCGAGTCAGTGAGCCGGTCGGTGTTCGGCATGGCGCCCTCCTTACTGCGGCCCCGGTGCCGCGAAACGCACAGAACACGATGTTCCGTTTGCATTACTTAAACGCTTAATTTATACTGATTGCACGGAAAAGTCAACCCTTCACGCGTGCCGCACTGCCGCTGCGCGCGCGAATTACACTGACTGGCGAACCCACCATGGTAGGAGACAACGATGTTCGATAACGGGAATCATGTGGTGCTGCGCCGCGACGGCGTGGCCGTCGTGCTCAAGACGCCGCAGAATGAAATGCCGCAAGTGGAATACTGGGGCCGCGATTTCGGCGTGCCTGGCGCCGAGGGCGAGCTTTCCGCGCTCGACGCGATGACGCTCAAGGTCACGCCGCCCGCGGAAAAGCCGGACGCGGCGCTGCGGCCGTCACTGCTGCCGCAGGGCGCCGAGGCCTTCGCCGGGCGCCCCGGGCTCGAGGCGTACCGCGGCACCGCGCCGGTGTTCGTGCGCTGGACCACGGTCGAGACGCAGGTGGCGCACAGTGGCCATGAGCTGCTCGTGCATGCCAAGGACGCCGTCAACCTTGTGGAGCTCGACGTGCGGCTGAGTCTCGCCGAAGGCGGCCTGGTGCTCATGGACGAGCGCATCACCAACATCGACATGGAGCATGAGGAGCCGCTCACCGTGAACTGGCTCGACTCCGTGCTGCCGATCCCGCGCCGCGCCGACCACCTGACGCAGTTCACCGGCCGCTGGCCGCTCGAAAAGCAGCCGCAGACCGGCCCGCTGCCGCGTGGTTCCATGACGCGCGACTGCCGCCACGGCAAGACGAGTCACGAAAGCCCGTGGCTGTTCATCGCGAGCGACGGCGAGCCGCTGTTCGGTTCCGGCGAAGTCTGGGCGTGCCACTTGGCGTGGAGCGGCAACCAAACCTACCGGCTCGACAACCTGCCGCAGCACGAGCCGCTGCTCGGCGCGGGCGAACTGCTGGGCCCCGGCGAGATCCAACTGCTGCCCGGCTCCGACTACGCCACGCCGCAGGTGTGCTTCTCGTGGTCCGACCGTGGCCTCGACGGCATGGCCGCGCGCTTCCACCGCTGGCTGCGCTCGCTGCCGAACCACGTGCGCGGCGACCGCCCGGTGACGCTCAATACATGGGAGGCGGTGTATTTCGACCACGACGAGGCCACGCTCATCGCGCTCGCCGACCTGGCCGCGAAGGTGGGCGTGGAGCGCTTTGTGCTCGACGACGGCTGGTTCCACCTGCGCCGCGACGACACGAAGGGCCTCGGCGACTGGGTCGCCGACCCCGAGGTCTGGCCCAATGGCCTCGACGCGCTCGCCGGGCATGTGCACGGGTTGGGCATGCAGTTCGGCCTGTGGTTCGAGCCGGAGATGATCAACCTCGACTCCGATTGCGCGCGCGAGCACCCAGACTGGATCCTCGCCGCGCCCGAGGCCGTGCCATGCCGTGAGGACATCTCATACCGCACGCAGTATGTGCTCGACCTGGCCAACCCCGACGCCTACCGCCATGTGCGCGGGCAGATGGCCGACCTGATCCGCGAACTGGGCATCGACTACATCAAGTGGGACCACAACCGCGACGTGACCGAGCCGGTGCACGACGGCCATTACGGCCTGCACGCGCAGACCGAGGCCGCCTACCGCCTGTTCGACGACCTCAAGGCCGAG